>Ga0209603_1000153_pt1 | contig 92086 bp, 129 predicted proteins | sample COGITO_mtgs_1206_FD_184812 | JGI IMG/M metagenome (GOLD analysis project Ga0209603, IMG submission 184812) | Pelagic marine microbial communities from North Sea - COGITO_mtgs_120607 (SPAdes) (version 2) | ecosystem: Environmental > Aquatic > Marine > Epipelagic ...
CTTATTACGATTATAATGACAACGCTTATTATGGTGACTTTGCTGGTACATCAGTAATGAATAGAATTGACTTAGACGATTATATTAGACATAAAGGTGATGAAGATACATACTTTGGTTTCTCAGCCGCTGGTATCTATAAATTGTTTATCAATAATACACAGAGATTAAACATTGATGATAACTCTGCTGACTTTAACCTTGATGTTTACGCTCCACGTTATTATGACTCAGGAAACAATGCTTATTATTTAGATCCTGCTTCAACATCTATACTTAATGTTGTTAGAACAAATCAAATCCAAATGGATGGCAGTTCTCTAACTATAGACTCACCATCAGGTCCTAAAGGGACTATCATGGTTGAAGGCGAAAGAGATGGTTATGCAGGTTATATGATTAGTAATGACTGGGGTTTTATATCCAGCGGTGCTACAGAGATGGGTCTGTATAACGAGACTGATAATGAATGGTCACTGACTGCAAACAGAAATAACTTTACAAGATTACATTCAAATAACATTCACCAAATTGGTGCTGAAAACGGTTATGGTTCTGCTCCAAACAGTATGCGTTCTCCAATATTCTATGATTTAAATAATGCTGCATTTTATATGCAACCGTCTGGTCAATCTAGACTTAAATCAGTTAAGGCAGGCGATAGCGCAATCTTTAATAATACTACATATCCACTTGAAGTTAAGTCTGCACAACAACGTTTGATCGTTTTACAAAATACTACTGCTGATGCTAACTTCCCATCTATATTCCACCAAACAAGAAACTCTCGTTCTGCGATGGGTATTTCGTTTAATAATATAGGTGAGCGTTTCTGGTTCTCAGAAAATGGTGACATACAAGCTTATGGTGCTGGTATCTTTGGATCACTTGCTCTTAATGGTGGTAATGAAAATCTTGGATTGTTAAAAACGTATGGCTCTGGCCTTGCTGATATGAAAATGTTTGATGCATCAGATTATTGGGATAAACGAGTTATCCAACCAATGCAAGGTATTGAAAATAGCGCAACTACATCTACTAGTGATTATGTTTTAAATGGTGATGGCCCATTCGCATCAAGTTATGCATTAAGAACTAACGGTTACAGAGATTTTGACTCTGACTTTATTCCAGTTGAGCCGGGAGAAACAATTTATGCAGAACAGGCAGTACGACGCATCAGTGGTACTGGCGGTTTATTCTACTTAGGTGTTAGACAATACGATAAAGATAAAAATCCAATTGCCGCCAATAGCGGTATTGTATACTTCGCGGCATCGGCGGTCAACGTTACTGCCACAGGCTGGACTGAATATAAAGGTGAGTATACGCTTCCAACTACCCATACGCCATTTAATGGTTCAGATGGTTTAGGTGTTCGGTTCGTTCGATTAATTTCTCTTATGAACTATGCGCCCAATGGTGCAACTCGTGAATTTGGTCCACCAATTCTAAAGAGAGTTGATGCACAATCGAGTATAAAAGCTGAAGGATTAACTATTGTTAATGATGGTTCAATTGGCGGAAATCTTACTGTTACCGGTGATATTACTGCAGATGATATAGTAGCTGACCTTATTGATGCAAACAGATTTAGAGATCGCAACGACACTAACTATTATATTGAACCAAAAGGTCCATCTAAAGTCGCAGGTAACTGGGATTGGACAAACGGTAATATTAATAACGTAAACAAATTAACATTCAACGATCCAGGACCATCTGAAGGACTAGCATGGAACGGCGGAAACCTATGGCAAATTTATGAGTCACCAAATGACTTATCAACAAATGCTGGTGGTAATTTACAATTTACATCTGGCGCCGGTAATGGTACATATCGTTTACGTGTTGAGTCTGACGGTGATGTTTGGGCTGGGCGTTATTCATATGCTCAAAGGTTCTATGACTCTAATAACTCAGCTTATTATGCTGACCCTGCTTCAACATCTGTATTTAACGAAATACGTGCTGATGAATATATCAGACATAATGGTGATACAAATACATATATCAGATTTATTGGCGCTGACGATATGCAGTTGGTTGCTGGCGGAACTCAAATGCTTCGCATGGACGAAGGTACTAACCCAGACAGACTAAGATTTGTTACAGATAGTAACTGGACTGATGCTAACGGTGATTGGGCAATGTCTCGTAATGTTGTTGTACAAGGTACGCATACAGCTCTAAACGGTTCTTATGCAAGTCGGTTCTATGACTCAGACGATAATGCTTATTATTTAGATCCTGCATCAACATCTCTTACTAATGTTCTTCGTGCAAACGCAGTTCAATTTGGTGGCTCAACTTATCAATTAGATATATCTACTGGTAATTATGGTTCAATTAGTGTAACTGGTAATAAAGGTGGTTACGCAGGTTATGCTATTAACGATGACTGGGTATTCATGTCAAGTGGAGCTGGTGTTGCTGGTATCTATAACGATACGAACAATCAGTGGGCTACGATCTATCGCCAAGCAGGTGATACAGAACTTCATTGGGCTGGTACAGAACAAGCCTCTACTAAAAATGGTTACTTCTTAGGTACTAATCAGTTACGTTCACCAATTTGGTATGATAGTGATAATACTACATACAGAATTGATGGTAACGGTACTTCAAGACTATTAACACTACAAGTTGATAACGTAATCCAAGGTAATGTTAATGGTTATGCTCAAACATTGTTACGAAAAGATAATAGAGTTATTGAACCAAATGAAGATACTGCGGGTCGACTAACGTTTGGTTTCACTTCTTGGAACAATAATAACACTGCACCATATGCTGATTACTTACACTTAAGATCTTACACAGACTCTTCTGGTGGTTCAGATAACTTATTGATGTTTAAAAAGTCTGGTCGTGGTATGCGTCTATGGCAACAATCGTGGAACTCAGGTACAGCCTATTCTTCTTATTCTGATATTGCTATCTATAACGCTAACCCAGGTGGTGGTACAAGTTCATACTTCTATGCAAGTAGATTAGTTGACTCAGATAATACATCTTTCTATATGGATCCATCAAGTACATCAAAAGTTGATGTTATTCAGTTTGCTGATGGCGGTGAAGCTCAATTTATTACTGGTGCTGGTAATGTTCGTGGTTATATCCAAGCTACTGATACAAACGATGCACATTTAATTATTGCTACATCGGGTGGTGAAGACATCTCGTTTAGAGATGGCGGATTATCTGGAGACACTAATCTTCTTATTCGTGGTGACGGTAATGTATTCGTAACAGGCGGAGCTTACGCTGGCAGATATTACGATAGAAATAGTACAGGTTATTATGGTGACTTTGCTAGTACATCGGTAATGCACACACTTGATATTCGTTCTGAAGTATATAACGATGGTTGGTTCCGTAACGATACAAATGGTAGAGGTTTATATAACACTGCAACAGGTCAACATTTCTATTCAGACAATGATGATTATTGGAACGTTGCAGGCGGTGGCTCTGCTAACGGTATACGATTTAGAGATGATAATGCAAGTACTATTCGAGGTTATGTATATGCAAACAACTCAAATGATATTGGTTTCCTTAATCAATCTGGTAGCTGGGCATTAAGAACTCGAAGTGGTACAACTGAAGTATATGGTGATATATATGCAAATACTTATTACGATCGTAACAACTCTGCATACTTCTTAAATCCAGCCGGTGATAATAACTTTGCTGGTGATATTCGAGCAAATAGGTTTATACATAAAGATGATGTATCACAAAACGATACGTTTGGTTTATACTTTTCATCTAATGAATCATCTGCTTATGCTATCTTCCGTGAAGGCGGTGGTTGGTCATATCGTTACCCTGATTTAAGAATTGCTTTCCATACTGGTATTAAGTTTGGTGCCAATGCAAACTACAATGGTATGCGTTTCTACGATGACTACACTATGAATACTCAGGTTATGTCAATCAACAATGCGACTGATCCATTAGGTGCTAATGATGTTTATGTAAATAACTCATTACAAGCAGGTAGTTCGTTAAGAGCTCCAATATTCTATGACTCAAATGACACAGGTCGTTATACAAACCCCGCGTCTACATCTCAAATGGGTACAATTGAGTTTGATCAGTTAAATGCAAGAGATCGTGGTGACTTTATTACCTTTTATGGTGATAACAGCCAACAGCATTCTATAACTTCCAGAAATAATGGTGGAAGCGTTACTGATGATTTAAGATTTAACTCATACCACCGAATCTTCTTTAACCTTGACTCAAACAACAATAACAGTACGGGTGGAACAGGTTTCTATGTTGGGATGCACGGTGGTGCTGCTGGTGGGATTTCAGGTTGGTACTTCCAAGCAATGTGTGATGGTAACTCTTATGCATCATCCTCATTCCGTGCGCCAATCTTCTATGATACAAATAATACAGGTTATTATTGTGATCCGTCAAGTGGATCTAATTTCAATTCATATGTTCGTGCAAACGAAATATATGCTCGTAACTGGTTCCGTAATGATAATGCTCGTGAAGGTATGTATAACCAACAAACTGGTTCTCATTCTTATTCCTATCAAGGTCAGTATTGGGCTATTACAGGTAACAACAACGGCTCTTCTATGTCTCTACAACTTAGAGCAGCATATAACGGTACAATGTGTCGCTGGATGTACGGTGACAGAACATGGTCTGGTGATTTGAATGCTGCAGGTCAATGGCAATTACAAACACGTCACCAAGATGGTTATTCACCTTCACTTCGATTTAAAGAAGAAGGAAACGAATCTTGGACTGGTAATATTGGTAACGATGGTGGTAAAATTGAATACCACTCAAACCGTTTCTATATCGAAGCAGGTGGTAACTCAAACCGTATCTGTCAGTTCAGAAGAAATGGTTCTGATAGGTCATATGTTGATAATAACGGACTTTATGTTGGTACAGCTACGTCAGCAAGATGGGCTGACCTTGCAGAGAGATATTCAGCTGATGCAATTTACGAAAATGCAACTGTTCTTGGTGTTAACCTTGATGGTGACTCAGAAGCTACTATATGGCAACCAGGAATGCCTTTACTAGGTGTTATATCAACTAACCCGGCCGTTCAAATGAATGATATGGGAATTGATCCTGGATCTACTTCTACAAAAGCTAAAATGAACCCGTTCGTTGCTCTTAAAGGTCGGATCCCATGTTTAGTAAGTGAAGATGTTAAAAAAGGCCAATGGGTAATCCCAGCTGGTGATGGTAAAGCTAAAGGAGTTGACTATGGTACTCCGGGTATAAATAGCTATGAAATAATTGGTATCGCATTAAGTGATAGTGAAAATGGTGAAGTAGAGGTTAAAGTATAGTATGCCAAGTTATGCACAATTAAACGCAAATGTAAGAAGCCAATGCGGTCAACAATTAAGAACATTTGATAGAACCGTAGGATTTTATATCAACGCTTATGTTAGAGGCACTGGGGTTACAAGTTATACCAGAGGTCAATGGCATTATACGCGGTTTGAATACGTAAATGCAAACTATTATGTATATAACAATTATCTGGATACCGGTATATACACTGGCGGAATTATTCGTTCTGGCGATGTTATCGATTCTATTCGTAGCGTTGTTCGTAGAACGGTTGATTTGGTAGAAGGTAGAATATCCAACAGAACTATTAATGCATATTACTGTCATGCGAGTTGCCATTCGTCGTGTCATAGCTCGAGAGGACGCCGCTAATGACTATGGATAGAGGTGACGTTAATTCGTGGGTAAGAACATATAGTGGTCAACAATTAAGAACTTTTGATAGAACAGTTGGAATTTATGTTAACGCATATGTTTATGCAACTGGCGGGCAATCCAGTTATACTAGAGGACAGTGGCATTATCATAGATTTGAATATGTTAATGCAAACTACTATGTATATAATAACTATGTAGATGGTGGTATCAATAGTGGTAATATTATTTACGGACAGGATATTGTTGATACATTGGAAGATATAACTAGAAGAACAGTTGATCTAATTGAAGGAAGAATGTCAAACAGAACTATTAATGCATATTATTGCCACGCAAGTTGCCATAGTAGTTGTCACAGTTCGAGAGGAAGAAGATAACATGTCAATGCAAAAATCATATTGTAAGCAAATGCGGTACTCTGGACCAGAAAGTCTAACACCATCAGATGCTACTAAGTTTGATGTTCTAATCCAAATGGAAGTTTTAGCAGGATGTAATCACGGCTGCTTAGGTTGTTTCGTTGATAAAAACATAGACCCTGCTATGAACCAACAAATTATTGATAGAGCAAAAGAATTAGCAGATGGTGTAAAAAGAACTGGACTTAACTTAAGAGAATTTGTTATTGGACCAACAGACTTTTTTACTGCTAAAAATACAGAGTCAGTATTAAACAACTCAGTAGTCCAAGAGATTATGAGAGAACATACTGGCGCACGTATTGCGGCACCTGCTAAGTTTGATTTAGCTACTATGGATAAGGTAAAAGAAATCTTTGCCGTACTTGATGATGAGGATAAGTATCGTCGCGAAATGATTATCGAATTTATTATGCCAATCGGTAGAGTAGATCAGATGTTAAACGATGACGAATATTTTAATAACGTTATGGAAAAGGTAGAGTTCTTTAAAAATAATACACCAAAACAAATGGATTGGTCGTGGACATTACAGGCTTCTAACGTTGTTGGCAGAAAGATTGATAAAGAAACATATAATAAAATTATTCAAAAATCTGTTAATGAGTATGAAACAATTGTAGAAATGAACCCTGCGTTTTCTAGAGCCAATTCCCAGTTGATACAAAGAAAGAACTTATTTGGTTGGAATGATTTTCTTGGCAGAGTTATTGATAAAGATAATGCGCAAGAAACTGTCATGTCAATGGCTAATCTTTATTGTAACTCAATTAACTTTGTTGGACTTACTATTGTCCCAGGAGAAAATGGTCCAACTACACACCTAAATGTAATGCTGCATGAGCAAGCGTTTTTCTTAGGTAATAAAAATTTAGATGTTACTGGTTTAACATTCGAGCAAATATTAGATCGTAAAAATGAACTAGTGACAAAAGGTATAAATAGGTCTAGTAAAGTAAAAGATTGTGCTGACTGTAAATTTGCAGTTGCCTGTGCAAGCAGATTAATCTTTGAAGCCCAAGAATCATTAAACGTCAACGGTTGTGTATTGAACAAAGATGTCCTTGCAGAATATAACCCGTATGATTTTACTTGGAACGATGACGCAATAGAAAAATTAGGAGCAAGATAATGATTGGGCAGAGTTTATATTACTTAAATAATAAAAAGTATATTACAAATACACAAAACGTTGAAACAGTAATTGGTGAATTAAATTCTTTTTACCATACAGCTGAACCAAGGCGAATTACTATTGTACAACCTGACCTTGTAGACTCATTTCTTCAGCCTGCTGAGTATGAACAATTGGCAGATAATGCTCGAACGGGCGCATCAGATCTATTAGATTTTGAAGATTGGGATGTTGTTGCTAATCCTGCATATATTCAAAATAGCGATAAACGTATCCTTATGTTTACAGACGAAGAGGATATGATTAAGGTATTTGCAAAATATACCGCTGGTCTATTGACGGCATGTGGTTTTTATCCTGATGCCGATGCAACAACGATTAATGCAATGGTTGCTCATTATATGGAAGCAGTTATTAACCAAGATTTAGTATTATCTCTTATGAGTGACTCGGTAGTTTATAACGATGTTAGAAACCATACAAATACATTACTAAATGCTGAAGGCGAAACACCGTGGGTAATTACATATCAGAATGGTAAAAACTTTAGTTATGACTTATTGTTTTTCCTAAACGATTTTTATTCTTGTACTGGAGTTTCAGAATTAATCGTTGAGAAATTTACTATCCATTCACCAGTTATGGCAAAAGATGTTATGGAACACTTTACTTCACGTCGTCACTACTCGGCATATATTATGTCAGTTATTGATTATATGAATGCCAATGCAACTGAAGCAAATGGCTGGGCCACAGATAAAAAACAATTCTTTAAAGATGTGTATGTAAATGCTGCCAACAAATCCAACTATACATTAGCGTTTTATAAATTAGAAGAAATGTGGAATAAAGTTAAAGACGATGCTGACTTTATAGCAGTTCATCAGAATAAAGCTGATACGACTGCTGATGGTTGGGAATACATGGATTTATATACTGAAATTAATAACGTGTTCCCTATTGTTAAAAAGGTTTTAGAAAGAAACTTTAACACAGATAATATTAGAGAAGACTTAGCGTTAATTAATACAGATGTTCAGTTCTTTTCAAAGCGTCAAAACAGAATACCATATTTAATTCATAAATACCCATTGATATAAGAAAGTGATTTTATTATGAGTGAAGAGCAAACTTTATATACGCTGCCATTGGCACCTCAAAATTTAGTTGAAATCTATAAAATAAAAGAAGACAACGAAAAATTTGTTTTGTGGGTAGACTATTTAGCATCAAAAGAAAAGTTATCAGCCAAACATATTCTAATTTATTTGGCCAATACTAATTTTAAAACAGCCTTTGCACAGGTTGACGAAGAACTATTAGTAGAATATATCAAATCAGACTTTATCGTTGAGGCGCCATTGCTATCACGCTTTGTTGTAATGGCAATTAAAGTAAGATATATGTATGAGTTTAATGGATTAGAAGAACAATTACTTGACACCTTTAGTAAAGAAAGGTTATATGATTTTGTAGATAAAAACTATGAACTCATAGAACAAGTCTGTAATACAATGGCTGAACTTATTCCATTCACGCTTTGTAAATTTTACGAAAACTTATCAGATGAAAATAAAGAAATTGAAGTTGATGTAAAAGAAGCTGTTGAGCAAATTAAAGTAACTGATTACCCAACAAACTGTGGTCCAAACGTGGCGCGTCTTCTTACAGACGGTTGGGATGGTTTCCTATTAGTTTGTTCTCAGCTTGGATTTAAACAAGAATATAATAAGCAGATGTATAATGATAAACCTGCATATTTTGGTAAAGACTTATTTTATGTATTGACACAAAGCAATATTACTAATAACATTTTATCAATGATGCCTGACGGATTTATTAATAGCGTTGATATTCCAAAACCAAAGTCTGATGAAGAATTACACGCTGAAATTGAAGCAGAGGCCAAGGCCGCTCGTGAAGCCAATGCAAGTAAAACTGAATAAAACATACGCAGGTTATTATACGTATGATAAAGATAAAAGCCCTATTAATACAGACTTCTTACGTACTGAAATAAACCTAGACATATTACATGGCTGTGCTCAGTCTTGCCCAGGTTGTTTTATTCCACGTAAAAACCTTACTAAGCCTGAATACTTAGAAACATTATATAATTTATTAATGGACGGCGCATATTATCCTGACGAAATAACGATTGGACCTACTGACATTTTTGATGCAGAGAACTTCCATGAAATTATGAAACATCCATATATGAAAAAGCTTTATGAAATATCAGCTATTGGATTTACATCAACATTACTTCAATCATATGCCGAGATAAGAACTAAACTTGATATGATATGGAGTTTATATGAAGGTGTTCATAGAGTACCTGACATTGATTTTAAAATCGTTTTAGATATAGACAAGTACCTTGATGGAGAACTAGACGATTGGAACCGTAAACTTAAAATGTTTGAGTTAGGTTCAGTTCAATTTAGAGTTAATTATCATAAAGATGTATTTAAACGTATTAGTTATAATGATTTATGTCAACGAATATTTGATGACTATAACGCACCTGTTATAATTACACCATCGTTTTTAACTGATAGGAATGCTCGTGGTAAAGTTAAACAACATCTAGCAAACTTTAGACGTGAAATGATTGAACAGAATATAGATAAGAAATGGCTTAATCTTTATACGTTTTTCGATGCAAGGTTTAATGGATATGGCTGCCAAAACTATAGCTTCTATAATAATAAACTATATTTAAATCCATTCTTATATGATGTTATTATTCAAAGAACTCCAAATTTTGAAACAGCAATGGATGCGAATACTTTATATGACAATATAGAATACGCTCAACAGGTTGATGATTGTAATGGCTGCGAGTATATGATGAGTTGTGCTGAACGTAATATACATTTATATATGGAGTCGCGAGGATTAGATACCTGCGTCGCGTTAAAGGAATATATGTATGCCTCTGATTAAAAATAATCTCTATTATGAGATGACGACAGAGACCCAAACTAAGCCCGTCAGTGCCGTCAAAATTCAAATGGATATACTAGACGGATGTCACCACAAGTGCCCTGGGTGCTTTGTACATCGACGAGGTAACGCCAGCGATAAAAGCCAAGTGTTTATGGCAAAAGAATTTATACGTTCTATTACTGACCAAGGGATACTTGTTGATGAAATATTAATTGGTCCTACAGACTTTTTAGCATCAGAAAATTTCTATCAAGTAATGCCAGAACTCGTAGATATTATTAATGAAAACTCACCTATCCTAGCTTTTGTCTCTACTCTTATTGATGGTGATATTAAAAAGTTTTGCGATTTCCTTATTGATAATATTAATTTAGATACTGAAATAGAAATTGGTATTGCTACAAATCCACATAAATTTTTTACTGATGAATACACAAAACATATATCAGATATGTTAGCCTATATAGATACACACATTCAGCATGAGGTTACTTATACGTTTGTTGTTAATATTAAAGATTATGGATTAGATTATGAGGCATTGCATAATCAGGCTGTAAAACGTTTTGATACCATATTAGATTTTATTCCGTCAGTATCTCGTTCGCATAAAGCAAATATAATATTAAAAACACTTGATGAATTTAACGAATACTTTAGCACATGGCACCAAGAGTCCAAGCTAAACAATATTATGGTAGACCATTCTCACGCAGGTATTAATTACACTGTGTTAAACTACAAACGTGGTGAATGGTATTTAAGCCCATTTATGTATGAGAACATGGCGATATATGATGATATGTTTAAAGTCAAATCTTTTGATGATGTTGTTCCAATGGTTGAACATCAAATTAAAAGAGCGAAAGGTACTGAATGCGAGGATTGCCCATTATTCTTTAGTTGTTATAACAGAAAAATAATAATGTTAAGGGATTACCTTGGAGTAGACCGCTGCATAGCACCAAAAGAGAATATGCTAAATAATATAAACAATTATAATGGTCCTGCTCAGACAATGTATGGATGGGATGGTTATTCTGTTGAAAACGATAAGAACGGTTATCGTAAAAAGTTTTTAGTTACTGATGATGACGATCCAGAACTAAAACGATTAAAGGATATATCATATGTTAAATAATGATTGGAAAAATATTGTAGACGGTGGACGTGGTGAGGAATTTACTTCAATCGACAATATGAAAGAATATAAAATACAGGTCAACCTTGAAATACTCGAAGGTTGTTCATATATGTGTCCGGGTTGTTTTGTTAAACGTAAAGGTAATTGGAACCCAAACTCAATCGCAACATTTCATTCCTTGGCATTTGAATTAAAAGATAGAACTGATATTGTATTAGACGATATTGTGATTGGGCCTACTGATTTTTATGGCGCTCAAAATTTAGAAGAGATTATTAATAATCAAAGGCTTGCTGATGCCATATCAATGATGCCTGAAGACAATAGAAATATCCAACATAACTGTTCTATACTCGGATCGTTATCTGAAAAAGATATTGAAGGTAAAATAAAAGCTATTGAAAACTCATTACTAGGCAAAGTTGTTGAGGCATGGGATGTACAAATCGCTTTGGATTTAAATAGATTAATGAACGATCAGGTATACTTAGATGCACTTGATGAAAGAGTTGAAACATTTAAGAATAGTTCTCTAAACTTTGAAATAAGTATGGCTACTAATATCGTGCAAGGTGTAGAGGACATATTATTCCCTGCTATTGAATTTGTTAGAGCTAGATATGAAACTGTTATTGAAGTATTGCCATCAGTAGTACGTTCTTTTAATCATAGTGCAAAGCACGGAGACAAACTATTTGAATGGAATGATATGTTAACTCGATTGGCTGTTGATCCAAATAGATTTAAAAACAAATTCCATTTCTTACAAGGTGATGTGTCACATAAAGCATTTCATTATTCTGTAGTTAGTATATACCACGGAGATATGTATTTGTCGCCATTCATATATGAGAATGCTCAAATCCATACAGATGATTTTAAAGTTGATAATGGTTGGCTTTGGTTACCTGATACTGATATAACTGATTATATTTTGAAAAAGAAAGACGAAGTAGTTGTTTCTCAAATTGAAAACAGCGGAAACAAAGAATGTGGTTCTTGTAAGTATTTAAATATATGCGCGAATAGAATGGTTCCAATGATTATGGATACTGTGTTTGACGGAAGAAAAGAATGCATCTTAAATAAAGATGTAATTGGTTTATATGATGATGAGGTATACCATGGGAATAGTTACTAATAATAAACGTGCTGCACAAGCCGATAAAGATTTTGATTTATCCTTTAGTGAAGGGCATGAAATCAAAGTGCAGTTTAATTGTGAGGTATTATCTGGCTGCGAGTTTAAATGTAAAGGTTGTTTTGTTAATAAACTCGGATCAAATATGGGATCGTTTGATAGATTAAACAACGCCATTGATTTATTTAATACCAATGGTTACCGAGTGTCAACCATTAATATTGGTCCAACTGATTTATTTGGTAATAATAATATCACCGAATTGTTGAAAGACGAAACATTCCGAGAGTGTTTAAGTAAAGTAACTACTATTCAATTCGTTACAACATTAGAAAAGATTGATTTTAATATTATTGAAATGCTGAATAGTATTCCAAAGGCCGAGGGATTTATGTATGATTGTAACATAGCCTTGCAACCACCTGTTAATTGGAATGTACTTGAATATAAATTAGGAATATTAAATGAGTTGACAGATGATTTAAATTATTATATGGTATATAATATGGGTAATGATGATGTTGAAAATAATAAAGTACTCGAGATGTCAAAACTTGTTGAGGAACGGTTTGATTCTATACTTACTTTAAATCCATCATTCTTCCGAGCACCTAAATCTAAAGTGCAAAAGCATCTTATTGAGAAATGGAAGAACTATGACTTTGCTGACGACCTTATGCCTAAAACATTTATTGACCAAGCACAAGGTGGTTCTTTAGAATTAAATTATACTTATTGTAACGAACGTTTCTTTTGGACACCATTCGTATATGATATTGCTTTAATTGGTACAGATAATTTTGTGGTCAAAGATGAAAACGATATTGAGTCATGGACTCAAGTAAAAGAAAATAAGTTTATGTCGCAATTATCTTATTCAAGTAAAACTGATAACTGCGCTTCTTGTAAAAATTTAATGACATGTATTGATAAAGGTGTCCTATCTTATATGGAACACCATTCACTTACTGCGTGTGTGTTTCCGGGAGTGATAACGACCGATAAAGGTTGATGGATATACGTGTTGTATTCTCTGCCATTTATCTTTTGAATCTAACTCATGCATTTTAATATCAAGTTCCATTTCATGCATTGGATATATTGACATTAAAGGTGTACCATATTTAAGCGTAACAGTATATTCTTCGTCTTTAATTGGAAACACTAAGAATACGTTTAATGTATGCTGATCATAAAAGTTTGTAATCCCAGGTGATATTAAAATATCGTGCTTACGTAAATCCTCACTATAATGACATTCAGTAATCATAAACTCTTTACGTTCACTTGCCTTGACAGCCCAAGGTCCATGTAATTTAAACACAGTTCTATTTGGATATAAGGTATCGCCGAATTGCTTGCGTTCATGTTGAGATCCATCAAGTTGGCCAGAGTTATGTAATGGTTCAATACACTCAACATCGCCATTTGGTTTTACTCTAAAAATACCATCTGACCACAATTTAAGAACAATAGGTTTACGAATATAATCAACAATCCCTGGGCATGTTTTAACTGTCGGAGTTGGAACTTTAACACCAGCCCTAGACCTAAATTGGTCATACGAATTCTTAATAGATTTCCACCATGTCGGTGGCTTAGTTCTGGCTTGAATTGGTTGTAAGTCTACAAGTGTTTGGTGTGCTGTGTAAAAATCAAGTTTAAGTTTTTTCTTTATCATAATTAAATCCTGTTATCAAATTTTGACCTGTTTTGTCCATATAATTAAACCACATTCTCATTATGCAGTCAGGTAAATCGCGTTCTCTGTTTTTCCAATCCCACTGTGTATAGCAGCGGAAACCACATTTATTCCACCACTTACAAGATAAGCAACCGTTCTCGTCCATATAGGCTTGCATCATTCCGGCATTATCTTTAGGTTTGTATTCTGTATTAAAATCTCGTTGATCGTATCTATCCCACCGACAATTTGATGTAGAATTATCTGGGAATATCGTAACCTTGTTTAAAGCCAAGCAATGCATATGGTTACTCTCATTATATATGAGATCTTTAATAGGGTTAATGTCAGGATAGTGATGGTATACAAATTTTAAAAACTCGAGGTACTCACTATCTGATGGAATCATATAATCATATCCACGATCTGGAATATAATCATCAAAGTAAAATTCATCAAACTTTTCATATAAGTAATGGAAATACTCATCGTCGTCTGCCATAAACTTTTTGATTGACAAAGTAGTAGCAACCATATTAATAGATATGATATAGTCAGCAAAGTATTCTATATTTTTAGCGTATGGACCTTTTGTTGGTCGCCCGTCAAAATCGTATGAACATATAATATAGGAAGGGATAGCTTCAGCGTTTAAGTCGTCGAGTAGTCGCTGAACTCTATCTCGTTTACTGAATTGAAACGATGTTACCCATACAACTTTAATCTTTTGTTTATGTTCATCAAATATCTTTTTGATTGCTACTAAAAAATCAAAGTAAACAGGGTAAGCCCATTCTGATATTCTGTCTTGGAATAACTCACCGCCAACCATATTGATTTGGATTATATCAACTCTGCCTTTCATCTTAATGACATGTTGTTCAACCAAATCTAATTTAGAGAATATCTCTTCCCTACTTAAACCTACGGTAGATTTTTTATCGTGGTGACAGAACGAACAATTGAGATGACAGTTTTCAAATAAAGTCAACTCAATCTCGGCTATATCCGGACGTTTAGTTTCTAATAATGTTTTTGTTATTTCAAAGTCCAAATAACATTTCCTCTTTATAGTATTCGTATATGTCAGGTACCATACCAAGTTTCTCGTTAAAGTCTAATTTAAATAGTATTTCGTCATATGTATCTTTGTCTTGCCAATATGGAACAAAGTGTGGATCGTTATTAAACAATAAAGCTTCGTCATTAAGCGCATCAAAGAACGGTTCTTTAAAATCTCTGTTTAACCAATGCGCATAACATATCGCAACCACATATGATTTTGCAGGATAAATCCATTCGTCAACATATTCTCTGAAATGCATAAGAGCATAATCAACAATTTTATCTGGCTGCCAATTGATTTCTACATCACTTAAATCGTCTTTAAATAAAGATGCGGTTAAATGATACGCGCTTTGCCTAGCTTTCCATTCTTTCATAATAATCTAATAACCCTTTATATCCATTACAACTATTAGTTAAGTCGTGTACATACCGATAGTGTTCTGTTAAGCATTTCCCATAATAAGAACATGCCTTACATATATCGCTCAAATTATTCTCAGGTTCTTCACGTGCCCATGTTAAATATTCATGGTAAGTGTCGTACTCTTTAAAGTATTCTCTGTCGTATTTATCAAATTCTAAGACGCCAAATTTTCCACGCGGTGTTATGTAAACATGGTCATTACTAAAAGCATCATACTTACCTTCTATGCTATCGTATATATTATCTATGTTTTGAAAGTTAAAATTCTTTTCTGTATTTGCTTCATCAAATTTAATAACGAAATCTTCAAAGTCTTTATGAGTTACGTTATGTTGGTTTGCCTGATTAATTGAATATGGTTTAATTTCAACTGACTTAATATTAGAAATCATATTAAGCGTAAATATCATAAACTCTACATCCATTTCTAATACTTTTGGCGAGGCTAATATTAATACGGATAAATCTTTATTGGCATTCATCATGTTATTTAAAACGTGCTGTTCTTTTTCTCTGGCATGGAAATCGTATGATACGGATAATGTTACATCCTCATCTCTAAAAAAGTCAGGGAATGCCGATAAGTTAGTATTGATATTAATGGGACCTTTATAATGATTGCGTATTACTTTCTTTAATGAATAATAATATTCTGGCGATAGTAAACCAATTTCTCCACCATATAAATCAACATGACCAACCTTGTCAGTAATTTGTTGTAGGCTGTTTTCTAACCACAAAGGAGTAATTTTATGTCTATCGTTTAATTGCTCTGTAGTTAAATAACAGAAATCACAAGCAAAGTTACAATAGTATGTTGGATTAATTGATAGATTCATTAACATAAGGTGTCGCCAATCCCGGATCCATTCCGTTTATTTCAAGTATTCTTGGTGCTAGTTTTTTCATATGATAACAATGATCCTCAGCTTGACCTTCACGTTTCATATCACGCACAGTCTTTTTACATCCATTACATATATCAAACATTGGACAAGTATAACAAGCTGATTTCATTGTCTGTATATTTGGATCGTTTTGTAATGGTGTCTGCATTTCACCATTCATTTCCTCTTCAAAATCAATAGGGTAATCATAGTCGTCAGCAAACGAACCGCATGAATAATAATCACCACCTGGATTAAATGCACGGATACCACTATCACATTGTCTATTCTGTGGACAGGTTGTCCAACTATTTTTATTTAGTCTTATCATCATTTGCTTAGTATTATATTCGTATTCAGCCAAACCCATATCATATATCTTTATATAAGTTTCGTATATTTTACTTAGCCTAAATGTAGAACCCTGTACGCCAGAAGCCATTGCATAATTTAATTTACATTCAACTCCCATTTCTTTCGCTAATTCTACATTTTTAATTGCATCATCAAAGTTTTCATCAACGATTACAGAAATAAAATCTGGTCGAGAGCCAGTATGTTTTAACATAGCATCTGATACCCGCCAAAAATCTTTTTCAGTAAACTCAGAGTAATCGCCTTTTAATCTTCCACCACCATATTGAAATGATGTAGTACATCCAAATCTTTCGTGTTTAAATAAAGGTAACCATTTCTCTGGTCTAATAAGGAATGGCCAAAGATTTGATGTAAAACTAATTGATGCAGGATAATCATGTTCGTCAAGGTGAGCAATCAAATCCCAATACCATTTTGGATCAACCATTAATGGATCGCCACCATTTACAATAATTGTATTAGTGTCAGGATAGCGTTTTAGAAATTTATAAACATATTCTAAATCAAGTAAACCAGCCTTATCAGCATCAATATCAGTTGATGAACAGAAGGTACACTTGAAATTACAAGCCTCTGTTGGCTTAATAATTAAATCCATCCTTTGTCACCTGCAAGTTTCATCATTAGAGTTTTAGGTGCTGGACAAACATCATCCATCCATTGAAGTTGGTGACAATCAGAATGGCAATATATAAACACTGGGCAGTCATAGCAACGTGGATCTCTTTCGTGCATTTCACATGATATAACTTCCATACGTTTTGGTGATTGACGAACTTCTTTTGCAGGAGTATCAATAGTACCATACCATTGAGTTGGTGCAGTGTTAGGACAACCGGCTACAGTTCCATCAGCATTAATCGTATGTAACTTTTGCTCGCAATCTCTACAGAAGGTACCATTAAAGAATTGACCTTTACTAAACTTATCGTATACAGTATTAAGGAAACTATTATATACAGGATGGTCCTTAGTCTTTTCATGCATATCCATCCAAAACGCGTCAAGCTCAGAGTTATGTGGAAAAATATCAGTATTGATTGTAGCATTACCGTCATGTGTTAATCGTTCATAATTAATAGCACCTACACCAAGTGAATGCATATAGTCAGCGATTTCAACAGGATCCATTTTAACTACATCTTTTGAAACTGATATAAAACATTTAACAAAACATCCTTCGTCAACTAAACGTTTTACATTGTCTTCCCATAGTTTACGCTGCTTTTCGTTAGAGAACCTAATGTTTGGATCCCAAGATGTGCCTACAGAACCACCATCTAATAATTTTAAAAACTCAAGTCTTTCATCAGTAAGTTTATAAACCAAATTAGTTGTAATACCATGCGTACATCGGTCACCCCAATGTTCTTTAGTAATATTATAAAACTTCATTAGGTCTGCCATAGGTGCTAATAAAGGTTCACCACCGTGGTATTCAAAATGTATTTCGTTTGTACCATCACACAACTCATTACACCACCTAGCAGTCTTTTCAGCATCAAAGTAGATTTTTCTACCGTTAATACCAGACGTAAAGCAGTGTGCGCAATTAAGATTGCAGGTTTCAGTCGTTTTTACGTATACGAGTAAGTGTTTCTGTATCGCCAATGCCATATGAGATCATCAATGCCTTTTCATAATTAAGTGCTCTGTGTTTAGTATTTTTAGCAATACCAATTTTGTCGCGCGGTCCTAGTGTATATTCTTTACCATCTATTTCTAAAGTCTTTTTACCGGCTATGCACTCTATTAAAATATCTATAGGATCCGTGTGAGTATCAAACGATGGACCATTGTCATTGTTATAGAAGATGTGCGCAGTTCCAGACATATGTGGAAACCATTGCTCGGCTTGTTCTACTTTAATCGTAGCTTTGTTTGCTAATAAAATTGTAATCGCACCAAGATAAGAAATGTATTCTGAATGTTCTAAATAATGTTGATTGCCATCGTTATCTATATGAGATACATCGTGGTTTTTAAAGCAATCTTCTGTCATTAACCAGTTTTCAAATTCTTCAAATGTTTCTATCATAATGTAGTTCCAATCATAATGTACTAATATATTTATAATAACATATAGAACCTAATTTGTCAACCAGTAATATGTTATAAATAGATTCATATATTATGGAGATTGTGTTATGGAATTTAAAGAAATGTGGCCAACAAAGATTGGCTCAGGAAAATTTGATACTGATGGATTAATAGAATATATCTTTACTAACTATGATTTAAATAACATGGAAGGTGAAGTAAACGGTGGAAATATATTCAAAGATAATTCAGATGAAATGAATAAATTTAAAGACATGGTATATAGCAACTTTGATCGCTATCTCTATGCAAGTATCGGTAAACATATTACAGATTATAAAGCGCATGAAATGAAGGCGTGGATTACTGGTCATGGAAAAGATTATAACATGACTATACATAATCACTCAGGTGCTCATCTGTCTGGTGTATTTTATATACTAGCTGAAGACCAAAACTCTGGCGGTGATATTGTTTTTTCAGATCCAAGAACAAACGCAAATCGTGGCTACGATGATTGGTGGAACGATGTATTTGATAAAAAAGCAATCACACCAAGAACTGGAGATTTTATGATATTTCCAAGCTTTACATATCACCATGTTAACCCTTACTATTCTAGTCTTAGAATATGCGTACCAGTTGATTTATATTTGTACCGTGGTGGTTAATTATAAATAGAATTAGATTTTAAACAAGTGTAAGATTAATCAAACACTAATAATAAATGGAGACAATAATGTCATTTACATATACTTATACTGTCCGTAACCTGAAGGTACAAGATCAGGTAAACGCGGCCGGCGAAACTTTAACAAACGCAGTAGTTCAAACTTACTGGGAAATTCAAGGCACAAATGAAGCAGGGCAAGTTGGTTCTTTCTCTGGCGCTACTCCGTTCTCAGCAGAGAATGTACCAGCAGGATCATTTACACCATTTGAAGAATTAGAAGAGGCTCATGTTACAGCTTGGATTGCTGCAGTGATTAATGCTGATGCACAATACAAAGCGCATATTGATGAGCAAATCCAATCAGACATTGACAGCAATGTACAAACTGAAATTTCTGGTCCGGAATTGCCTTGGGGTGTAGAGCCTGAAGCACCAGTAGAGTAAGAGTATGAGCATGACTTACACTTGGGAAATACTAAAGCTTGGTACATTAGACCAAACTAATGACGCGGGAGAAGTTTTAGCAGATGCCATTGTTTCTGTTAAATGGAAAAAGATAGCAACTAATGACGCGAATAAAAAAGCAAGTTACGTTTCAACTACAAAGCTCGACTTATCAACTACATCGGCTGCAGATTATATCGCACTAGACGATGTTAATAAAGCCAATGTTATAGAATGGGTAGAAGAAGCGTTAGGCGCTGACAAGATTGCTACGATAAATACAATTCTCGACTCAAAGGTTGAACAAAATACAATGACTATGATTACCCCTAACTGGTAATCTATTAAATACTTTATATTATGGAGTTATTATGCACGATTTGCACATGGGTGGTTTAGCCACATATGCTTTAAAACGAGGTGGTTCAATCCATCCTGTAATTATACCAAAAGAAGTTCTTGGTAATGAAACGGGGATTATGAACCCCTCGATTTTTCAGCACAAAGATAAACTCTTTATCAACGTAAGACACGTTAACTATTATCTATATCACAGTGAAGGTAAAAAGTTTCCTCATCAGTGGGGTCCTTTGGTGTACATACATCCAGAAAATGATGTAACACTTACAACGCATAACGTTATGTGCGAACTTGACAGTAATTTAAATATGGTCAATGCACAGCGTGTTAAAATGGCTTTGGACACGGGTAAGCCAACATGGAACTTTATTGGTTTAGAAGATTGTCGACTATTTAATTGGGAAGATAGAATGTTCCTATGTGGTGTACGCAGAGATTGTTATGATGATAAAGGCCGTGGTCGTATGGAAATGGCAGAAATTGAATTTATTGATGGTCAATGGACAGAGGTTTCTCGTAATCCTATTCCTTCTCCAAATGGTGATAAATCATATTGCGAAAAGAATTGGATGCCGATCCTTGATATGCCATACCATTTTATTAAATGGACTAATCCAACACAGGTTATTAAATACGATATTGAAACACAAACAACTGAAGACGCAATATACGATAAAGAAAAATACATAGAAGCTAATAAAGACTTTAGAGGTGGATCGCAGGTTATTCGCATTAACGATAATCAGCGAATGGCATTTATCCACGAGACAAATCTATTAAGAGATCCTTTTGGTAGAAAAGATGGTAACTATGCGCATCGAGTAATTATCTGGGATAATGATTGGAATATTGTCCATAAGTCTAGGGAATTCCATTTTATGGGAACGTATTACGACCACGTAAAAGGTCAGGATTATAATATTGAGTTTGTTACGGGAGTTACTATGATAGGTGACGATATTCTAATATCCTATGGATGGCAGGATAACGCTTCTTATATATTGAAGCTACCTAAAACAGTGTTTGCTAACTTTTTACAATTAGGTGAAATATGATATTTAAAAATAAACAAGTACTGCATGATGTTATTATGGATTACGATAATCCTTTTAAAATGTTTGACTTGGCAAAAGAATATGATAAATTAAAACAAGGGGCTGCGGCCTTTGGTTGGTATTTACGTGCCGCAGATTTTTGTGAAGGTGAAACATACGAAGAAAAAGAACTTCAATACAAATGTATGGTACTCGGTTCGGCGTTATTTGCCAGATCAGAAGCCAGAAATCAAACGGTTAATGGTTTAATCAAAATGGCCATATCAGTTTTACCTAAAAGACAAGAAGCGTATTATTGGGCTGCTCGATATTCAATAGACCAAAGTAATTTTAGAGATGGTGCGATGTATGCCAAAATGGGTATGGATTGTGAAGACGTTGAACCAAACGCTGAATTAAATTACCCTGGACCAGTTGGTTTAGATTATTGCTTTGCTATATCTAAATGGAAATCAGATGGTAGAGATGACTCTAAAAATCTATTTTTTGATTTAAAACATAAACGTAAATTAGATATGAATAAAGAAATGCGTGAAAGCGTAGATTGGTGGATTAGTCAAGTAGGGTATCCTAGTACGCTACCATACACTGAAAATGAAAGTCATAAATACAGATATAAGTTTGATGGTTCAGATGAAATAGTAAAGAATTATTCTCGTCACTTCCAAGACATGTTTGTCTTATCAACTTTAAATGGTAAAAAGAACGGTACCTTTGTTGAAATAGGATCAGGTCACCCAACTCTATTTAATAATACATACCTATTAGAAAAAGAATTTGGCTGGAAAGGTTTATCAGTTGATGTTTCTGAAAGAATGTGTGCTATTTTTAGTAGGAAACGAAATACGACCGCGGTACTTGCAGACGCCGGTAAAATTAGTTTTAAAGATTTATTTAAACAAAACTGTATTGAAAACCAAGTAGATTTTTTACGTATTAATGCAGATAACGCGTCATTGGTATCATTAGAGAATATACCTTTTAATGAATATGAATTTTCAGTAATTCAAATCCAACATAACGAATGCTGGTGGGGATCAGATCTTAAAGATAAAACTAGAAAAATCTTAAAAGAAATTGGATATAAATTATTGGTACCAAACGTTGCTATTGATGAAACTAATGCTTATGAAGATTGGTGGGTACATCCTGGGTTTATTAGGCAAGATATGCGTACAAATAAAGAAACCAATTTTGCTTGGGATTATATGATGAAGGAGAGAAGATGAAACCGGTAATTTGCACAGGAGGGTTCGACCCTTTACACTCAGGACATATTGAATATTTTAAAGCCGCTAAGGAAATGGGTTCTATTCTATTCGTTGGTGTTAATAGTGATGAATGGCTAACTCGTAAAAAGGGTAAACCTTTTATGTCTGCTGAAGAACGTATGGCTATTATTAAAGAAATTGGATGTGTAGGCCATGTATTTACTTTTGATGATTCAGATGATACTGCCTGTGATGCTATTCGGTATGTAGCAAAACAAGCTCCTAGAGGATCAGAGATTTTATTTGTTAATGGCGGCGATCGTAAAAAAGGAACAACACCAGAGGTTGAGTTTGCTAAAGAATTGCGCGATGAGTGTAATATATCATTTGTATTTGGCGTTGGTGGTGAAGATAAAAAGAACAGTTCATCATGGATCCTAAAGGAATGGGATAAGCCAACAACTCAGAGACTATGGGGTAAATATAGAGACTTAGACCAAAATGGCCATTGGAAGGTTAAAGAGTTATCAGTTGATATTGGTAAATCATTATCGGACCAGCGTCACTTCGTTCGTTCTGAACATTGGCATATCGTTGATGGTGAATTAAAAATGGATTTAGAATTTAATAATGGTTACTCTACATCTAAAATATATAAAACTGGTGACAGTATTGATATTCCTGTTAAATGTTGGCATCATGCAACTAATGTTGGAGACCGACCTGTCAAAGTAATTGAAGTTTGGATGGGAAATACTCTATCAGAAGACGATATTGAAAGAAGATAACATTATTATTTTTTAGTAGATAAATCTATTATATCACACTGGATTTATATGTCAACTTCTTTTTTTATAAATATATAAAAATAATATTGAAACAAAGGAGAAAATGATGGCTTTTCAGTTATCACCGGGAGCTCGTAATGGTACACTTCAGTCATTAGAGACAACAGTCGGTGCAAACCCTATTTTAACTATCGCAACTGGTGTGGCACCTACAGAATGTCAATCAGCAAATACTGGTAACATCGTTGCTACTATGATATTGCCTACCGAATGGTTAGCAGTTCCTTCAGGCGGCGTAATTCAGTTGTCTGGTAATTGGCAAGACTTATCTGCTGATGCGTCAGGTACAGCAGGTTATTTTAGAATTCATCAAAGCGATGGAACGGTTTGTCATATGCAAGGTACAATCACAGCATCAGGTGGCGGTGGAGATATGCAGTTAGATAACACTAACATTGCTATTGGTCAGCAAATTACTATAACAACATTCTCAATTACAGCCGGTGGCGCATAAGGACTAAATAAATGTCCGCAAATGGCGTATTTACATCAACGTTAGATTTTAGCTTCTTTGGAGGTGGTTTTTCAACTATCGCTGGAGAGGCTTCTAGTACATTTGACTATACATTTAGTTCTGATGTTTTTGTACCAGTACTTGCTGAATTAAATCAAACATTAACATTTGATGTTCAAGCTGGAATTGTAACGCCGACGGTATATGGTGAATTTAGTGGAGTAATACCATTTACTCTAACTGAACCTGCTCGAATTGAATTTGGTATACAGAGTTACTTATATTCTGGCAATAATGAAATCAACTTTACCTCGTCCTCGAGTGGTTTCTCAGTAATTGCTGGTACTGCGGATATAATATTTCCGATTACGATATCTGGTACTATGGCTCAATTCTCATTGGGTCAAACTACAGGAGCATTTGGATTTTCACTTAATTCAAAAGTAATTAATTACACGCTTACAAATAGAGCACGATCTGGTTTTAACTCAATAGAACTAGGAAATACTAAAGAAAATAACGTTTTGATACGTAGAGCATCAGAACCGAACGATATAAAACTAAAAAATATTGGTTTAACTTATGCTGAAGTTAGAAACTAATTTATTTTAATAAATAAAAGTAAACCTTGGAGATAAACACATGGCGGCGAATTTTTACATAAAGCAAAACGACACAGCTCCGTCCATTGAAGCCGTTTTAACAGACTCAACTGGTCGAGCAAAATCATTGATCCTTGCTTCGCAAATAAAGTTTAATATGTCAACAGAAGAAGGCTCAAGCTTAATTAATTTGGGTACTGCATCTATTATTAATGCTACGAAGGGTATAGTATCTTATCCTTGGCAATTAGGCGATACATCAAATACAGGAATTCATAATGCTGAATTTCAAGTAACATATACTAATGGTCAAATTGAAACGTTTCCTAATTCAGGATACATCAAGGTAATCATTAGAGAAGAGTTAGGATAAGACATGGCACTACCTCAGTCCAGAGAAGATTTTAAAGACTTTATTTTAAGAAAGATCGGCGCACCAGTAATTCAGATTAACGTCGCTGACGAACAAGTTGATGACCGAGTAGATGAAGCTATTTCTTTTTGGAGAGATTATCATTATAATGGTAGTCAATTAGTTTATCTTAAGCATCAGATTACTCAAGCTGATAAAGATAACGGGTATGTTCCTTTACCAAAAGGTCTGTTAGGTATTTCAAAAATATTTGGATTTGATACTAATATTTCCACAGGTACTGGTATGTTTAATGTTAACTATCAATTCGTTTTAAATAACATACAAGATATGACTAGTTACTCTATGCAGACTTATTATATGACAATGCAACATATTGAGTTTATGCAAGAATTACTTGTTGGTAAACCAATGATACGTTATAATAAGTATGTAAACAAATTACATATTGACACTGACACTAAGCAGTGGGTAGTTGGTAACTTTATTATTATCGAAGCATACGACATTTTAGATGAAGATGCATATGCTGAATTATGGACAGACAGATGGCTGCAGAATTACGCCGCGGTTTTAGTTAGAGAACAATGGGGTATGAACCTTACTAAATTTAATCAGATGACTTTGGTTGGTGGAGTACAGTTCAACGGAGAGCAAATATTATCAGAGGCAAGAGCTGACAGAGAAAGAATAGAAGAAGACGCAATACGATCACTTCAACCTCTTACTTATAATTTTATTGGATAAGTTATGGCAACGAACGCATTTTTTAGAAATCACGACAATGTATACGAACAAAATTTAATTGACGATTTAGTTATCGAGTCAATTAAGATTTATGGTTTGGACGTTAAATTCATTACAAGATTACATCAGAATATTGATAAAATTTTAAATGAAGACGACTTACCAACATTTGATAAGTATTATGATTTTGAAGTATACATTAAAAACGTTGACGGATTTGAAGGCGAAGGCGACTTCTTATCTAAGTTTGGTTTACAAATTCGTGACTCAATTACATTTACAGTTGCTATACGTACCTTTGAACAATATGTTACACGTGAACAAGATACACGATTACGTCCACTTGAAGGCGAAATGATTTGGATGCCACTCAATCAAAAAATGTATAAGATCCAACACGTTGAACACGAAAGTGTATTTTATCAAACAGGCGCATTACAAGTATATGATATGAGATGCGAATTGGCTGAATACTCTGGTGAAACGTTTGATACTGGTTATTATGAAATTGATAATTATTTTGCAGACATTGATACATCAGCAAACACGGTTACATCTCTTACATCATTACAAGGTGTTGACCCACTTGCTAATAACCTTGATTTTGAGGATCAAGCAGATGATATATTAGACTTCTCTGAAATGGACCCATTCAGCGAAAACATTTCTATACAGGATTAACAATATGGCTATCGCAAATTATTTTTATAATTCAACCACACGAAAATACGTAGCGTTATTTGGAACACTGTTCAATCAGTTAAAGATCCAAAGACATGATAATGCTGGTGTTCTTAAAAAAGAAATGATTGTGCCATTAGCTTATGCACCATACCAAAAAATATTAGCAAGAGTAACCGCAGATCCTGATTTGATTAATAGTCGTCGCCCTGCAATGACGTTACCCAGAATGTCTTTTGAAATAAACAACATAGGATATGATCCACAGCGCAAATTAACTACAACTGGTAAAATGATTAAACGTGGTAAATCAGAAACAGATGATGCTCGACCTTACGTGTATAACCCTGTACCATATAATTTAGATTTTTCTTTATACATTATGACAAAGTATTCAGAAGATGCTACCAAAATATTAGAACAAATTATACCATTCTTTACCCCAGACTGGACTGTTGGTGCTAAGATGATACCAGATTTGGATCCTATTGATATACCTGTTGTTTTAAACAGTGTAACAATCGAGGATCTTTATGAAGGTGCATTTGACGAAAGACAAATGGTTTTACATACACTTACCTTTACGCTTAGAGGTTATTATTTTGGACCAGAAAAAACGAAAAAGGTTATTAAATTTGTTGACGTTGATATGTTCAATGGTACTGATACTAATTCACCATTCCTAGAAGGTGTTGATATTCGTCCTGGATTATCATCAGCAAATACTCCAATAACTGATGTAGGCGAAACGGCAACTGCTGTATCGGCTTTAACCAATGGATCAGTAAGTAATATTTCGTTAACCAATGATGGTGAAAACTATAACTCAAATACGGTTGTTACTATCGGAGCACCTGATGTTGCAAACGCAGATATAACATCAACCATAACAAACGGGGCTGTTACAGGCGTATCAATTAATAATGGTGGTGGTTTCTTTAGTAATTTACCAACAGTCACTGTAGGCCTACCAGATAGCACTATAACAACGGCAACCGCGACTGCTACATTAAGTGGTGACTCTGTTGCTAATGTATCTATATCAAACCCAGGTAATTTTTATAATACTCCAAGTTTTTCAATATCGCCTCCACCAAACGTGGCTGCAGAGTTTAAATTTGGTGACGATGCATTAGCACACAGTAGCGAAGATGATGTTACTCTATTACATACATTTACTGGATATTTTAATTCTAGCACTGGATATAAAGTATCATTTTGGATTTACCCAACCTCTTTCCCAGGTGGTAATAATCCGATGTCAGTACTCTTTGCACCATTTACAAAAATATTCTTTACCGCTGATACAGGTAATGTTAGGTTCCAGTATGGTGGTGCACCAGTTGTTACTTCTGATACTAACTTAATCGTTAATCAATGGAACCATGTAGAAGTAGAACATTATACAAACCTTATTCGTATTAATGTTAATGGCTTATATGGTACACAAGAAACTCGCGGAGCAGGTAACGTTGCATTCCCAGGACATACATATCGAGCTGGTGATGCTCAAGGTAACGAATCAGTATTTGATGGAGCTAACAGAAGCTTCCTTGGATACTTAGACAATGTAACTTGGGAAACAACAGGCGATATGCCTACCGCGTCTAGTGGTGATCCATATACGATACCAACAACTGCAAGAACAGGTGATTTATTTACCAAGAACTTTGATAAGGATCTTCCAGTAGCCTCAATAACAGTGACTGACGGCGAGGTAATTTCTATTGATGTTACTTCTGGTGGATCTGGATATACTACGACTCCAATTGTTACTATTGATGATCCTGACGATAGTCCGGCATCATTTGTTGCTTCGGTTACACCAACGTTGGTAGATGGCGCCATAGACTCAATCATAATAAATAGTCCAGGAAAGTTCTATGCGAATGCTCCTTTAATTAATATATCTGCACCAACATCGACTCAGGCAACTGCTATAGCAAACGTCGGTAATAACGGAGATATACAATCAATAACTATAACCGACGCAGGATTAGGATATAGAAATCCACCTGCAGTGACTATATCTTCTCCAGACTTTGGATCAATTCCATACCAAGACATTGAGTTTGATGACAACTGGGGTATTATTAAAACCATAGTGAGTGAATAATATGAATGATAAGATAGCTGAAAACCTCGGATTGAGACCACTTTCAGAAATTAGAGAAGAAGAATTAGCTTCTACAGCCATTGAGGTTGTTGACGAAGACACTCTTCCTGCAATTACTATTGACGAAGATGACGAAAATCTTAAGGATCTCGCCAAAGTTCGTGAGAATATAGAAGGTGTTATTGAAATAGGAAATGAAGCAGTAAGAGAAATGCTCGAGATTGCAAAACAATCAGAACAACCAAGAGCATTTGAGGTTGTATCCACGTTGATGAAAACGATGTTAGATGCAAATAAAGATTTTGCTGATGTTTCAACTAAAAAGAAATTTGCTCAAGAAGAAATAAACGCACCTAAAGAGGCCGCACAAACCAACACAGTAAATAATAACTTGATTGTATCCACCGCGGATTTATTAAAAATGTTGAAAGATACTGGAAATGGGTGACGGTTATTTAGGAAACCAGCATCTTAAAAAGATTGGTGAAGAAATTGAATGGTCTCCTGACCTATTAAAAGAATATATGAAATGTGCACAAGATCCTATTTACTTTGCAAAAAATTATATTAAAATTGTACACGTTGATAAAGGATTAGTTCCATTTAAGATGTACGATTACCAAGAAAGCATTACGCGGAAAATTACAGACAATAGGCGCCTAGCAGTTTTAACGGCACGTCAGTCTGGTAAAACAACCACGGCGATGGCTATCATTTTACACTATGTTTTATTTAACGAATTTAAAACTGTTGCTATTTTGGCTAACAAAGGTGACGCTGCTCGAGAAGTTATGGCAAGAGTTAAGCTTGCATTTGAGGCATTACCTAAATGGCTGCAACAAGGGGTTGAAGAATGGAACAAAGGAAACATTGCACTTGAGAATGGTTGTCAAGTTTTGGCTGGTACTACGTCGTCAAGTGCTATTCGTGGTAAATCTGTTAATTTTCTATACCTTGATGAGGTTGCATTCATTGAAGGATATGACGAATTTTTCGCATCTGTTTATCCTACTATCTCGTCTGGCGAGTCAACAAAACTTTTAATGACTTCTACTCCAAATGGATTAAACCATTTTTGGAAAACATGTACTGGTGCAAAAGAAGGTACCAACGGTTATGAATACGAAGAAGTCATGTGGCACGATGTTCCAGGTCGCGATGAGAAATGGCGTAAGGAAACAATTGAAGCATTAGACCACGACGAAGAAAAGTTCAACCAAGAATATTGCTGCCAGTTTCTAGGTAGTTCTGGTACTCTTGTTGCAGGTTGGAAACTAAAAGAATTACTACATTCAGTACCAATAGGACAGCAAGATGGTTTTTTACAATACGAAAAGCCAGTCAAAGATCGTCAATATGCTATGACAGTCGATGTTGCTCGTGGTAAAGGTTTAGACTATTCATGTTTTTCAGTAATTGATATTACAGAAATGCCATATAAGCAAGTGGCAATGTTTAGAGATAACATGGTAGGACCAATTGATTTTGCATCGGTTGTTTATAGAATAGGACAAGTATATAATACCGCTGCAGTTTTAATAGAGGTTAACGATATTGGAGAACAGGTTGCTGATGTTCTCTTAATGGATTATGGTTATGAAAATATATTATACACTACAAACAATGGAAGAGCTGGTAAAATACTTACTGGTGGTTTTGGTAAAAAGGTAGATAATGGAATAAGAACAACTAAAAATGTTAAGGCGGTTGGATGTAGCATGCTTAAAATGCTAATTGAGCAAAACCAACTTATTATACAAGATTATGATACTATACAAGAAATTAGCCGTTTTTCTAAAAAAGCAAACTCATACGAAGCAGAGTCAGGATTTCACGACGATTTGGTTATGAACCTTGTTTTGTTTGCATGGATGACAGAACAACCTTATTTTAAAGATATGACTGACATAAATACACTTGTTAAGTTACGAGAGAAGACAGAAGAACAAATTGAGGAAGAATTATTACCTTTCGGTTTTATTGATGCTGGTGACGATTTTTATTATGAAGATGACGGCTTAGTGCTGTGATTATATAGAATACCATTTTTTATAAATAAGAACAGTAAGAAATAGATAAAAAAACAAGATTAACGCGTTTTCAATACATAAAGGAGAAAAATATGGCTTTTTCCGTAAGTCCCTCTGTTATAGTTCGGGAAGTTGATGCTTCTCAGGCAGTACCAGCCATCTCAAATCCACCTGCTGCAATAGCTGGTGTATTTAGATGGGGCCCGACTAACGAACCATTATTGCTATCATCAGAAAACCAACTCGTAGATCGTTTTGGAACACCTAATGATGACAATTACGAAACATTTTTTACAGCTGCTGATTACTTATCATATTCAAATGCGCTGTACGCTGTTCGTATAGATGATGGTTCTACCGAAGCTAACAGTACAACATTAGACATCACACTTGATGCAAACAACGACGTCGTTTCAGATGATAGTACCTATGGTGCTTTCGAAGCGAAGTATAAAGGTGAGCTTGGTAACTCACTAGAAGTTGCTTGGGTATCTTCAACCGGTTTCGAAAGTCCATTCGTTGCGGTAGCAGGAATTCCAACAAATAAAATTTCAGATGTAACATTAGATCAGGTTATTAACTTTAACTCTTCTAACGTTCAATTTGAAACAGCTAATACACAAAACCTCATGGATTTAGTTCCAGGTGATGTATTAGAAATCGGTAATGAGTCAATTGGTTACCAAGAAATGAGAGTTAGCACATTTACAGAGACAGCAGTAGAAGTTGAAGCAACTCCGGGAGATGCTAACACAGCATTCCTTGCTCTATACTCATATGACATCGAGTTCTTTAACAAATACACATTAGCTGAAACAGATTTAGCTAAACTATCAATGAAAAAGAAATGGCAACATGGAGCAACATTCTCTAAAAAGCCAGATGCAGGAAATATTCACGTAGCGGTTATTGACGCAGGTGGAGAAATTTCTGGTACTAAAGGATTTATACTAGAAAAATTCGAAAACATTTCAACAACAGAAGGTGCGGTTTCACCACAAGGTACGACTAATTACTACGGCACAGTGATTGAAAACTTCTCATCTTGGGTAAAAATTGCAAATACTGCCGTTATTGGCACAGCATCTACTTCGCTTGCTAAATACGAAAGAATGTCTGGTGCAACATCACCGGTTACAGAAGCAACTGCAACATTAGGTCAATTAGGCTTAGCATATGATACTTTAAGAAGTGCCAACGAAATCGACATTGCGTTCGTTCTTCAAGGTAAAGGCGATGATGCTGCAGTAAGAGCAAACTACATTGTTTCCAATATATGTGAAACAAGAAAAGATTGCGTTGCGTTTATATCACCATCTAAAGAAGCTGTTGTTGATGAGCTTAAAATGAATGCAAAACTTACTAATGCAATTGCATACCGTAACAAAATTCAAAACTCATCTTATTCATTCATTGATAGTGGATACAAATACCGATATGATAAGTACAATGACAAATATCGTTGGACTCCATTAAATGGTGACATGGCCGGATTGGCTGCTAGAGTTGAAGCATGGGAATCACCAGCTGGCTTTAGAAAAGGTATAATCAAAAATGTTGTTAAGTTAGCATTTAACCCTAACAAAGCAATGAGAGATTTATTGTATGGTTCAGACATCAACCCAGTTGTGTCACAGGTAGGACAAGGCATTGTACTATTTGGTGATAAAACAGGATTAGGTGTATCATCTGCGTTTGATCGCTTAAATGTTCGTAGGTTGTTTATCGCGGTTGAGAAATCTATCGCTACAGCAGCTCAAAGCTTCTTGTTTGAATTGAACGACGAATTCACGCAAACACAGTTTAGAAACATTGTAGATCCATTCTTACGCGATATCCAAGGAAGACGTGGTATTATTGATTACCGAGTAATCAGTGACTCAACCGTTAATACTCCTGAGGTAATTGACCAAAATAAATTCCGCGCAAGCATATTCATTAAACCAGCACGTTCTATTAACGTAATCGAATTAACATTCGTTGCAACTAGAACTGGTATTGAATTTGACGAAATTGTCGGTCAGTTAACTTAAATAAATAAGAATAGAAAATAGGAGAAACAAAATGGCATTCAATATCAACCAGTTCAAATCAGAGCTCGTCGGTGGCGGTGCACGTCCTACCCTGTTCCAATGTCAAATCACTAACCCAATTGCTCCAGAAGCTGACATCAAAACTCCGTTTATGATACGCTCAGCAGGGATCCCAGAATCCATTGTGGGGCAATTTGTGGTACCTTACTTCGGCCGTCAGGTCAAGTATGCCGGTGATAGAACATTCGCAGATTGGTCCGTGACCGTAATCAACGATGAAGATTTTGCAGTACGAAATGCAATGGAAGCTTGGTCAAACGCGATTAACTCGCATGACTCAAACACCAGAGCATTACCACAAGACTATAAATCAACTGGGCAAATTACCCAGTTCAGTAAAGATGGTTCAATTCTTAGAACATACATCTTTGAAGGCATGCATCCAGTCGGTATCGACGGCATCCAAATGGATTGGGGACAAGCTGATACTATTGAGGAATTCAATGTAACATTCCAATATGACTTATGGCGTGTTGAGGGTAACACCGGCATTCCAACTACTTAAATAATGAGAAAGTGAATAAATGAAGATTTTTGGTTTTGATATTAAACGAGACACTGAAGAGGAGGGTTTTAAACCTTCCTCTTTTGTTGAACCTCAAAATGACGATGGAGCTATCACCGTTGGTAATGCAATGGGTGGCTTCTATAGTACACTTTTGGACATGGAAGGGACTGCTAAAACTGAATCAGAATTGGTAAACAAATACCGAGGTTTAGCACACCAGCCAGAAATTGCACAAGCTGTTGACGAAGTAATCAACGAAGCGATTAGTGTAGATACAGATGATAAAGTTGTTGAAGTTCTTTTGGACGATACAGATTTACCAGACAAAGTTAAGAAAATAGTTATAGAAGAGTTTGATGGCATCTTGTCATTATTAGATTTTTCTACAACAGCATACGAAACGTTTCAAAAATTCTATGTTGATGGTCGATTAAACTATCACGTTATTATTGATCCGGAAAATATCCCTGAAGGGATTAAAGAATTACGATATGTAGATCCACGTAAATTAAAACTCATTCGTGAAGTTGATAAACGTGAAAAGGATCCACATTCAGGTATCCCAGTTAAAAAAGTTAAATCAGAATATTACATGTATTCTGAAACAGGTTTTGGCTCAAATAAAACTAGTAATTCTTCTGGTGGTACTGCTCAAGGATATAAAATTGCTAAGGACTCTATTGCTAGGGTTACTTCAGGCGTAATGAATGAAAACAATTCATTGGTCTTATCATATTTACATCCTTCAATAAAGCCACTCAACCAGTTAAGGATGTTGGAAGATGCAACAGTTATTTACACTATTACACGAGCTCCTGAAAGACGAGTGTTCTACATTGACGTTGGCAACTTACCTAAATCAAAAGCTGAGCAGTATATAAGAGATATGATGGTTCGTCATAAAAACAAACTACAATATGACTCATCTACTGGCGAAATCAATGATGCTCGAAAAATGATGACTATGACTGAAGACTTTTGGTTCCCACGTCGTGGCGGTGAGCGTACTACAGAAGTTGACACTATGCCAGGAGGTAATGCTTCTGGATTAACAGACGATACTAATATGCAATACTTCCAACGTAAATTATACAAATCATTAAAGGTTCCGCTATCGCGTTTAGAACCAGAGACAATGTATTCGTTTGGTCGTGTTTCAGAAATTACTCGTGACGAATTAAAATTTAGTAAATTTATTAAAAGACTAAGAGCACGTTTTACAACTATCTTTACATCATTGCTTGAAAAACAATTAGTGCTTAAAGGTATTTTAACGCCAGAAGAATTTAAAGAAATTAAAAACTCTATTCGTTACGATTTTGTACAGGATAACTATTTCCAAGAGCTTAAAGAAGCTGAAATTACTCGTGAAAGACTCAGTACTCTACGTGAAGTTGAAGAACATGTTGGCACATACTATTCCAGAGAATGGGTATTGCGTAACGTTCTTCGTATGTCAGAGGAAGAAATGGGTGACATGAAGGATCAAATCGAAGCTGAAGCCAAAGAAAATCCTCCAGCAGAGGCAGAAGAATAAAATGAGAACATCAAATTCATATAAATATATACAAACAAAATTAGGAGTTAAGTGATGAAAACGTTTAAAAATATCCTTAGCGAAGTTGCTCAGCCGAAATCTTCGGAAGAAAAAGCTTTCAAAGATTTACATAACCAAAAACCTGGGCAGCACCCTGTAGCGCCAGACAATCAGTTTAGCGGTGATATTGGAAAACCAAAGGCTGTACGTAAAGCGGATAACACACCAGAAAAAGCTGATGCTGAATACGATACAGCTTATGGCGATAAACCAGACCAAGAGCCTGTATTACGTAAAGGCAGAAAGTTTAGCCAGTTTAGAGCAAACGAATCAAAAGAAATGTCAAATATGAAAGCATTAGACAAAGCTTCTGAAACAACTCCTGAAGGTAAGAAAAAAGTTTCTCTTGCTAAAGCTCCTTGGGAAAAAGATAAAAATGAAGAGTTTGTTGAAACAAAAGAATCTCTATTAGGTGAAGAAAGAGAATCTTATTATAGTTCTAAGAAGCATGCTTATAAGCCAAAGAGAAAAGAGTATGATCCAGATAAAGTAGCAACTCAAGCGCATTTACAACACGCGCACGACTTCCATGATGTTGAAACTGATAAAGGATACGATCGTTACCAGACATCTCGTGTAACTGTGCCTCATCACAAAGCTCAAGTAGGACACTTACATAAAGCTATGAAGGCTAATGCTACAGGTGATAAAGCTGCTTTAAAAAAGCATATGCATGATTACCATCATGGCAATGAAAATCATACAATTAACAAAACTGCTACTTATCCGCATTCACACCATTTGCCTCATCATGGCGATAGAAAAGCTGCTGACAGACTTGTTGGTGAAAATACAGATCTTTCTGATAAGGTTTCTGACGTTGCATTTGGTAAGTGGAACGAAGCTTTAAGTGGTGGACAAAAGAAACTTGACCATAACAAAAATGGTAAAATTGATGGACACGATTTTGCTATCATGCGTGCAAAAGGTAAAAAAAAGACTGAAGTAGATGAAACTACTTCTTCTGCGATGAAACGTATGGTTACTCAAACAGGACCAGATGGCAAAACTCGTACAGTTATGAAAAAGCTTAGATCTGATAGAACTGACGATAGAGGTCAAGATATTATTGTTGGAGAAGAATTAGAAGAAGCTGTTAAAATGGGAAACCTGAGATTAAAGAATGGTAAAAATGTAAAGGTATCTAACCAAGATGCTAAACTTTTAAATTCTTTTTATAAAAATCTTAATGCTAAAAACCGTAGAGATATGGAAAAGGTAATGATGAAAGACGAAGCAGGGTTTAAAGAGATCGTAGGGTTTGCCCGAGAAGCGTTATAAATAAAAAAAACAAAGGATCTAAGATATGAGATTAATAACAGAAGTTGTAGAAGATTGCGCTGTTGCTGTAGAAATGAACGAAGAAACGGGTAAGAAAACTCATTTCATCGAAGGTATCTTTATGCAAGGCGACATTAAAAACCGCAATGGAAGAATTTATCCGTCGCAGATTTTAGAAAAAGAAATGGTCAGATATAATTCTGACTTTGTAGAAACAAAGCGAGCGCTAGGCGAATTGGGTCACCCAGACGGACCTACAATCAACGGCGATCGCGTGTCTCATCTTATTACAGAGATGAAACGAGAGGGATCAAACTTTACTGGTAAAGCCAAAATTCTTGGTACACCAATGGGTGAGATAGTCAAAACATTTATGGACGAGGGTGTTAAGATCGGTGTATCTACCCGCGGATTAGGTTCAGTTAAAGCAACGAGAGATGGAATTATGGAAGTACAAAATGACTTTCACCTAGCCACTGTCGACATCGTAACTGACCCATCTGGGCCACAATGTTTTGTAAATGGTATTATGGAGAATGCTGAATACTATTACGATATAGCTTCAGGGAACTGGATTGCTCAGGAACCTATTGAACAAGTTATTGAAGAAATACAAGAAGTAGTAGAAAAGCAAATTAGACGTGTTGTCACTAGAATCGATGAAGGCACTGCGTCTGAATTATTCGAGCGTTTTGTGAACTCACTTAGAAAAGCTGAAAAATAATATTATTATAAATAATACTTAGATAAAAAAGTATCTAATAAAAGGAGTAGAACATATGTCAAATGACTTAGACGAAAAGTTCGTCGAAAAATCTGGCGGAGCAGGTGTTCCTGCGGCAGAAGTTATGGATCCTGCTACACCAGCAGGCGGCGTACATAAAAAGAAGAAAGCTGATGTAAACAAAAAGGTTGATCCAACAGCCGATAAAGTTGCACCAGCACCAATGCAAGCGGAAGAATCAGAAGTAGACTCTGATGAAATCGTAGAAGAAGTAATTGAAGTAGCGGAGTCAATCGCGACTATTTTCGAAGGCATGGATTTGTCTGAAGAATTTACAGCTAAAGCAACTATGGTATTCGAAGCTGCGGTTAACGAAGCGGCAACAGCCAAGGCTGACGCTATCATCGTTGAGAAAACAGAAGTTCTAGAAACATCAATGCAAACTGCACTTGATGAATCAGTTGAACAGATGTTAGAAAATCTTGACTCATATCTTGACTACGTTGTAGAAGAGTGGATGTCAGAAAACGAAATTGCTATTGAAGCCGGTATTAAGGTAGAAATGGCGGAGTCGTTAATGGATGGTCTTAAAGGCCTATTCGAAGAGCACAACATTGCCGTTGATGAGGAAACTCTAGACGTTGTTGCTGGCTTGGAAGAAGAAATTGAAACATTAAAAGCAGACGCTAATAAAGCGATTGTTGAGAATGTTGAGCTCAAAAAAGCAGCTGATGCACAAACAGCGGCTGGCGTTTTTGCTGAAATGACTGAAGGTCTTACACTTGTAGAACAAGAAAGATTTAAAGTATTATCAGAAAAGCTTGCTTTCGATAATGTTGACAGCTACAAATCAGACCTTGCAACACTAAAGGAATCGTTCTTCAAAAAAGCGAAACCAGTAGTTGAGGAAGTCACTGAAGAAGAAGCAATTATCACAGAGGATACAGAAGTGAAACAACCACTTTCTGAGCACTCAACGATTAATGCTCTTTTAGCAGATTTGAACCGTAACTAAGTAACCCAATGAAAAACTTAACTTTTATAAATATATCCAGAATAAATCAACAAGGAGATAGAATCTAATGACTCAGTCAAACTATCAAGCATTAGTTGAAAAATGGGGTCCAATTTTGGAGCATTCCTCTTTTTCTGCTATTACAGACAACCACAAGAAAAGCGTAACAGCTACTATTCTTGAAAACACAGAAAAAGCTTTAGCGGAGTCAGGTGACTTATCTGCCAACATGACAGGCTTACTTTCTGAAACAGCTGCAAACGATGTAGGCACAGGCGGTTTCGCTTCTACTTCTGCTGCTGGCGGACCAACAGCTGGTTACGACCCAGTACTTATCTCATTAGTACGTCGTGCGATGCCAAACTTGATCGCATACGATATTGCTGGCGTTCAGCCAATGACAGGCCCAACAGGCTTGATCTTCGCAATGCGTTCAACACATACTAACCAAACTGTTGCTAACGAAGTATTCTACAACGAAGCAGATACTTCATTCTCTGGTGCAGGTACTCACTCTGCAAACGCTCCAGGTCAAGCATCAGTAACAACTGGTACTGGTATGGATACAGCCGCGGCTGAAGCACTTGGTTCAACTGGCGATGCATTTGCTGAAATGGCTTTCTCAATCGAAAAAGTTACAGTAGCTGCTAAGTCAAGAGCTTTAAAAGCTGAATACACAACAGAGCTTGCTCAGGATCTTAAAGCCGTACACGGTCTAGATGCTGAAACAGAACTAGCGAACATCTTACAGTCTGAAATCCTAGTGGAAATCAACCGTGAATTAGTTCGTACAATCTACACTAACGCGGTACAAGGCGCGAGCGCAACGGCATCTCAGGGCACATTCGACTTAGATGTTGATGCTAACGGTCGTTGGTCAGTAGAGAAGTTCAAAGGTCTTATGTTCCAAATCGAGCAAGAAGCTAACGCGATTGCTAAAGGCACAAGACGTGGTAAAGGTAACATGGTTATCTGTTCATCTGATGTTGCTTCTGCACTTCAAATGGCAGGTGTCCTAGATTACACACCAGCTCTTAACTCTAACTCACTAAACGTTGATGATACAGGCAACACATTTGCTGGTGTTCTTAACGGACGTTACAAAGTGTATATCGACCCATATGCAGGCGCTAACTACATGGTAGTAGGATATAAAGGTTCATCATCTTTCGATGCTGGTCTATTCTATTGTCCATATGTGCCATTACAAATGGTTCGTGCAGTTGGTGAGAATTCTTTCCAACCAAAAATCGGCTTTAAGACTCGTTACGGAATGGTTTCAAACCCATTTGCAAAAGGTCAAACTCAAGGTACACCTCCAGGCGAACTAGAAGCAGACACAAACGTTTACTACCGTCGTGTAATTGTAGACAACTTGTTCTAAACAAGATATCGGTTAACGATACAAACTTTGGGGAAGCTTTCGGGCTTCCCTTTTTTTATGCGAGATAGTCTGGGAGATATGACGCTTTAGACAAAAAGTCATTATATGAATCTTCGACTTTGTCTTGTTTGTAGAATAACCATTTGTGTATTCTCTGCCATATACTCTTTTCTACCATTGGATAACCAAACGAAAATACTATACATTCATAATGAGTATAGTTACGATTAGTTTGTATATTCCAAAATTTAGTAAGTTCTAAATCAGTATATGGTTTTTGTCTGCGTCTTTGTTGTGGTGCTTCGTTATATTTTTGGTCGTCATAAACAATGTGTAACGTTATACCACCTTCAGACCACCAAGGTATTTCATGGCACGGTCTTTCAACAGTGTTTATCGTATTATCGTACCAATGGATATTACAATTAAGTTTATCCACTGATTCAATAAATTCTTTCTTTTGTTCTTTATTATTGAATACTACTCCAATATACCTATGCTTTGAGTCGTCATGCCCTTGGCAACTAGTAAACGTTAAATAACCTTTCGCGTGCAAAGCAAGCACACCCTCCTTTACACGCGGTTCTAGGTTTTGCTCAATAATATCAGAATATTGGCTTACGAAAGTACTGACGTAATTACCATCCTCGTCTTGGAAACAATATGTTCGCCCGTCGACTAGATGATCGTTACCCTTAACAAACATCGCATAACGATGGCCATCTTCAGCTGAATTGAGTTGTGGCTCATTTGATTCTTGCTGTTGATAATAAGGTACTGTAATTTCGTATTGAGGCCGCATTACATTCCTAACGCATCCATGTATAGTTCAGTCATAGCATTTTCGTTATCAACATCGTCACGGTTTCGTTTACGAATTGAAACAATTTTACGAATGATTTTTGCTTCGTACCCGCGACCTTTTGCTTCAGACATTACGTCTTTTATTTGCTCAGAAACCGCTGCCTTTTCCTCTTCCAAGGTTTCAATTCTTTCAATAAACGCACGCAATTCGTCCGCTGTTACACTTGATGTATCATTCATTATATATTCCTTTTCAATTTGTAGTATTTATTGTAGGTCTGTTCGACCTTGTTTAATTCTGGATGTCTATGTATCCATTGTCCTGTTGAAGAATCAAATTGTTCACGAAAGAACCTATCCATTACCTCGTTGCCAGTATCAATAGATGTATCTACTTCCAGACATTTCTTATCAAACTCAGCATCCGACATTATTTCAGAATTTTCAATTTCATAAGCATATGCGGCTATACAGAGTTTAATACGAAGGTGCGTCTGCTTTTCGACAGGCGAACCCCATTTAGGTTTATCTTCTTCTTGGAAGAATACTTCTAAAGACATTTATAATTTACCATCTTCTCGCATTTGTTCTCGTATTTTAGTAGCAGATATATCGTGTATATCTTTGCCTAAATCATGTTCAGTAAACGTATATCCAACGCCTCTGCCATAACTAATATCAACAATGTTAGGAACTTCAAGAATTAAATATTGGTTTCCATTATAAAAACCATGTGGAGCTAATCCTCTTTCAATATTAGCAATTACGTCAATAATACCAAAAGGGTTATCATCTTGTGCTACAGTACGACCAGCACCAGCATCACCTTCAAAGTTAAACACATCTCGGATCATAATAACAACTTGACCTGTAATTGAATGTGCACGTTTAAACAATTCAGTATGACCATCGTGCCATGGCTGCCATCTTCCCAACATTTGTACTGTTGGCTTCTTATAATCAAACATCATTAATCCTTATATGTCTTGCAATAGCATCGGCTAAAGCTTCATCTGTGTTATCAAACCATTTCTCTACATGATAATTTACGTTATCAATAGATGGTGTTTCAAACATTTTATTAGTATCTTTAAATCTACCCTCTTTAATAGTGTCCATCCATACAGTATAGTCAGCGTCAAAAATAGCTCTTGTAACTTCAGTTGGACAAACAAAATCGCATATTACTGTACGATCGTGATACTTTTCGTGGTTGGCAATAGATGCCATTCGATGTGCTTGACGGTATCTGGCAGCTTCGGAAAACTCCCAGTCATTAGCCATTCGACGTATTTCGTCTGCATTAAACCAAGCACATTCTAATCGTTTCTGTAATCGTTCGGCTAGCCAAGTTTTACCAGAACCGGGCAAGCCAAAAATCAATATTTTCATTAATTAATCCTCATCCCCAAGATTAACGTTGGACTCTGTAACGATCAGTGAGCCAACTACAACGAATATATATAAAGAAACTATGCCCGCAAAAAACTGATAACCAGCAGACCAAATTAAATATGTTGATAATGCCATGACTGCGTTATGTAAGAATTTCCAATTAACAGGAATATGGTCAGCATATGATAATTCAACATCCCATGCGGGACTGAGTACTAAGATGCTTACCTTAACATATTGAAACAGCGCGTATAAGATAGGTAATACGCTAAGGAGTAAGTAATAAGGATCATCAAAATATTGATAGCCAATAATTCCACCGAGATGAAAGCCAATATAAATTAAAGTATAGTTCATTTGTTATATTCCACGAATAATCATTAAAGGATCTAGTGCAATGAGGAATAGACCTAAGACTATTCCCCATGCGATAATTTGTGCGGGTTTAAGCATCAGCCATATCTAACGCGACAGTTAATGCATCGACTTTACGTTTTGCATTTCCACCAAACCATGCTGACGCCATACGCGAGTCAGCTGAACGACCTAAGTTGTGGTCAGTCATATATGTAACAGCGTTATAAGCATTCCACCAAGTTCCTGGAGCATATTCGTATCCAGGCTGATTTTCAACTAAAGACATTGCTTCTTTAGCGTTACGAGCCAAAGTTTCTTTTTCTTTTGTTGATTTTCCAAATACAACACCAAAAAACTCTGTAAGTTTTTCGTCAGTGTAACGTTTTGAACCAAGAAACTCTGCGGCATTTTTGAATTCCTCAACTTTATTGTGACCAATACCAAGGATTTCTTTTACACTTGCTGGATCAAACACTGAACGGTGACTTACACGTACTGATGGTTGATTTTTTTCGTTCAAAGCTACGGCCAATGTATTGTTACATACAACACGTTCCATAACGAACTTAATGTCGATTGATTTACCGTACAAGTGTGGATTAGAGAATAGTAAATAACCTTTTACTTCGTCTCCACCAAATAATTCAAATCCATCTCGTACATCGGCTAACGCCCATACTAAACGGCCATCTTTAAGAGAACCTGCGGTATCCATTTGCATATCACCATTTGATACGAATTCAGTAAAAAAGTCAAATGCATCAGCATTTTGAACAGGGTTCCAACCTTTACCAACTTGTGTTAGTACTTTTCCGTCAGTTGAACGAATAAGCGCTTTTTGACCAGTTGCTACAACATCGCCTTTCCAACGTGCAAAGCATTCTGATTCTTCAACAGACCAATCAAGTCCTGCGGCTTTCATCATTTCTTGTGGTGACATATCATCTGTTACCGGTGTACCAAGACCATGCCAAGGTAGACCTTTACTTTCTCTATAAGCCATTTGAGCTCGACCGTTAACCATTTCCAATTCATGCGCCATATTGTATTCCTTTATATTATAGCTAATTTAGTTTTGTTATTGATTCTAATATAACACAGTTTGATGGTAATGTCAATAGTTAATTTGATTTTAATTCAAATTAATGTACGGTTTGATTTGGCATTGGTAATGAGTCAATCATTTCCGTACCGTGGTCTCCGTAACCAGATTTACATATATCATATATTGATACATAGTCTGTATCAGAATAAGATTCTATTTCAGCCACAAAAGAATGTTTTAAATGTGGTCTAATATATTTGTGCATGTACTCAAAGGCATCTTTACGTTTCTTCCACGAAACAGCCTGAGTTAATTCTAAAAAGTTATGTGCAGAAAAAAGCATACCAATTCCTTCGTGTTCCATATGTTCACGAGTTCCTAAAAATACGCCTTCGTTTGGATCAATGATTATGTACTTCAAGTGGATACCCTTTAAACCCTTCCCACCAATATGGTGCTATTCTACCTTTTTGCCATACCGCAAATTCCTTAGCAGCATGATAATAATTACGATATGCTTGTACAGGATTGCCTTCAACTTTACATTCTGGATAGTGGTTCATAGCTTGAGGAAACTCAGTGAGACCTATGTCAGGGATGTTTGTAGGAGGTGTGGAAAGAATATCCTTTAGTTTATTTATAGTCATGTGACTCTTCTTGTAGCGTAACTGGAATTCATCTGATAAGCCTAGAAGATGTTCGTAATGCCATATATAGTTGGCTTTGGATGCCATAGTCCATACTGTGCAAGGGTGAGCATGATGAACAGCTTTGTATAATATTTCTTCCATATTACCACTGTTGTGAACATAGTATTTTACCATACGTTTACCTGATTTGGATAGGCGTTTTTCCATATAACCGTCAAGCATACGATGTGCCGTTGATAACATTTGACCTGCTTCAACGATCATTTTTGAGCAATGTTTGTCACACATCATCTGAGCCGCTTCGCGCGGCTCTTCTGATAATACAAATATATTCATATTACTTTCCCATTAGTTTGTCATGCCATTCAGGATTTTTATTAGCAAGAATTGCGTGAGGAGTCATACCAAGCAAGTAAGCATTTGCGTAATCTTCAACTGTGTGATTAGCAATAAGCTCTTTAACAAACTTAGCTTTGGTAATTGGTCCTTTGTGTTTGAACCGAGCGATGAAAAGATCCTTACCTTTTCCAACGTTTGAAGGATGGATACGAGGATGTGCTTCCCATACTGGTCGACCTTCATAATCGCCTTGGTATGTTAAGTATCCACCGTGGTAGCTAAATTTTGTTTTGTCAAATTTTGTCATAATATAGTTTCCTTATTGATTGATTCTAATATAACCGATTTCATAACGAATGTCAATAGTTAATTTGATTTAATTTCAAATTATTTCCAACAAGCTTCAAGTAATTCAAATTCTAATAGAGCATCCTTTTTCTCTATCAATAGTTTTTCCAAACTATGAAGGGCAGCAAATTTATCATTAGCCGCCCCTTTATTTAACGCTATTAGCGCATTTTCAATAATTTTAATATCGTGTGCTACTTCAACCATAATGATTCTCCTTTAATTTAGAATCAATATATCACATTTTATAGCAGATGTCAATAGTTAAACTACACGTGGTTCCTGTGGTTCTTTAAAATGCATTCCAATCATATCTAATACATCTTGGTATTTTGCCATTTCTAAGATTTCCAATTCCATTGCTTCAAACACATCAGGATGTTCGCCAATACCTGCAGGATTTGCAAGATATACTTCAACATTCATTTTATGTTTATCAATGTGACCTTGCGCATGTGAACGCATTGCTTCTATCATTTTATTTCTATCAATCATATTATATTCCTTTTTGCTTTTTATATTCTTTACGTACCTTTAAGAAGTGTTCTAAATAATCATACGTGTTTACTTTAAAAACTTGAGGCTCTGAACCATCCACGGTAATCAGAATCACACCTTGTTTAATTGGTATGCCGGTTCGTTCATAAAACGCTGCGGCATAAAAGGATGCTTGAATGAAATAACTTGTAATCCATTCTTCCTTTTTTGGTTTGCGAGATGTTTTAAAATCAACGATAGATAGTTGACCATCAAACTCTGCAATACAATCTACTTGTCCCGCACACTTAAGGCGATCACTATATAGAAATTCTTCTTGGAACCAAACATTATCTAAACGTTTGTCCAAAATTGTTTTAAGATCGTTAAACGAAGCAATGTTTGCAGGCATAGCACCTTTAGACCATCCTTTAACATTGTCGATATAATCTTCTGCTAGTTTATGGACCGCAGTTCCTCGTGTGGCAGCTTGAGTAGAAATTCTATTTGCCTCTGCCTCACCGACACGTTTACGCCACTCAAGAATACCTTGTTTACTTAATATGCCAAGTACTGTGGTTATTGATGGATATGCTTTACCATCTGGTGTAAAATATCTCCTACCTGCTTCGGTAGTTTTACGTGTTAGTTTTGGGAGCACTACATCGTGCTCTACATGATTAAACATAATATAAACCTCAAGTTAATTTAAATCTATACTATCATAGAATTAACTAAATGTCAATAGTTTTTTATGGAAGATTAGCTTCTTCTGCTGCAACACGTTCTGTTCGTGTTTGATAATCTTCACGTGCAGTAACAAGTGTTACAAAGTCAGTTTGGTTGGATGGGATAGGATCTGTAAAGCTATCATCATTCATTAATTTAGTTGTCCATTCCTGTTGCATGCGTTTCCAACAATGGGCTTTCTTTCCGTTTACCGCGTTTTGAACCCAGTCGTCTATACTTAACAAGTCATTTAGCAAGATAGCTTGTTCTGTGTCTGTTACATCTACTGTTATTGTTATTGTTGCCATAATTTTTATCTCCTTTAAGATAGGGTTATTTCGCCCATTATTAACCTAATAAGTATCCCATAAACCAAGTCCAAGCGTCGTCTATTACAATGTCAGGATTTGAACCGACAACTGAACCATATCTAGCTCCTACCCATGCAGTATCTCCTGCGGCTAAATCAACTATACAATGCGAGCCTAGTGATAAATATGTTGGATTTGAAGAATATTTTATTGATTGTATTTCTCCATAGTTTCCATTACTGGTATTAATTCGCAGCCAATAATAGTTACCTTGTGTCTCTGTATTAGTGAGCATAACTTGAGCTTGAAAAACATATTTGCCTGCAACAGGTGCTGTAAATTGAGATCCTGAAAAATTACTACCTACGTCGTATTCTTCAGATGTAAAGGTTACTTGGTATTCTGTATTGATTGTTGGTCCTATAGGACTTTGGTTTGTACCTTTAGTTACATGAAATGCGCATTGGCTTGGTTTTGTAATCTGACCTTCACCATCTATTTTCATAGCAACATTAGCTTCGTTGTACCCAGTAAATAATGCTGTAGTATCAGTAGAAGCACTCCCAGCTCTAACAAATAAACCATTAGCATTTACTGAGTCTGAACGAGACTGTATTGCCCAGTCGCCTGACGTGTTATTATAAACATTAAGTTGACCAGCGCCAGTAACGCCACCAACTGAAGTTGCATTTCCTCCAACATTTACATGACCTGTGCTAAAAATCCGCATTGCTTCTTCAATAGCAACACCTGTTGCTTCAGTATAGAAAGCCATGTCTGCCGAATCAGCTGCGGTAGAAATAGCTCTAATCATTGCTAAACTTCTATCACCAGAGTTACCAAAGTTTAACGAACCTAAATTTTTACCAGCTGCTGGTGTATCAGAACCTTTTAAATCAAGTAAAGCACCACCTTCATTGTGCGTACCTACTACAGTAATGTTGGTATCTACTGATCCTTCAACGTCGTTTGTAGCAGAAATAGTCAATGCGGTACCAGTACCATTATCGTCAATACTTGAAATTGAAGCAGTCAGACCTTGCAAACCTTGAACAGCTTGTAAACCTTGGACACCTTGATTACCAGATCCAGTTAAACCTTGTACGCCTTGAGTACCAGCTCCAGTTAAACCTTGAACGCCTTGGAATGCTGTCGGACCTTGGATACCTTGCGTACCAGCTTCGGAAACACCTTGCGTACCTTGATTACCAGCTATACCTTGTAAACCACCTGCGCCATCTGAACCTGCATCACCAGTATCACCGATTGGACCTCTTACACCTTGAGGACCTTGTGATCCTGTAGGTCCTGCTCCACCGTCGTCACCTTGTTCACCAACAAATCCTTGGAAACCTTGAACACCTTGTACACCAATAGCACCCGGTCCACCAAATCCTTGAATACCTTGGAATGCAGTTGGTCCTTGAGAACCTTGTGTACCTTGATTACCCAATAGACCTTGGGCACCTTGGAAACCGGCTGCATCAACCCCAGGTTGACCCTGTAGACCCTGCTCACCTTGTAATGATAAACCTATTAGTCCTTGGGTACCTTGATTACCTTTAATACCTTGTTCACCAGTGAACCCCTGTGTTGAACCAGCTTGACCTTGAACACCTTGAAGCGATGGACCAAAGTTTCCTTGAATACCAATAGGACCAAGAATACCTTGTGTACCTTGTTGGCCTGCACCAATTTCACCTTGAACACCTTGTACATCTCCGGGAAGACCTTGTAAACCCTGTAAACCTTGAACACCGTCAGCACCTACGCCAGTTGTACCTTGGATACCTAAATCGCCTTGTACACCTTGTGGTCCATCGTTACCAAGTTGACCTTGTAAACCTTGCAGCCCAAAACCATCGTTACCTTGGAAACCATCAGTACCTTGAAAACCTTGGAAGCCATCAGTACCTTGAGCACCTGCTCCATCTGAACCTTGCAAACCTGCAGGTCCATCTTCGCCTACTTCACCTTCAATACCTTGGATACCCTGAATACCTTGAGAACCAAATCCTGCTGGACCAATCGTACCTTGGATACCTTGAATAGATCCTGCTGGTCCCTGAGCACCAGTTGTACCTTGGTTACCAAATCCGTCAGAACCATCAGGTCCTCTTAAACCTTGAGTACCCTGCGTAGATCCAGCAGCACCCTGAATACCTTGAGCACCTGGGTCTCCATCAGAGCCTGAACCGGTAGTACCTTGAATACCTAAACCAGTAGTACCTTGAAATCCAGAAGCACCTTGTAAACCTTGAACAGAACCAGCTGGACCTTGGATCCCTGGATCGCCTTGAGGTCCGTCGCCGCCTGCTGTACCATCAGTACCTTGTGGTCCTGGATTACCTATAAGTCCTGGATCACCTGTTGAACCTTGAACACCAGTATTACCTGCAGGACCGGCGTTTCCGTCAGTACCTTGTACACCTTGGGCGCCTGGGCTTCCACCGCCTCCGCCGCCAGCACCGCCAATGCTTGACCAAGTAGTACCTTGAAATCCTTCAAATTGTTGTGATGCTGTGTTAAATCGTAAATGACCTTCTTCGCCAGTTGGTCTCTGTCCAGTTGTACCGGCGGGAATTTTAAGAGCTCCAGTTGGGCTTGTCTGTGGCGCGATAGCGTCAAAGTTATCGTCCATTTCGTCGTATGTTAAAGCACTACCCTTATCGCCGCGTTTAGTAATTGCCATTATGTCGTTTCCCCGTTATCATTGTAGTATACGCCAACATAAGCAGACCAGCCGCTTTCATTAGTTATACCAATTCCGTCGTTTTCTATATTTATATAACCATTTACTACATAATTTTCTAAAACATATGGCTGTGCTTCAGCCAATTCTGTACTAGTAATATATCCATTTGCTACATAATTTACTTCAACATATGGTAAAGACGCATTTGCGTTTACATATCCTGGAGTATCTTCTACATAATCAAAATTACAATATTCAAATAATTCTCTTTCAGCATCTGTAAGAGGAAATAAAAACTGGTAACATTGGTCTATTAATTGCTGTTTAATTACTGGATCTGTTTCAGCCGCAATTAACGGTAACAGTGTAGCATAGTCTGGATTAGCCACCTGCGTTTACCTTACTTGATCCTTCTGATGATGCATTGCCAGGCCAAGAAACACCATGACCTCCAGTAGCGTCACCTTTACGATGAACACCTTTACCACCAACTTTAACTCTACTTGAATACCCAACAACTGGATCTCCACATCCTGTTGAATCACCTTGCCTAATAACATCATTACCTTCAGCAGTTACTTTAGATTGCGATGCTTTATAATACGTACGATGGAACGGATTAGGCGTATATGATGCATGACCGATATGTCTATGTGCAGTTGTTGAAACTTCTGGCATATTATTCCCTTTACTAAAAATGCCTCAGAACTAATCCAAGGCATTCTATTTAGTCTATTTATACGTGGCTATGCCACATCTTCGAGTATTTGTTCTTTCGCCATAATGTACTCCTTTACTAATCCGGAGCGAACAATGTCATTAATCCCAAATCTTACGACGTCAAAAGACGGTATTGCATATAAGACTTTTAGGAAATCGTGTAGTCCTGTAATGTCTACTCTATTTCTGTTTGTTGCTAAATCATCTTGTTTCGTGTCTCCACAAAATATAATTTTTGATGATTGTCCTACCCTTGTAATAATACTATCAAGCTCGTGATAAGTCATTGACTGACATTCATCTACGATTATGATTGCGTTATCAAAGGTTAATCCTCTGACAAATGACGAAGTTTTAAACTCAATCATTCCTTTTGATTTCATTAGATTATATGCATCTTTTCTATCGAATAGATCGTTTACGATATCGGTATATGGTGCTTCAAATACCGCTTCTTTCTGTGCCTGAGTGCCCGGCATAAAGCCTTGCTCTCTAGTCTGAACTGCAGATCGTATTATGACGACTTTTTCATACTCTCCTTTCTGTAGTACATCATTGAGTGCCAAGTATGTAGCACACATTGTTTTTCCTGTACCTGCTGTTCCGATGGCTGCTAAATTATATCCTTCGTTATACGACTCGAATAAATCTGCCTGTGAGGGCGTGAGTGGTCTTATTTTACGTATTGAAAACTTATTGTTTAAAATACCCATCATATGAACCTGATCTCTTTCTATTCTGCGTTTTTCCTTGCGGGATAATTTGCGCTGTTTTGCCATGAAACCTCCTAGTGGATACTACCAAGTATTGATGTTATCCTTTTTGTGATGATGTTGAACATTTCTTAGTACATCACGAAATCCGTCATCTGGCTTTTTAAGGCCTAAACGAATAGGGTCACCGATTGACGGTGGCCTTCCAACTAATTGTGTTATGTTAGGGTTGTCTGTAAGGAAAGTTTCCCTCTCGGCCATAGACATGATCGAGTCAAAAATTTCATCTGTTTCAATATTCTTAAAAGTATAACTGGGCAATTAAACTTCCTTCCATGGTTATATTTATAATATCAGTTCATAGATTTCACGCCAATTTGCAACTTTAATTGCATTTCCACGATAATCTTTATTATGTTCATGTTCTATGAGCATGGAGTTTAAACCAAGTTTTAGACCAAGATCAGCATTCTCTGGCTTATCTTCTATCCATGCGCATCCGCTATCACGGTATGGTTCTAAAGCTTCATCTTTGTCACCGCCACATTCTAAGCAAATCACTTCTTCAAAAACCTTTTTACCAAAGATTGCTTCGAGGTTTTTAGTTCGTAGTTTACCAGCGTATTTATCTGTAGATAACGATGTGATACAATGGAATACAAATCCATGATCCTCATGTAACTTACGTACATATTTTACGGCATCTCTAAATGGAGTTAACCAACCAATGGCAGCTGAACAATTAAAATATTCACACATTTGTTTAGCTTCGTCATATGACATATCAAAGACTTTACCCATGTCATAAACACCATCGGCAACTGGATTATGACCACGTTCAGCCATCCATTTATAGAAGGAGTACTGCCAATCAAGCAGTACCCCATCACAATCAACAAGTATTAATTTTTCGTTTAATTTCATATTATATTCTTTCTTCTTATGCTGCAAACCTAGCTACGATACCACGTTCGTCAGTCTTATATAATTTTCCGTGAGACTCATATACGAATGAGTATTTTTGAGCCCGTGTTTTATACTCTACAATTTTATCACCTGCAAAGTTTATCATTTTTAAACCAAGACGATCAACTTCCATTTGAAGAATTCGGTCAGTCATAGTAACTGCACCTTTTACTTTTGCTTGGACTTTAATATTGACTTCAGCATCTGAGAAACTCATGTTTCCTACTGATATTTCCAAATTATTTTCAACACCATATGCCTCAAGCAATGCTTGCATTTCAACACGAAGATTGCGAAGTGTTGGTTTGTCGAATTTTGTAATTGTCTTTGTCATTTTATTATTCCTATTTTTTTTCATTTGATATATACATTATAACCGATTCTATTAGCAATGTCAATAGCTAATTTGATTTTAATTCAAATTATCTTCCACTAATGACCACTTACGGTTTTCTAGATTTTCAGTTGAAGTAATTAACCAGTCTTCACCATCGTAAAGGTAAAGATACTGAGCGCCATGTGTTATGTCGCCATTATCTATGAATAATTTTGGTGTAAGATATACTGAAGGTTCTTCTTTGTGAACAGCTTCTGATTTAGAAACCTCTAAGTCAGCTTTTAGACCAGAAAGGTAACCTGTTTCGGCAACTTCTTTTGCTTTTTCTGGAGTGTTAAATGAATCTAAAAGAAGACGGCCATTATACTCTACATAACCATCATAGTGACAATATGTAGTAGCAACTGTACCGTCTTCTTTAATATAACCGATCATTGATGAAGTACCCATAGTATTGATTCCTTTTTTATTTACCTTATAGAATCAATATAAACTATTTTAACTGCAATGTCAATAGTTATTTTCGTCTAATTTCAACTTTTTCATCAAAAGTTTTATTATTTTCTTCCCTTTTATTTCGCTTACGATCTCTGCGATTTTTGAGGCGTTGCTCTTTCAACGATACATCGTCGTCGCCTACCTCGTCCCATTCATCGTAATCTTCTCGGAATTTTTTAAATGTTTTTGCCATAGACCTTATTCTTCTATTAAATTTGGAAATGCTTCGTTAATAACTGCTTTAGTTAAACCTTTTATTGGTTTATGAGAAATCATATGATTAGCCAATAGTTCGGCATCATTATTATCTACATCCTCAAGTAAACTAATAAACAGTCCTTCTCGTTTAATCTGATTTAAATTATCATATCCTCCACCTTTAATAAAAATATTGAGTCTTCGAGCTTCTCTGAATAGTAATGATTTTGCCTCATCCTCAAACTCATTATGAGTCCAAGGTGGTGGCGTATCAGGCACTAAAAATTCAACTCTACTATCATATATATTTTTTAACACAACTTGCAATGGCTGAGATGCATTTTCCTGTAGCCATGCAACTTTATCACTCTTGCTTTTAATGCTAGAACAATGGTTAATTATTTCTGAAATTGATCTACGTATTGCCATTAGAAATCCTGTATGTCTGTAACTAAGTTTTTAAGTTTTTTCTGAATAAAGAAGTTAAACAATTGAGAACGTCCAACGTCTTTTTCTTGGTTAAACTCAGAACGAATTTGGTCTTGGTATTTTTGAGGAATTTGGGTAAGGTCAATCATCATTTTGTTTCTATGAAAACGACGTAATGTTTCCTCGTCCATTTCTTCTGTCCCACCTTTGTATTGAGCAAGGCGTTTCTGAGTCATTGGTTTTTGTCTTTGGCCAATTGCTAAACAATTGTCTGGTGACAAGATATTTGGTACGCCATCGCCAGTATCACCTTTTAGAATATGTTCTTCAAGGTACATGGATGGATTATCGTTTTTAATCCAACGTTTACGAATTGGATCAAATTGTTGAACATTTGCGTATGTTTGAAGCTGAATAAAATCTTTATCAGCTGATAAAACTAGGAATTGTTCTGAACCCATATTTAATTCAGTTCCATGGTCGTGAATAATAGTACCGATAACATCATCAGCTTCACAATGGTCAATATGAATTACTTTATATGGAAAGTGCTCACGTAGTTCATCTCGTATAGTATTCATAATACCAAACAAATGATTCCAATCTAAATCAGACTCATCGCGAGATTTTTTACGGTTACCCTTGTAATAAGGATATGCTTCTCTGCGCCATGTATTTTTACCATCAGCGCAAATTACGATTTCACCAAAGTCTTTATGAAACTTTTTACGGTTATTTCGTATTGAATTTAAAAACATGTGACGAATAATATTCTCGTCTATTTCAATGTTGTGGTGGTTACCAATACTCGCGAACAGCGAGGCTAAGATAACCTGATTATAGTCTACTAATATAGCCATTTTGATTCTCTGTTATAATTTAATTTATAGATCTATTTTAATCTATATCTTCGTCAATGTCAACTGTTATTTCTTGTTCTTCCCTATAATCATCAATATTAATTGAATCTCCAGCGAAGTCTTGTAAAGGGTGATGTATCCCGTATGTTGACAGGTGAAGTGATTTAATTGCCTCTAGTACTAAAACCATTGCAGGGAAATGTTTATTTGTCTCTGCAGGTCCTTCTGAGGTAAAGATACATCCAGCTCTAATGAGCTCTGTTAATACATATTGCCAAAGTGCTTCTGCAATCTGGTCCGCATGTCCCAATTTAAATTCAAGTAGCTTTTCAGCAACTTCTTCTTGGGACTGCGGTGGTCCATTTTGTTTGTCCTTTGGAAATTCTATAATATCAGCCATTTAGTTCTTTCAGTAGTTTATTCCAACTATTTGCAAAAATAGGAATACTGTTTTTGGATAAGAATGCTCTATCTGTTGTAGTAAATCGTTTAAGGAATTGATTATCTTCCTTTTGCGTATTTAATACTTGGTCAGCAATGCTATATGCTGCGTTTGCATTTGCGTTGTTATCCTCGCTGTAATCATACATTAATGTTTGACCACCAGATACTTCTGTTAAAGCGCCATAGTTTGGATGAATACATAGAACACCAGATTTAATTGCTTCAATCAGAGCAATACACGATGTTTCTTTCCAAATGTTTGGATATAAGAATACATCTGCTGATTCCAATGCTTTAATGATTTGAGCATTTGGAACTGATCCATGATACGTCATGTTTGGATGATTATGAATAGATGTAAACAATTCAACATATGGTTCATCTCTATTTGCCCAACCATATATAGCAAACGATGAATAGACATCGAGATGGATGTTGTCGTGATGTTTACTGAGTTCATCAAAGATTGGATATAGTAATTCCAATCCACGATGTGGAGTTGTATGGTAAATAAATCGTACTTTACCTGTATGACTCATATCCTCTGATGCAGAAAATTCTTTCTCTACTGCATTTGGAATTACTGTACATTTTGAGTATGGTAATCCATAATATGTAATGTATTGGTCTCGCTGCCATTGTGATACGAAAACAAAATGGTCGAATGTTTCCCAACCGCCATCTTTTAAAATATTGTTTTCTGGATCTTCAGCAAGATCGTGGCAATACAAAATATTTAGTTTAACGTCATTAGGGATTTCCCTCGGACGTGAAAAATGAATTGCCGTGTTTGATAGCAAGTCAAAATCAACATTGTCGAGTACGCGTTTGCGCATCATTTCAGTTCCGCCTTTTGAGTTTTTAGATAGTTCTGACTCGACGATATGACCTTTATGAATCATACTCATATGTTAGCTCCAAATTATGTATTGATTGATTGTAAACTATCCCATCGGAATGAACGCCAGCCTTGTGCTTCGAGGTCAAAGACAGCTAGTACATCTGGGTTAGTTTTACGTGTTTGTTTTTCCTGACCTTCCTCAAGTGGAAGTTGAGGAGGAAGCATTGAAGCTTCAAGTGTACAACGCATTTCGCGCTTGTCACCATTATTTTTTGTAAATACAATATCACATGGTCCTGCGACTAATTGTGCGATTGCTTGTTCTTTGTTGATTTCCATAATGTATTCCTTTTCATTTCAACAGTTCTATTTATATTTAGTCAATGTATTCTAATAATTTTAAATCTTTGCTTAAAACCTTAAACGATATGTCAGCTGTATCTTGCATTGGATCTATTCTCATATGAGTAATAAATCTATCGATGTACTGAAATTCTTTTCCATGCTCTATTGCTATATTCATACCTTCAAAAAATGTTTCTATATCGTAGGGGTTTTCATAAAATATTGGTTTGGTTGCCGTTTTAGGCTGCTCTGCTTTGCGATCCTTTTCCATAAAACTCTTTCTTATGTATTTGTTCTAATACCGAATAAAATGATTCAATAGTAGAATTGTTGTGAACTCTGTAAGTTTTTACGTTAAACTTATGAGGTAACACATACTTTTTGTTTATTTCTGTACGATGGGAATTTATATATTCCTGTTGGACATCGCCATCAAAATATCTCCGAGAGTCAGTAGAATAGTCACAGCCATCTCGTGTAAGTTGGACAAGTACGAAATTGTTATCTCCGATTTTATTTATAATCGGTATAAGTTCATCAACAAAACCTCCATCAGAAATTGCATAATTTTTACTTAAATCAATTTCATTAGCAACTTGATTACCAAAGTAATCCAAGCCACGTTTAGGTTTTACTATTTCTTCTGATACATATATCATTGCTTCACGGCAAGACATATGACCAAGATCCATATGAGGAACTTCTTTAACGGAACGATCATCATATCTTTCCATAAACCATTCATAATCAACACCAAAGTATTTTGATGTTTCTTTATATAATTGGTATTTAAACGAAAGATGTTTCCAACCTTTTTCTTTAAAGTAGTCGGCCGCAGCATCTTTACCTGACCTTGGAGGGCCATTAAATAAAATTATCATGCAAACGTGTCTTCCACTATTGCACTTATTTCAGCACATGCTTCTGTCCATTCTGACGGTACCATACCTGACAAAATAAATTCACGGTCTTCGTTTGTAAGATAAGGCATAACCTCATGTATAGATCCAAAGCCACCTTGGTACATGGCCCAATCCTGTGGATCTACAGGGATATTCTTTTGGCGGACTTTGCCGCTATATGCTGATGAACGTTTGATAATCATAATATGCTCCATGGATTGATTCCTATTAATACTAATATAAACCAATTTTTATGAATTGTCAACTATTATTTTTATCCATAAGCCATTTTAATCCTTTAACGTGACTACGATGGATTTTTGCTTGGCATATGCCGTTATAGTATGAATCATCTAATAGAGCATGGCGTGTGATTTGCTCATAAAGTTCGAGGTAACCCATTTCGCCTTTTTTATTACAAAGGTGGATTATTTCTCGGTAAAAGTTATCTGCGCCTTTTTCCTCAACCATAAGTTTAACTTCTTCTGATGAACCATAATACTTTTGCCAATCTGACTCAACTATTTTAGTTCTCTTGCGGGTCTTGCCTTTAAGAGGTGGAAGTTTTCTTTTTGATTTGAAAATCTTTTTACCGATATATTTTCTATCGTTTGAACCATCAGTGATTATATAAACAAATCCAATATAATCGCCAATCATTTCAGAGGTGAATTCCTCACCCTTGTAGTGCCACATGCAATAACTCCATAGTAATAGAGCTATTTATCAATCTATACAGATTTCCTCTTCGTCTTCGTATGTGACCATTACCTTTAAAGTTTTCATATCATCTTGTAAAGAAAGCCATACACGTTCAACATTATGTTTAACATATGACCTTCCATTATTATCAATTACTTCAACGCGAGTAATAGGATATTCTAAATGAATAGTATCAGGTTGTTTATTGATCTCAATTTCGCCAGTCATATGTATACCACACTCTCACGTAATCATTAAAGTTATCACCAAAGTTAGCAAACTCTGCCATTGGATAACCCTCTGACATTAGCCATAGATTTAAACTCCAAGGTTCTGGTAACGGATTTGGTAATGATTTTGGAAAACCATATTTCCATCCTTTAGGTGGATCTACCCAGGTTGTTTTCATGTTATCTCCTCATGTTTGCAATTGCAACAGCATCTTCTTTACGAGTAATAGGAACACCATTGGACTTGTGCATTTGACCAATACCGATAATATAATCACCAGTATATTGAGTGCTTTCTTTTACGGGACCGTTTTCAGCAACTTTATTGCTGAGTGGTGTTTTATTTTTAGATGCGTAATCTGGAATAGTATTTGTATTCCGAGCTTTAGTTTTACCAACACCCATTTTTTTAAGGAACTTCTCGTGCTCGATTGCAGCCAAGCGATCCTTTGGTGTTAGTTTCTTTTTCATTTTGCCATGGACTTGAACTCCACGTATCATATGCATACTCATTATGTATATCTCCTAACCTATTTTACTCCCCACTGAATTACGTCAGCTGAGTTATCATCATTTGAAACTGTTGTTATAGTATTCCAACTAACATCATCAATATTGTAGTTATCATCACCATTTGACTGAACATATGCAATAGCCGCTGCTAATGCTTTTTTCTTAGATGAATAAATTCCTAATGGACCATCGTGAGAACCATCTACTTGATATACATTAAAATTTGACATGTTATATATTCCTTTATTTGTTGATTCTAATATACCAAATATAAACAAGAATGTCAATAGTTAATTTCATTTTAATTTCATATTTTTTAAAGTTTCAACAATTTCTTTACCGAATGGCGTGAATAGAATTCCAAATGACCATACCCAATGCTCAATAGCTTGGTCGTCTTTTAGAGTATTAACATCTACCATTCGAGCTAAGGCTTGCTCATTTGTATCCATTAAGTTGATACTAAACATATCTATCTTAAATTGCTTAACGGCTTCAGCCTCAGCTTCTTTTTCTTCAAGCTCACGAATTTCCAATTGCTCGACTGTGTAATCCCAGCATTCTTGTTTGCTGGCATCATCTGAAGAGTAAAAAGGGTGGACACTACTTGGACGGTAACCAAAAGCATCTTTATGAAGGTCTGAAAAGATTTCAGTAGAAAATGTATAAGACATTATGCTAATTCTCCTGTGTATGTATAAGTGTACATAGTACCTTCAGTAAGGTCATAAAACAAGTGATCTTGTAAAGCTACGATTGACATTTTTTCAAGCGATGGTTTTACTTCATTCCATGTTGACTCACAGTTGAAAAGTAAAATTTCAGCAATTAATTCGATTTTATTTGATAACGTTTTATGCATTTGATGATTCCTTTTTTATATCTGTTAATACTAATATAACCGATTCTATACCAAATGTCAATAGCTAATTTGATTTAATTTCAAATTAATTTAAGTCACCGTCTCCACCACTACGAGTGTTTTCAATCTCTTGCGCAAACTCATTATAACCACCAATATGTTTGCCATACCAAAAAATTTGAGGAACTGTTTTGGCTTCTTTACCGAGACGTTTAATCATTTCATTTCTATTTGCAGAGTATGTAATATCTTTATATTCATGCTCTAAACTATATCGTGATGCTAACTTTTTAGCCCTTAGACAAAATCCACAAGTTGGCGTTCCATATATTACAATCATATTATCCTTCTCCCATTAAATATGCGCCTTCTGGCAAGTTCATTGAAGCTATAATTTCTCCAATTTGATCTGGCGACATTGTGATTACGCTAAATCTATTTGTGTCATTATCAAATTGACGTATATATGCAATGTCGTCATATATTAAAAATTGTACATCTTCATTTTCGCCTGTTTGGTCTAATACTGTGATTGAAGTTTCATCCCAATCCATTTCTACTGTAAACATTTATAAACTCCTCAATATTTTAAATGTGTGCTGCCAATCTTTTACGTGGTGATTGGTTCCTGCTTTATTTGCTCGTGCTAGTGGATAATCGTTACCACTCATATCCATTTTGTCTCCAAAGAAGTGAATGTTATCATCTTCGTTAAAGTCTTCTAGTATTTGCGATTTATCTTTACCTATAGGATATATATCCAAACCAGTCTCACCGCCAATTGCTGCGTGGAGACCAAGAGAATCTTTACCAAATATATAATTAAATGTATTGGCGAGATTACTTCTTTCTTTGTATTTCTTATCATATTCAATATATGTATTTCGTTCTTTAAACGTAGCGTTTCTACCAACAATACTGTAATTAACACAACCACGGCGTTCTTCAATATGATTGCCTGTACGCAATTTAAATTCTGATAATAGAAGTTGAGTATTAAGCCATGCGCGAGCTTCATCAGGTAATTTCCAACTCGATGCGTTAACAATTTCACCACGATGTCTTGTTTCAGATCCACTGCAATTATAACATGTAACTACGTTTTCAGTGATGTCTGCGCCAAGTTGCTCTTTTGTTTTGGAATAGTCAGATCCTGTTACCAACCATACCTTATGGGTTTCCATAAACTTTAAAAAGAAATGTTTGAATTTAGGATCCATCTTTTGTCGACTCGGCGTAAGTGTTCCATCTACATCAAAAATATATCTATTCATCTTCATATATAAATCCTTCATTATCATCTGCTTTAGTTTTTGATTTTTTAAATCGTAATGTAAATATCATAAGTTTAAATCTTAATTTAAGAATAAATTTTTGTATAGTGTTCATAGAACTTCCTCGCTATAAATTCATGTCCTTCTGCGTTTGGATGAGTATCCTCGTTACTTATTAGATATTTTTTTGGTAATACAAACGGAAAATCAAACCCAGAAAGGTTTTTAAAATAAGGATGTCCAATCAAATGTTCTGCGTCTAAATCAAAAAAGCTTTCCAGCTGGGCAAACATTATAAACCATTCAGCTTCTGTAAACACAATATCTCTATCAAGCGATTTGTTGGTTGACGTATACCTAGATAAATTAAAAGTGCCACAGACTGGCGCCATAATATATTTAATGTCTAACAGTTTACATAGCTCTTGTATTTGAAACATATTGTCTATCCACGACTGAAGATGTAATTGAAATAACGAAGGAACTTCAGACGTGTAGTGCACATCAGATAAATCTTTTTGATACATATACTTAAATAAATCTCGTGCGCTCTTTTGAAGAATTACATGTTTTTTATCAGGATTTGATAATAACACCATAGGATTAAGCTTATAATGGTTATATATAGCAAACCTCCAAATTTCACTCCAACCAACTACGACCATTTCAATATTTTTATGATCCTTTAAAATAGTTTTAGTAAGATTATTTGTTATTATATCATTTCCTTTACCGCATTTACCTTGATTAACTACATCTAATCCACAAAATTCTCCAAGTATTTCTGGCCATTTTGGCCAATCACATACCATACCTATATGTACATCAGACACGAAGTTTGCATCAGTAAAGCTGCATCCATCAGCCAAAATATATTTAGAAGACTTTGACATTATATTCCTTTTGAAATTGTAGAGCATCTTCCCAAGTATCAACCATTGGTTGACCTTTGATGTTTAAACTCGTATTTAATAACATTGGACAACCAGTCTTTTCATACCATTCTTCAAGGATTGGCCGTACAACTGATTTACAATCTGGTTTAACGATTTGAACTCGTGCAGTGCCATCAACATGTGTTACTGATTTATAATCATGCTTTGCCTTTGCCACGAATTGCATATACTCGTTCATCGGTCCTTGGAAATATTCATAAGCGTATTCTTCCAAGATCGCAGGTCCAAAGGGTCGAAACTGTTGTCGCCGTTTAACTTGATTAATAGTGTCCTTAATATCTCGTCTAGGGTCAGCGATAAGGCTACGATTGCCAAGGGCACGAGGGCCAAACTCACTACGACCATTTGCAATACCACAATAACTATGGTCAATAAGATGGCTAACAACTTCTTTAATTTTAATATCATTTTTTATATCCGTTCCAAGGTATGGATCAACCCAATTTAATTTTTTACCATACGCTAAAGCAGCGGCACCAAGTGACGATCCACAATCACCTGGGTTTGGCATAATCCAAATATTTTTACCTAGTCCTGCTATTTTACTATTAGCAACACAATTAAGAGCCACACCACCCATCATAACGAGATTACGAGAAGGACAGTGTTCTAATACTAACTTAGTAAGTTTGGCTTCGACCACACTCTGAGCAGAGGACGCCAAATTCTCTTTACTTATATAACGTAACTCTGGAATATCAGGCAAACCTTTATGACAATTAACATTTTCTAATATATTTTCCATTAATAACGTTTCAGTTGGAAAACCAAAGGCTGCCATACCCATTGTTATATATTCATCTTCCATCGGTCTTAAACCTAAGTACTTTGTAATTGCTGAATAAAACAATCCAATTGAGTACGGATATTTAAATGATTTAATCTTTTTCATTTGAGGTTTATTGTTTTTGGTCCAACCTTTCCAAATGGAAATGGTATCCCATTCACCGATAGCATCAACAACTAATATGTTGCATTCGTCAAACTTTGATGTATAGAAACCTGCAGCGGCATGTGACTGATGATGGTAAAAAGAAACGTCTGTTTTAATACGTGGCTTTGCATAAGGTTGACCAGCATATATTTGCCGTGTTCTTTTCAACCAATCCTTTTCATAAAAGGCAGTGGTATCGGCATCATCTATTTGAGTGTAGTGTAACCATCTATCGTTTTTAACACGACTTATTCTTTCAGCATGGGTGGCTGATAGTATATTTCCATTTTGGATTAACGTTGCGCCTGCGTCGTGAAATCCTTCGCTTAGGCCCAATATTCTAGTCATGATCGTATTAAACACCGTACTTTTTCGTTATCAGCAAATGGACCAAAATGTGTTTCAAACACAGCTCTATTCATTTCGCATGTAAAACGATCATTGTAATCTTTAATATACGAATAGTTATGTATATCGCCTTCCATTACGGTGATAACTACTATTGACCAAATATGACTTACCATCATGTATTCCTTTGTTTAATGATTCTATTATAAACAATTTTATAGCAAATGTCAATAGCTAATTTATTCACTTCCAGTCCAATGGCCACGAGCATGTGCCCTGCTTGTTAAATCAATAAACCTACTTCTGATTTCGTTTAATGTCTTTTTTACTATAGGATTTTCTTCTTTATCACATACTGATTTGAGTACGTCAACAAGTTTTAAATCCTCTTGCATTACTTTGTTGACATCATATGGTTCGCGTTTTTCAATCATCTTTGCACCAAAGGTTGTGACGATATGCTGTCGTTATAATCGTTATCACCATAGTAATCGCGGGTTGCGCTTTCTTTAGTCATAATTCCATTCTTAACACGATAGGTTACAATTTCTCTACGAATAACACCGTTAGTATCTGCGTCAAACGCACTTTTAAATGGTCCTTCAGTCATTACATACTCTCTTTCTTAGATCACTGGTACTAAAACGATGATCCCTTTTATTAAAATATAATTCTATACCACGAGACCTACAAATGTCTTTACCGGTAAAATCTTGCGTTTTATATTCTTCGCCAAGAATTCGTACATCTATATGGTACATTGACAATATATCACATAAATCTGATTCTGTCAAATACGGAATGATTTCGTCAACATAACTTACAGCTTTTAATTGAGTGTACCTTTCAACAATAGTTTGAACAGGCGAATTCTTATCTGCGCGATCTAGTGTTGGATCCATTTGTAATCCGCAAATCAAATAATCGCATTGCTCTTTAGCTTCTCTTAGCATTTGAACATGACCTGCATGAAGCAAATCAAACGCCGATGCTGTAAAACCTACAATCATAATTCTTTAGGTCCGTCTGATGTAAATTCCATGTTAGATACTCTTCCAACATATATTTTACCATTCCAACGCAGCTTAATTCGTTGATTTGCCACATAAGCTTCGAACGAAATTTTAGGCTGCATTCTGTCTGTCTCAACCTCAACTGTTACATCTGTAAGGGTACTAGTTATCTTACAAACATCATCGTATTCTATTTTACTCATTCACGTATTCCTCTATTATAACTAATTGCTTCACTTATTAAACTCAAATTATATCCTGTCTTTTTTGCACTATGTACTATCGCTGCAGTATCTTTTGGAAAACAATGTCCACCAAAGCCACGATCATCTTCATTAACATATGTATGACTTTTACCGATACGCGGATCGTCACTAACATTCATTAATAGTTCATTTGGTTCAACACCAGCATTTTTTGCCATATCATATATCTGATTAAAGAATGCAACCTTTGTCGCCAAGAATGCGTTTCTAAACAATTTAGTTAAAATTAAAACCTCAGGATCTTTAATATCAACATGTACCTTTAACGCATCTGATAATAAATCAAGCCAAAACTTAGTATCACCTCCACCAATAGAAACTGATGTATGGCTTTTAAAATCTTCAAATGCATGAGCTGCTCGTAAATATTCTGGTGAAAAAGTTATTTTGTTTGCGTTAGGTCGTCGAGCAAGTAATCTCCAGCCTTGAAGGCTAATAGTTGATTTTATTAGTATAGGTGTTTCATCATCGCTTAAATCTACACAATCATATACATTTTTCATATTACATTCGCCATCTTCACCTTCAGGTGTTGACACTGAAATAATTATTGCATCGGCATCTTTAAATACTGATTGATCCTTGTATCCTAATTGTGGATCAAACACTTTAATATCATGTGATGTTGATAGGATTAGTCCATGAGCCTTACCAACAAAACCATTGCCACATATTACGATTTTCATTTAGATTCTTTCCAATTATGAATTAGTTTAAGCTTTTCTTCTTTTGAAACACCTTCTACCATGTGGGGATTATCTCTGTCCCATAATTGTAATACTCTTTCTTCGTCTAAAATGAATGTGTCTAGAATTTGCTCACCTAACCAGTGTTGCGAAAATTCTTTAACTTCTTCCATAGTTACTGAGTCGTTTGTCCATTCAATAGCTTCTGCAATTGATGGAACTTTTCCGTCTTCTGCCAACGCACTCATAGGTACGAGGTAACGCATACGGTGTGTTGACACCACAGTGGTTACGACATAACGTTCGTCGTTATCTTCTGACATTTGTATTCTCCTTAGTGATTTATCCAAATGACTTTAGCATATCTTGCATCAAGCCAGTCTCGGTATTCTTGTGCATCCAATGGGCATGCGAAGTATTTATTAATTTTTTTATTCTTATAATATGCTTTAATTTGTACCATATTAATCTTCTCTGTAGAATATATGTGAACCCATACGTGCTACCCTGTGCATAGAAGGTGCCCAATAAGGAGATACGTATGTAGCATGGTAATGTGTTGCGCTTTCTGTAATTCCACGATGTGTTTGGTGTACATACATATCACGGGCATGTTTACGTGATTTTTCCCAAGCTTCATCATCTTGTGGTACATCTGATTTGCCATCGCAATACCAAGAAAACTGACATGTCTTTCTTCCAATCTTATAACCGTCATGTACTACATCACAAACAGTTGAAGGGTAACGTGAACTTTCAACACGATTTAGTACCACATCAGATACTGATACTGCATCAATCAGAGATGTCGCCCTGGTCTCATAATAGATGTTTAGAGCCATACACTCGAGTTCTTTTGAGTGGAACTCAATCAATGTATCTTGGAGGTCCTGAGCGTTCAGTTTGGTGCCCGTATAGATGAACCCGCCAAAGGCAGTCGTATTGATAAGAAGTGCACATATAGCCGTTTTAATTTTCATAATTTTTGCCTCAGTTTATATTTGTTGATTCTAATATAACTGATTCTATACCAAATGTCAATAGTTAATTGTGACCAAAGTTACTTTTTATTTGAGTTAAAACGTTTGTTAGTTTAAATATTAAGCCTGATGCTTTGGCTTGGTCTGACCAATAACTCTCGTCACCAGTCAGATCTGATAATACTTCAAGCAGCATCATATTTTGATTTCGTAATGTATCCATTTCTTGGTAGCACGCATTTATATCTCTGTTTAGTTCTTTAATCTCTAATCTGAGAACATCTATACCTGCTGTACCTTTATGAACCTTCATTGCCATACTTTTCGTAGAAATCGTAATCTATTTGGTAAACCTTTTTAATAAAGGCAATTTGTTCTTTACTGAAATCATCAGCCGTGATTTCTTTTTTAGTTTGATTTAGCTTCTGTGTTATTCCAAAGTGGCTGCACACACCATGTTTCTTAATGACTGTAAACCCAACAAATTTGTTAATATCAATAAACCATGCTTGTGGGTGAAAATGATGTAATTGATGCGCTGAACCAATTTTATGTAAATTAGCAAAGAAGTAATCAATTTTTTCTTGTTTAGTACATTTGCTTAAGTCAACACCAAATGTAGAAAATATATCTTCACCATAATGATAATATCTTTGCTTTTCAGTAACATATGCATTAATACATGAAACGAACCTTTCAACAGGATCTGAATATACAACAAGAGGTCTGCCTCGAGCATCATCGTATTCATCAGTATCTCTAAATACCTGTTTACGATCTGGGAATGTTTCTTTAACGGTTACACTACAACTCCTTGGTATTTCAAACCAATTTCGTTTACCATCAAGGTTATACATTAATGGAAACTTAAGCTTTTGACACCAAAAACAATTACATTTATTAAATTGAAAGTCTTTATCTAATTTGGTTGTAGGTAATAAAAATTCTCTAATCTCAGGATCTTCAAATGCAAACGCTGGTAATTTATCAACCGGAAATCTTTTTAAGATATGAGTATTATTACCGTCTGGTGCAGGACCCTCTTCCATTAAACTTTCGTCAAGTTTAGAGTATTCACTATAACCTCTAATATCTTCCATCCATTTAAATGAGTCAAATGCGTGAGCAAAAGAATCGGCTTTAACTTTACGGGTTTCAGCTCCTCCCATCCATGCAAAGTGCCAACCCATATCCTGAATGATTTTATTTTGATGCGTTGGCCAACGGACAGGGTAATGCATGGCGCCACATCGTATTCTATTTACAGATGTTTTCATAATTTGTTTTTTGGTTGCAAAGAACATGGCTTTCCACCAAACTACATGACTGCCATCAGTATTAAACGCTCTTAAATCTGCACGACCTTGTAAATATGCTAATGGTATTTTAAGAATAATTTCTGGATTATTCCTGCACATCTGAGCAACCCATTTAACATTCTCTGGTTTAATGATTTCATCTGCATCACCATATATGAATACATCATCGTCATTAAAATTATCCATGGCTTGCATAACAGCGTCTTTTTGTAAACGCTCACGTACCCTAGCATATAAAGAGTTTTCACTGTCTCTATTTGCACCAGCATTAATCCTATCAACCTTTTCAATTACTAAGTCTTCTTGTTCAGCAATGTCATGTTCAACATAATGGATCCTTTCCATTGGTAAACCTTGCTGACGTGCAATCTCTAAAAATTTACGTTCAACTGGTTTACCGCTATGTGTTTTATTAGACTCAACAATAATAAACTTATCCACTACATCTTTTAAAAGATTAACTCTAAGTTTTAAGAGTTCAACCCCAGTAGGAGCAAAAAATGGAAAGCAATCGACAATCATTACTTAGTCCTCTCGAGTACGGTAAGTCCGTTGTTGTTAGTTCGGAATTCTTTAAATTTCCACTCAGGGTTGTTAATAACAAAATTAACGATTGGTCCGATTAATCCTTCGTTAGGCATTGGTCGTTTATCAGCGAAATCTCTCCAGTTTTCTTTTTCATCTCTGCAGCCATATGTTTGTGTATCGTGGAAAACCAAAAACTTATTTGCTTTATTACCATGCATTGCTAATTCACGTTTTAATTGAGAACCAGAATGCCATGTATCAATAAAAAGTAAATCAGTTTGTTCTATATCAATATTCAATACGTTTGCTTTTTCGTATACAACATCTTTACCTACAGTCTTGGCTCGTTTAAATAACTCGCTTACTTCCCAGTTCAATTCAATATCATATGACCTTAGGGCTGCATTAGTATTAAGGAATGCTTTGGTACTTTGACCATCACGCACTCCCATTTCTGTAATATGTTCACATTCCATTCCTAAATTAAATAGCAACTCGAGATGCTCATTAATATCAGAAAATGTATTCTTGGCGTTATTATATTCGCCTTCTATAAATTGTACGAAACTCATATGTCTAACCACCTTGTATTGTTTAATGTCCAGTTAACTACCTCAGCAATACGTTGTTGTACTGGCTTTGGTTCCCATCCCATTTCTTTCATTCTATTACCACTCAACGCATAACGTAAATCATGCCCCGGCCTTGAACTATGGAAATCCATAAATTCATAATTAAGTGGCTTATCTTGAGCATCAGCAATCATTTGAGCTAGTTCTAAATTATTCAATTCAGTTGCACCACAGATATTAAACTTTGGACATTTGACGCCAGAGTTATTAGTAATATTAAGTGTACCCTCATGTTCTAATAAAAACAGAGTTGCATCTGCCACATCTTCAGCATGGATATAATGACGAGATCCTGGGATTGTTTTTGACGCATCACTATGAATTGTTACCTTACCACCATCTCGTACATTACGAATAGTCATAGGAATAAATTTCTCGGGATGTTGTCTTTCGCCAAATACATTCATAGTATGTGTAATATAAATTGGCATGTTATAAGAATTCTGATATGCTACACAAAGCTCTTCAGCACCAGCCTTTGAAGCCGAGTACGGATTAGTTGAATTGTAACGATCATATTCATCATAATTAACACCTTCTGGCGCTGGTCCAAATACTTCATCAGTTGAGAAATATAGGAAACGCTCAAGGTTTTCTTGTTTACGTGCAAACTCTAAAATGTTACATGTACCGACAACATTATCCATAACAAATTCCATTGGAAAATCAATAGAACGATCTACGTGTGAACCTGCAGCTAAGTGTGCTACAATATCAATTGGTCCAATGTCAGCAATAAGCATTGGATTAAATTCAGCTTTTAAATCGTGGAAAATTGTACGAAGACGTTTGCGTTCTTCTGCAGTACGTTCTTGTAAGAGATCATGTAATCTGTTTAAATTACCGCTATAGTCTAAACGATCGACTGTAATAATTTCCCAGTCAGTTTGTTTAAGTACTCGGTTAATTAAATGGTGTGCGATAAAACCACCACCGCCGGTAATCAGAATTCTTTTTGACATAATATCTCCTTCATCAAAATCATAGTGTAAAGAACAACCACGTGATAATCAGAGGTGGTTGTCATATTAATTGTATTTATAATCAGAATTTATATTTGATTGTTGCCTTCACACTATCATCAATGTTTGATGTTTGGCCAGTCCATGGACTAACTTGTACTTTGTCTTGGTGATAGTAAAGACCTAACTCTACTGGACCTTTTGTATGGATGGCTGCTAGGTAATTATATGTAAATCCTAAATCATCGTCCGTTACGTTGTGCGCAGTAAACATTAGTTCTTTGCTATAATTGTACATGATACCATAGTCTTTACGAGTATTTTCTTTGTCTTCCCATTGCTCATATCCTAAACCAATTGGAATGCCCATACGATGTAATGATGTACCTACTGACATACCTGTTTGTGTTTCACCATCTTCAGTATCAATTCGCATATATGATACATCAACAATTTTTGCACGAGCGGTTACGCCATAGTACATTGCTTTTGTTTCTGGATCCCAACCAACTACACCACCATATGGCATATTTCGTTTTAAACGATATGAGTTAAATTCAAACTCGTCGTTATGATCCCATCCACCGAACGCTAATACTACTTTTTCTTGGTGGTCAATGCGAGAATTTTGCTTTGTGATAATAACTGGCGCACCAATTTTTGCTGTCTTAGCAAATCCTAAACGCTGTGCGTCTGTTTCACCGACATATAGTCTTGCTCCACCAATACCTAAGCCCATTTGCTTTTCAGTAATAGTATTATCCTTCGTACGATCTAAAGCATAGTTTGTATCAAACCGTGCAGAGAAACCAGCCCAACTTGCTAATGGATGCTCGAGGTCTGTTTCATACCCTGCCATTGCTTCAAATCGAGTGTCTACATGACCTTCTGTATTTGTGTCGTCAATGTAGATTTCAAATGTACCATTAACAAAGGGCCCATCTTTTACTTCTGCATGGTCATGTCCACCAGCCATGGCACCTGATGCCATAAGTGATGCAATAATAGTACTTGTAAGTGTTTTCATTTTATAATCCTTTATTTTAACCAACCGATTTTTTTACCGGCTTCAATACGACGTTCGGCTTCAGCCTGTGATCCTGGGTAACGCCATGCCCAAAAAACTATAAGTGCAAAAGTAATAAACATATATAATGTTGCTTTCTCATTACCTGTACCAAAGTACATAAATGCTAATGATGTTGACATAACGCCAACCATTGCCCATTTTGCTAAGGTTGGATAAACTCTGTATTTTGACCAGTTTTTAACAAACGGACCAAACTTTGGATGATTCATAATCCAACCATGTAGCCTATCACTTGACTTTGCAAAACAAAATGTTGCGCCTAAGATTGGTGTACTCCAAGGTAGTCCGGGTAGTATTACACCGAGGTAAGCTACGCCGACTAATAGAATTCCAAGTGTAAACCAAAAAGCTTTTTTAATTCTAGTCATGTTATTTTCCTTTTTACTGAAGAATGCATTTTCTAATTGATTCATTTCAATACTTCTTTCAGCGCTTCAACTAATTCTACCATCATTATATCGGTATGGTATGGAGTAGGTGCGATACGTAATCGCTCGGTCCCTTGTTCCACTGTTGGAGAATTAATTGGTTGTATGTATATACCGAATTCGTTTATTAATCTATCCGAAGCTTCTTTACATTTAAACGCATCATTGACCATCACTGGTATAATGTGAGTACAAGCGTTTGGATGGATATTTATTCCTGCATCAATAAGCATGCCTTTGAGTTTGGCTACACGTTCTTGATGTTTTTCTCTAAGAGAGTTGTGGTCCTTTAGATAATTTATACTGGCGAGTGCCCCAGCGCATATAACTGGTGACATACTGGTAGTGAATATGAAACCGCTCGCTGTGGACCTAATAGCGTCAATAATTGTTTGATTACCTGCAATGTAACCTCCTTGGACGCCATAAGCTTTTCCCAATGTACCGTTCACAATGTCGATACTGTCAGAATATAAGTTTAGCTCTTCACAATACCCAGCGCCTGTTTTACCATAAAGACCTACTGCATGGACCTCGTCTATATAAGTCATTGCCTTATATTTATATGCCAGATCAACTATAGATTTTATAGGTGATACATCTCCGTCCATAGAGTATATTGACTCAAATACAATTACTGGATTAAGTTTACGTTTAAGTGCCAGTTTAAGTTGAGTTTCCAAATCAGACATATCATTATGTTCAAATATTAGTTTCTCTGCTCTACTATTTACCATACCCATAATAATTGAAGCATGGTTTTTGCTATCAGAAACAAAACATATATTTGGTATAATTTTAGATAAGGCTATAAGTGACCATTCATTAGCAACATATGCGCTTGTAAATATTAATGCCGATTGAGTTTTATGTAAAGATGCTATCTCTCGCTCTAATGTAACATGGTAATGTGATGTTCCACCTATATTACGAGTACCACCTGATCCAGCACCTGTCTGATCCAAAGCTGTATGCATTGAATCAATAACATATGGATTTTGACCCATACCTAAATAATCATTAGAACACCAGTTCACTATGTTTTTTGGAGCATACTTGCCATACCAGATTGAACGAGGGAAAGACCCTCGCTCTCTAAGTATATCGTTGAAGACTCTGTATCTGCCATCGGCTTTAAATTCTTCAACTGTATTTTCAAAATATTTCAAGTATTTCATAAATTAAGCTTCACATGCCGCGCAATCTGCGCCCATAGAAACGCGTTTACGAGTTAACGATTGAGCCGCTGACATTGAGTAAGCGTAATATAAACTTTTCACACCCATTTCATTTGCATATAGATATAAAGCGTTAATATCTTTAACTGTCATATCTGGGTCAAGCATTAAGTTTAAACTTTGAGATTGGTCAATGTATTCTTGTCGAATAGCAGCTTGGTCAATAATAGTATTTGGACTAATTTCTGAAAATGTTTTAAATACTGCGCGTTCGTCTTCAGTTAAAAACTCAAGGTGCTGAACTGAACCGTCGCGATTTTTAATTGATTCCCATACATCTGGTGTATCTTGTTCTTTTTCAATTAATAATTCTTTTAGGTATGGATTACGAATAGTAACTTTCATTTTCGCCAAATCTTTAACATAAGCGTTAGAGAATTCTGGCTCAATAGACTGTGATACTTGACCAAGAATAAAGCTTGATGATTTTGTTGGAGCAATAGCCATCGTTGTAGTATTACGCATTCCATAACCTTCAAGTAATTCTGGTTCACCTAATGTTTTAGCCATTTGACGAGAAGCCTCATATGATTTTTCCTGCATCGTTTTGGCAATCTCGAGGTTTAACTGAGCTGCTTCTTTTGACTCAAAGGAAATCATTTTAGATTGCAGATGAGAATGCCAACCTAAAATACCAGCACCAAGGGCACGGTGTTTCATAGCAAAATCACGAGCACGTTTCATATATATTTGACCAGCAGTCTTACGAACAAACTCTTCACATACTGTATCAAGGAACATAGTCAATGTTTCAATAGCGTCTGTTTCTTTAATCTCATCCCAATGTAAAACATTAAGAGACGATAATACGCATGTAAATGTTTCCTCGTGTGAAGATGGCAATGCGATTTCAGCACACATGTTTGAAGCGTGTACTCGCATATCCTTATCTTTATATACTTGTGGTCTACCATCGTTTACATTGTCTGAGAATAAAATATATGGGAAACCAATTTCAGAACGACGTTGTAATACCTTTGCCCATAGTCTACGCTTATCAGGATCGCCAGCTTTCATTTCATCAATAAATTTATTACTAACATTGATACCTGTTGTCAACCCTTGGATAGGATTACCTTCTGTACCAATATCCAAAAACTCATCAGCGTCTGGATGTTCAATATCTTGGTAAGCAGCAAAGAAACCACGACGTACTGAACCTTGTGATACAACTGACGCTAAGGTATCATACATTTGCATAAAGTGTACTGAACCTGAAGACTCACCTGAGTCTCTAATACCAGCACCACGATGCCTGATTGCTCCAAAGTAACCTGATGTACCACCACCGTTTTTCATTAACATACCATTTTCGGCATGACCAAACAAAATAGCTTGCATACTATCATCAATGTACGAACCAAAACACGATACTGGCAGCCCACGCTCTTTACCGTAATTAGCCCAAATAGGAGATGCTAGTGAATAAAATCCACGACTCATATAGTCATAAAATTTATCAGCAAAGCCATCATAAGAAGCTTTACCTGTTTTTGTTTTTGCCATATCCTTTAGGTACCATTCAGCTTTATCAGCAATGACACGAATGCGGTCTTGTGGCTTTTCTTTTTCTTCTAGATAACCGCGCGACAAAAATGTACGCGCATCATCGTTTAGCCAATAAAATTTCTTGTATTTTTTCATAATATATCTTTCTAAAAGAGGTCGTCTTCGGTGAAGGCTTTTGTTTTCTTTGAATAAGCGGTTGAACGCTTGACGAAAAAGTCAACATTTTTAGTACTTAGGATTTCTTCTACAAACCAGTCAGTACTTGCGACTGCCTCTTCGTCTACCTCATATAAAGGCTTCATATCAATTGCTTTCAACGATTGATTAAAACGATGCTTTAAGAATTCTTTCACTGTTGCTTTTGGTAAAAAGTCTAGATCGTGGTCGGCATAAATCCAATCAACGATAGCAGACTCTGCTTTGAATGCGTCACGGCAAAGACGGTTAACTTCGTTGTTACTATCTTTATCGAACCAATCCGGGTTTTCTTCTCTAATAATATTCACTAACTCAAAACCAAACCGAGCGTGAATATCTTCTTCTTTTGATGTAGCTTCAACGGCGTTTGAAATACCTTTGAGTACATTCTTATGTTTATTGAAAGCCATCATAATAAGGAATTGACTAAACAACGAAACGTTTTCCACAAACATAGAGAATAGAATAATTTTGTGGAAATAATCTTTATCATCTGCCGGTGCACCGATTGATTGCTCGAGATAGGCAATACGCTTTTTCATAGCCGGTACTTCGACTACTTTCTCAAACTCTTCGTTAAGACCCATAATTTCAATTAGATTTGAATACGCATCAGCATGACGCACTTCTGACTCGCCAAACGTAATACCTACTGCAGCTACTTCTGGCTTAGGGAAACGATCGCCAATCTTTGCCCAAAATGTTTTAACCGCAACCTCAATCTGAGAAATAGCCAACATGGCTTTCTTTACGATTTCAACTTCTGGCTCTGTCATTTTAACTTTCATATCTTGGATATCTGACGAGTAATTAAACTCTGTATGTACCCAATATGAATGACGAATAGCATCAGTAAATTCTACCAGCTGAGGATATTCGTATGGTTTTAGACTCGTGCGTTTGCGAAAGATGTCAGGTTTATTGTTATAACGAAACAAGATATATTCACGCGCCAAATCGTGTAATCCCATATCCATAATAACATTTTCAACTGTCTTGTGAATAGTATCAACGTCTACGATAACGTCAGTTGATTCGTTGTTGATGGTTTCAACCACCTCTGAAGTAATTTCACTTGATAAGTTTTTACTCCTAATTCCAATACCTTTCATTGCTTTATCTACAGCATACGTAATTTTATTTTTATCGAAGTCCTTAGTGGTCCCGTCACGTTTAGTTACATAATTAACTAGTCTAGGTAATTCTATTACATTTGAAATTGATTGAGTGTTTTCTAACATCCTTGGCGCCTCTTATATGTTAATGTGTACAAACAACACGGCACCCATAAGGCACTATATTGCTTATTCTAATTGGATATTCATTGACCGCTGAAGTCAACTGGTAGCTGTATTTATAACTTACTATACCATATATTGACGCAAATGTCAATAAAAATAAGTTATTTTTGGAAACATTATTTTTCAATAAAATTTTCCATGGAAGGAAATATTTTGGTAATGGCTTCGGCGCAAGCCACGGCTATTTCCATATGTTCTTGTTGTGTTCCATTGGACGATCGTAGTTCAATGTAATGGATCCATGAACGAATAGAACCTTGCATATATAAACGACTTGGTGTATTACCTTCAGGTAAAATAGCACGAGCTTGTTCTTTTGCGATACCGTTTTTAATAGCCCAAGCATATGATTGCATTGCTTCGCTCCAAACCTTTCGTTGATGAACTTCCCAAGCCATATGCAGAGAAACATCATCAGTCATAACACTGTTTTGACGGTTCTTTGGATCTTGCAATCGAGCCTTACGAACAACCATTTTACTATCTAAGTCACGAATATCGGCATAGCGTTGACTAAACTCTTGGAATGCAAATGAACGGTGGCGTAACATTTGGCGAGCGATATCACGAGTGGTTTCAATTTCCAATGTTGCATTAGCCATTTCAAATGGAGACCAATGAGAATGTTTTGCCAAATAGTTGAGTAGTTTAGGAGCTGTCTCTTGGTTTAACTGATTGGATGGATTTGATACTCTAGCACAATACGCGATTAAATCCTGTACGTCGTCTAATCCAATAACCGCGTCTTTTACTGGTTGTGAGTATGCAATTAGTTTAGCTTTCATATTACGTATCCTTGTTCGCGGAGGCGGGCTTTCCATGCACCACCTGTTTGTTGTTCTTTAAATTGTAGCTCAAGCCACTCTTTATCTTTTGATGGTTCAAGTGTTTTAATTATAGTTTCTATTAATTCTGGTTTTAAATTAAGTAAGTTCACGATTTTCTCCAATTAGCAAATTTTAATTCAGCTACCAAACCTTGGTAGATATTCTCTTCTATCATTTTTTCAGGATCATACCCTTTCATATAAATGTCGTTTATGTCTTTTGCAGGAACGTTTTCTGGCCAAATACAAACTTTATAACCAGCCTTGATTACCTTTTCCATGCGATCACAAATTTCTTTATTACGAGGTTCAGCATCAAATACATATATGGCGTTTTCACTTGCAGAGTTACCATTGCCTTCAGCACCATTCATAGAGATAGCATTCTCGAGGAACATACTGTCTATGGCGCCTTCAACAATATAATAAGGTTGGTTGAAATCGACTTTGTCCAAACCAAAAATCTTTGGCCTTTCTTCAAACAATATAGTTATATATCTAATTCCATCAGGATCAAATCCACGCGCTGATACACCAAAACAATTACCACGTTCATCAAGGAATGGTATGATTAAACGCGGCTCATCTTTTTTAAAATTTGGAAACTTGTTTGGTATTATACTATTGATCCATGTTTTAAACTTAGGAGCATAGTATAAACGATAATGGTGACTTGTAGGGATTTTGCGTTGTTCAATATAATACTTGACTGGGTGGTCATGTTTTAATTGACTAACTTTTTTGATTTTGGAAAGAGGATTTGTTTTATTAAATGTAGGCGCTTTTGTTTTAAATTTATTATCGTCAACATCTTTTTCTTTGGTATCCTTGATAGTATTATTGGCTTTACCTACGAACTTGTCAGCAATATAATCGTTGTATAATTGCTGATCTTGGCCCTTTAGAAAGAATGAGAAGCCCTGAGAGGCACCGCAGTTGTGGCAATAATATGAAAACTTATTATCACGTTCCAACAGCCATCCACGAGCCTTAGATCGACTCTTTTGTGAGTCACCACAAATGGGACACCGAAAATTAATTTTATAAGGATTTGTGTTACGTATTTTAAAATTATCGAGTCTACCAGATAACATCTGAGCATACTGAATATCAACAAAATCTACCATTATATACTTTCCATATTGAATATAAACATTATAACATAAAAGATAATAATGTCAACCGTTATTTTAATATATCACAGATTTAATTGTATGTCAACCAAATAGATCAGGCCAAGACCATTTAGCAAAGAAAAACATAATAACACCACTTACGCCCATAATATAATAGCGCCAGTTTTCCAATGTTGAAATCTTTTTTGTTTGGTCGTTAATACGAGAATGCAAACCGCGTTCCATTATTTCGAGCTTTTCAAGTATTTCTTTATTACTCATAGCTCGTTTTTCAGCGTTGTGCTGAGCAAGTTTTTCATGGTCAGCACGTGACGATCGCCTATATTCTTCGAGTCTATCGCTCAATACTTGTAAACGCAAATCTTCATTGCGTCTTGTTTCATCAACTGTTCTTTCAATTTCTTCAAGCTTTTCTTTAGTAAAAGCAATTACTTCTGATTGAACAGCTACGTTCTTGCTAAGGTCAACCATAACATCCATTGATGTTTCAACCTTGTTAAAGAACTTTTGAATTTGTTTAATATCACTTTGTATTAAGCGTATATCGGTTTCCCAATTTTTTTCTGTAGCCAAAATATTATTCCTTTAATGCCTTTTGATAACGGAGGCTAGTGGCGAACTCCATGATTAATTAATCACTTAAAATAATATAATTTGTATACGTTATTATTTATCGACCAATGCCTCTTCATAATAGACAATTATTGCTTTTTGTTCATTTATATATCGTCTCATTTCGCCAATACCAATAGCAAGGTTCTCATAACCTTTTGAACTAATAGCAAACACTACAAAATTACCTGTTTTACCTTTAAGTTCTTCTACCTTTTCATCAAGGTTTTCTTCGGTAATAACCATCCATTCCATAGGAGGAAAGTCAACTAAAGGTGGTCTCTCTTGTATTGGGATATTTTGTTTTTGATATTCAGTCTTCGTTACTACTACTGGTTCCGGCTGGCTCAGACACCCCGTCAGTATCATCAACATCGGAAGGAGGAGTAGTATCTTCGGCGATTTCATCAATAAGTCTGTTAACTGCATTCTGTACTCTTTCTTCTAAATCTACAGGGTCAGTTAATGCTTCCATATCTAAGTCAATGCGAGCAAATTTGTTACGCAATGTATTTAAATACTCACGCGACTCTGCTAATTGTTTTGTAAGATTTTGGTTTAATTTTTCGTTGCGCTGGGCATCAGCGACCATTGTGTCCACGGTATTTTGTAATGTTTCAGTAGCCGCTACTAGTTTAACGTTATTGGTCCGAAGAACGCTTATCGTTTCCTCAGACCAATCGTAATATTGTTTGGCACCATATCCTACACCTGCAAATAAACCACAGACGATAATTAATAGATATAGTTTAGCCATCCTGACACCCTATTACTTTGAGCAATATGATGCGTATAGACCTTCAAATTTTCCTTTTGAACAGCCATACTTTTCTTTCATCTTACCATACATTTCTGTTTTTGTGCAAGATGCATTTAATTTTTTCATGTCAGCGCCGATTTTGTCGTCGTCCGAGTCATCATCATCGTCGTCGTCCGAGTCATCGTCGTCATCATCATCGTCGTCGTCCGAGTCATCGTCGTCGTCTTTTGCTTCTTCTAAATCTTCTTCTAAAGCTGATTTATATTTTTCTTCTAAAGCAGCGGCGATACGTGATTGCATTTCTTCTGCGAATGCGTCTTTCATTTCCAATGGATTTTTATCCAACGCTTCTTTGATAATTTTTTCTAAAGACATTTCTATCTCCTTATTGTTAGATTTAATATTTCTATACTGTATTTATAATTATTTAAACATCTTACTTTGAGTTGAAGGACCAACAATACCATCGGCGACTAAACCGTTGCTATTTTGCCATTTTTTTACAGCGACAAGGGTTCCAAATCCAAAATCACCATCAGCGGCAACACCAATAGCTTTTTGCATTTTCTTAACATCATCGCCTTTCATACCCTTGCGTAGAGTACGAACAGAAGCAGATGCTTTCGTTGTTTTAGGTGCCGGTACTTTACCACCAAGGATTGCTAACGCTTCGTCCCAACGACGGTTACGATCTTCTAATCCAATTGTACCACCATTAATTTTTTTGGTTAAACCTTTATTGTCACCTTTGTCAGCCCACTTTTCTAATTTATTAGTAGACCAAAACCAACAAGCAGACTCGAGAGCGCCTTTTGGTGTTGATACATATTCAGCAGCTTCCTCAGCACTTATGTCGATTGAACTTCCAAATTGTGCGTAATTATTTCTTCCTGTAAGCTGCTTGATACCTCTACCCCTAAAGAGCCAGCCATCGCCGGGATTAACGTTTCCCAAGGCTCCTCGTTTAGATCTAAACTCATCTTGGTAGACATAGTTTGCGATTTTTTCTTGGTCTCTTGCATATTCTTTTGCATCACGTTTTCCTTTTCCAAAATAACGACCAAACACTGAGTTCAATGCTTTTTCTGAATAATTAAGATTTTCTACTAAGCGGGTAAAGTCTAATGACTCATGTGCACATTGTGCCATAAAGCCAGCGATACGATTATTTGTATTGATTTCATATTTTTCAAACATTGGAACCGCTGCTTCGTACCAAGCTTCAGGTTCTTTATTTGAAGGAATCATTGCGCTAAATTGTTCTAAAGTAATCACTTATTTGTCTCCCATTATATCTCTTAGTCTTTTCTTTTTTGAACTCTTATTACCTGACGTCCATTTCTTTTGTCCTGCTTTAGACATATGACCGCCATCCATACCAGCTATATTTCCACCACTAACATTATTTACTGGCTCTTCTTGTATTTCTGGTTTTGCATCAATGTTATTCTTTTGTCTAAATGATTTTAAATCAGACGAAGCTCTTTCTCGTCTTTTCTTGGCATCCAAAGCATCTTTAACATTTTGAGTATGGAGTTTATCAACGTCCATTCCACGCTTTGCTAACTGCTGTTTAAATCTTGCTCTGCCAAATGCTTCATTTTTTCTATTGACATTCTCTGCAAGTGTGGTATAATAGTTATAACTACTAGAAAATAATTCTAATGATTCATCTAATTGATCGTCAGTCATATCTTCGTTTAAAAACATATCATCATCAGTAAATGCCTTATATTCTCTAATCAAAAAGAGAGCAGCCGCGTATGATGCTAGTTTTGAACTACCGCCTGGGACTTTGGCAAGTAATTTTTTAAGGTTAGCAATCATGCGATCAAAGATACGCCATGCTGCACGTTGTTTTTTAGTATTTAAATCTTTTGATTTAATTAGTACCTTACCATTTTTATCAATAATGCCTTCTTTGTATGCATCCCATTTTTCAAATGGAGTTGCTAGACGACGGATAAATTGGTATACTAAAAATAGATCTACTACCATGTTTATATTCCTTTTAGCAGTTCGCTAATGTATTTATCTGATTCTATACTATCTTTATGTATGACATAGTCGTCGTAAGAAACGACACTAGGCATAAAGTTTAAATATACCACAAATGGTTTCAAAAATTTGTGATATTCATGTAGTTTCATAAAAAGCATGTTAGTTGCTTCTGGTCCAAAGATATTGTATATAACGATCAAGTGATTCAGAATCAGCCTTTCTTTCAAATCATTATCTTGTTTGTATCTACCAAATAGTTTACGTAAATACTGAAATCTCTTCAAGTCCTCATAAAATTCGACGGTATCGGTACAATTTGGATTGTCGTAATACTTCGAAGCAAATAACAGAAAGGTTGATTCTGTTAATATCATAATGTTTTATGTATCTTCAACTACTGCATCGTCGCCTGTACCACTAACACCTAAGTCGCCAACATCAGCGTCTGCACATGTTCCGCCCTTCATTGGTACTAAACATTCCGCAAAATGACGGCTGTTTGCTGTGTGATATGACCACCAACCTGGACCTGTAAGGCCTTTAGCTCGGTTAGATGCTAGTGCTGCTTCTTCGTCAGAAACGAAAACTGCGTTATCTTTGTCGTTTGATTTGTTTGGATTAGAAGCGGTAGCTGACAGCCATTTTGGTGCTGACGCTGCGTTATCTAGTTTTGCCCATGATCCCATTGTAGTTCTCCTTAATGAGGTTTATTAATTACTTGGTTTTGGTCTATTCTGAGTTTGTTTCAGCTTAGCCTTGTGTCTGGCTATAGTTTTCTTTAATCTAATAGATTGTCTATCAGCAAGCTTTGCCTTGATATTATTTCTTCTTTTATCTTGTATATTAGCTAATGTAGACTTAAGTTTGTCGTTTTTAGCTTGTGCTTTGTCAGCTTTAGCCGCGGCCGTGCCACGAATGTTACCTTGTTTATTCATTAACGCGGTTTTTGCTAATGTTTTAACACCTAATCCTGCAAGCTTTGAAAGTCCATATGCAGCCTTTGCTGTGCCACCAATAACTTTACCAGTATTACTTAATAATTCCTGAAGTTCCGCCTCAGTCATATTTTCTAGTTGTTCTATGGTAATATTATTTTCGTTAATAATGTCAATAACAGCTTCATTTATTGATTGTTCTATCGATTCATAAGATTCGGCTTTATTCTTATAAGGAGCTGGTTTACCAGTTAATGAATTTGCTTTTGGATCTTTTCTTACAAGACCTTTTGGATCTTTTAAGTGAATGTCAGAATCAGTTGTACGCTTAATTTCTGAACCAATACCTTTATGACGCTTATCAAATCTTTTTTGATGTTTATCTTGAGCTGCCTTTGTTGCTGATCCATAATCTCCACCACCAGGCATTCTTTTATTAGCTGACTGCTTGTATTGCTTTACGGCTTTTTTCTTATAGCTCTTTAAAGTAGCAGGAGATAACTCGTCAAGTTGATTTGTTGATTCATATTTGGCAGCAGGGTCACCTTTAGTTACCGTATGAGGTTTACCGTTAATGTGTACAATGGCATTACCATTCTTATCTACATTACCATTCCATATTCCAGCCTTGTGTGCTTTACGGGCAGCTACAACCTTTGGGTGTTTAGGATCAAATGATTCTTTTACTGCATTACAATTACAGTGAGCGCAATCAGCAGGGCAATCACAATCTTCTGCTTTTACATCAGCACCGCAGCATTTATCAGAACAATGTGTATCCTTCACTTCGTTAAAATGATTTCTAAAGCTTTTCATTTCGTATTCCTTAAATATTATTCTTTATTTTCTTTATTTATAAAAAAATTACCATTTGACCTTATCAGCCCAGTATGCAGCTGACATTTTACCTTTAGCAATATTTTTACCATGGCGAGCCTTAAATGATTTACGTTTCGCTTTCATTTTATCAGACTCACCCTTTTTAGGCTCGCCTGCAGTCGAAGCACCTTGCTCACCAAAACGAATAGTCTTTATTTTGTCGCCGTCTTTAGCAACAACAATATGACTTTTAGTAGGATGCGAAGGAGTGCCTTTGGCTTTGTTAAAACCTTTTACACCAGCTCGAGCTAAACGTGGATCTTTTTCTTCTGATACATTATGAGCTACTTTATGAGTAATTTCAGTATCTTTTTTTACATGGTTCATACCAGTTTTATTGCTATGATAAGTGTCTTTATCAAAATCACCTTTCATTTTATATACACTGTATTTTCTACCCGGAAACTCTTTCTTTAACGCCTTAGCACCTTTTGTAGCATCTTCCGGAGTTTTATATGCTGCACCTCCATGTTCACCTTTTTGACCACCAAGTTTAGTACCAAATCTTTTATCCTTTGGATCAGTTGAACCATGTTTTACATTTTGCTTTGCTCGATTAGCGATTGCATCATAGGATCTCGTATGTCCGATAGTATATAATTCACTAATATATGTTTTAAAACTTTTCATGTGTTTGCCTTTGCGTGATCGTTATATGTGCCATGTCCACCGCCGGGATGGTTTGTTTCAGACTGATCATGTATTTTAAAATGGTGTAGAGTATGTCCGCATGATGTTTTATGACTTTTAATATGTTTTAATTTAGTTCCAGCTGGGACCACTGATTCTTTTTCACCTGATCCTATTTTACCTTTTTTTGTTTTACCGTCTATATAAACCGCTTTATCTTTTTTATCAGCATGTATTGCTACAACATGTCTATTAGACTTAGAAGATTTATGGCCAGCAAAATCACTAGCTACTTTATGGTCGTGTGATGTCGATAAGTGCGCTGGACTATGAACTATTCCTTTTGAAGATTTTTTAGCCGCTGCTCCAAAATCGTGTGATGTTCCATGATACAATGTTATTTTTTTACCAAGAGGTTTAGAATGTTTCATAATTGTATGGTGCATATGGCCGTGGCTTTCAAATCCGGGCTCATGTGCTTCGCCATAATGATGATGCATATCATGTTCAATTATACTATGTACCTCGTGGTGCTTTAAACCTTTTTTATGACCTTCGAGCAATTTACTATTAACTCCACCTGAATAACTTTTAAATTGTTTAATTGATCCGGCATCATGCGCATGTTTATGTACATCAGCAGAATGTTTCTTTAAATATTCAGTATGATCCTCTTTATTATGTTCAGCTGCATGATCGTCCAAAGATTTTTCGTGGTCAGCAGCTTCATTTACTGTCTTTTTTTTATTTAGACTTGGTCGCTTAGTCCCAGGACGATTATTACTAGTATCATGGTCAATGCTTACAGTGCCGTCTTTGTTTTTATAAAAACCTTTTGGTACTTCGCGTTCTTGTGCATGTTTCTTAAAACTTTTCATTTCATCAATTTCTTTATTGCTGCCAACGCTTTTTTACCGTCGGGATGGTTTGGGTTAATACCTACAGGCTCGCCATTTATGAGCTCAGATACATTCACAGATTTACGCAAAGCCGTAATCGCTTTATGTAAAGGATCTTTTGCGTTATATTTAGTTTCAAATCCTGATTTACCGCGCACTTCAACCCAAGATTTTTCTTTACTATCTTTTATTTTTAAGACGTCTTCACGCTTACCTCTAATAAGTTTAAGTTTAATACCTTCTGACATATATTGTTTAAAACTATACATACTCTTTAATCTTTTTTTCAATCGCTGAAATGATTTTATTGTGAGTCTTACTTAAATATCTATCAGATCTTAAACGTTTTATTGCTAATGTAGTGTCTGCAGCATATTTTTTCTGGAAAGCTGCTGGTCGTGTATCAATATCCTGTACGTTTGCTAATCTATCAGCAAGTTTAATAACTAAAGACCAACTTGACATCTTAGCCATTTTATTAGCAATGTACTCGCCTTTACCGATAGCATCAGATGCAGCTTTATCAGTAGTTAATTCTTTAACCATATCAGCCACGAGAGCACCAAACTGTTTAACTAAATCTGCATATGTAGTATCAGTATCTTCAATAGTATCGTGCAAGTACGCCGCTTGTACTAATGCAGAAAGGTTATTAGATTTTTTAAACTTTTTCACAAATCGCGCAACTTCTTTTGGATGTTCAATATATTGACCGCCGCTTTTACGTGTTTGACCAGAATGGGCCTTTGTCGCGACCCTAAGTGCCGTTAGGGCGCTTTCATTAAGATCGTGTGATGTGAATTCTTTAAATCTTTTCATTAGTGATGCCCACGGTATTTAAATGTTTTACTATAATCTGCTACTTGTTGTTTTTTATCATATTCACCGTAACGATCATGTTTAAACTGACCTCGGTAAATAATAAGTTCTTTTACCCATGCCTTTGGCGAAAGAGTTTCAGCCCATACGAACTCTCTACGCCGAGGGTCCCAAACTTCCAAATTCCATTCACCTCTATGACGTTCACCATCATCAAGGAATTTTGAAACTCTGTACTTACCCTTAGCCTTTGGAAATTCAATAGTTTGAGCGCCGCCCTCTCCCATAGAAGTATCTTTTTTCCATTTAGGTGGTCTATCTACCGCCTCGTTTAAATGCGCCTTAAAACTTTTCATCATAGTATTCCTTACTTAAACTTTAAATATGGTTTGAAATTATACATTTGTTTTGAATTATCAGCCATACCATTTCTGTTATGCATAAACTGACCACTTACAATACATTTATGTTTAACGTATTCTTTGCCTTTAAAAATATCAATATCTTCCCAGTCTTTTCTATTAGCATTCCACACATAAAACTTATATTCGCCTTTATGTCTATACCCGTCAGGTCGATATTTTTCTATTTTATATTTAGCCTTAGACTTTGGAAATTCAATTTCGCTTTCATCATCGTTTATTTTCTTCCATTTAGGTGGACGAGACGGTTTAAGCTCTTCGTTTAGATACGTTTTAAAACTTATCATGCTTTCATTTTTTAAGTGTTTATGGAACGTGTCTCGAGCAGCACTATCAGAATGCGTAACCTTTATCCTAGATCCAGATTTATTTTTAGTTGTATTAATTTTATTACCAGTACCTTTAAGTTTTGCTTTAAGAGTTTTGGCATGATCGTGTGATGTTGTTAGTCTAGACTCTGTACCACCATGGTCTAGTGGTCGGTGACTTCCGTCCATATATTCCTGATGAGTTTTATGTGTAACACTATGATTTCCAATGGTGTGTTTAGTATCAGCATGCTTATGAGCTGGTTCTTTATTTGCGTCGTGCATTGTCGCATGTTTTCTGTGAAATACTACGGTTGAGTCATGGTCCTTAGAAAAGTCATGTGAATGATAATCTGAGTGAGTATGTCCATGATAACCAGCCTTCTTGAGCATTTTTGTTGCTGGGTGGTTATGTACTTCTTTATGGTTTGGATTGCTAACAAGATCAGTGTGATAATCTTTCATACTATGACCATGCTTTTTAAATAAGGCTTTAACCTTTGGGTCTGTATGATGAGCAACGTTCTTTACTTTTACCTTATAGGTATGAGCTTTACCATGTTCTTGTTCATGGTTTTTATGCCAACCTGCAGCTTGGTGAGCATTATGAGATAACCACATAGGATGCTCTGGGTTTTTACCCTTACCTGCATTGTGCTTATCAGTATCAATTTTACTAGCACTTGTATGATGGTGATCGTGCGAAGAGTCAGCACTTTCTGCTATATAGCATTTAAACCTAATCATCGCGCCATTTCTCCGGATAAATTTTTCTTTGCTCAGTTTCCCATGCATTCCAAGCTTTACCTTGTTTACTAGATTTCCATTCTCTACCATTTAATTTATAGTTTTTACTACGTTGACTAGTCATTTCAGCAGCTTTTCTCATAACAGATAAATGGTCGCCTGCGTCGTTTTCTTCGCCATATATTTTGGCTATTTTAGAATATTTACTAAACCACGTATTAGTCTTTCTGGTAGAACCCGGAAATGCAAGTTCCGCATACTGATAGCTTTCTAGGTGACTATACATTAAGTGAGCATATATTAAATCATTATCAGTTACGTTTTTTGTTGGTAACTTTAATAATTTAACCTTAGGCTTAATAAATTCTGTGCCTGTTATTTCATGGTATTTTGCCATTGACTTAACAGTATATTCAGTCATATATCGTTTAAAACTTAACATATTAACCGCCAAACTCGTGGCCAGCAACTCTTTTCATTTGCTTATTAAACTCAGCTTGAGATGGTTTTTCTTTATATAATTTAATAGAAAGGTTTGCTTTATCTTTACCTTTGATGCGCCATTTGTGACCAGCCTCTTTATGTTCAGGACTAGTTGTTTTAACTACACGACGTTTATAACCAGCTTCCCAAGTTTCAGAACCTTCACTTACATCGTTTGATTTCATATAATCTCTAACAGTATCAATGTAATCGGTTGCTTTTGTAATTTTTGATTGAACCCACTCAGGCATATTGTCATCATCTTTAAGCATACCATGTAACTCTTGTGCAGCATCAATCATAGTCTTTAATTGATTTTTTGACATGCCACCTTCGTTATCGTATTCAGCATCTTCATTCTTAGGTACGCAATTAGGAACCATTTTGTTTCCTTTTTTCTTCATACCAACTTGTTTATGTGAGTCCCAACAAGCTTCTTCCATTGGAGTATCAGACTTAAGAGTTTTAACTAATTCATCAGTACCAATATCGCCGGCGCCTGCTTTTGATTGAATGTGTTGTTTAAACTTTTTCATTCTTTGTTGTCCTTCTTTTTTCTTAGCATTTTACGAGTAAAATGTGCTGCGCCTCGTTCACGTCGTTTAATTCTGTCACTATGTGATTTTATTTTTTTAGCGTCATCAGAAGCGCCCTGTACGTTTCCACGCATTCTGTTGGCTGCCTGTGAACCTACCGTGCGTTTAAAACTATATTTTGCATCTTCTCTATCTTTTATGGCTTTATTAGCATAGTTAGCAAGAGTATCCGTTCCTAACTCATTAATATTTGATTCTTTTTTACCAAGAGATTTCACATGGTTTTCAGCATCTTTTTGATTTGGAAACTCTTTAAAGTATTTACGATCATGTGTATGTACCGCAAACGTTGCTGTACTTTTTCCAGCTGCACGAGATTTTTTCGTAGTTGGATTATATACTTTAGTAATCTTATATGTTTCTTCAAGTTCTACTTCTTCTTTACGTACTTTAGCAGCCAAGTCTTTATCAGCTTTACCCCATGTACCAGAAGATTTAGTAATAAAAGAATTAACTCTTGCATGGCCCCATTGCTCTGGCGTAGTTCCCGGTCTATGACCAGTTTTCCAAGCAGCAACACCGCGGTTATATACTTGTTTTAACACACCTTGCGGCATACCAGATTTCTCAGATTTTTTAGCCAGAGATTTATCAGCAGCATCTTCTTTAATATATGATTCTGTTGATTCCATTAAGTCGACAATATCTTCGCCAATCAAATCAGTATCTTCCTGAAGTTTTGGCTTATACATTTTGAAACGCTTATCAAAATTTGGCTTGCCATTTTTATCTAAAAGCATATGAGGGCGTTTACCTTGACGTTGTCCCCAGATATGGCTTTCTTCCAACTCTTCAGTATAACCCATTGCACGAGCTTTTTTAGTATGCTTTGACTCTTTAGTCTTTGCTTCTTTATCTCCAGGAGCTGGTTTATATGCAGATGCATCATTGTCAGCCTTTTTGCCATTACGCTCAAAATGATCCTCACGATCGTCTTTTTTATCCTGAGCTACACCTGTATAATATTTACCAGTTTTTTCTGACATAAAGTTTTCAAACTTTGTATCTAAGTCTTCATTTTTACGTTTAAGAACTGCGGCAACTTGAGGGTGGTCAGATAAACCTTTTGCAATTTTGTTGATAGTCTTAACCGCGCCTGACATGTTATTACCATATTTTTTATCAGCGGCAATGCCTACTGCCATTTTTACATGTGTTGGGTTATGAGCTTCTGCCACAAAGTTTTCAAATTGTACGTTTAGACTTTCGTTCTTAGATTTATTCATGTTTCGTTTACGTTCGCGTTCTTTAATTTTAACTTTTGGTAATAGCTTTCGAGCCATTGCATCTAATCTTTGTTTAGAGAATTTAGCAACACGTTTATCAATTACAATCTTTTCACCAGACGACATATCAGCATATCGTTTATTTTTTGCAAAACGGTTTTTAAGATTTATGATTGCTTGTTTACGAGCACGTTTCTTAAGTACTTGCATGGTTGCAGTTCGTCGAGCGGCTTTTTCTCTACCACGTTTCATTTTAAATCTGTTTTTACGCATCCTAATGCCAATAGCTCTTCGTTGCATACGATCTAAAACTTCGTCAAGCTCTGCCGTATCCTCTACAAAATCTTCAATGTTTTCAAATTCATTATCGTTATCTTCTGACATGTTCATTCCCTTTCGCACGTCGGCTAATATCGCGGCTGCGGTTGTTTTTAATTTACTTGGTAATCCGGTTGCAAATTTCTTAACATCATTATCCATGGCAAAGCCACGCATTTTAGTTCCAGACATTCCCTTAACACCTTCGGCATCAGGATCTCTTTGCCCTGCCGATACAACCGTAATATTATTAAATACATATCCAGCTGATGATTTATTATATTTGTTTAGTAATTTATCAAATTCTTTTACTCTGTCAGATCCAACAACTACTATAACATCTTTATGTTTACCACTCAGTTCAGCCATCACCTCAATAATAGTTCGTGCTTTTGATTTAATAACGATTTTACCAAATGCCTTTTGAGCGTATTTAATTTTATCATTATAACTTAGTGGATTTTTGTTTTTATCTTGTGATTGTGAAAGGTAAATATAACCAACACCGCCACTACTTTTGGCTTGACTTGCAACTGCGTTAGCCAATTTTTCATGGCCGACTGTAATTGGGTTCATTCTTCCAAAAGTTATAACAGCTGGTTTGCTTGATGCCATTTCATTTAATGTTGGCTCAACATCGATATATTTTCCTGCGTCAAACCCTTTAAAACTTTGAATTTTACGCTTGCCATCTTTACCTTTTTCAGCAGCCTTTTCTTTCGGCTTTGATTTAGGTTTGACTTCGTCTTCGTCGTTCTTCGGGTCATTAATGTCTTGTGGTTCGTCAACCATAATTAGATCCTACTATTTAATTTAATTCTATTTATAATATTTTTGAAAAGAGGGTATGAATTGATAGTTAACTTGTGCTGATTTACCCCAAATAGTTGACTCTCGCAGCCATCCAAGGGCAGGGGTTGGTGAAGCTATGTGTAATGGCATAACAGTTCTGCGTTGTTTTAAGATAAAATAGTCATTATCAACAGCACTTCGTATACCTTGTTCAGATATTTCTTTAATCAAAAATTGAGCAGTTCGTTTAGTCATAGCATAAGCATGTGCTCCTTCATGCCCTTCTATTCTTATTAAATCTGTTGGAGGCCCAGCAGAAACATGGTCGTAATCATTTGGATTAATTACTTTATATCCTAACACAACAATAGTATTTTCTGGTATATCTATTGTTATTGGCTGCAGCATTATAGAATCATGTTCAAGCACAATCCCTACATTATCAGTACCTTCAGCAATTCTTTTCCATATACCAAAATGACCTGCTGTACAACACATAGCCTTTTGACCAGCGTCTGGATTTTCAATACGTTGATAAGGCTCGGTTGGTAAATTAGGTATATTTAAATCTCGGAACGCTGACTTGCCGGATTGATTACTATATCCTAAATGATATGTCCATGGTAGTCCAACTTTATCGCACGAGTCGGCAGCGACCTTTGCATATTCAAGTGATAACTTCGTATTAATTTTTAAGATATATGCCTTCATACATACGTTTCCTCAGAAAGTTCGTTATATAAAGTTACATCAGGTCCAAAGTATTTTAGTATATTGTTCATAGCTTTATCGTCAAAAGAGATTTCGTTGCCACGGTTTTTTCTAAAATCAGTTTTATGCTGAGGTAACATGTGTTTTACTTCTATATGTAAATCATGCATAAGTTTATTAAGCTCATTGTTTATGTTTTCATATAGCCAATAATCACCATGTATTTCGTTGTTATATTTTAATATATCAGATTGTAATATACCAGAATTTGGCTCACCAATAAACGAACCTTTTGGCGTCCAAGAATTATATTCTTCCACTGACGGTGCTATATGTTGATTTTTCCATCTCTTATAGAAATAGTAAAAGCTTTTTTGCCTATCAACAGGATCTCTTACGACCGCAATAGATTTATATTCAATAGCAGCCATTGGAGTTATAATACGATTTTCAACTAAATCTTGTAGCGTAAAATGATAGTATTTAAAATGTACCTTATACTTATTAATTATATCTTGGCTTAACGTAGCTTCAATATTTGAATCTTCAACTGGTGTATAAATCGCATCAGGATCAGGAATGTTTTTAATAAAGAACTCAGATAAGCTACTACTCGCAGTTTTTGGTGTTCGTAAAAATATTAATTTATATTTGTGAGATATGTACATTATATACCCTTATCATATGTTATACTATTTGCGTGTCCAGTAGATCCCCATTTATGGTCTGCATAAACTTTATCTGGTCCATCATATCTTTTTGCACCACGTATATAAAACAACGGAATAAAATAATGGCTTGGCCATATAGTTATCATATGTTTAAAATTTGGGTGGTGTTTAGATAGAAATAGATTACCCGTGGATCTAAATGGCTCTGGGCTCAAATCAGTTGGTTTTAATTTATGGAGTGTATCAATAACATGTTTGACGAATACATTCTCAGGATTACATGCCATAATAGGTTGAATGTTTGGTGTTGGTAGTTTTTCATTTTCGTAACAAGAATAAGCGTAATTCTCTGGTGATGTAAATAACTCATCAGTATTTTCTAAACAAGTCATATCAGCCTCAGGCCAAAATCCACCATGTTCGTATAGTAGTTCATATCTAATAAGATCGGATACTCCCGGGAATTTACCTGTGTTATAATAATGTTCAATCAAATGACTATTATGCCATTTACGAGATCGCAACATCTTATCAGTAAATATAGTGTATTCCCACTCAGGATGTTTATCTCGCCAAGTATGCAGCCATTGAGTTGGAGCAGGTTTAGGTCCAACCCATATTTGACTTAGTCTTTTTGGGATGTTCACTTCTGTACCCACCAAATAAAATCGTCTTCTACATGCCAAGAGTTCTCTCCATAAAACTCCGTCACTGCCTGTTTGACAGTAGGGAAATGTATATCATGCCCAAACATAATACCGCCATCTCTTACTTTACTATCCCAAGCTTTAATATCTCTTAGGCAACCTTCGTATCCGTGGTCAGCATCAACAAATACAAAATCTAAACTCTTATCATCAACCGTCTTGGCTGCTTCAGTAGTATAGTCTTTTATAATATCAACTCTGTCTGGATTATATTCTTCAAACTCTCGTAAATCATTATAATATTTCATATGATCCCAAGAATGACCATGTTCTCCGGGTGTCCATTTTTCTGGTCCATTATTATCTGGTTGAGCTTCATATAAGTCTACACCAATCATATGTAATTTTGGACAATTGTTAATTAGGAATTTAAAATTAACACCATCGTGGATACCAAGCTCTGCGCCTTTTGTCCAGCCATTAGTATTAACAAAATTGGCTAATGTTTGCCATCTGTAAACATTTCCGCCATCATTACCTCTATCACGTATTCTTCCCATAATATATCTCCGTTGAATCAAAAAAGGTAGACAACTTAATGCCTACCTTTTATTTATAAGTTTTTTAAAAGTTTACTTACCGCCTTTTTTCTTCTCACCTTTAGGCTTTACGTAAGTGTGGTCTGGATCTATCATGATGTTTTATACATGTTGTGTTTAAATTCTGAGATTTCATTGGCTTTATCATTCATGCCCATATCTCTTAACTGTTTAATACTCATACAGTAACTTCTATATTCCATTAGTTTTAAAAATCTTTTAAACATTACGTTTCCTCTTCCTTACATCTTTTTGCAGTCAAAGAATGATTTCTCTAACTGTATTGGCACACCGCCTTTTGCGATGCATACTTCTTTCCAATTTGGTTGTTTGTATTTGTCAATCACGGCGTAAAATCCAAACGCTATACATATTAATATTAATGAAGTCATAACGACGAACATATAAAAACCTAACTTCTGCACTACCTGTGCTGATATTTCTATATGCTGATCACCAACCATTATACAGCAAACATTAGTAGCAACGCTACCAAGAATGCAAAGATACCCAACGCTTCTGCAAATGCGATACCTACAAACATTGTTCCCTGATCGCCTTCACCCTTTTTAGGCATTACTTTTAACACACTTCCGACTATAATTCCTACGGCAATAGCCGCTCCACCCATTCCTAAAGTTGCCAATCCTGCGCCAATTAATGCGCCCATTGTTGCTATATCACCAGTCATTATTTACTCTCCAACATTAATCTTCTTGCTTCTTCTACATATCCTTGACGAAACAATTCACTCGCCGCTCTTGCTCTGCCTGCTGACTCGCCAAATGCCCATAAGAACATTCCTACAGCAACTAAGCCTTTTGCTAATAGTTTAAATATTTTTGGCATTCTTACTGGTTGTTCACCTGTGATTTCCATTATACTGAACCTTCTAAGTTTGAGTTAACTGGTGTGTATGGAAACATGTCGCGCTTACGATTGTCTTCCCATGTGTCATTAGCAATAGAGCGAATATCGCCACGGCTAATACCGATGTCGTTTAATTCTCTATCTGTTAATCTATGGAGTGTTTTGAATGTTTCGCGGCGCTCTGCTCGTTTAGCCATCGCCGTGCCAATTCTTTCGAAGAATGTTACTACTTTGTATGCAAATACTGAAGCAATAGATGAATTACTATTAATCGTGTGTGCCATAATTTATCCTTTTCTAATAAATGTTTGTTTGTTTTACAAATATATTTATTAATAAAAAGGGTAAATAAGGGTTACCAATTTGATATAGCCGGTAGTCACTTATGGAATATGTGACATTTTGTCTTATGGAGTAGGATTATCTACCAGTATAAGATCAAATGAAGCTGATAAAACTCCGTTTGCTGCACCAATAGCTCTAAAGTCTATATCACTCTTTTCAGTAATTGGAATAGGAGAAGAGTAATGGATTGTGTGTTCCATTTGGTATAGCATAGTACCACCAGTAACTCTAAATGCTCCGCCAAACGGTCTTACAAAGAGTGATGCTTCAACAGCTTGGTTCTTACTAGAAGA
>Ga0209603_1000162_pt1 | contig 88308 bp, 136 predicted proteins | sample COGITO_mtgs_1206_FD_184812 | JGI IMG/M metagenome (GOLD analysis project Ga0209603, IMG submission 184812) | Pelagic marine microbial communities from North Sea - COGITO_mtgs_120607 (SPAdes) (version 2) | ecosystem: Environmental > Aquatic > Marine > Epipelagic ...
TAGAAAGTTCCATCTAAATCTTGTCCTGCTGAATCTGTTTCCCAAAAACTTCTAGGTTGACTAGATATTTCAAAATCACCATAGTGATTAGAACCAACAAAGTCATTTGCAGGTTCATAATACATACAATGTATATCAACATCTGGATTAGCCTGTTCGTAATGCATGATAGCATTTAAAGGTGGGGACCAGGCACTTTCAAAGTAACCAACAATAGCAGAAGTGCTGTCATTGATTTTTTCTAATTCTAAATTACTATCAGTTATAGGTACGTCCCATTTAGTACCCCATTCATCAATTGCTTTATGATAATCCCATTCTCCGATTGGGTGTAAGGCACTTAATAATCCTTCATCAGATTCATCACTTGCTTTACTCCATATTGCTTCGACCTTATCTGTAGGTCCTTCTATTACAATATGATTACTACACCAATTAGGCATTAGTCGTCTAGTCCTGGGTAGTAGTTATCCGCTTTTTCGTTGTAGCCATAAAACGAACCTTCTTTCTCGTCTTTAGTTCGTTTAGCCTTATCGCTTTTGTTACTAGCACCAAGCGGGTCAAGTAAAATCCTTTCCCTTCTAGACAGTTGTCTGTTTTCTGGTTTGTCGTACATTACAATTTCTCTCCTAGTTCAAAACCTCTAAAGGTCTTAAACCTTGGGAACCTTAGGCTCCATGTTTCATCTGCGTCTTGGCTTTGAGTTGCCGCATCTGCTCTTATCTCAACTAACTGACCAATCACATTGTCCTGGTCTGCCCAAATTTGTTCTCTGTTCTCATCTGTAAGTCCACTACCTACATTAAGGTGGAAGAACTTACCGTCATCTTCACCTTCGACAACTAGTGCGCCTAGCAAACCCTCATTCTTTCCTGTACCTTCTTCAAGTGCTACCACTTTGAGAGTTACTTCAATGAATGGCTTAATCTTTAACCATGCATGACTACGTTTACATTGATACGGAGCATTAGAAGGCTTTACCATTAGACCCTCATAGCCTTCTTCTAACGCAACTTTGTTCATCTCTTTGAACTCTGCTTGTCCTTGTTCAGTATCTAAGTCCATTAGTGTCGCCGCAACTAATTGGATTCTATAATTAAATAGTGGTCTAATTGTTGTTAGCCTAATTCTTCGCTCTTTGGCACTTATTCCACTCCATCCAGCATTGAACTCATCTAGTGTGAGCATGTCAAATACTGCTAGGTAACTGTCCTCAGTTTGAGCACCTTCTTTCCTATGCACTTGCTTCATAAGTGTTTGGAAGTCTTCGCTCATTACCTCGCCATCAAATACAAGACCTTCGAACTCTGACTTGCTGAGTGCTTCGTTAATGTGTGGGAAGTTTTCCAATAGTTTTCCGTTCCTACTATATAAAGTAGCATCGCCATTTTGCACAATAGCAATAACACGCACACCGTCGTACTTATATTCAATGAAACATTCTCCTGTGATCTTCTTAGGATGTTTAGCACCGTCATGTGCTAACATACACCCGAACAAAGGAATAGTATCCTTTGCTACTTTGTTAAACAGTTTAGCACCAGTACCACAACGCAAGTCTTTGATTAGTATTCGTCTGTACCAATCGTTCCATTGCTCTATTGTACTATGGTCTGCTATTGTTTGAATGGCATCTCTTGCCGCATGTCCAGTTAAGTCTCTGGCAATTAGTTTGTCTGCTAATGACTTAAATAAATCCCAACTAACACCTGGACCGTCTGTGTCTGTTGTAGGTACTTGCTTGACACCAAAAGTTACAAGAGGATCAAGACACATAGTAGCACCAGTGATAAACTCTTGATTATCAATGTTTGCTTTGATTACGTCTTGCTTGAATAGAGAACTATTGTTGCTCTCTAACTCTTGTATTACATTCCATGGTTTCATAAAAACTCCTACCTTTTTAATTATATAACTATTATACTAAAAACGGTACTAATGGTCAACCTATTTTGCCACATTTTCTGGTGTTGTTTTGGCCTTGTAGTTAGCCATTGCTTCACTGATCATTTTACGAAAATCACCCATCAATGCCCATGCTCTGTAATCGCCTGTTGCTTGAATGTCAAATCCATAACCTGACTTGGTTGGCTTACCTGCTCTAAACTCTTCAGTGACATTTCCAAACACTACCTTAAAGTATTTCTTCTCGTAGTATTCTCCTCTGCTGTCACCAGTAATCCAAAATGCATCAGTGTTATTAGCAACTGGAGTTAATTTAGCACCTGTACAATGTACAAGGAATTTTTTCAGTTGCTCTGTGCTTTGGTAGTCACTAGCAAGAACAGTTGTATTTCTATCTTTAATCATTATGCCACCTCCTGAACTTGTTTTAACAGTTGCGGATCTTTCTGATCAAACCAGCCATTAGCAGTTTTAAACTGACATGCATAGTCAGTCCTAGTGTTACCAAAACCAGGTGTCCATTGCTCAGCCTTACCAATAATGCTTGGAGCAAAATGAGTATATTCAGGACTGGGAGTGTGATGGGTACGACATTTCCACCCGTCCTTATAAAAGAACTCTACGGGTGTTTCCCAAGGCTCACAAATTGGACCCTTGCCGTCGCCATTTTTACCAAGTTCACGGATCTCCCAATCCAGGATATATTCTTCAAAAGCCTCGTTTTTGCTTTCAATAAGTTTGGTTAAAGTTGGAATACCTTTATGAGCAATCTTGTTGATTTGCCCAGGAGTAAGATCAGTTACGAAATAAGTGCAACCACCTTTGTACTTCCAGTGTGCTTCGCTTACGCCATGCTCATAACCACTGTCATGTGCGGCATAGTTTTCTCTGTACTGGGTTTGTATTACTAATGTTTGCATAATTAAACTCTCCTACCTTTTTAATTTATACAACTATTATACTAAAATACTGGGTCAAGGTCAACCTTTTTTACCGGTTTTTCTGGATTAATTTGTCTTTTATTACACCATCTATGTCAGTGTATTGCGTTTTGAAGTACTTTTTAGCAGGATATGTAGGTGGCATCCAGTCTATAGTAATGCTTCTTTTATATAAAAACTTTAACCATATTGTTTTACCATTAGATAATTTGCGTGGTTTCCATGCAAATACTTTATGCCATTGTGAATATCTAGGTTCGGTTGGATCGTAGGCTTGTGGCACTAGTCGCCTCTTAGAGTAACATCGCCTATTTTAAGACCAATAGTATTTTGTAAAAATACACCTCTATTTTTGCCTTCTGGCATAAATCTATAACTTAATGCATCAGCAAGTAGTATTTTTCTATTGCCATAAAACTGTTTGAGTGGCCAGTTCTGCATTATATCTATATAGGCATCAGAACTAGGTTTTGGTAAATGACCAACATTACGACTTGGGGAATCATCTTCAACCATCCAATCTCTATTATAACCAAATGTTTCAAAATCCCAATCATAAAAGTTATACACCATATCTAATACTTCTTGTGTATTATCTTGTTGCTCATAAATTAGTCGCCAATCCATTTCGCTTTGATTAAGTTTTCTAGTCCAAGGTGTAGTATTTTGCATAGCAACATGTTTTACATAACCATAATCTTCATGAAACTTCTTTCTAGTAAAATTATAAATGTCTTCGTAACGTTCATAACATCCTATGTAGTCTACTCTTAAATTTGCATTTTCGTCTACTAGGTAAAGTATCTGAGGTGTTTTGTGCATACCCCATAAACTTGTTACAGTTACAGGATCGAGGTATGTTAATAAGTTAGATGCATCTTTTGGTGTACCTTCAAATCTCCATTTGCACCAGTATTCAAAACTCATATCAGAGGCCGCTAATGCTCCTGCTCTGCCCCATCTCCATAAACTAACTTCTCTACTATAAGGATTTCTTACAATAGAAAATTTTGTATTTGCATCTACATTATCTAAAAAGTAACATGCAGTTTGTACAGGACTATGATTATCAAATAATTCTATGTCTGTGTTAGTTCCATAGTTTTCTAAAAACCTTTTATAAGAGGTTCCGCCTGTCCTAGGTATGTGTACAAAAAGTAAATCTTGTTCTGGTAGGTAAAACATTAATCTTCAAATCTATCTAATAATTTTTTTGTTTCACCTGTAACAAATTTTTCTACTTTTTTAATGTTAAGAAAAACTTCTACAGATGTTGTTTCTTGGTTCCATATTTTTGAGAGAGGTGATACTACACTCGGATTTAATGGTATTGGTCCATTTATCTGTTGTCCTGTTTGCTCACTTATGTTACCATTCTTATCAGTCAAAACAATCTTGTCGACAAAAACATTAGGTATCTCTGTCGTAAAGATATCTTTCAACAATTTGTCGAAGTTGCTAAGTTGGGAATTGTGAGTAAGGATTAATTTCCTTTTGCTCATTGCTCCCTTCTATATTGCTGACTTTTTTGGTCTGCCTGGTTTTGGCTTTGGCCTTAATTCAGGTGCTCTTGCGTATGCTTCTTCTCTTTTACTATTAGCATCTGCAATCATTTGCTGTTGAACTCTTTCAACATCCTGCTCAATCATATTAGCCTGTTCCAATAAACCCTTTGCAATACCTAATTGTTCTTCTGCTTCTCTTTCTGATAATTGTCTAGGTCTTTCAACTTGATTAATAGCATCAATCTCAGATGTATCAGCAAGATTAGGTTTATCTGCTTCTTTACCTGCTTCGATTGTTGCAATTGAATCATTAAGAGCAGTTAATGGTACTTCGTCTTTTGGAGTAGGTAACATTATAACTTCGCTTACAGGTGCTTTGGTAATCATACCATCTGCGTGTAAGGCCTGTAACATTACTCTACCATCGCTAAAGTTTCTGCCGTTTAGGACCTGTGCTAAATCGCTATTTGTCTGTGCTTCATCGCTATCTACAACTGAAATTAATTCATCATGTTGAGTAGCACTAAGTTCGCCTGACATAATTAATAGAGCATTTTCTGGTTCACCCGGAACTTCTCTAAATAGCACTAGACACTTTCTTTCGTTCCATTTAGCAACGTGTTTTGTTATACTTGGCATATTATTCTCCTTCGGCAGGAGCCTCTGCCTCTGCTTCTGTTGTTGCATTGTTGGCCACTTCAGCCTCTGCTTGTTGACTCTGTGCAACTATGTTTAAAAAGTTGTTTAACCTATCAAAGACAGCACCTACTTGCGATGCTTCTGCACCTCTGAATGCTCCTCTGCTTACTGCTAAATCAACGATTTGTAATAATGCATTGAGTTCCTCTAGGCTTAGTGAAGCCTGTTGTTGCTCAGGTGCATCCCCTTCTACTGATTGCTCAACTTCATCGTTTACAATCTCTGTGTTTTCTGTATCTGCCATTTTTTCCTCCAATGGTAATTTACAAGTATTATTTATTAACTGATGTTTTTATGTGAACGATAAAAAGGTCTCAATTCCTAGTTGATTGTAGTTATTAAAGGTCATTTTGGCACCACTTAGTGTGCCACCTTTACCACTGCCAGTATCTAAGAATATTACTCTTTCTTCTTTCTTGGTGTAATATACTAAAGGCATTTTTAAGTTGTCTTCGAAATCAGGTTCACTTTTTAACGGTGATCTGTCGTGTCCAACAAATACAATTTGCCCTTTGGGTATTGCTTCTGCCCAATCATATACTCTATGAGCATACATTTGACCCTTCCACTCGACTTGTTTTGAGTTATCTACTTGCCCGTATAAGAATACACTTTCCATAGACTTCTTAGTTATTTTTTTGGTTTCCCAAAACTCAGGATGTACCCCACCATGTGTAAAGAAAAAGTTTTTGTAACTAGCATAAAATGGTTGTTGTGAACCAACGTACAATACAAGATCTCTAAATAAGTCTATACCAAAGTCAACTCTTGCTAGAGTATCTCTTTGAGGTTTACCTAACTTAACATCATTGCCTTTTGCCCAACGAAAAAGTTTGTTATCGTGGTTACCTTGTAAAATAGTACCGTGCCCAGCATCAATTATTTCTTTTGCTAACAGCATGGTTTCTAAAGGCTTTGGACCGTAATCTAATATATCACCTAATTGCAGGTAATATAAATTGTGTTTACGAGCATATGAATATGAAGTAGCAAAGTCAGAGAATACTGAGTGAACATCGCCCACTACAAGTATACCTTTATAACTTTCTAAATTAAGTTCCATAACTCCTACTCAACTACTTAATACACATATATTATACTAAAAATAAGGGTGCAAGTCAATGACTATTTCCAGTAACTTTCTAACTTGCCTTCTCTAACTAGGTCTTGGCTCACACAATGTGGACCACCTGCTAGTGTTCTCATATGACGCATTTGGACAGGCACAGGTGTTACACCATGTTTTTCCATGGCTTTCATTAAATGTATTTCGTCATCTGGTACAAGTACATGCTGTGGATCTATACTTAATACATTCATACCAATCCACGCACTTGCTGGAGCATAGTCTTCCAAGCATGGTTGTCCTACACACATTTCTTCTGTGTACCAAATCTTATCCCAATCTTTGTATATAGCAGGCACCTTATCTTTATCAACCCTACTAGCATTTAAAACTACTAGTCCAGGTCTCAGTGGCATAATGGTACTGTCAACATGAGCCCAACTATATAAGTCATGCATCATGTGTACTTTAAATTCGGGTCCTAGTGCGTTCTGTAACCACTTAGCACCCATTTCATTGCCTGTATTGGATATAAGATACAGTATATCATAACCCATGCGTATGAGGTTAGCAGGGTCTAGTATAGGTTCATTATTGTTTACACTAGGGTCTCTGCCTGGCTGTATTTTAAATAAGTCATCTTGTAAACGTGGCTTAGGCATCTGTAACCAATTAGCACCACTCATCATCTTCTCTTGGAATAAGTCTCTAAACAAGAATGTTTCGTGGTACCTTGCCCTCAAACTCATAGCACCTTCTATGATTTTATCACCTATTACAGTAACACTATCACGTGGACAGTATGCTTCGTATTGGTCAGTGTCCCATAAGCCGTTGCTAACGTTTGCTGTAAAGTCCACAGCATTTAGGTTAGGTCTATGTACCTTAACACCGAAATCGTTGCTTAGAACGTTACACAATGCGTCTAAATCCTCTTCTGCTTCGGTATATACATGCTCTGGGTATCTACCCTTAGGCATTTGTGCATACTCTTCAGGACTTAAATTAGCATAATTGGTGGCGTGATGTGAGAGGTCACCATGAGGAATATTGGCGTCTACGGCCGTTCCTATTATTACTTCTTTAAGGGGATCCCACTCGTTACAGGACCATAGAATGTTATTCTGCGTCATGTGTAGTATTTACTACTACTGACTCAATTGTGCCTATATTATCTGGTTTTTTGCTGGGTGCTCTGGCTAACTCTATAAATGTAAGCATGTCACCGGTGTTCTCAAAGTAAATTCTCCATATATTGTCGCTACCAAGTGTAGACATATAGAGTAAACCTTGTCCATACTCATCGAAGTGCGATACTAAATCAAATATAGTATCGTCTTCCATTGTATTAGAATAAATGCAGATTTTGTTTTTCATTAGGTTCTCATAGGTTAGAGTACCTTTTAAACCTTCTAGTTCACCTGCGCCTAATTTTTTACTTACGTGAATCTTCATGCTTTATATTTTACCGATACACCGTATGGTGCTTCTGGAGTTCTGCCACCGTAGCCAGAACCATGAATTATAAACAATGTATCACAGTATGTTTCATCGCCCCAACTACCCCATGGGTAACCATCTGTGAATACAATTAACTTCTGTGGTACAATGTCTTCCTCTTTGAGTCTATCAAACATACAATCAAACTCAGTACCACCACCGCCTTCAATTTCAATATCATAAATGTCATCTACGTTAGTAGAATCGAACTCATGAATAGTGTATGTAGATGTGTCAAAGAAACAAAGTCTAAGTTTGAAGTTAGTGTATTGCTCCATGCAACCTTTTACTTCGCTTAGAAGGTCTCTAAGCATTTCATCTGACATAGAACCGGAACTATCAATAAAGCAGAACACATCTAAGTCTGTGTCGTAGTCCATACCAGGAAGGTAAACGTGTTCAGCAATACCTTTTCTAGCAGGTCTCATAAATGTAAAGTCATTCTTTACAACACTTTGAATATTGGTAGCAAGTAACTCTCTCCAATCTAACTCAGGATTAGTAAGATCCTTAATCATCTTTCTAACGCCATTAGGAAGATCTTTGTTACCAGCACCTTTGGCCGCATTCATTACGGCTTCTTTTACTTCGTCATTGATCTGTTGTCTTTCTTCTTTAGAATACTTTGGTGGCCCGTCTTGTTGATCACCACCTTCACCTTTACCTTTAGCACCCTGACCGTCACCATCTTCATTACTGAAGTCTAAATGCATGTCAAGTGTTTCTTCAGTAATCTTTTCTGCGTTCTCGTACAAGTCGTCGTATATCTCATCTGAAATCCAGTTTTGATATTTGTAGTCAAAACAGATATTAACTTTGGTAATTCTCTTACCAATATTATTTTCAACTAAGTCCATGTTCACAACATAGTCATTTGCTATGTTCCAAAGACGAGGATCTCTATTACCACGTCTATCCATGTGATCATAAACATTATGGAGAACCTCATGACCCATTAAAAAGATAAGTTCGTCATCATCTAATGACTGGATGAATTCTGTATTATAAAAAAAGTATCTGCCATCTGTTGCGGCAGTCGGGCACCAACTAGATGCTTCTTGTAATTGTAACCTAGTTGCTAAGTTACCAAAGAAACCATTCTTAAGAAGTAATTGCACTCTAGCAGTTATTAATCTGTCCTTAACTACTTGATCTGTTTTTTGTGCTAAATTGTTCATTGTGTGTTCTCCTACAAACTATACTTATATTATACTAAAAAAACTGGGTGTGGTCAACCTATTATTTTGGGAAAAAGGTGGGGGGACCTGATTAGATCCCCCCTTAGTCTGTGCCGCTATGTAGGTTGTAGGAGTAACTGGCGACACAGGAACTAACTAGTCAATGTTCATGTATTTTCCGTATCTGTCAACCCATTCATCGATACGTTTTACATCAGCAAAGTCGACATCGATATCGTATTCGCTCAATGCAATTTTACAACCTAATACACACATCTCAGGTTCAAAGTTATCCATTAAGAAGTTGATGAAGTTATTGAATGAACTTGTAAGTTCTTTCTCATCACCATTATCTTGGATACCTTTTAATTCGTAACTCATACCTACAGTAAGAGCATACTTGGAAGAAATTTCTAACTTCTTCAACTCTTTGACCTTACCTGAAAGGATTTCAGATGGCTTAGGAAGTTTAGAAGCATTCTTCTTGTGATTCATAAACTTGATTGCCATGCCTTCACCAACCAAACCAGTAACAATGTCCATTTCCTCTTCATGAGTCATGTCACTGTCTTCTAGCATTTGGCTAACGAATGCCCAAGACCTAGGAGTAGCAAAACTCCTACTTGAACTTTTTGGATCAAAGTCAAAAAGGTCTTGTTTAGCAAAAGCCAAGTAACCAACAACATCTGGATTGATGTCGTTATCAACTGCCCAAGACTGCCAATCGTCATGATTAACTTCAACTTCTAAGTGAAGGAATCTGTTTGCTAAAGGACTTGGCATCCTGTAAGTAACACCTTTATCAGTGTCTCTGTTACCAGCCGCCGCAATTACCACGTTATCTGGTAATACATATTGTCCAACCCTACGGTTAAGGATCAACTGGTAAGCAGTTGCCTGCACACTTGGAGGTGCAGAGTTAAGTTCATCTAAGAACAAGAAGACAGTCTCATACTGGCTAGCAAGTTCTTCTGATGGTAGTTCGGCAGGTGCCGCCCACATCATTTTGTTAGTGTCCTCATCTCTGTAAGGATACCCTTTGATATCTGTTGGGTCTAGCAAAGCCATTCTCAAATCAATTAAAAGGTTGTTACCTTCTTCAGCGATCTGAGCCAGTACGTCGGACTTACCAACTCCTGGAGGACCCCAAATAAATACAGGACGTTTTTTATTAAAAGCACGTTTGATGTGGCTCTTTGCCCTGCTTAGTTTTACTGTTCGAATGTTATCTGACATATAATTACTCCTACGAAATTATTTAATATACAACTATTATACTAAAAATCATGACCAAGGTCAACCTTTTCTTTAGTATTTTTCAAATTAAAAGTTAATTCAACCAAATAGCCTAGTTCTTGCAACTGTTCTAACCTAAGGAATACATCGCCATCAGAATAGATCTTAGGGTCAGATATCCAATTATGTTTACCTGCCCTAGCACTGAACTTATCTAAATAGCGAAGTTTATAATCCAAAGACTCAACGTATTCCATTATGCTGTTTGTTGAACACCTGAAAGAACATCTGAAGTGATGTCCTTGAAACCCCATTTATCAACAATGTTATATGAATCTTCTACTGAATCATACACAATGTCGCCTACTGAAAGAGAGTGCATGTCACGATATGTACATACCTCACCATCTTTTCTAGTGAAAGTCTTCATCTTGAAGCCACTAACAAATGTATCAAACCACTGATCAAAACCAGTATCATCATCAAAGTAGTAACCATTCAAAATTTTGAATACTTCTTCTAAGTTGCTGTCTTCAAATTGAGCAACTTCGCAAACTTGGGTATAATGATTAAACATTTCTCCCTTGAAACCTTCGGCACCATGCATCACTTCCATGTGTGCATTGTACTCAGGATATTTTTCAGCGGCACCTGTGTGTCCTCTGTCATTAGAATTAACGAAGTCTGTTACCTCGTCACTTAACTTGATTTGAAATACTTTATACATAAAAACTCCTACCTTTTTACAAATTATGCATATATTATACTAAATTTTGTGGGTATGGTCAACCTATTTCCGTAAAAATTGTATGATTTTCGCACAAATGATAAATACATTTGTAACATAATTGTAACATAGAGTTTGATAGTCTGTAACAGAGCCCATTAGGGATGAAGTTATTGCAAACCTACTAGCAGTTAGGTTATTACAAAAGGAGAATACTATGGCGAATCCATTAGGAATAGTAGCCAGGTTCACTAATCAAACGATTGGAACGGCATCTGACTACTTTAAAAAATTCGACTCATTAATGAAATCTGGTACTATGGAAAACATATTACATCAAGTTTATTAAATTCGAGTCACTAAAAAAGGGTCCTTAAGGACCCTTTTTCTTCTATACAGAACTTACTTAACTTCAGTTACGAATTCATAAAGTTTTTCTGCTTGACCAATTACTTGCTCAGGGGTGATCTCAATGATAGGGCAAAGTGTGCCTGCTCTTTGTTCATCCGTTTGTGCGTAGAATTGATTGGTAGTCTGTGACCTGTTTTCTTCCAACATGCCCATTGCCATACCTAGAATTTCGGTTCGTAATTCGAACCCGCTTTTGCTATTACTCATTTTATTCTCCTGTGTGTGTATGTGTAATGTAACTTTCTGTTACATTAATATTTACTCAGAAGAGTCGTCAATATTGAGATTTTTTGGTTTGCGGAGACCTTGTAACCATTTCTCCAAGTTCTGCCCTTTTAGTTTAAGTATAATAGAATCCTTTTCGCTAAACAACACTAACTTTTTATTGTCTACAAAGTAAGGCCATTGCATAGTTTGATCTAGTTTAACTACTGCTTTGTTTGACAGTTTAAAGTTGTCTAGTTTAAAGTTATAGCAAGTAAAACTCTTTTCCATAAGTGTTAAACCATACTTAGTAAGCCTAACTCCAATAACCTTATTACCTCTAATCCTATGATTTTTAAAAAACAAAGGCATTATGTCAAGTACAGAATACTGACTAATGTCTAATTCTTGTTTGATTTTATCTACTATTTTATATTGTAAACTATTTTGAATTGCCATTTTTGACTTCATCTTCACTTACTATAGGTCCACTTTCTAATTTAACTACACAAAATTCTTCTGTGTTAAATTGTCTATTAAGCCTTTCTGCTAAGTTAAATGCATGTCCAGGATTAGAAAAACTAGTTTTCTTATACTTTGGTCCAGGGTAATCTAAGTAAGAATGCATTGTTCTTAGATTAATTGGTGAACCTTGAAAGAACACACTAAAAACATTTCCAGCCGCTAGTACCTGCTCAGTTTTATAATTTGTAGTGTCGTGATGCTCTAAAATTACTTTTGGTTTTGGTCTACTCATGTATGTCTCCTGTACTTTTATTTATCAAAAATACAGTTAAAACATACTTTAACTAATTAAATTTGATGTCAGAAGATGCTGGAAACCGCCTATTCTTTCTCCGTCTACAAATATTTGTGGTACAGTATTAACGTTTTCTCCACAACTTTCATAAAATTGTGTGCGTTTATCATTGTCATCTAGTACTGTTTCTTTGAATTCATAGCCATTAAGTTCTAATACTTGTTTAGCCATTGTGCTATAAGGACATGTTGTTTTTGTGTAAATATCAATTTTCATCTTGTTTAAGCATATACCATACAAATTTAGCATGATCCTCTTTGGTTTTAAAACTAACATAGGCTCTGTCGTCTTTGTGTGGTTCAGTCACATACGGTACAGTACGTTTAAACCACCAACCATAACCATTTAGTATGTTATTCTCGCACCATTGCAAGTGTCCATGCCCAATGCCGTAACTTGGCATTTGGTAATTGTATTTATACTTGGCATTGTACTGGCCTATTTCAAATCCAGACTTTCCGTGTTGCTCAGTCAATGTATAACCTTTAAAATTTGCCACCGTCAGCATCTAATGTTAAACTTTTCTTCGGCTTTATTTCGTCTACTTTAGATACATCATTTAATGCTTCTAGTAAATCACTGATATCTAATGTTACTTGAGTACTTCCAATAGACTTATAGTATTTGAGATTTTCAATCAGAGTATTTAATTTCATTTCTCTTGATCTTATTAAGTTCTTTGAGTCTGAATCTTAACTCGTCTTTGGTATTGAATGGTCCTTCATAACCATATTGAAATAATGTACTTGCTTTAGGACAGTAACCATGTTTCCAACCTTTCTCAAAGTTAATAGCATACCAACCTGCGGCATACAATACATCACTGTTTGCTGTTTTACTGAATAATGGAATATCTCTAGTATACTCAGGGTGATCAGGTGATATAAGTTCTGGTGATGGAAACGGTATTTCAAATCCAGCAATAAACATCTTATCTGGTTGTATTGCACTTTCAACAGTTTTCTGTTGAAACACTCTAGCACCAAAGTATTTTTCTACTGCTTTATCACTTTTAAATTTTTCTTTGATATCACTGGCGAGATATTCGTAATCACCTTGTATATTTTGATACAATACACCTACGTTTCCGCGGTGCTGATCTATTACTAACCAACTAGCATCATCTACCTTTTTAATTGTTGCTTTCTTATTCATCACATTCTCCTTCTTTAATCAACTCTCGTTGTCTTGTTATCCGTCCTGTTCTTTTATTTGTAGTTGAAGTACACTGGAATACTGTTTTACCTTTATCAGGTGATTCAAATGTAATCAACTTCTCTTCTGGTCCGTACTTAATGGCATCCCATATCTTTCTTATTGTTTCTGACATGCGTTAAGTATTTCTCCAAATTCTGTTGCGGCATCTGTAAGTTTAGGCATATTCCATTTGTTACAAAACTTCATAAAATGAATACCTACGTTTGCTACTTTTTCTTTATCTGCTGATTCTACAAATACTTCTTTGATAGCAGTTTTAATCTCATCTGGTTGTTGTGTAAGATCAATAAGTATTCTATTGCGTTCAAAATCATCAATTACTCTGTGCTCTTCTTCATTGTGATCTACCCATCGTTGTAACATAAAGTTATTGTAATCAAACCCACCGCGATCCATATCAGCAAATGCTTCTAACATACCTGTTTTGTTCTTACTGCCTTTCTTTCTAGCACCTGGAAATGCACTAAATATATTATCTGATGTATCGCCTCTCACACACTTTTCAAACAGTAACCATTTAGGATCTGGTACTGCTTTAGGCTCTTGTGTCTTTTTATCAATAGCACGTTTCATAGTCTTTGCTTCGTATATGCCATCTATCTTTACTATTTGATCTGTTACACCATTATACTGACTAATGTTATTGCTTATAAGTTGATAAAAGTCACTGTCTGTGCTAACAATAATATGTTCGTCATTTGGGTGTTCTTGTGTCCACATTGCAATTAAGTCATCTGCTTCTGATTCTGGTTGTCTTAATACAGTACAATTAGTTTTAGTTTTTAAGTATTCAATAAAGTGTTCGTATGCTTCAAAGAATATTTCGTCTTCTTCTTGTTGATTAGGAGACCTTTGATCCATAGTAACCTTTCTATTCTTCTTATAAGGCTCATAGAAGTCTTTACGCCAACTTCTGCCTTCTAAGCAAAATACAACATGATCACCGTCAAACTCTCTCCACACTTTCTTAACACTATTAAACATAATGTGCATTGCCATACCAACTTTCATATCAATGTCGCTTGTACGAGCAGTTACATGCTTTGCTCTAAAAAACATGTTAAGTGTGTCAACTAAGATATATTTCATTATTTCTTCGCTTCTTTGTCGTTGTCTCTTACTGTTATAACATCAGCACCAGGTACGGCTTGTTCCATACCAAAGTCCATATCAGCCATTTCCTGTTGTAGTATAGTTCTGCATAAATCGTTAAACCAACTGTTTACAATGTCGTCATCGCTTTTACCAGTGTATCCGTTTGTTTGTAACATTGTAACAAATTGCTCGTTAAAGTCAAGTTCAACAAAGCCTTTTTTAGGATTAATTGGATCGACATCCATTTGTAATACGTTTACATATGGTTTATCGTCAATTGTTGCTAGTTCTTTTTCTAACTCGCCACCTGTAAGGTCACGATTTGCAATAGCAATACGCCTATCCTTTTCACTCTTGAACCATAACTTAGGGTCCATCATATCTTTAAATTTATTCGCCATCTTCTTTCTCCTTTAATTGTTGGTGGTATGTTAGGCTACAACTAGCACCACAGAATATTTTAGTTTTATCAGCAGTATGATATTTTATATCTAAAAAGTTTACTATCTCACTGCAAATAAAACACTGATACATTATGCTGGTACCATTTCATATAATTTTTTTATTCGACATGGCATCATTGATTTTCTACCAAATGTTACCGGAGTAACTGTGTCACCTATCGAAATAAAAGACATCGAACCAAATGAATTAAATAATAGTTGATTAGCAAAATTAATGTCCCAACATCTACTATAAAATTCAATAATAACTCGTCTACCTCCATTCATTCTTAGTACAAGATGATCTTGTTTACTATTCCATGACCAACCTTTAATATGTCTTACATTAATAGTTTTGACTTGTACATCTTCTTTAGTAATAGCAACACCGTGTTCACTGTATCCTACTATATCATCAGCCATTGCCCATGCTACCCATAAAGGTAATGTGACTAGAATTGTAAATTTAATAATATGTTTGTGAAAAAACTCTTCCATTCTATTTTCCTATTGCGTTACCGTATATGTGTACGTGAACTCTGCTTGTATAATTGTAGCCACGTTGTATGGCTTCGTCGGCTATACTTGCCTCTGTTTGTACTAGGCCTTCAAAGGTGCCGCCAACTCCCATAATCCATACAGGGAAGTTACAGCCGGCATCTCTAAATGCTTTAGTGTGTTCTTCAACTTCTCTCCAACTTTCATCTGTGCCATTTACCACATACTTCAATTGACCTACTGGACTTACTTCAGCATATCTGCCTATTACCTCAGGTTTAATTGCTTTCTTGTTCTTCTCACCAGCAGTACTCCACAGTTTAGGACTTAAACTCCAATACCATTCAGAACCATTAGCCCATGCTGGATATTCACGTTGTATGTATTCAGCAAACTCATCTGTGATAGGCTTTGTGCCATTTGTTTCCACAGTAACATTCATAGGCTGATTGTTTCTGCGTTTGAACTCTTCTATGACATGCATCATGCCAGGTTGTGTGTTTTTAAGCATTGGCTCGCCGCCTGTAAACACCATGTGTGCGTTTTGTTGTGTAACTGGGTGTACAAACTTACCATGCGGTAGTAGTGCTGTAAGTTCGTCTACAGCCTCGTCTACAGTCTTATCAGTAATCAAATGCTTATATTTCTTGCTCCAAGTATAACTGCTGTCACAACCTTTTTCAAACACAGGCAAATCAAATACATTAGTAATGTCTGTGATATCTAACTTCTCATATGGTAAATCATATGTGCTAGGATCAGTAGGATCGCTTTGACCAAAACCATTACATTGTAAATTGCATAGGAAGAATCTCATCCACAGACTAGGGATACCTACATACTGGCCTTCCCCTTGTGCTGAATAAAATGTTTCGCTATACTTTAATGTCATTACTTATCGCAAGAATATTGTTGTTGTAATTTGATGTTGTCCATAAACTCTTTCTTTGTACCTGCGTCATCTTTGAACGCACCTTTAAGAACAGTTGTTTGTGTAAGACTGCTATGTGCCTTAACACCTCTGTTCTCTACACAACCGTGTGTGGCTTGTACATAAACACCTAAGTGCTCGGCACCAGTTGCCTTTTGTATTTCTCTAACAATGTCGTTAGCAAGTTCTTCTTGAAGTGTTCCACGCATAGCACACCATTGTGCAATTCTTGTGTACTTGCTTAATCCAATTAGTTTGTCTGCGGCAATAATACCAATGTATGCTACACCTCTAACAATCTGGTGATGATGTGAACACATACTTGTAAGTTCACTACGCACTACTAACATGCCTTCGTATCTATCGTCACTATCATTAGGGAAAGCCGTTGCGGCTGGTATAGGTTCATACCTGCCACTCATCAGTTCATTGATATACATCTTAGCAAGACGTCTGCCTGTGTTATTACTGTTAGGGTCGTTCTCAATGTCAATAACTAGACCATCTAACACGGCTTCAAACTTAGGTGTAAGTTCATCAATCAGTTGTTGCTTCTCACCTTCTTTAATATGTGCTGAGATATTATCTCCTGCCCAAAACCTATCGCCGGCTTCCTGTAGCCTTTGTTTAATTGTATCACTAACTGCCATCTTCTAACTCCTTAATTTGTTCCTTCAGTTCTTCAATTTCTCTTTTAAGATTAAGTTTCTCAATCTTTTCGTTTGCTAATACTGTATCATCCATATGATGATCGTAATCATCAGCAATTTTTTTATCTAACTCTCTGTGTCTTGTTTCTAAGACTTTAAGATGATTGCTCAGGCTTTTTAATGTACTCATTGTCGTCCCTCAAAATTCCATTTTCCCAATTCTCTGCTACGTCTTGTGCATAGTGAATTGATTTATCTCTAACATCAATCTTACCAAATGCATTACCGTTCTTTAACAGATGTACTATATAACCAGTACCATCAATGTTTACTATTTCTGCTGTTCTCATCTCCACCACTCCTCATACGGAAACACTATCCAACGTTCTTGATCTGGTAATACATTATTAGCAGTAAATTCAACGTTATTAAAACTACTAGATTCTTTATCAAACAATGTAGAAAACATAATATCTTGATGTGCATGTTGCATCATGTTGCTATTATCTGCTACATAGTTTCTGATAACATTGTCAATACCTTGTAGTGTTGTTCCTGTATCATTAATATCATCTACGACTAAAACACGTTTATCATTGTATTTAGATAAAATGTGTCTTAATGTCTCTGAATCTTCGATTGCTCCGTCTCTTGTTTGCCATCTGAATGCTTCGAATGGCACTTCAAAGTAATGACTCATCATTACTCCAAACGGATATGCTCCTCTACCGGGACCAATAATAACTTCAGGCTTGTAACTTTCGTGTGCCATTTCTCGCACAATAATTCTACAATCTCTGTTTAAATCGTCCCAACTATAATATAGTTTTTCCATGCTTTTATTATACCACTTTTTCTGGTTGAAGTCAACCTATCTTTCAAAATCATTTTCTAATAGGATAAATTCTACTTTATCAAAATCATTTAAGTTAATTTTAGCGGCTTCTTCAACTATGTTTCTCTTAGTAAACTCTAAAAACAATTTAAGTTCTTTATAGAAACCAGCATCTAATACAGGATTTAACACATCGCTATCTCCTGATATATTATATGTTTCGTCAAGTAACTTATTGCTTAGTTTTAAAACAACACCAAATGTCATTTTAAGACCGTCTGCCAGCATATCATCAAAGTCAGTTAGTTTCTTATATTTAAAAATATATCTGTTTAACATTCTTAAGTAAAATTCTGCAGATATCTCGTCAAGTTGCACTGATATTTTATCAGTATCAAATTCAACTGCTTTGAACACAGATAAATGACTTTGGTCAAAATCTACGTTATTGCAAAAGAAATGTATAACATCTATTATTTCCTTGTCGGTTATAGGAAATTTCTTTTTAATTAAATTTAACTCATCGCCTTTACCGATCGCACCCACAACTGCCATAACTGGGGTGCCTGTTCTATTAATAACATTTACAGATTTACGTTTTCCTATCATTTATTCTTAATAACCTTATTTTTATTGTCTACCCAAAACTTAGAATGTGCAAACATATCATCTAATGAATATGTTGGTTCCCAATCTAATAATGTTTTGGCTTTAGAAATATCTCCACATAAGTACGATGGGTCTCCTGCTCTTCTAGGACCTACTTCATATTTTAAACTTTTTCCAACAACGTTTTGTGCTGAAATTATTAAATCATGAATACTAAATCCTGTACCAGAGCCTAAGTTTACAATACCACTTTCACCGTCATTGCTTAAATGCTCTACTGCTTTTAGTTTAGCATTTGCTATGTCTTGTATATGACAGTAATCTCTAATGCAAGTACCGTCTTTAGTATCGTAATCATCGCCACAAATATTAAATACCTCGTCATTTGTAATTTTATCAATAATGATAGGCATTACATGAGTTGCTGGTTCTTGTGTATAACCATTTTTACCTTCTGGGTCTGCACCAGCGGCATTAAAATATCTTGTACTGATATAATTTAACCCGTATGCTTTGCTGTAATCTTCTAACATAAGTTCTGTCATGTACTTACTCATTGCATACGGACTCATTGGCATTGGTGTAAGAGTCTCAGCAAATGGTTCTCTGCTTTCTCTTTCACCATACACACTACTAGAACCGCTAAAGATAAAGTTCTTAACTCCTGCTTTAACACACATATCTAGTAATGTTTGAGTGCCTGACACATTATTTTTATAATACTTGCCAGGATCAATTATACTATCAGGAACAACATGGCTTGCCGCTAAATGAATAACCGCTTGTGGTTTCATCATTTCTAATATGCCTGCCGTAGTTGTAGCCTGAAATTCATGTGGAAATAAAGTAGCACCTTCTGGTAATGCCCACTTCCTACTCGTATTGGAATCTATAACAATTACGTCATATCCATTGTTAGCAAAAGTTTTACTTACCTGTGCACCAATAAAACCAAGACCACCTGTAATAACAACTGTTGGTTTTTCACTCATCTTTATTTTCCTCCTTTGGATCTAGTAATCCTCCCCAATCTTCTACCTCATCAACAACATCTGTTAAAGATCCTGCTGGTTTGGAGTTAGTAGGTTGAATTACTGTTTCCTTGTTTCCTCTCTTTTCAGTGAAAGGAATACGTTTAATGTTAGGCATTATTTTTTGCGTCTTGAATCTCACCTCTTCTAACTTTCGCTAGTTTAGTAATTTCCATTAATGCCTTCCTTGCTCTTGTTGCCGATGCTTTTACGCCTTGGCCTTCTTTAAATTTTTCGTTTTCACTTACATACTCTTCAAAGAGTGCTTTGATTTTTAAATGTGTCTCTGTCATAATTATCTCCTATATGTTTTTAAATTGTACAGATTTAATTAAATCGTAATCGGCTCTATATGCCTGCCTAACTACTGATTCATTAACGTTATTAACAATATCTATTGATTGCATCAAACGTTTTGTTGCGTCAATGTTGAAACCATATTCATCATTGATTTGATTATAAATATTTTTGTTATAATAAAAATAATCTATGATAGGATTGGCATTATATTTTTTTATAATGTCAAACATATCGATTAAAAAACTTTTTTGTGGCTTAAAATGAGCATCATTAGATTCTAAATAAAATCCTTCATCACTAAAATTAAAAGTAACATAGTTTGTTTGAGGCTCTACCTCTCTCCAACCTAAGTACATATTAACAGTACTGATAAATCTTTCTATTGGATCTCTTAAAATCACTATAAACCTACTTGGGCATTTTTTTTCTTCCCATAATGTAATTCTAGACCAATCATTGTTTGTTTTCTCATGATCTCTAATTATACTTGTAGCACACTTAGGTACTAACAAGAATGCAATGTCCTCTTTTGCGTTGTATACACAGTCGCCTGGCATACAGTTTGTATATTTGTTATCAACTGATGTTTCCATTATCTACCTTATTGATGAACTTTACAGAATCAATTAAATCATAATCTTCTTTATAAACATCTTTAACAATGTTAATATCAACACCGGTTACTATTTTACCGAATTGATTCACGTGACTAGGTTCCATATTTAAATTATAATGACTATTTAAATCACCAATTATATCTTTGTTTAGCCAAAAGAAATCAATTTTATTATAATCTAATCCTTCTAAAAAAGTATTCTGCGAAAAAAAATGTGCATTGTTGCTTTTAAATATACTATGCTTGTTATCTTCTTTTCTAATATCTACATAATTAGAATAACTTGAAAAATTTCTATTATGCAAATACATATTTACAGCACTTATAAATCGTTCTACTGGATCTCTTAGTATCACACAAAATTTATCTATGTTAAAATCCTTTAGGATTACTTCAGTTTTATTAGTTATTGGTTTTAATGCACGTCTTATTGACGATGAAGCATTCTTTGGTAAATGTAAAATACCAAGACTTCTATTTTCTATATAAGCACCGCTGTATAGCGGATGTACAGAACCATTAATACCAATTACACTATTCATTTCAACAAATTATCAAATACATCGTCTATTGCGTCTGTATCTCCAAAGTATGGACCATCCATATCTTCAACTGGATACTCCATTTCGCAACCGTTTTCGTTATCTTCGGCTACTGAAATCTTTATGTAACGACCTGGATATTCATCATTGATCGCTTCAAACAAATCATCTGCTATCATCTCGCAGGACTTGTTATTAAGTTGGATTATATCTTCTTTGTATAAGTTCTCCAACCATCTTTTAAACTGTATAAACTCTATATCTCTATCGTCATGAAACACTTCAATCCACACTTTAAAGTGGAAGATGTGTCTGTGAGGATAGCCTAAAAAACTAACATCATACTCATCGCCTGTTGCTAGATTAGGATCTTCTAATGCCGCAGGATACTTATGTATACCTTCTTTACTAAATGTTACCCAAATACTTCTCATATTATCCTCACTCTCACTTATCTGATGTTACTTGCTTGTGGTCCTTTCGCACCTTGCTCAACATCAAATGTTACTTCTTGGTTCTCTGATAGAGATTTATATCCCTCACCTTGTATTGCTGTATGATGTGCAAACACATCTTTACTGCCGTCGTCTGGTGTGATAAATCCAAAACCTTTGCTGGTATCAAACCATTTTACTTTTCCTGTCGCCATTCTTTCTTCCTCGTTATGAAGTATTACCTTCGTTGTTTAATTCTAAAGGTACTTCCTTCAAAACTACATGTCCAATTGGACTATGTTCTTTAATTACTATTATTACCACTTAACACCTATTGTAACACTTAATACATTATTGTTAACCGGGTCTTCAGTGTATGTATTACTAAATCCCAGCGACACTTTATCATTTAAACTGTAATTGATTGCTGTTTCATTACGCAAATATGTATCTGTTCCAGTTTCATTAAGTAGTTTGTTGGTAATATTTAAACTGTCATTTAGTTTATAAAATATCCATAAACTATTTCTAAGTATTGCTTCGTCCACTTCATCAGTAGTTAAGTATGCAACTGACGTTTCGTGACTTATTTTCCAATTGTCATTTCTAAAAACTTTTATACCAAGGCCACCACCAGTTACTATTCTATCTCCAGATGCTCTTAATTTATCACTGTCATAACTTGTTACACTGAATGCATAATACTTAGATGTGATGTCTTTATTTGCTTTACCAATTATGCTAAACTTATCCATTTTAACTACATCTTCTTGTTCTTTGTAAACATAGTCAGTTTCAACTACATAGTCAATAATAGGATTATCCCACTCGTGATCTACACTGAATTTTAATGTAGTTGTATCACTATTAATCTGTGTCCAACCAAACTTGGCATTGCCTGTTGCATTTGCTGGTAACGTTATCAGCAATAATCCTATTGCTAAAATAAAAAATAATACAGCCTTTTTAATGTTACTCATTGTGAATCCTTTCTTAATACTTCTTGTCTAGTAGTACCCATTTCTTTTAATTTTTCATCTATATCAAAGTCATAATATTCACCAGTATACTTTCTTAGAATACTTCTTTCACTTAACATAACACTACTAATCCAACAGCCATATGCCATGAAGCAAAGAAATACTATACCAAATGCTATCTGGATAATCTCAATCATATTTTGCCTTTGCTACTTGTCTTCTGTAATGCTGTCTGTCTCTTTGTTGCTCTAGACCTAAACCAGATATTACTTTAAGTGTTCTTTCTATTGTACCATTTTGATAATCGCTTATCTTACCTAAACTATATTCGCTTAGGTTATCTGTATTAATATCATCAAACATATTAGACAGTTTACTAATACAGTCTTCCATGCTCCAAGGAACGTACAAGTGTCTGCCATTGTTAGCAAACACTTCTGGGAAACTTCTATATGCTGGATATAATGTAAGTGTACCTAATGTATCTGCTTCGCTTACTGTATTGCTTACCCAGTCTTGCAAGGCACAATTAAATAATACTTGACTGTCTGCTAGTAAGTTATAGTAATCGTTTTTCTTTAAGCCTGTGTAGATCTTAAAGTTAGCAGTATTGCCTGCTTGTAATTCTAATGCTCTATCAACATACTCTTGATCTGAACTTTTTAGTTCTGGGTGTCCACAAAATATAGCAAACTCTGTAGCAGGATCTATTTTGTAATAGGCTTCTGCTAAGTCCATATAAAAGTGTGGTTGCTTCTCATCATCCCAACGTGCCGCAAAACCAACTCTCTTTGTTCTTTCTTTTAACGGCTTAGGATTAGGAACCCGCTCTTGTACTTCGCTTTTACCAAACGGCAAACCTGTTACATATATAGGCTTTTTAAATCCTGCTGTTCTTAAGTGTGCAACAAATTCTTCACTTGCTACACATATACCTGTAACAAATTCATCTACCATTTGTTCATATCTACGCATCCAATCAAACATGCCTTCTCTAATAAGGAAGTCATCTGGGTCTGTTGTTTGTGCTAAGAATCTTAAGAATACTTTAGGTCTGTATTCAGGTGGGGATTGATCCATTATGTAAGGCAAACATTCTAAGCCTGGTGTAAACATATCTTCATAAAAGATAACATCATCGCTAGTAATTTCACCGTTCTTCATTTTCTGTACTAAGTTCATTGTTTGACTTAGACTGTAATAACTTCTACCATGTGCGTCTAACACACTACCTGTAACGATTGCTTTACTGTTATCTAGTTCTTCGCCTTTGATAATTTCATAGTCAATGCCATGCTCTTTAAAAACACGCTCGTTCCATTCTTGTAATTGTAATGTATACCTTGCTTCATAAGACTCTAGTCCCATGTAGAACAGTTTACGCATGTTTATATCATAAACTCCATCACTCATATAGATTCTCCATAATGTTAATTATATCATATTTTATGGCCAATGTCAACCTCAATCTATCACCTCGTCTTTGGTATATTTGGTCCAGTCTGTGAAAGTCTTCCTGTCTTGTAGTTCATGTAAACTATGACACCACACACCTGGATTAGTTGCTTTAAAGTCTTTGTCATCTAGTTTGAGTGTCGCATTGTAATTGAATTGATTAATGTAAGGCAACTTAACACTTATCATTGGTATAAATGTACTATACTCAGTCCAACCACATTCTAATACTTGTTCTGCTAAAGTTACGTCAAAGTCTAGTGTAATCCAAATATCATCTTTTAAAAGACTTGTAACTAGTTCGTCCCAACCCTGCCAATCTTTTTCAGTTGGTGGATTAAAACTTTGGTTAGCACCTATATAAATGTGCGGACAACCGCTATTAAGTGCCCTAGCAAGTATTTCCTCTTTTGGTTGATACCCAACTACAAACAAAGTCTTTTGACCATAAGCAGGCGTATGCTCTACTTCAGTGCCTATAAAAAACTTTGTATCCTCGTGACCTTCTCTATTCATTAGTAACTCGTATAACCCCACTTAATTAATTGATCTTGATAATCTACACCTTCATCAATGTTTACAACTTTAGTAGGTGTAGTTTTACCATCTTTAGTCTCTAGTATTTCCATTTCAGCACCATTCTCTAGTATATGAAATTGTACATCATGTCCTTCGTATGTGTATGTGCCACTGTATGCTTTATTCGCCATCGAAATCTGCCCTCATTATGTCTTCTTGCATATCTGCTTCACTGTCACCTGACTCGTATTCGTCAGTTTCAAATAAAGCACCAAATGTAGATTGTTCCGCACTACCATCTGAGAAACTAATCTCTTTTAAAAACTCTTTGTTATCTTCTAACATTTGCCTTGCATTTGTGTTATTAGGATCTAACACTTCTTCTGCAAAACTATCAAACATTAAAATAGTACCAGGTACATAAGGTGAAGTTTCATTGCTTACACTACTACCTTTTACCTTCTTCCAGTTCTTCCAATGTGTAGGTGTTCTATATTTTTCCATATCAGCAAGTCTATTTGCTTCTTGCGTTGCTGTAATATGATTATAAACACTATGACCCATGTAAAGAGCATAACTTAGTGTGTCCCAACTAGTTGTGCATTCTTTACCATTCCTGTTTGTATCTCCATGTCCTAAAACACAGATATCACCAACAGTTAGTCTACTCATTATAGGGGAATGTGCAAAAGGCATAGGCATCTTTGATCCTTTCATGTCTTTGTTATCGAATGCTCTATCCATAAAGTATCCAAATCGCTTGGCTCTGTACTCATTATGTGTGTAAGTCTGGCCATATGCTGTATTAACAAAAGGCGATGCCGCATCAAATGAAAGTGTTATATTAGGATTGTCGTGCTTTCTCAACTGTCTTTGGATACTAGTGAGGTGACATGCCCAATTAAGGCGTCCAGTACCTAAGAAGTGTATCCAATCCTTGCCTTCAAGTAAACCGTCTTCTCTAAGATCCAACAATCTACTTAGCACACTATACATGTGCTTCATATTGATACCAGCGAATGCGTAACCCTCTAAGGTTCTATTCTCATCACCGTATGCTTCTTGCACAAAACTTTTATTGGAAAAATGCTTTACTGCATCATACCATGTTTTGCTATTCTCTTCGTTACTACCACTTAACACATTTAAAAACTTAGTAGCACCTGGTGTTCTGTTCCTCATAAAATAGTCTAAATTAAGTAGACTGATATCTAGTGTGTCTTGAAATTCTGTAAGTCCTGTCCTTTCGCTTAGTTTACCAACTGCCGCAAAAGCAGGAACATCTAATGTCATACTCCAGTCTGCTGTATGCTCTAACCATGTAAGTATCTTATTACAAAATGCTGTTCTTACAGGATCATTAGGATCTTTAGCATTGCTCCAATCCATTTTAATAACACCTGTGGCAAGTTGGAAACCACCTGAGTCTCCTAGTATCATAGTTTTACTACGATCTCTACCTTGTATCATTGGCTCACGTTCATCGCTTTTAACAGGATCTAAGTGAGCATGTCCACCTGAGTAAAGACCCCATGGGTAATGATAATAACTGTTCTCAGGATCAAGGAAGTTCATACCTTGTGTGCCTTTTTCAAAGCCTTCAGGGCATCTCCATTCACTTGGATTAGCATCCATTTTCTGTAATTGCGTTACATAGAACCCACTAATGGCGGGCAGGTAAACTGCCCAATCCTGGTGCTTCTTTCCTAAATCTTCTGTCATGTTTAACTCTTAGCAGGTAATATATATTTGTATTCGCCTAAGCCACTGTCAATCACAATTTGCATTGCTCCTGCGTTAGCAAAACTAACAGTACAATTTGCACTATCGCTTAGTCTTAGAATACTTAATGTTTTGTCTATTTCCCATTTCCAGTTGCCAGACAGTTCGCCTTCAACATTATTATTAATAGGAAGTTTACCTTTATCACCGGCACCTTCACCAATGCTAAAATATAAAGCACCATCTTCTGTACTTGGAGAAAACACTGGTTCAAAGCCACCTAACACACCATTGAAGTAACCTAAGTCTTTTAAGTTCTTCTGTGACGGTGTAATAGTAACGTCCCATGGTATCTCTTTCATTGTAACAGATTTTAGTTGCTGATTAATAACATCTGCTAACATAAATCTATAACTACCTGTGTGTCCTTCTGCACTTGTGAAACTAATCTGTACAGGAATATCGTCTCCATTCCTGCTTTGTGTTTCTACATTTACAGTAGAACCTTCATCTACAAATCCTGGAAACTTTAAGTATCCATCTAGTACACTCATTCTACTAAGACCTACTGTTTGGTCTACAAAGTCTGCTACAGGATTGTGTAGTTTACCTTGCAGGATAACAGTTTTGTCTGCATCCATGGCCTCTATAGTTGTACTTTCAGCAGTACCACTAATTTTAACCTGTTCAATAAAGCCTAAGGCGTGGGTGTGCCTTAGAATGTCTTTAAATATATCTTTTATCATATGTTGTCACCTCTTACATTAAAGTTATTATTTAGGCCTTTACACCTAAAAAGTTTATAAATCCTGGCCGTTTGATACCTAACGACCAAGTTAATCATTAAAATTAAATAAACTATGGAATGTATTGCTGGTATCTGTTGCTGACAAATCCCATTTAAGTACATTCAATAAGTTTTCTACTTTCTTATCAACAACTGCTTCTTCCATTGAATCTTCATCAAAGGGTAGTTGTTTAAACCATTCTGGTATATGCATTTCATCTGTTGGATATGCAATACTAGTATATCCCATGGCATTACTTTTAAGCCTGCATACAATAACTTTCATACCATCTGTTATTTGCATACTGTATTGATCGCTATTTGCTTTTAGCATATTATTCCAATTAATACTTGCTCTAACATGCCCGGGGATCATTATTTTCTTTTCGTCTTTGAGTTTTTCTAACTTGTATAAACTAGCACTTTTGTTCATACTAAATGCTTTATTATATGCTTCTGTGTAGTATGTTAAGTTGTTTACACGTTTTGGCATACCTTTACGCCAAGGGTCCATTGCTTTAAACTCTTTCTTAAACTCTCTAACATTTGCTAAAACCTTTGTTTCACCATCGCCATTTAGTGTTTGCCCTAATATGTCTGATAAAAAGTCTTGCACAAACTCTGGAGTATCTGACCTCTTAAGGTCTAACCCCATTACTTTGAGTTTACCACCTTCGGGTTGATACCCTTCTAAATCTAATACATTAATAGCATATCTTTTCTTTGTAATAAAGATGCCGGCTCTACCAACTACTTCTCTGCCGGCTTTAAGTATATTACCTTGGCTAGTTGAAATGTTAAATGAATTTTTTGCAAATAAAGGGAAAGAATCACTAACGGTATCTGATATAGTATCATATAATTTAATTGCACTATCCATGTCTAATTCAATGTCTTGCTTTTTACTAATCTCATGAGCACTAAAATACACTGAGTCAGTATCACCATATACTATTGTATCTCCAGTATGATCATACTCGCCTGTGAGCATTTTGTTTGTCTCTGCTCCCATGTGTCTAGTGATTGCACGACCAGTAAGTGTAGTACTTTGACCTATCCTGTGGTCAAAGAACCTACTACCTGGATTACAAATAGCACCATATGTACTGTTAAGTAGAATCTTTCTGACTAACTGTCGCTTATCCCAAAATGCTATGTCTTCTGGCGTTGTTGCTTTTTTCTTTTTAGCCTGTAACTCTTGTCTTTCTGCATACCATCTCTCCAATAGTCCTGGTATAATACCTTGTACATCTGTTCTGTATATAGTACCATTTGCACTAATGCACCAAGGCTCATCACTGTTAAACAGCATGTTATATACATCAGCACCTTTGACACTAACTTCTCTTTTATCTTCTAAATCTAATATAAGTGGCTTATCAATATCTTTAGCCATTACCATTTCATATTCATTTGTACCGAACTTACCTGCCCAGGCATCTGCAAATGACTTCTTCTCAATTTGCATTTTTTCTGTAATTTCTTTGTCTGTGTACTCTTGTCTTAGTTGCCCAACAATAGTTTCAGGAGCCATATTCAATGCTCTAATAACACTTGGATACAGACTGTTTATATCCATTGATCCTACCCATTCATGCATACCTTTCTTAGGAAATGCCACATAGGCACCTGCAACTGTATTCCCCCATGGATTCTCAGAATCTTTGTTTCGCTTTCTATCTGGTATAACCATACCGCGTCTGTGTGCTTCATTGATAATAGCAGAGTCAATTGTTTGTACCGCTCCCATTGTTACTGGAAGTAATACTGTATTCTGATGAGCAATCTCACTAGCAAGACTAATAAATTGTAACTTGTCGTCTAACTTTTTAAGTAGCATTGTGTCTTGAATATTGTATTCTAAAAACAATTCAAAGTCATGATTGTAAAGTCTATCAAGCGAACCATCATATACAACCTTCTTTTCACCTACTTCCATTTCGCCAATGTAGTCTAGTCTATAACTATGGCGTTCTTCGTAGTTGTATTTTCTATACAGTTGCATATAGTCTAAATGCACACGACCTACTAGATCATATGTTTGTGTTTCTCTACCGTGATTGATGTATTCTCTTTTAACAATATTCTTATCAAGTAAACACAGACGCCTTGTTTCGCTTTTACCTAGTACTTTGATAATTCTGTTTACGGTATAAGGAATATCATAACCTTCACTGTTCCAACCACTTAGTATATCAGCATCATCAATGAGGCTAAGGAAAGCATCTAACATTGCTTTCTCGCCACCAAATAGTATTGTATCGCCTACATTATCTGCAATCTTTTGTGCTTGTTCCCAATTAAGTGTTTTAGGTGGAACTGCTAAACATACTATTTTATCCATCCAGTCTAAGTAAACACTGATACTAGTGATAGGCATAAATGCATCTTCAGGAGAACTATAACCTCTTTCAGGGTCAAAGTCTACCTCAATATCAAAAAAGCATTTGTGTAAGTCTGGTGCATCAACACCCAAGTAATGATCTGCTAATACTCTATTAACAGGCTTTAGGTCGCTTTCGTATGTTTGTTTGTTTTGATATAGTGCTACATTGCGTTTAAAGTCTTTCCAGTTGTTTGCTGTAATCTTGCTAACTGGGTCACCGAATACACTATGCTGTTTGCCTTTTGGATCATCTACATAAAAGTAGTACCGCATAGGGTGATCAATGATCTTACGTTCGCCTTCTTTTGTTCGCTCGACTACTCTTACTATGCCTTTGTTCTGTTCAAAAACTGCGTCAACGTAACTCATTTAATTTGTCCGAATATTTTAACATAAATTTATATTTGCTTGCCTCTGTTATAAACTTTGCATATACTTTTGCAACTGGTTTATAACTGCTTTCAAAGTCTACTTCTTTAGAAAAGGTTGCTTCTTCACCAAATGCAAAGAAAGGAATCATTGTGTCATGCAACCTATCTTCAAAGATGTGCTCATAGTCAGCATCATCTGTCCATTGCATGTCAAATAAATATACCTTTTCTATAGTCAGACTCATATTAGTAGTATAACAGATAGAACTATATTGTCAACCTGTTTTTAGTTTATTGGTCCTGTTTTATAAGTGGTCTTTACCAACTGCGGCTAGAATAGTTTCTAGTGCATCAAACTTATCTGTTTCATCGGTAAATGATGCCTTATGAGCAACTTTAACTGCTTTCATAAGGACTGCTGGTTTAATATCCATTTCTTCTGCTATTGCCTTAACGGTTTCTCTTAAACCAACTTGGAGTGATTCTACTTCATAAAGGACTTGGTCTCCTTCCTGAACTAGTTTTTTAAGTCTTGCGACTTCTTCTTGATTGAATGTTTTGTTGAACGCCATATAAATCCTGTGTGTATGTTAATAATTATCTAAAGTATTATACTAGAAATAAGTAATGTGGTCAAGTACTAATATTCAGTACTGGCCTCAAAGTCCCAATCAGGTACATCTAATTCCTCTGCAAGAATTTTCGCAATCTGCGTACCTTCTTCTGCACTAATGTCATCTTGTGTTAATACCTCATATACTTGAACATCATCTGATTCGTAATGTACAACTTCTGCTTTTACTTTGTTGCCACTGCCATCAAATGATGAAAATACTTTGGTTGGAACAACACTTTGTACTATGTCAAAGAAGTCTACAATATCATCACGTGATATTTCATCCTCTACGACTATTCTTACAAAGTGTTTTCTTACCTTATCTACCATAGTAATTACTTACCTTTACTAAATGCTTGAGCACCAAAGAAGGCGGCAACAATACCTGCTACTGCTACAAAGTATGTAGCGGCCATATCGCCTAGTATCTCACTTGCTTGATTTAGTCCAGCCAATACTGCAATTACTACAGCAAATGGATATAAAAGCATACCACTTAGTGCGAACCAAGCCATGCTACGTTGAGCATCTCTCATTGCATCTAAATCTTCCAGTTCTTTTCTTTTGAACTCTAGGAACATTTGCTCTTCTTGTTTTGAAACCTTTCCATCTCCATTTGTATCAGCCGGATGATGTATTGCTGTATTACTTTCGTCTGCCATTTATGTTCTCCTACTAACTTATGACTGCTCTGTCTGTTACTCTTCTCCAGTTAGTGCCATCACTAAATGCCATTACTGGACCCCCTGTGTCATTGGTTACATAAATCATATGCCCAATGTATGCAGATGCATCAGGTACTGATAAAACTGCATATCGTGGAAACTCAACTGGTCCTCCACTTGTTTCAACTACGCCATAGTCACTGTTGACCAGTGCAACTACTGAATCTGTTAAATTACCATAGTCTAAACTGTCTGTTGCTGAGGCTGTAATTGCACCGTAATCACTTACGGTTTCAAATAAAATTGATGAAACAGTACCACCTACTGATAGTTTTGCTTCTGCTTCATTATATGTAAATGCAGTTGAACCACCTAATGAACCACTGTCATTATATTGTACATTTGTATTACTACCTGCTGGGGTGGCATCTACATTTGCAAAACTTACTGTACCACTACCATCTGTTGTTAATACTTGGTTAGCACTACCATCTGCTGTTGGCATTGTGTAAACACCATTAACAATTAATGTATTTGCTTTAACAACATTAGGTGCACCGTTTGGTGCTATACTTCCTGTTACATTACCACTTAGGTTACCAACAAAAGCACCAGCACTAAATGTTTGACCATTAACTGTCCATTCGCCTTCTTCTTCGTCCCAACGAATGTAAACGTTACTTTCGTTACCACGATTAATTAATATTCCTGCGTTAGCAGTTGCGGGTTGGTTTGAAGGAAGGTCGCTGTTTAAAACTATTTCATTGTCAGCAATATTGAGAGTCTCGGTATTGATTATAGATTGTGTACCGTTTACAATTAAATTACCTGTTATGGTAACATCATTTGCAAAGGTATTATCTGTATCAACTCTGGCAAAACTTGTACTATTAATAGTATCTAATGTGTCTGCATCACCTACAGTGAGTTTGCTCCATGCTACACTACCGTCTGAAACGGTTGCTATTTTAAGTAATGTATTACTAGAATCGAACCAAAGATCACCTGTCGAGATATGATTGACGTCACTGGGTGCGTCAGATGTCCCGTATATTCTAGAACCGCGTTTTCCGATTCTAAAACTGCTTTGCGAGGTACCTTTGGCATTCATTATGATTGCCATTCGTTACTGCTCTCCAATATGTACTTGTCTAGCATTCTGCTAGTCTACATGTAAACATGTAGTCAAATCCTATTAGGACTTAACTATATTTATCTTTTTTATAAATATATGTATGAGTACAGAATATACTAAATGGACTGTAGATAGGATACTTGATACAGCACCAATAGAAACAGACAAACTACATGTAATGGATGTTGATAACTTTATGCATCCAGATTTGTACGCACAGGTACAAAATTGCATACCATGGAATAATTGGCAAAACGAAGAATTACCAGGCAGACACGGCTATCATATTAGTCCAGATGAATCGCAAGAAGCATTACAAATAGCCACAGAATATGTATATAATAACCAAGAGGTTTTAGATGCAATAGGTAATGTTATGAATATGTCAAGTAATGTAAACATTAATCAACCTTTTATGTGGATGGACACAAACAAAAATTCTGTTCATGATGTGCATGTAGACCACCCTTCCTATTATTATACAGTTCAGCATTCATTAGCAGACAACGATGAATTTGCACATACTGGTACAATGTTTTGGGAGGTTGATTGTGCGTATGATCGGGCAATCGATGAAGGATTAGATCCTACCTTTGGAGAGGATAGTAAATTAGTACGAATGGGGCACCAAATGCCTTACATACCTAATAGGGCATACATATTACCAAGAAGCAGTAAAGGTTGGCATAGTTGTCCGGACCTAACAGTAGAGCCAGATACTATGCAAAGGGTTATGGTTTATTTAATTGCTACTCTTAGGAAAACTTAACTCTATTCAAGTAAGTTTCTTTACCACGTGACATCTTGCCTTGTGTATGATCTTTAACATACCCTGTAAGTGATACAATATCGCCTACCTCAGGACCGTTAGTAGATGAAAAGAATTTTACAATATTGTGATCACCTTCTTTGGCAACATACAAGTAACTGTTACTTCTCCATATAAATTTCTTGTGAAGTATTTCAAGATTAAATGTTTCACGATCATGTAACGTTCCAACATACCGACTGTGTTGTGCAAGTTCTTTTTCCATTTTATTAAATGCACGTTGTTTCTGCCCATTTTCATAAACACTAGGCAAACTAGCAATAATACCAATATCTTTATATTGCACAAACTCTTTGTTAATAAGACCAAGTATGGTTCTTTCAAAGTCACTGATATCTCTTTTAATTGCTTTAAGACTTAGACCTTTGAAGTATTTAATCATGTGAGCAACATTGTCACTATCAGAATCAATAACTTCGACATCTTTATAATATTTAGATAAAGTGCTTTTAATACTATTTGTTTTAAATTTCTCAATACCTAGATGGTTATTGATTATAAAAAGGTTAGGCAATTTCTTTTGATAACCATTTTCATCTTCTTCGATGTTGGCATCCTTTTTGATGTAACCACCATTTACTCTGTTTACTGCTACTGACAATGAAAGAAGATCAGTAAGACTATACTGATCCTCAAACCATTTACCTGTTTTTGCTTTTTGTATATTCATTAAGCGGCCTCTATCATTGAAAGTGGAACACTATATGAACGACCTCGCATATCTACAATGGCCTTCTTAACATTCACTTTGGTAATAATACCAGGTGTGCGTTTTGTTTTTTGAACAACAAATACATTGTCACCAACACTTAGACTTGCTTTAGCATTAAGTGTTTTAACAGAATTAGTAAATGCAGATAACTCGTTAAGTTCTGATAAACTAAAGTTACTGTTTTTAATTGCTTGTTTAATTTCTAAAAGTTCCATTATACGTTCCTCACTATGTTTGCATTACTATAATCTAAGATGTTACCTTTCTCATCTCTACCAGGAGATGTTGTAGCATGTAAAATGCTATCAAACTCTCTAATATCAATACCAGTTCTATTAAGAACACTATCAATAACTCTATCTCTCATCACCTTAAGATGAGGAACATTAACACTTACAGGATACTCAGAACCTTCTGGGTGGTCAATGTTTTCTTCATGTCCATACCACATTTCTTCTAACGAAGTAAGTTGTATATTTACAGATTTGCCATCATCTTCGTTGGCATTGTAGCAAGTAAAAGAACCAATATGATATCCAGGTATGGAAACAATTTTGTCCTTGCTTTGATTTTTTGTATTTAAGTTTTGCATTAAGACCTCCTACCGTCTGTGTTTGCTAAATTATGTATATATTATAGCAAATTATAGGGTCGAGGTCAACCTTTTTGCACAATTAAATTGTATATTTCTTCCCAATTTTTGCACACATTTGCAGGACCATCGTAGTGCATATTGTGTCCATGCTCAACTAAGATACCTTTTAGACCGGCATCAATACCCCAATCTACGTTCTGTGGTTTGTCTTCTATCCAGTATGCTCCTGGATATTTTTTACCAAACTCTAACAATATTTCGTCTTTGTCTGCGCCTGTGTCTAAACAAATAACTTCTTTAAAACAGTCATCACCAAACAGTTTATTTAAGTTCTTAGTTCTAAGTTCTTGTGCGTAAGGGTCTAAACTCAAACTTGTAATTGCTACAAATTGATATTGATGTTGCTCGTGTAACTTCTTAACAAAGTATTGAGCATCACGAAGTGGAGGAAGGAATCCTATTGCCGCACTTTCATTAAAGTTTTTAATTACTTGATCACCAGTAGAGTCGTTTCTTAGATCAAACTTTTCTCTAATGCTGTAATGTAACCTGTGATTTTCTACTGGAAAGTGTCCTCTGTGTTCCATCCAATTATGGAATGCAAACTCCCAGTCCAATACTACGCCATCGCAATCTGTTAATATAATTTTATTTTTCATACATGTATTATACATTCTTTTATCCTCTGTGTCAAGTCAAAAGAAAAGCGACCGAAGTCGCTTTTCTAAGTTGTTTTTGATTAGCCTAAACTATTCAAATGATATTATACATATTTGTATTCAACAACACCTGTTACAACACCACCAGTTGGTGTAGCCGCTGTAGTTCCGTCTGCTTGTACAAACGCAACTTCAACTGCCGCATTCTTGGTTAGTGAACTTGCAAAAGGTAAGTCAACAACATAAGTTCCAACAGCGATATCGTTAGTAGTTGCCGCCGCTAGTGTATTACCAGCACCTGCATTATCTTTAACTAACATACCGTCTACTGAGCCACCTGATAATAATGTAGTAACGTTTAGAATAACTCTACTTGCGTAATAAGTTCTTCCTGAAACGTTAGGTACTGTACCTATATCAAAAGTTGAGTCACTGCTGTTTGCTGTGAAACTTGCTCTTAATGTAAGGCCATCACCACCGTTATTTTCTACATAGTCAACAACTGCCGCTGAAGTTGGAATAGTAGTATCGTTATCGTTACTGCCAATTCCATCTGCTTCGTCAACAAACTTAGTGATTGCAATGCTTTCACCACTGTCAGTTAATGTACCAAATGATACAATTCCTGATGCTGTGACATTTACTAATCCAGTAGCACTACCTGAACTGATAGAAGCAGTTCCGTCTGTTAATGTACCTGCTTGTACTTGACCACTAAATGTACCGGCTGTCATACCAGTAAGTGTAGTATCCATCGCAAAAGTAACGTCATCTGCTGAGTTACTTGAAGTAATGTTTAATCCACCTAATAGTTTTAACTTATCAGATGCTAATGCTACGACGTTATCTGCCGCGTCATCAGACTGAATTGTTAATGATGTTGAAATACTTGCTGTACTTGCCGCTGTAATTCTACCTTGTTGATCAACTGTAAAAGTTGGAACTGCTGTAGAACTACCATATGCACCTGGAGTTACTGCTGTATCATCAAGATCAACACTAATTGTTTGTCCTGATGCTGTAGTAGTAATACCTGTGTCACCTGAAATAGTAATAGACTGAGTGTCTAAATCTACTGTTCCAGTTCCACTGTCACCTGCTATACCTAAGTCATCGTCTCTGTCTAAGCCATCGACGTATGCTTTCATTTCAGTGTTTGCAGTATTAACGTAGGTTAACATGTTGCTATTTGCTGTTGTAATTGCTGAATTTAGTGTTGATACTTCACCATCAACAAAAGCCTTAATACTTTGTTGTGTTGCTAGTTTAGTAGCACTATCTGAAGCCATATTGTCTTCATCAGCAATATCTGTTATTGTTACTGTACCATCTGATAAAGATCCAAACTGTACTGTGCCTGTGCCAGTAATGTCTGTACCATCAATCGCCGCCGCTTTAAAGTCTGCCGCTGTGATAGTTAATGCACCAGTACTAGAACCTGTGAAGGTTCCTGTTCCTGCTACAACTTTATCTTCTGATTCGTCCCATCCAATGAATACGTTATTGCTGTCACCACGTTCGATAATTAAACCGACATCGTTTGATGGTGTACCAGTTGTACCCGTTGCTAGTTCTAGCAATGAGTCAGCAATAGTTGTGTTCGTTGAACTAACAGTAGTTGTACTACCGTTGACTGTTAAGTCACCAGTAATAACGGCGTCACCGTTAACATTAACGGTTGTCGCTGTAATATCATTGGAAAGTAATGATCCTTGTACGTCTACGTTGGCGGCTCTAATAGCCTTCAGTGTTGACCCGTCTGATCCAGTAAATTCGTAACGATCACTCGCACTCACCCACTTAAATCTTCCGCCACCTTTACCAAGTTGAACGTCATTGGAAATACCTTTTAGACCAAAATTCTTTACATCTGCCATTTTGTATTCTCCCTGAGAGTTTTTTTGAGGGTATTCAACTCCCTCTTTCAATTTTTACATTGTTCCGGAATAATGTGTACTGATGTGTTTTGTAATAGTATTTATCTTTCTGCCAGAATAAGTGGCAAAAATCGTATTAGAATAGATTAAATATATGTGACTTTTACGGTGGCATTACCGGCTGTTGCACCGTAATGATTGATTCTGAAGTTTACTTCTAATTCATCTGTATTAGAAGAAGGCCATACATACTCTGGATTTGTTATGTATCCACCTGCTGAGCCAGGATCATTGTCGTCCTGTCCATGTAGGAAATCTGTATCTACTGTGGTACCAACTTCCATTGTGGTTTCTTGTGAACCACCTGTAAATGCTGTGTGTACTTCTACACTAACACTTTGTATTTTACCACCGGGTGATACATTACCTAAGTCATAATTTGTACTGTTACCAAATCCTCCTACAGGTGCTGTTACATTGTATGTGAGCGTCTGTGCGTCGGTATTAGCACTATCCTGATCACTTACCTTAGTCCAGGCACTACCATCCCATAAATACAATGCCCATTCACCTACACCGTTATCAATAACGTATGCTTGGTCACCTGTTGTAGGTGATAATGAATTTCTTGAACTTATGTCAGAAACAACTGTAACACTAGCACTTCTAATACCTTGTTCAACATTCATTGCTAATGGAAACATACCATTGTGTACACTGAATATACCTGCGTTGTTTTCAAAATTACCTGTGCTATCAAATATATCAATTGGGCCACCATCTGTCCTAGTAAGTTTTAATTTGCTACCTGTACTTGCTGATGTAAATGAAGGCAGTCCTGACACATTACTTGAACCCACATAAGGATTACCGTTAACATCATTTGAATTATTATATATGTTAATAGCATTACCGTTTGCTTCACTCAGTGTTAATGTTGTACTAGTAAATGATGCACTTAAATTAGGAATACTTGCGGCATTTATATCTGTTGCCATGTCTTCTGGAATAGCAACTGCTATACCGTAAGCGGCCTGCCCTGCGGCATTGGTTGTAAAGTTTACAGTAGTATTACCACTGCCACCATTAAAGATTGCACTAAAAGTAGTATATCCACCAACTAATCCGTATGCTGTACCTGACGCACTTGAACTTACTGTTGTTGGTGCTGGTGAGTCACTTGCTACTATACTTGTTCCACTTAGTCCATTAATTTGGCTAACAGTTTCTGCTAATGTACTACTAAATCCTGCACCATTAAATGTATGACTGACACCATTAAATTTAACTACTGTACCGTCTGGTACTGTTGGATTGATTGCTGTACCAATTGTACTTGTTTCAACAGCATTAGCAATCTTTAAGAACATTATTTTACCTGTATCGGATGTAGTTAAATCTCCATCCGTATCTGCGTAAATAAAGTCTCCTGCGTTACCAGGTATTGCTGGTACAAAGTCTATAATTCTATTGTTAGGTGATACCATAAACGCATCTGGACCCGGTCCGCTTTCAACTACAACACCAAAACTCTTACTAACAAGAGCGGCATTAGCCTTAACAAATGAACCGGTATTACTAACAGCAATAACATCACCTATAGAAAAACCATGTGCGGTTTTTTCTAGTAAGTAATTTAATTGTGGGTTTAAGTATTGAAATCTGCTATTAACGTTAGCATAGAAGTCTGAACTAACTATGCCACTTGGTAGTGGATCTAACATTGGATGTCCACTTTCGTTTAATGTGAATATAACACAACTACCAGTATTAAATATACCGTTACCTGTATTACTTTTAAATGTGTTATAACGTGCAACATCTTCTACTTCGCATGTAACACTTGTAGAACTTTTAGAAGTTACTGAAATAATTTTAAGACATTGTCCAGATGTTGCTCCTGCTATCCAGTCGCCGACAGTAACATCAAGTCCGTTAAACTCTCTGTCTTTTCTTGTTAAGTGAGAACCATGTGCTTGTGATGTAACAGTAAATGTAATAGTCCATTGATAATTTTTTGGTGATGAACCACCTGAGTACCATCTGTCTGCTGAGCCATTTGCGTGTGCCCATAGTGTCTTACCAGTAATACTTGTTACATTAACACCTAAAACTTTGTTGGGTACATTGAGTTCTATTTGACTAGTCTTATAAGACATAGTATTACTCCGCCATCACAAACGTTATCCAAGCATGGGTGCTTGTTCCAAACGATCTACTTGCTCCTGTAATGGCTTCTGATACTTTTAAGTCAACATTAGCATCTGTAGAGAAACTACCAAATGCTGTTGGTGATCCGCTACTTCCACCACCGTCTACAGTTCTAGTAGTCCAGTCTCCGCTTACTGCGTTCATGCTATACTTGTTTGAAGCATACTGATAACCATGAGCCATAATTGCTACTGGCGGATAATCAAATCCTGTGAATTGAACTTCTAATTCAGCACCTGCGGCACTTGTAATTGTTGTAGCATTAATGCCTGCTGTGACATTTGATATACTTGTTAATTCGCCTGATGTGTTATAATTTAATTTTAATCTTTCGTATGTGTTACCACGTGTTACAGAGCCGCCACCGCCTCCGCCACTAATTGTAATTGTTTTAGTTGTACCTGATCCAGATGCAACAACACCCGAACCTACAAAATTAAGAGTTGAAGCCGCTGTTGCTAATGATGAACCTTCGTCTTGTACAGTAATAGCACTACCACTACCTGCTGGTCCTGTTGGTCCAGTTGCACCTGCTGGTCCTGTTGGACCTGCTACTGTACTTGCTTCACCTTTTTGTCCTTTATCACCTGCTGGTCCTTGTGCACCATCTGATCCTGTAGAACCATCTGCACCTGCGGCACCTTGTGCTCCAGTTTGACCTTTTTCGCCTTTATCACCTGTGGGTCCTGTTGGGCCACCTAATTCACCTTTGTCGCCCTTACTTCCTGTTGGACCAGTACCACCTACATTTCCTTGAGGTCCTGTTGGTCCAGTTGCTCCAACTGTTCCTTGTGGTCCTACTTCACCCTTAGTACCCTGTCCACCTTGTGGTCCAGTAGCACCTTGTGGTCCTAATTCACCTTTTTGTCCTTTTGCTCCGTCACTACCGTCACTACCGTTATTACCAGTAGCACCTGTATCTCCTTTGGTACCTTGTGGACCTGTTGGTCCTGTATTTCCTTGTGGTCCTGCTACTGTGCTATCTGCACCAGTGGCTCCTTTTTGTCCTTGAGCACCTTGTGGACCTGTGGCACCTTGAGCACCAGTTGGACCTTGTGGACCTGTATCGCCTTTAGAACCCTGAGGTCCTGTTGGTCCTGCTACACCTTGTGCACCAGTTGTACCTTGAGCACCTGTAACACCTTGTTCGCCTTTTAGTCCATCGTCACCTTTCTGACCTTTGTCTCCTGCTGGGGAGGCCGCTACCCATGAACTATCATAATAAACATATAGTTCACCTGAGTCACTTGCCCACCATAAGTCGCCTTCTACTATACTACCGCTTGGTGATGTATTTGCAACTGTTACAGAAGCATCAACACTATCCAGTGCCGAACTTATATCAACACTACTAACACCGCCACTAATAGAAATAACATTACCTGATATGCTTAGTGTTTGGTTAGTACCAGCACCAATTTCACCTTTTTGTCCTTGTGGTCCTGTTGCTCCAACTTCACCTTTGGTTCCGGTTGGACCTTGTGGACCTGTTGGTCCTACATTACCTTGTGGTCCAGTTGCTCCAACTTCGCCTTTTGATCCATCGTTACCTGCTGGTCCTTGTGGTCCAATTTCGCCTTTTGCTCCATCGTTACCTGCTGGTCCAGTTGCACCTTGAGGTCCTGTGGCACCTGTATTGCCTTGAGCACCTTTATCTCCAGTATTACCAGCAACACCTTGTGCTCCTTGGTCACCTTTTGAACCTTTGTCTCCGTTTGCTCCTGCTGGACCAGTGTTACCTATAGCACCTTGTGGTCCAGTGGCTCCTGTTGCGCCAGTATCTCCTAATTCACCTTTTTGTCCTTTTGCTCCGTCACTACCTGCAGGTCCAGTTGCTCCAGTATCACCTTTAACTCCTGCACCACCGCCCCCGGTAGCATCGATTGTAATTGTTTGTGCATTACTATCTGCTGATATTGTTGCATTTGCACCTGCGATAAATGTTAATTGGTCTGCGGCTACATTTGCTACTACACTATTACCACCTTGTACACTTACTGTTTTAAATGCTTCGCCGGCTCCACCGCCTCCGCCACCGCCTGTGTTATTAATTGTAATAGTATCAGTACTTGCATCAGCAGTAATTGAAATGCCACTACCTGCTACAAAATTTAATGTATCTTGATTGTTGTCTGCAATAATTAAATCTTGACCAGCAACACTGATATTTTTAAATATACCGTCATTTAATTGTGTATTATTAATTGTTACTGTATCGCCAGTGACTACTGTTGTTATTCCTGTGCCACCAACAATATTAAATGTATCGTCTTTTGCACTAGCATCAGTAGAACCTGAATCGCCTGTAAAACTCTTATAATATCTTAATGCAGATACATTGGAACTAATTGCTGTATTAACTTCTGCTTTAGTATACTTGTCAATGCTACTGTCGTCTAGTGTAGCATCTATTGTAATTGTATCTGTTCCTGGGTTAGCAGTAAAACTTACATTGCTACCGCTAACTAAATTAAGTGTATCATTATTATTGTCTGCAATAATAAGTATACCATCTGCACTAACGTTTTTAAATACGCCTGTGATAGCATCTGTTTTTGAAATCTGTATAGTATTGTTAGCAGTATATTGATTTATACCAATGCCTGTTCCACCCTCAAATCTAATTGCGTGGGTGGCACTTGTGGCACTGATTGTGTTTGCTGAACCAACACTAGTAACTGTGCTTATAGCATTTTGTAATTGTGCTGATGAAATATTGGCATCAACTTCTGCTTTGCTGTAAACACCTAAATTTGTTCTTGCTGTTGCGGCATTTGGTAAGTCACTTAAATTATTTGTTTTAATAACTGCATTTGCTAATGTTGCCGCTGTAATAATAGTTGCGCCATCTTCTAATCTAATGGCCGCATCTGCTGTTCCTCTAAATCTGTTTGCAAATATATTTAAATATTTGTAATTGCTGTTTCCAATGTCATATGACATTGTGGTATCTGGCATACTAGTAGCATTTTTAGGTATATAATTTGCTAAGTTGGCAGTTAGTTGACTAGCAGTTAAACCACCAGTTTGTAATGTTGTCCAACTAACACCACCTGAACCATTTGTTACAAGTACTTGTCCATTTGTACCATCTGATGTTGGTAATGTAAATGCATTAGCAAATGTTGTACTTCTGTTTGAATTTATTTTTAATGCTGGTGTTGTGCTACTTGCACTACCTACATAAAATACAGTACTGTTTGCACTTCTAACTTCTATATGTCCATCTGTGCTTTTTGTTGCTAATATTAAACTATGTTGTGAACTAAGTTCTACATCTGCGGCATCGTTTGAACTAATAACAAATCTTGTTTTAGAATCAAATCCTGCACTTTGACTGTGTGTAGGATAGTTTGCGTTATTTAATATACCTGCGTATGCTGTGATATTAGCATTATCACCAAAGTTTCTACCTGAGAAGATATTTGTATTGCCATTCACATTGTGAATGCTTAATGGTGTTGGTATTGTATATGCTGTTGAGGAAACAGTAATAACGTTTGCAGATTCAGTTACAGTAGTTGCACCTGAGCCTTGTATCTTTTTAAAGTTTAATTGTGAACCGTCTTTTGCTGAGAATAAGCCTATTCCAGAAGCACCTACATTGCTACCACCTGTAACGGCGGCGTTTGCATCTGCAGAAACACTATCTTGTGCTACAAAAATTCCTTGCGTAGAATCGTAAACTAGGATCTGATTATCGGTGATCCCGTCTATATTAAAAGTTAAATTATCTCCTGTTACATTTGGCATAGTATTCCTATTCTAATTTGCAATTATAATGTATTTATCAACAAAGTTGATTTAATTGCTTAATAAAATTTGTGAGATACTACCGTATGATAAGTCATATGTACTGCCATCGCCAACTCCTGCTCTATCAAGAACGGCTCTTAGGTATACATAATTACCTTTAAATGTGTGAATTTCTGTGCCTGTAGTTGCAGATGATTTTTCAATTAGTTTTATATCACCCCAATCGGCTGATTCAGGTGTTAATGATAGTGTGCCTTGTAGTTTAATCTTGCCTACAAAAGCATTTAACTTCACACTAACGGAGTGAATTCCGTCCGTATAACCGAAATAACTATCTGCTTTGATTTTGTTGCCGGTTAACCCCATATTATTATCGGAGTTTCCTAGCATTTCTAATGTTCTTCTCATAAGTAGCCTCAATTGTATTTATCTCAATAAGGCTGTTATGAGAATGTTGCTAAACTTGTTCTAATCTTTCCATTAAACGTTCAGCACGGTTAGTAACTTGTTTATGCCATCTTGAATCTCTACCTTCTACTGCGGCAGTTTTCCAATCTTCTTTAATGATTGCGGCATGCATCTTTTTAAACTTGCTTAACCTAGTTCTACCCATATTAAACATCATATTAACCAAGATTTGCTGGACTTCGTCTGGTAAGTCTCCAAATACCCCTGCTTCGTATAGCAACTCACACTCAGATATTGCTGTGTCGAGGTCTCTTTCAAAACATTCTTTAACACGTTCTTCTGATACTGGTGTGCCAACCTCCGCTCCATGCTCTGGATCGGTGTCGAGGACCAAATGGCCCACTCCGAAAGTCGGGTATCCCAGGTGGTCGAGGTAAACTTCATTGACTACTCCTTCATCTATTTTGAGTTGCTCAAATACAGCATCTCTATCTAACTTTGTGTCTCTTCCAAATAATCCCATTATAATTCCTCTAGTGTAACTACTTTATAAATTTCGTTTTTACCAAGTGATAATTGTAACTTGGCAACATCTTTTTTATTATCTAAGTATATTGTGCTCTTCCACCTATCGGGTGTAGTATTTATTTTTGCATTCATACTTAAACTATTTACTTTGTCAATCCAACTACTACCTGGATTATACTTATATGTAACGTACCTATATTTATTAAAAAACAGTCTATGTCGTAGTATTTTGTCAGTTGATTGTATAACTGCTAATTCTTTATGTGAGCGTATACCTTCTATCTTAATAATACTATCTTTAAATTGTTTTATAAATTTTTTAGCAACTTTGCTGTCTGAGAAATATATAGTAAAGTCCTTATGCCATGCAAACTTCATTGTGTCCCAGCAGTACATATTTTGAAAATTATAGATATCGTTTAATACCATAGCATCGTGTATTAACCAATTGCCTTTAACTGATATTTTGATATGGTATTTGTTCCACCATACCTTTAAAGATGGTTGTATAACCAATCCTGCTACTGTATTTCCTAAATTCATTTAACTGTAAATTCAAACTGCTCAATATAATCTACAAGTACAACGCCTTCTTCTATTTTATCAAACAGTATTTTTTTACTGATAGGTTTTTTAACTACATCTTCAAACAGTCTTTTCAACGGCCTTGCTCCCATGCTAGGTTCAAATCCATTGTCTGCAATATACTTCTTAGCCGCTTTGGTTAGTTCTATACTAATTTTGCTGTCATTACTTAGTAGTAATTCATTTGTTTCTTTAACAATTTTGTCAATGATAAGATTAACTTCTTTCATGCCAAGTTTATTAAACTTAACATAAGAGTCTATTCTATTTCTAAACTCTGGTGTGAAGAAACTTTTAACTGCTTTGATATCTGTATCAGTGTGTGTTGTTTCGCCAAAACCAATTTTACTTGTTTCTGACTTTGCGGCACCTAAGTTACTTGTCATTATAAGTGTAACATTACTAAAGTCTACAGTTTTACCTGTAGCACCTGTAAGCCTGCCATCATCCATTACTTGTAACAATACTTGTAATACTTCTGGTGCGGCTTTCTCTACTTCGTCTAGTAGCAATACACAATTAGGATTCTTATCTATTTCAGATAGCAACATGCCTTGTCCTAGTTCTCCTTCTGCGTGTCCAACGTAACCTGGAGGAGCACCAATAAGTTTGCTGACACTATGTCTTTCCATATACTCTGACATGTCAAACTTAACTAGTTTAATATCTAATTCGTCTGCTAATGCTCTTGCTGTTTCTGTTTTACCTACACCTGTTGGTCCTACAAATAGGAATGTACCAATTGGTTTATTAGGCTCTCTAAGTCCTGCTTTACTAACAAGAATACTTTCTACAAGTTTATCTACTGCTTCGTCTTGACCAAACACTTTCTTTTTAATCTTTCTATCTAATTTACTAAAGCCTTTTGTGTCTTTAACGTCAACTACATCTTTTTTAATCTTAGCAATCTTTGATACCTGTGTTACTACTGAATCAAGATTTACAACTTTTTTTCCTAGTACTTTAGAAACTGCACCTGCGGCATCCACAATGTCTAATGCCTTGTCAGGAAAGTATTTGTTTTTAATATATCTATCTGCCAGTTCACATGCTTTTTCTATAGCACCTTTTTCATACTTGACTTTGTGAAATTCTTCGTAGTATGGTTGTAGGCCTTCGCATATCTTAATTGTATCTTTAAGTGTGGTTTCTTCTATATCAAGTCTAGCAAATCTACGCATCAATGCTCTGTCTTTTTCAAATGTACTTGCAAATTCATCTGGTGTAGTTGCACCAATACACAATAGTTTACCTTTACCTAACAATGGCTTTAACATGTTTGCCGCATCTACTTGACTGCTACCAGCACTACCGGCTCCCATGATCATATGTATTTCATCAATAAACAAAATAGCCTTGTCATCTTTTTCAATTTGATCTAATACCGTTTTAAGACGCTCTTCAAAGTCTCCTCTAAATTTTGTACCTGCTAACATTGTACCAACGTCTATTTGATACACAATTTTATCTTCTAATGTTTTAGGAACTTGCTTGTTAATAATCTTCCATGCCATGCCTTCTGCAATAGCAGTTTTACCTACACCAGGCTCGCCAACTAAACATACGTTATTCTTTTTACGCCTTGCAAGTATTTCGACAACATCATTTACTTCTTCGCTTCTACCAATAAGTGGATCTATGCTACCATTCATTGCTTCTTCGTTTAAGTTTTTAATGTAATCTGCTGACTCTTCTACTAATTCGCCTTCGTGTACGTCGCCTAATACATCTAATAAGTTTTCTCTATGGCATCCGTTTACTGCTAGAAAGTATGCACTATGCGAGTTATCTTCATTGGTGATACTTACTAGTAAATCTATAGCAGATATTTTGTCTCTGCCATTAAAAATACTTTGTGCAAATGCTCTTTGAAATACTCTTTCAACTGCTACTGTTTTTTTAGGTTTGCCTGTGTTGCCTCCTTCTGACTTTAAATTATTAAATTCGTCGTCATTTAAATATGTAACAATATCTGCTTCTAGTTGCTTAATATCAACATTGCATTCACCTAGCACTTTTTTGATTTCTCTATCGTTAATAAGTGCTAATGCAACATGTTCAAGAGTCATATACTCATGACTAAATTGATTAGATATTTCGTAAGCCTTTTCTATAATTCCTTCAACATTCATAATAGTATTTAATTGTTTCTCCTGCGTTCTTGTTTAATTCTTTGTATAAGATGAACATGCTCATGACTCAATGAATCAGGTGGCATAACTTCTACTTGTAATAAAAAGTTACCAACTATGCTACTGCGAGGATCTGTAAATCCTTCCCCTCTAAGTTTCAGTCTGCTATTTGGTTCAGTAAGTGGCGGTATATGAACTGCCAACATTCTTCCGCTAATGTGCCTAACATCTATAGTTGCACCAGTTAATGCATCAAGGTAATCTATTTGTATAATACCAATAAGATCATTTCCGTTTTTTGCAAATTCTGGATGTGGTCGATATCTTACTCTTATAAATAAATCACCTGGCGGCAGGTTCGGGTCTTGCTGTGGACCTTTGCCGTGTACAGTAAACCGTGTACCTTCTTGTACACCTTTTGGTATTTTTAAATCTAACATACCAGTGCCTACATTGATTCGTTGTGTGGAACCGTTATATACATCTTCTAATGATAATAGTATATCAGTTTGTGCATCAAAATTTTGCTCTCTGCGTTGTTGTCCTCTTTGTCCAAATATATCTCTAAATATGTCTCCAAAAGGACTGGCTCCGCCAAAGCCTTGTCCAAAACCTTCAAAAGGATTAGGATTATCATACTGATTACGTTTGTTTGGATCACTAAGTGTATCGTATGCTTCTTGTACTCTTTTGAATTCCTCTGGATTACCACCTTTGTCAGGATGATGCTTACTTGCTAATTTGCGATATGCTTTTTTGATAGTGGAGGCGTCAGCATCGCGGCCTACCCCCAATGTTTGGTAGTGATCCATTGTTTTATTATACAGTATTTGACAGGAATGTCAAGTGCTATTCGTCTTTATTAAACGTTTTTGGTGCAAACTCTTTGTCAGTGCCAAAGTCTTTAAACATATTACTCTTGCCTTCTTGCTCTTCAGGTTCGTAATATTCTTTGTATGCTTCTATAATTGCTCTAAGTTTTACAATTTGGTTACGCATTCTTACATTGTTTTTAGTTACAAGTTCCCAATCTTCATCACTGTAACCAAATACCACAGGATCAATATTTGCTTCTTTCATTTTAGCAAACACTTCTTCTTGGTTCTTGCTTGTTACAATAATAACATTTACTTGCTCTAATGTTTCTACTGGTGGTAGTTCTAAGTTAAGAGGCATTCTCTCTACTTCTTTAGTAAAAATTTCTAATGATTTAGTTGTACTACATCCACTAATAAGGAGTATAGTTAGGATTGGCAATATTAGTACATTCAGCATTGATCTGTGACTTCTTGGTTGCATTTAATTCCTCCTCCGTTAGTGGCGAGCCTTGTGCTATTTCAAAACACCTTGCTCTTTGTTGCTCTCTTTTACGTTCTATTCTTTCTATGCTTTTAGGTTTACTTAGAGCCAAGTTACCTACGTCTCTTCTTTCACCTGATGCATTTACTTTGTTAAACTTTTCATTTGCTAAGTTTAAGTCTGCTGTTAGTTTAGCATTATTTTCACTTAATACTTTATTGATTGCGGTCTTAGACTCTATATCTCTTAACTGTTGCTGTATGAGTGCCTGCTGTTGTTCTACAGCACCATTTAGTTTCTCATTGTTAAGTGTAAGGATTTCGTTTTCTGCTTTTAGATGTTGCACATACCACAAGCCTCCAGCGGCTCCTGATAACAACATAAAAAAGAAAACTAGTTTAATTTGACCCAACATGTCTCTCTACTACTTCACATAGTGCAGACACAGTCATAATATCAAATGTTTCTTCTTCTGGTATGGAAATACCTAGTTTGGATTCTATTTGAACAAACACGTCGACTATATCAAATTCGTCACCACCTAAGTCGTCCATCATATGACTATCTTGTGTAATGCTTTTGTCTTTACCAAAATGTGATTCTAATACTTCTAAGATTTCTACTCTCATATTTTCCTCAATAATAAAACATCATCGCTACCTTCTTTAGAAAGTGTAAATCTACCTTCGCTAAAATTGTTGACTACATATGATTTGCCAATTGCATCAGCAAATGCCAAGTCATCACTTAACATACTTCTAATAGGTTCTGACGAAATGTCTTCTAATATATCTTTTTGACCAAAGTTGACTAATTCAAATTCAAATACTCTCTTGCCTCTTTGAAATTGTATTCTATCTTTATCTGTGTCTTTATCTAAATTAACGTTTGACATCAAACTGTCAATTAAAAAGTTTCCTAAGTTTTCTTTATACTCGCTTTCTTGTGCTTCAACTTTATTTTGTTGAAATGTTTTTTTATCTACATACATATCTGGGTCCACTATTACAAAACTTTTCCATGTATCTTCGTGTAGTTTAAAGTCTTCATCTGCATAGTATGGCTTTACAGTCCATGCTAGTTTACCAGACAAGTTCTCTACATCATGTAAAATTTTATCTATTTTTTCAAAGACTTGGTTGTCTCTTTTCATTTCTACAAACACCATGTAGTGTCCGTCATCGTTTGCGGCTGGGGAAGCCTCGCAATCTAATGTTTCATATGCACCTGACTCTACAAAGTTTGATAAGTCTTTAGCAGGAGCCAAATCGTCTACATAAAACCCCACTACAATTACATCTTTATTATCACCTGTCTTTGGTGAAAATTCATCTAAACTGATTTTAGGAATAACTAGATCAACAAGGTCGTGATGTTTCATTATACGACGCCTCCTAGTGGATCTGCTGGCATTGGTGCAGTTGGATCAACTCCTTGTTGCAACATTGCACCTGCTTCGGCATCCTGTGTAGATATTACTTCGTCGTTCATTTTAGTTTCTGCTTCATCATAATGCTCTAAATACTTTCTTGGCACTCGTAATTCAACTAACCATACAGGATCGCTTTCTGTTTTAGTTTTTCTGTAGACCCTATTGCGTGTGATTTCAACTTCTATATCGTCTGGACTCATAATCTTTTTAGGATATTCAAATACATCTTCATTGAACTTAACTTGACATTTTTTGTTAGTTAATCGCAATGCACCTTCTGGATCTGGCATTTCTGCTTTGTCGTACATTAGTGTTAGGTCAATCCAGTATTTACTAGGACGGCCTACTTCAACTATCTTACCCTTTTTCCAGTTCTTAAATGCATAAATACCTAGGTGCTCAAAGAGTCCGTCTAGTTCTAGTAGCATATCAAGAAGTGTTCTATCTTGGTTAATAGCCTTTATGGTATTATTGATATCTTCTGAAGTATATTTTGACATACAAGTATTTATCAAAGTTATTAAATGAGTTGTTTTAACATTGACGTTAAATACTAAATAATATTACATGATGATTAACAACCATTCAAAAAGTTGTAGACAACATATACAGGACCCAACCGTTCATGAATCCATGCACGGTTTTTTTATGGCTTCACAAAAAGGAGATACCATGTCAAGAAAGAAACGCAAAGAACGAGAATTCAAGGCGAGCATACGCCAATTACAAACGGAGGATTTAATATTGAAACTTGATAACAGATATAACACTAAGACGGCTAATTGTACAGTAGTACCTAGAAACATAACCCAAGACAATTTACTTGCATCGCTAGAGCATACTAATACGTCTATTACATTTGCTGTAGGACCAGCAGGTACGGGTAAAACGTATATTGCTACAAAGAAAGCCATTCAGTCGTTATCATCTGGTATGGTGTCAAAAATAGTTATTACAAGGCCAGCGATCAGTGTCGATGAGCAACACGGCTTCTTACCTGGTACATTACAGGATAAGATGGCGCCATGGACTAGGCCAATTATAGATATTTTTGAGGAACACTTTACAACCAGTCACATTGAAAACATGATAGATGCAAATATTATTGAGATTGCGCCATTGGCGTATATGAGAGGTAGAACATTTAAAAACTCTTTTATTATTGCTGATGAAATGCAAAATGCAACTATTGAACAAATGAAAATGCTTTTAACTAGAATAGGCGTAGGCAGTAAAATGGTTATTACTGGTGACTTACGTCAGCATGATAGAGGCTTTGGTGACAATGGATTAAAGGATTTCTTAGAGAGATTACAAGACAAAGATTACGAATTTATTAGAACAGTCGAGTTTACTAGCAAGGATATTGAAAGACATCCTGCTGTAGCAGAAGTACTCGGTGTATATGATGATTTAAACTAATTTTTTTAAGATAATTTCACTTACTTGGCCGACTTGGCTATGTTCTAAATCATACAAGTCGGTCATTCTATCTACTGCACTTTTAATAGCAACCAAAGGATCACTTTTGTTTTGCTTGATATGTGTGTGGACAAACCCACCTTCTTTAAATTCGGGTTCGAAACGCATCATTTCTTCTGCTACTGTAACCAGGTCGACCATATTGATAACTCATTGATTTCTATTTCTTGTGGCTTATCTAAACACCACTTAATTGTTTCTGCTACAGTTTCAGGCGATAGTTTATTATAGTCCTTGGCACGTGGAGGCACCATATCTGTATCTACATAGCCTGGATTTATATTAATTACTCTGACCCTTTTATTCATATCACTAAACACATTTGATTGTGCTATGTGATCTAAATGCTTTTTGTCTGCTCCGTAAAGTGATGTTCTAACACCGTCGTACTTGCTTCTGCTGTTTATATTTACAATAGTTTTAGTATCATCTGTTCTCCACAAGTTAAACAATTGATCAAATAATTCTGATTGCTTAGTACCTGAGTATGCATTATTAATAAACACATCGCATGAGTTGGCTGTCATTATAATAGGTTTAATTTCATTTATATCAAATCCATTACTTCTACTCATACCAACGACATCATGCTCTTTACTAAGTAAATCAAAACATGCTTTACCTATGCCTTTGCTATGACCTGTAATTGCTATTTTCATGCTAAATTCTCCACAGGCAATTTCACACATTTCAGTGTAAGTTTGTGTTGTTTAGTGATGGTCTCTCTGTTTTTTCTGTAGTATTGCATGTAGATATCCATACTCTGAAATGAATCTAGTTCTTTCATAAAACTTTCACATTGTTTTGTGTTATCAAATCCTTTCAATAGTTGAGTATCTTGCACCTCATCACCAAGCATTAAAAAAATCATCAATGCTATTTTCAACTGTTCTTCCTTTTGAAATACATATAAATTCCAAAGGCACTAATAATAAACCAAAAGAATTCTATTACTAAACTTGCTAGGTTAGGTGTGTAAACCAAACTAACTGTAACGAGTATTGCTACAATTAAGTTATTGAAACTGTACCAAAAACCTTTAGGGTCTATGCGTTCTAATTGTAGTAATGCGTATGTGACTATTAGTAATGCCACACCTGTGAATCCTATTATATCGGGTATTGTAATCATGCTGATGCTGTATATTGTTTTGATATGTATTTCATTTTATTAAAAACGCTCATCATACCAATTTGTCTTTGCATACTAAGTTGAGCACCTAACGGTATCTTTTGTACAGAAGACGAGTTAAAATTTAGCATATCATTTGGCTGGTAACCACTGAATGCCTCTACTAAAATATGTAATAAACCTTTAACAAGTTTACTGTCTGAGTGTGCATAGAACTGCAATGTATTGTTTTCGTCTAGTATATGTGTTAACCACACATCACTTTGGCAACCTGCAACATAGTTTTCTTCATTGAACATTTCTTCTACGCCTATACCTGCTAAGTCGTCTCCTAATTCAATTAAGTATTCATAACGATCTAAATCAGTTTCTAGTGCTTCTAGTGTTTCTACGATTGGTTCTATTGTTGCTATCATCTTAACTTCTTATTTTTGCTAACTGCTTTTTCTAACAGAGATAGTTTGATATTTTTACCTTGTGCATAATTAATCAATGCTTCTGTATCCTTAGGAAAACAATGGCCACCAAAACCATGCTCGCCATCAGTACCGGGCACTTTCATATGACTGTTGCCCATGCGTGGATCTCTAGTTAGCATATCTGTAAACTGGTCCCAACTTACCATACTACTACTTGCTTGTTGTAGGTTGTACAGTTCATTAAAGAAAACAACCTTAGTTGCTAACCAACTATTAATAGTGTACTTGATCAAACTTGCAGTACTCAGGTCTACTTTGAATGTCGGAACCACTCTCACGTTGCTATACCTATTGTAGGCTTTTTCAACTGTGTCACAGTCTTTCCATTTCCCTCCGAGTACTTGCATGTTTGGATTCACAAAGTCTTGTGATGCATTTGCTTCAGTAAGAAACTCTGGGTTATAAACTATTTTTAATTTATAACTCTTTTTGAATACATGTAAGTAGTCAGGTATAATTGTGCTTTTAACAACAACTATACCTTTGTACTCACGATCGTTTAATTCCTGCAGAACGTTAGTAACAATGTCTACATTAACACTCCCATCTTCGTTGGGTGGCGTTGGAACACAAACGAAAGTAAGTGGTGGATCAAAGTCATTGACAAGTTTATCAATTGTGTTGTCCTCTGAAATTTTAGGATCCACCACGTACTGTTCTATTTTGGAAAAGCCATCGCTGACAGCACTTCCTACAAAACCTTTGCCTATTATTCCTATACTATACTTCATTAAGTAACCAATTTAATTTTTTATTTACATATCTATTTACTGTTTGATCTGTAATAAAAGTTGCTTTTTGAACTAGACCTAATCCTGACAGAGTTTCTTTTTGCTCATACCAGTCGTTTCTTGATGAGGCTATGCCTTGTGACATAACACTTTGCCAAGTAAATGCTTCAATGTGATTTGTTATAACATTTCTTTTTTGTATTGCTTTTGAGAATATGTCAGTGCGTTCTTTTGCTTCTGATTTGTTAGTGTATTCGTTTGACCATTCTAATGTATTTTCGTCTATGGTGTAACCAAATCTTTCTGGGTATATATCTATATCAGCAAAGGCACCTTCGTCCCATGCTAACCATTCTCCACCAAAGTCCTTGTAGCCAGGATGATTCTTTTTAGGCTCAATTATTAATGTTATTGTACCAGCATTATCAACAAGTAAATTGTCTTCACAGTATCTTAAATTTTTTTCAAACTCTGCGTAACTGTCGTTTGCTAATCCAAATATAAAACCTGAACTAATCCAAAAGTCATCTATTTCTTTTCTTAACCTTTGAGAAACATACACAAGATCTTCTATTGTGCTTTTCTTTCTTGTGGCTTTTATTGCGGTATTACCAAAACTTTCTATACCAAAGTTAGCACCATTCATTCCAATTTCTTTATACAAATCTATCTGGTGAGGTCTTTTTGCCATAACATCAAGTCTAGCAAAAGATGTTATTCTAGGTTTAAAACTTAATCTATTAACAACTTTAGCAAGTAACTCTAGTTTTTCATCTGATTCATTAAGTGTATCATCTGCGGCATAGAAATGTGTAATTCCGTATGTATCGTATGCATGTTGCATTGTGTAATAAAGTTGCTCTTCGCAATTCATATAAAGAGTCTTAGATGCTCGTAAAGGATAATTGCAAAAACTACAATTAAATTTACAGCCTAGTGCAACTTCAAATCCTATCACATCAGTGGATTCTAAGAAGTCGTCTTCTTTGAATAAACCATATGTTATGGGTTTCTCTATATCATAATTATAATTATGGTTAGCAAAAATGTTTGTAAACTCTGGATTTTGTACAAACCTTGACATGTCTTTTCCAGCAACAAAATCTGTTAGCATTTCAGTACATCTACCTAAGAAAACACCATCACAGTATTTCATATAGTCCATGTCATTGCGTTGTACTCTTCTATTGCCTCCATATAATATTTTTGCATTAGGTAGTTTGCTTTTAATTTGTCGAGCAAGTTGAATATACTCTTTTTCTAAACCCATAGATAGTGTAGCACTTATACATATAAACTGTACTTCTGAGTTACGAAAATAATTTATTATACCTTTGATTAAATCTTCTTTATCAAAATGAAAACAATAATCTATAACAGTTGCCTCTACACCTAACTTTTCAAACTCATGTTTAATAACATGGGCACCCAACGATCTGTAATTTGCTGGGAATGTAGAACGAATTATTTCTTTAGATATTCTTGGTTTTTGTTTGTTAGATTCAGATATAACAACGGCTTTGTTTTTCATGCTAATATTTATTAACTCATCGCATTCATTTCTAATTCGACTAATGTTGCACTAAGGTTAATCTCTGGGTCAGCACATGATACACTTTTAACCATACCATCTCTAATGATAACAATACTTTGATCTTGCTTCAATGGATCAGTACCCCAAAGTTCTAAGTTCCTATACAAAAACTTAAACACATCTTCATACTCTTCTGGTCTTGCCTGATCGCAAATAAGTGTTCTTGCTTCTTTGTACTTGCCTGCTTTAAACAAGTCTACCATGGACAGCATCCAGTCGCTTTGTGCGGCATCGCCGTCCTGAGGACTTTGTAAAACTCCGTCTACCACATTTTGCTGTACCAAGTTGATGCTCTTACGAAGATCTGGATAACTTGCTTGTACATAAGTGTCGAGAGTTTCTAAATCTATCTGTACGTCCTCCTCTACACAGATAGTTGCTATCCTGGCCGTAAATTCATTTACGTCTAGTTTCTCAATATGGAAACCTTGGGACCTACTATGAAGGGCCGGGATAATTCTTTGTGGGTAGTTACATGTTAGTATGAACCTAGCAGTTGTGTGATACATTTCCATCATACCACGTAACGCCGCCTGCCCATTGGGAGTAATGTAATCTGCTTCATCTAGCAATACATACTTAAACTCACCAAACGGCATAGTACTCACAAAGTTTGTGATTCTATCTCTAATAACATCAATGCCGTTTTCGTTACTAGCATTAATTTCAAGTACATCAAATTGATCTACTTTTAAACTGTGTAGCAATAGTTTTGCTAATGTTGTTTTACCTGTACCAGGTGCTCCGCTAAACAGTAAGTGAGGCAATGCTCCGTCACTAATCCAGCCTTCTATTTGCTTACGTTGATTAACATCTCTAAACACATAGCCGTCTACGGTGTTAGGTCTATATTTCTCTACCCATAATTCTTTCATTTAAAAACCTCAATAGTTGTTGTGTCGTTATGATCATTTAAAAGAAAGTTGCGTGACTTTGTTACTTTCTTAACAGCACCTTCAACTCTATAATATGTAACTAACTCTTGCTTAATCACATCTTTACTTGCTATAGGATATAATCCGTTTGCATTTGCATGATTAGAGTCATCTGTATAGTCATCAGTTTCCTGTGCATCGTACAGTTCGTCAAATAAGTTACCTTGTTTCATATGCATTCCTTTTGTGTATTATAAACTATTTGTGGAGAGAAGTCAACTATTTTTCGTATCCAAAGCACTCAAAGTCTTGTTTCCAATATTCTGCAATTTTTTCTCTATTGTTATTATGATCTAGTAATTGCATAAAATCTGCTGTTGTTCTATTATCACTTGGATGTCTAGCATGAAAATTATTTGCTCTATATATTTGTGTTTCCTTGCCTATAATTAACTTTGATACTTCCGGCCAACGTTCTACAAGTTCTTCTTGTTTTAAAACAAAATCAAAGAATTCTATGTTAGACGGGTCATTGTCTAAGACTGTGTGGATCAAAGGTTCGTTGACCAATGTAACTTGCCACCAATGTTTTGCCTGGTTACCTCCTAAGTAATCACACATTTCATCTAAGAAAAATGTAAATGCGTCTATGTGCTTGTCCATATCGTCAGTCATTTTATACATAGACATATCTATTTGAGTAGAATGATCTGCATTAGGTGGTGGCTGATTAGGGTGATCCGGATCACTTACATTTACAGGAAATGCAGGAGCATAATGCCAAATGTCTGCTAGATATCCTGCTACTACTCTTGTGTATGGGTTACGACAAAATGTTACTTTAGGTGCATCTAGTATATCATTTTCTACTACGTCAAACAAATCATAGTTTATAGACCAATTGTCGCCTGACAAGTCCAGATAGTTTTCTCTACCTATGTATGTTTGAAGCCATAAGTTTAAGGAGTTTGATCCGCAACGTCTACCTTTAACAAACACAAACGGATGTGCTTGTTTTTTACCAATTAAAATTTCCATTATTTTTCATATCCAAAACATTCAAAGTCATTGCTCCAACAGTCTGCAATCTTCTCTTTGTTATTATTATAGTCTAACACATAACTAAAATCTATTTTTGTCTTTGTATTTTGATGCCTGTCATTGAATGTGTTTACATTATTTAATGGTACTTCCTTGCCTAATATCTTATTGCTTATTGCTGGAAAGGTTGTTGCTATTTCTTCTTGCTTGATTATATGATCAAAGAATTGCACATTGTCTTTGTCATTATCTAGTACTGTATGGAACAAAGGCAATGTAACACTTGTATTCTGCCACCAGTAGTTGTTAGGTGTGTACACATAGGAATCAGACTTTGTAGAGTCTACCCTTTGATTATATTCCATAAGTGTATCTAAAAAGAATGTAAAGTTTTCTATGTGAATTTCTTTATCTTCAGTAATCTTATATGCTGAATGGTCAATTGATTTCTCAGGATTCATTGGTTCTGGTTGATTAGGGTGTGTAAGATCACTTGGGTTGGCTGGTAAGTCTCTAGCCAGATGCCATATATCTACATGGTAACTTGCTATTAGTCTGGAGTAAGGGTTACGACAAAAAGTTACTTTAGTTCCTGCAAGTATATCGTCTTCGACAATATTGAATAGACTGTAGTTGTTACACCAGTTATCACCTGCTATAAGAACATAGTTATCTTTGCCTACATTATCATCTAGCCATGCATCAAGACTATTACTACCGCATCTTCTTGCTTTGATAAAAATGAAAGGATTAGGATAATCCTTATTGCTAACAATAATTTCCATTATTTGTTTTTTCTTTTAAGTTTTTGTTCTATTTCTTTTTTGTTGTGTTCGTGTAAGAATTTATCTTCATCTACATAAGTAGGCGCATTCTCTAATGCTTTTTTGGCTTGCCAGTATACTTGATAGATCTTTTTCTTACAACCCCAACCGTTGTATCCATCAATGTTTGGATCATGCATAACACCTTCCCATTGCCATAGTTGTTCTGCTATTGCTTTGTTACCTGTTTTTTCAATGTACGGCATGTGCTTTTCTTAATTCTTTATTTTTAAACCAAACTCTTACAAAATATTTTCTTGTAATAGCAACCAGTGTGAACCAAAATGTTAAGAACACAGAAGTCCAAAAGATAATGTCTCCTTCACTTTCTAAATTAGGTATGAATGTTCTATTGGCAATATATAATAACAACATGTTTAGCGGAAAGTTAATAACTAATGCTATTGCTGTATCGCCTACTGACTCTTTTAATGATTGTGTATCTATGCTCACACTTCACCAGATTCAGTGTAAATTTCTTGTTTGGCAGTCTGTTTAGCAGTAAACACTCTTTGATCATCTCTTAATGAAGATGTGACTTGCTGGCTTTCATAGTATTCTGTTGGCAGTACACTTCCTGGGAAATACCCAAGTACACCGTCATGATAGTCTACTTTCCAAAACATAAATTTATCATTGTATCTGGCTCCTGAAGAAACATGTTTGTCTACATCTTCAGGCATCACACCAATTGTTTCTGAGAGTTGCTCTCGATATTCATCAATTGGTAATTGTATATTAGGTGTCCATCTACCGTGTTTAACTACTACCCAGTAACCCGGCTTGAGTTCGTCTCCAAACTTTTCTCTGATAGTTGTTCCTACACTAAACACCTGGAACCATCTGCTTCTCACACCTGATTCCTTGCTGTCATCGTTTGGTATAATAATACCACTGGCTAGTTTCTTCTCTCCGAAGTCGCCATTTATACATAAAAGGTTGTCACCTATTGCTTTTAATCTAGTCATCTTCTTCCCAGTCGTCTTCAAATAACGGCACCATTTCTATATCTCCATTGGGCAATTCCACCTCCTTATACCCTATTGGTTCTTTACTTTGTGCTTGTGCTTTTGATTTTGCAACCTGTGTTTTAGTAAGTTCTTCTACATCTTTTTCTTCTTGCATCTTAATTGGTTCTACAGGTTCTTTTTTAACTACTGGGTCTGGCTGTACTTTAGCCTCTGACTTGCCTGTGGCGGCAGTCTTTACTTCTGGTGATAAATCAGATGGTTCTGCATTTACGCCACTAAATGATGGTTGTGCGTTTTTAATGCTGACTTGCCCTGATTCGGAACCATTAGCATTTTTATAATGATCTCTTGCTCTTTGATCGGCAGTCTTTATTATTTGACCACCAGGGCCAATGAGGTCTCCTTTACCGTTCACAGACATATTGCCAATAGCAGGAGCATCGCCTTGTTGAGCGATAATAGATTCCATGTCTATGACTTTGCCTTTACTTGTTAAATGTTTACTCATCTTTTAAAAATTCCTTAATATCTAAATTGTATTTAAGGCTATCAACCTTGTGTACACCAAGTAAGTATAATACATAACTTGCTACACTACTGCCTCTACCAACACCCCAGACTATTTTATGCTTTCGCATGGTATCAATAATATATATCAACGCCCTTAGAATGGGATATAGGTTCCTGGACCTATATTGTTCTAATTCTTCTACTACTCTATTTATTTGTTCTTGGGTAGGCTCAGGTGGTAGTTCGTGGACCACATACTCATCAATGTCTATGTCTTTGTAGTGATCTGGTATCATCCATTGAGATTGCATACTGCTATGGTATGTATCTACATCAATGCCCATGTTGGCTAATAGTTGCAATGCATCTATTCCTAGTTCATTGCAATTACTATTAAAAGTGTTTATGTCATTGGTAGATATAAAGTCTATACCATCCAACACTTTGTTATTATATAGCAACTCAATGCCAGTGTTTTCGCAGTTTTGACTTCTACTAAATTTATCTAAACTATCTTTGGTTTCCATGCTTTCTTTTTGTATTCGTCTAAATTAATAATTTCGCCTGTGTCTCTGGATTCTGGATCAAGTATTGTTCTAACTTTGTTTGCTATAGTTTCAAATGGCTCTGTTACATGATGCTGTGTATTTTCAAAATGGTTTGCCATAAAGTCGTCATACTCTTCCTGGTCTTTTGCACTACCATCATATGTGGATATATCATTTCTAAACCACCATGCTATTTCATTAAACTTTATACCATCTATCATTGTATCAATACCAGGCAAATACTCATAATTTAATTCATCATCTGTATAAGTATAACTGGTTTTTGTTCTTAAGTCAATGATTTCTACATTACCTATGTAACAATGTTCTGTAATTGCATTAAACTTAGAGTGCAAAATTACATTTAGACATGCATCACCTGTGCTAGGCACATATACTAATGGATTATCAACATCCATGCAATTCTTTAATACAAAATTAGCACCATTAGGATCAAACACTATTGCATTATCAAATACTGCTTCTAGCATAAAGTTCATTTTGTGAAAGTTTAGTGAATGATAGAATGAAACTTCTTTTTCTTTGAACCCTTCTTCTGGTATTGATGTAAATTCTATATTGATCGTATATGGTATTATATCTAAAGAGTACATAGTATCTTCTGCGTTAGATATTACTTTTATCATATAGATATCTTTTGTTATTGTGGTGTAATTATTTCTTGTTGTTATATACATAATGTTGTGCTAATAATTTTGTAATTGCTGTTTGTCTTAATTCTTCTTTAACTTCTTCTGGTACAGGATCAGGTTGCACTTGCATTTCACCTTCGCCTATTTCGTACACACCAACACCTTCTTCAATATCTTTTTTAGCCATTGCTAATTGCATACGTTCTCTATATTCAAAATTTGCTTCGTTAATATATTCTTCTAATTGCCTAAATGCAGGATAGTTTGGATTTGCAGTTAGCAACTTCTTAGACAACGTATCAATATGGTTAAGAAGTGCTTCGTCATCGTAGTTACTAAAATCGTTAAACATTCTTTACCTTTAGTAGATACTTGTAGTAATCTTTTTTGTTCTTAAAACCTATTTGTCTTCCTCTAATCATTACATTATATATCTTTAACTTTTCTTTTTTACAAAACTCTCTTGATAAATGTTTGTGTTCATTACTATTTATGGGGGCCTTGTACTCAAAGGACTCCCATAGTGATATCATTCCAGCGGTACGCTCTTCAAGTGTAGCATCTAATTTACCAAAGATAATATTGCTTTCTTCGTCAGAGTAAACTTGACTCAGTTGTTTCGTAAAATTTGTCATAGTTAGTTTGACTCAATGTATTAAATGCAAAACGTTGGCTAAAGATCATGTCTAAGTTTGGTAAGGCATTCTTAACACAAAACTCAATAGCAAAATTTTGATTCCGGCCTCCTATAGATAGTTGGTAATTATTAATAATACTTTCTGTAAATCCTGCAGGTAATTTGTAATTATTTAACTTTGATCTACCTGGATTGACTATGTTATAGTCTTCAAAAGACAGTTGTGACCTAAGGTGTTTAATGTCCCTTACGCCTACATACGCCGTCTGTAACGCATTATAATCTGCCTCTACGAACTTAATAATGCTTCTGTTGTTAGGACTTGTTAAAAGGGTGTATTTTTCCTCTTGTTCCTGGATTTGCCATTCCCAATTAGACATATAAAAGTTTATAGTTTCTTCCATATTATTTGTATGATACACTAGACCATAAAAATTAATTAGTTCACTTGGAGTAACTTGACGAACATTTTTTCTATCGAAGGAGTCATTAAGATATGATTCCATTGCATGTTCGCCGGCAACTGTTAATGAAAAACCATTTGGATCTTCTAATTCTTGGAACCCATCGGGTTCATCACTGTAAAATCCTAATCCATATATACCACTGCTTTCATTTATAACTGTTTTTACATGCAGTATTACGCCACCAGCGGTATGCCAAGATGATATATCTTCCAAACTTTCGTTTGCTTGTCTAAAGCCTAGTGATAAAAAGTTGTCAAATATGTCAGGATCTTGTATTGAATTTTTATATTTTAAGAATGTTAGATCAATCGATGGTTTTGTCATTGTCCTGCTCCTCAGCAGTATCGCAAGACTGGCAACATTCTGGTGTTCCGCATAAGGCATGGAGCACACCGTCTTCGTCGTAGCCTTCTTTGTTTACTTTCTTAGGTGTATAGATTTTTGGTTGAAATTCTTTTAATTGGTCCATACAGATATTTATCTGTTTTACTATGGACGTTTGTCAACAATCTCGTCTATCAACCCATACTCTAATGCCTCAGTGGCAGTCATAAAGTTATCACGTTCAATATCCTTATTAACTTCATCAAACGTTTTACCTTTACTATTATGCTTTACATAAATCTCTGTTAATTCTGTTCGCATTCTGCGTATTTCTTGTGCCGCAATTTCGATGTCTGTTTGCTGTCCTCTTGCACCACCACTTGGTTGATGTATCATATGTCTTGCTTTTGGTAGCATATATCTTTTACCAGGTGCTCCTGCTGTTGCAAGTAAACTGCCCATACTACATGCCTGGCCCATCACAATAGTTGATACATCTGATTTAATGTATTGCATTGTGTCGTACATTGCCATACCACTTGTAACTACTCCGCCTGGAGAGTTGATATAAAAATTAATATCTTCACTGCTGTCTTCTGCTTCTAAGAATAGTAACTGAGCACAAATGCTATTTGATACTTGGTCGTTTACTTCGCCGTTTAAAAATACAATTCTTTCTTTTAAAAGTCTGCTGTAGATATCGTAACTACGCTCTCCGCCTGCTACTTTCTCTACTACATAAGGTATAAAATTCATTGTTGCTCCTAGTTAATATCTCCCCACCTTCTTTTGTTTGGCGGGAATGCTTTGTAGTTATTTATAGATTCATATTTTTGATCTGGTACCATTTTGATGATATCAGGAAAAGTGTTTTCTATAATAACTTTGTGTATTGTACTATGAAATGTTTGTTGCGTCAAGTCATTAACAGATAGACCTAACATTAATTGTGGTATTTCTGGCACTCGCCATGGTGATATTATATTGTGATAGTCTATAGAAAGTATTTCTTTGTTGTGTAATATTTGATTAAGTACAAATTTCTTTGCTTCAATTAAATCTGTACCTTCGTATATAGGAAAGTCGTCAGGTATAGTTTCGCTGATATGAAAATTATACAGGTAGGAGCCAGAATGTTTATTTAATTCTTCATGATAGTCTAAACCAAAGCAATTCATTATAGAACTAGCATGGTGCGGAAACCTCAATGTTTCAATGCCTCCTGCAAATCCTGTTAGCATTGCTGTAAAAGGTTCACCAACTAAACATTCTTTATAGGCAATATATTTGTTTAAGTACTCATTATACAATGGTGTTCTATAATTTTTTGTGTGTATTTTAACAAGGTCAGGTATTTCTAATCCACTTGTAGAATAATTTATAGGTATAGGAAATTTATATTTTTTGATAATTGCTAGGACTACTGCTGTATCTAACCCTCCGCTAAAAAACAATAAAGATTTATTATATTTAGAACAAGCAGATGATATTCTTTCTGCTATTTTTTCCTCTATTATATTTGCGGCTGATTCAAATGTTACATCTTTAAATTTAAAATCAGGAATAATTGATTCAGTGAAATGAGATTCACCGTCGTATTTAAAATGATCTATACTGCAAGGTGAGTTATTATTGTAGAAGCAATGATTATTAGTTAATAATAATCCTGTGTTATTATTAAAATATGTTTTACTTTGATGATAAAAAGGCATAGATATATCTATAGTGTTATCAGCAATATCAATTTTTACATATTCATACTCATGCCCTTTATAAAAACCTGTGTTAGTTGTTTTCCAATGACTATCTAGATAAAGGCAAACATTGTCATTCTTGTACATGCATGTTAAGAATTTTGGTTTAGGATAATCTTTCTTAGCAAGTAAGAATATCATCTTCCCTCAATAGACCAGTGTTGATAAACACCTTGTACACATACTGCTTGGTAGTATGCGTCTTCGTCTGCACTATGTAAATTCTGTTGTATGGCTTTGCGTGGATCAACAGGCATCATATTAAATATTGTTCTGCAATCCATTACTTGCCAGAAGGCCCAATTCATGTGATGATCAAACTGCTTGTATAAATTCTCTAATATTACCATATCGAACTGAGGACCTTGACACCATATTTTATCAACACCCACTAAATATTTATTGAGATCTTTAAAAAACACTTCAAGTGGTACCCTGCCTTCCTCTGTGAATGCTTCGTCTTGAATATGTTGTGGTTGTCCTGCCCACCATTGCAATGTACTTTCAAGCACACTTCTATCAGCAGTCATTTGCTCATCAGCACTAGGTCGCCAAAGTGTTTTAGCATGTGGGTCTGTTAGTTTATACGGATCAAACTTTACTGCACCTACAGACAATACAACACAATCAGGCTCAGTGCCTAGTGTTTCTATATCTATCATTGCATGTGTGGCCATACGAATACTCCAGTAAAGTACTATTATATGGAATTTTTATAGAAAAGTCAAGTCTTTTTTGCTTAACCAAGTAATAAATGATCTGCGTTCGCCGGAAGTTACTTCGGTGATCTCATGTGGAACATGACCGCCATTAAATAAACACACAAAGCCTTTTAGTTTAGGCAAAATCCAGTCACCTATAACAACATCTCCGCCAGTATATTCGTTTTCATCTGATAATTGAATAATCAATGTCCATTCACGTTTTTTAAGTATTTCAGTATCACCGGAATCAATGTGGTTTTTCAAAAAGTCACCTGTTTGATATCTAATAACTTTTGCCCATTGATCAAAGTTACCACATACCCAATGATCCAACTTACTTTTTAAAAAGTCTCTAGCAATAATAACATCATTACCAAAGTAAGGATTTGAATGGGCATCAGCAAGGTCAACTCTGGTTTCAGTTCTTTTACTCATATCTGGTCTGTATTTTTCCTCAACCTCAACAATTTTGTTGTCTTCCATAGAGATATTAAATACAGTTGCTTGATGAAAAGGATGTTTGGGAAATTGATTATAAATTATATCACACTCTTCTGGTGTAAATATTTGACCTTGTACTCTGTTAAGAACTCTGCGTTCAGGATTATGTTTAAAAAATTCCTCTTTAGAGGTAAACACTATTCTTCCTCGTATTCTAGTTCGTCTATTTGATTTTGAATGTTGCGGATTGCGTCTTCGAATGGTTCTTCTAATTGATATATAGCAGACTCTAATTCATTTTTTAATTCTAATACTTTGCTTTCATCGTATTTGTCTAACTCTAAACCTACATCTTCTGCTATGCCGGCCAACTTAGACATAATTTCAATATGTGTATCTACATACTTGATAGTTTTGGTTGTATCTCTTGCCATACCCAAAGCACCTTCTAACTTGTAAAGTTTATCTTCTAATGCTTCTTTACTAGGTTGCTCTTGTAAGTTATTAATGTTTTCTGTGATACCAAACTCAGGCATATTAATAAACTTACCATTAAATTCTACTTTGATATGCTCAGGCTTAACACCGTTTTTTAACTGAGACGTTATGTTTCTACTTACCTCATATTGATCTCTAAATCTAAATGGATTAATCCAATCTGATTTACCAGATGCATCTGTTGTGTATATATGTATAGCAAATATATCGCTTTTTGTTTGCTTTTGCTTAAACTTATCTTGTGCATCAATTACATCGCCCTCATAGATACCGTCTTTGACTGTACCTACTTTTGCTTTTTTCTTTTTCTTTTTCTTTGATGAACCTTTTGAACCCCAGTAGCCTCCGTAACCTGCAAAGTAACCGCCTCGTGATGTAGTAGGTTCTGAAGAAGTGGAGTCAGCGGATGGAGTAGCATCAGAGCCACCACCTTCTGCAGACCCACCGTCTCCACTTGAACTTGTTGCACTACCACCAGCAGTTGCACCACCAGAGCCACCAGCGGCTCCGCCACCTGCTCCAGCACCACCGCCACCTCCGGCGTCTGCCATTAATTTCTTGTACTTGATACTATCCTTAATGGCTTCTATTACTTCGTCGTATTTCATATTAGTACGTTGCGTCTAATGTTTCTATTTCTTCTCGAGTTAGATCTGAATCTGCTAATGTACTTGCATCGTATCCTGTTGCTTTATGTAAAGTTTCATTCTCGATATGCTCAAAGTATTGTGTTGTAGTTCCTGAAACATCTCTACAAAAAATACATTTGTATACTGTTTCATCAACCGGTGTATTACCAGTTGCCGCTGGTGATTCTTTAGCGGCCGCTAATGCTACATCTGGATCTACACCTTTTGCAACCATGTCATCTCTAATCTTTTGCCATGTATCTAATGGCGTTGCTAATGTATAGTGACTCATTATTATTCCTCTTTATAAACAGTCCAGGCACCATATGCAATCATGCCCCAACCTATTAAACTTGTTGGTATTAATATCATTACAATACCTCCACCTATTAGGACTGCTCCGTCCCAACTGGTTCTCTCTTGTGTTCTGTCAAATATCCAATCTTTAAGATTATTCATTGTGATCTCCTATTTGTAATAGTATTTATCTACTTACCTTGTGGAGACTCTTCATCTAGGTTATCTACATGCTGAACATAATGTGGCATACCGTGATCTGCTACAAAATCAAAGAATTTAAACTGTTTACAAGCGGCCCAAAAGCCTCTCCAGCCGTCTTTGATCCTTTGCCATATAGTTAAATTTCTAATATTACCAAAACTATTGATATACATTAGTTTACCGCCATGTACAAACCCAAATAAAGCAGGTGGTACTCTTGGAACTATATCATTATTATTAACATATCTGTGATAAGAACCAATCTTACATCCTTCCAGGTGTCTTCTAAACTTTCTAGTTCCTACTCTAGGTTGACCGAACGTTTTTAATTCCTCTACAGGTATTTTATCATGGCATAGCATCTCTGCTACTAATACTGCCATTGCTCCACCTAAACTGTGTCCACACACATATACTTTTTCTTTATTCTTTCTGCCGTCTTTGACTGCTTTAAGAATACCTGGATAGACTTTGTTAGCCTCTTCCCAGAATCCTGAATGCACCATGCCGTTTCTATCATGTCTTACAGGTATTGTTTTTAAGTCTGCTAACACATCTGCAAACTGAGATGGCTCAGTTCCTCTACATGCTACAACTATTTTACCTGTTCCAAAATAAACCCATGCTTGAGCATTTTCTACAGAAACAAATACAGGATTCTTTTTACCAAATCCAGGAGGTCGTTTCTTTTGTCTTTCAGGATCATCTGGATCAAGGTAACTACGCCCTGCCAGTCTTGCCATTACTTTGGCTTGTGATATCTCTTCCAGATTGTCAGAGATAAGTTTGTTTTCATTGCTCATAATTACTCCTACCTAATTATGCTAGTATTTATCTATCGATAAATAAGAATATTACTGTAGGAGTAATTTAAATGGTAACTGAATTAGTTCCGTATTCTTTTAAGAAAGATATGTTGTTGGTCTGCTCTATAGGACTCAACATAGGATTTATTATAGGCATTCTGCTTATATAAGAAAAGCCCCACTAAAGTGAGGCTTTATAATTGTATCTGATATAACCTTTGCTCTGGGCAAGAGTGATATTACTTTAGAATCTTAAGATAGGTTCAATTGCGAGGTACATAAACCAGACCATAAAGGCTAAGCCACTAAACGTGAAGCACGTCTCTCCGTCTGGACAATACTTCTCTTTGAAGTCTGCCAAAAATTTGGGTAAATCTGTAAAGGTTTCAGAAACAAAACTTTTAATTGTATCTGTTGTCATTATATTCTCCTAGTCTAATTACAATTAGCACTAGTCATTCACAGATTCTTACGAACTCTGCTCGGGGGTTAAAGTTCCTTAACTTTTGTGATTTCGTATGTTGTATCTTCGCATTGAGACCTACAGCGGATACTTACCGCTACAACCGACAATCAATCAACCGTCCCGTTGTGGAAGAGACCAATGATCTTCCAAAGAGTATTTATCTATCATTAACACATCAGTTAAGTTTTATGGTATTTTAAGTCGAAATTAAAACTTTGCCCCAACCTTGTCTTCTTTTGTAATACATTCTGTCCATGTATTCTTCTTCGCTATCACAGGGCATGATTAGATCAAGTGTGTATTCTGTTTTGTCTTTGACTAACTCTGCTTCTTCGTCATTGATGTATTCCATAAAGTTATAACCAAAGTTCATTTGAGTTGGGTAACTCACATTAAGGTGTGTCACATAGAATGTTTGTAGTTTCATAAGTTGCGGATAATACTTCTCTGGTAAGTCTAACCATTCTCTGCTGTAGTGTTTGTCAATGAACTCAAATATCTTTAATGGTTCCTTGTGGAAGTTACTTTGTGCTGACCACATAAGTGTATGTCCGCTAAAGCCATCTGCTATTCCTGTTTCTAAGTATTCAGTTAGTTGTGCTTTTGCTGTGTCGAACAACTGCTTTACATAGCCATCGTCTTCTTGTATAATCACCCACAGTCTATTGTAAAACTCAAAGTAACTCATGTCTTTGTACTTGCGTAGGAACCTACTTAATATTTGTGTCCAACCGTAGTTGTGAAAATTATTGATCATCCAAGCATACATCCAACTGTCTATAAACTTAGGCATAGGCATGTCCTTGGTACCGCGGACCAACGTAACACTTTCACTGATGCCATCTTCTTCCTCAAAGCCTGATATATAATCTTTCACAACCACTGTATCTATTTCATGTTCTGTTCTTTGGCCAGGTGTGTTAAGGTGTGCGTTCTCTAGTAATTGTGCTAACCAACTTTCAATAGCATTGTGTTGGCCCATTTCAATTACATCACACAAACCTTTACTCCAACTTTCAAATGTTTCTTTGGGTAAGCCTAGTATGAGTTCTGTGTAACTAGGTATCTGTTCTCTATTACATATATCAAATATATGTTTTAGATTACTAAACTCCATGTTACGTCTTTTAATTTCTTCTAGTACATCCATGTCCATACTTTGTACACTTAGAGTTAGTCCTCTGTTGAAGCCACTACTAATAAACTTCTTAACAATTTCCATAATCTCTTCTGAACTGTTCTTGTACCACGTGGCGTCTACTACTTGTGGATAACCAAACTCTTTTTGTAGTTCTACAAGTTCTTCTGTGAACTTCATATCTCTATCTGTGAACACACCAAAGTTTGCGTCTGCTATTGTAACGTAATCCATTTTGTTGTGTGCCATCCAATGTAATTCTTGTAACACTTTTTCTTCAGGAAACTTTTTAAGTTTGCTGTAAGTTAAACCGCCCCAGTCACAGAATGTACAAGCAAAAGGGCAACCGCGATTAGTTTCTAATGTGCCGTTCCACAGTACACCTGGATTGTCTGCTATTATCTTTTCAAACACACCTGTCAAGTAAGGACTTGGTATGTCTAGTTCGTCTAGTCTAGGATAGTTGTATATCTTTTCTATTAGTTTGCCACTAATTAAATTGCGTAAGATATCTGTAAAACTCTGTTCGCCTTCTGCTAAACTGATTGAGTCTACATATTTGTGATGCTTGAAAAACTCTTCCTCTTCTGGTCTGTCAGTTACCTGTGGTCCACCAAATACTATTTTACATTTAGGGTAACGTTGTTTAACACGTTGAGCAACTGCTTTACTCCATTCCCAATTCCACATGTAGCAACTGAATGCAATAATGTCTGGGTCTTCTAGTCTGTCAACTAAGGTGTCTACATTTTCTCTGCGGAATATTATGTCCTTGAGATCTACATTTTGTTTTATATCTTCAAACTGACTAGCATAACTCCACAAACATCCAATGCTGTAAGGAATCCAATAACCAGTTTTACCAGCAATACCAAATCGAAAGTTAGGCTGGCATAGATATAAGTTTAGCATAGCAGTATTTATCGCTTAGAAAATGTTGTCAAAGGAAAGCAGGCACTAGGCCTGCTTACTGAATACTTGGTCCGTATTGCTTACTTAAAAGAGTCTCTGGCTTGTTTTACTAAATCTGCTTTCTTCTTACGCAAATCTAATTCAACTCCATTATCTCTTGCTAATAGTTCTAACTCTGCTTTAGTCTTTTTATTCAACTCAGCGGCTGTTGGAACTTTAGATGTAGCAGGTGCCTTTGGGGCAGGTGCTGGTGCTGGTGTAGGCTTAGGTGCAGGTTTGCTTTCTACTACTTCATCTTTTTTAAAAAATGATTTATAAACAACAAATGCTAAAATTATTCCTACAACAACTATACCGATAGTAGATTGATCCATGGTTATCTCCTTAATTGGTTATCTAGTTTTTCTAGTTGATCGTAACGATCTTTTTCGAACGTGTGTTTTAGATTGTAGGGATTATATCTTTTGTATGTTGTGCCTTTAATTCTGCTAATGACATCGTGTACTATTAATTTGTCTTCTACATTCTTGAATCCGGCAATGTCGGCGGCACTTTGCTCAAATTCAACTCCGTCCATATTTTCCAGTATCTTGAATAAGGCTAAATCAAATTCAAGATAACTGAACCCAAACTGTGCTTCATCAGAACTAGATATCCCTAGTCCGTCTGTGGGCACAGCAAATACGACACTATCTGGTACACCTTGCATTTCCGCAAGAGCAGGAACTTCCCAACTCTTACTTAATGACTGTATAGGCGAGACGTCGCCAACGTCCCCATGTAGTGTCCAAAACCCAGCCGCAAGTTCTGAAAAATTATCAGTACTTGCTACAAAGCCTTGACTCGCACCAGCAAGATTGTACAATGTAATCATACGCAATCTGGCTCGAATGTTTCCTTTTCTAATCTTACTAGAGTGATCATCGCTAATCAAACTAGCATCTAATTTGTATTGTTGTTTAAGTATATCTTCATATGCTTCTGTTAAGTCTATGTGTCTGTGATCAATTCCTAATGCGTGGCAAGTTTCTATACCGCGATCAGTTTCATCTTCAATTTGGTTGATAGGCATTGTTACACCTATTACATGATAACCAGCATCTCTAAATAAACTGGCTGTCAAGGCACTATCTACGCCTCCGCTCATGCCTACACAAACATTACTTATTTTATATTTGTTGGCGTACTCTACTAAGTTCTGCACTATATCATTTCGTAACACTTGCAATCTTTCTACAGACATGTACTTTCCGCTTTTAATATAAGTATCTAGCAACTTGTCAAATGCAGGTGACAAACTTGGCTTCCTATTATAATCCAATATTAGTCTTTTCAAATTTGCTTGTTCGTTTTTATTCATCGTCGTCTTTTTTATTATTAATTTCCTCTATGAGATCCCATATACTAGTATCTGAATTTAGTGTTTTAGAATCATATTCTTCTAAACCATAAGCCACTCTCAATGCTTTTTTATAGTAACCTGCGGCAGTACTGCAATATACAGCAAAACTTTCGTGAGTAATGTCTACGTCTAAGTCCATACCTAAATGAACCATAAACTTAGTTAAGTCGTTTACTACATCATCAATTGTTTCATTAAACAATATATCATTGTTTATAGATTCTGCTTCTTTGAGTTTTTCTCTATAAACAGTCAAGTCAACTAGATTATCTTTCATCTATTTTACTATGTTTTTCTAACTCTTCTATTTTAGATTTAAGAATATTGACCATATTGGACTGTTCATCGTCTAATAACTTAGCACCAATGTGAACTTTTTCTTTTTCTAAAACATCAACTTGTGATTCTAAGGTTGCTATGCGTTGTTCTGCAGATGACAATGCGTCAATCAACTGCTTTTTGGTCATTTGTGTTTTGCTTGTCATACTATTAATTACCTATATTTTATCGTACACTACATACAAACTGGATCTTGAGTCGCCATTAGCAACTCTATTCATCATGCCGTGTAATTCTTTATTTGTATTTAGAAGTATATAACCATAGCCTTTTTTATAAGGAGTAGTTAAAAGTTCTTCTCCGTGATCTAATTCCAGTACTGGTTTTAGAAATGTTGTACCACATCTTTCATCGCAATCATTATCTAAATATATTTGCATAGTGACGTCAAGCACTTCTTGGTCGCAATGTGGCAATAGAATAAAGCCAGGACTATCTTTCCACATGCTAACATTTGGTACTCTAATTCCTGGTAAATTAAATTTGTCAATTATTGGTTGCATTGTTTTTTGCAGTTCAATGCTGATATTATGAATATCGTAGATGTCTGTTCTAACTCTTTGTATTTTATGTGTCTCTGGTGGATGAGCATATACTTCATAACTTTTAGTATATGGATCGTCTTGTACTTGTTTTATAGTCTTAATTTCTTCGTCAGTAAGTACATCTTCTAACACCAAAAGTTTATATTGGTATGGTTCAAACTCTATTGTTGCACCTTCTAAAACAGTTAGTTCAGTGTCTTCAATATACTTTACTAACTTTTCAAACATGTCCGTGAGCCAATAGATGTACAATTAAAAAATAAGTCATGCCATGTGCTAATTGATCAGTGCCATGTATTACCCAATACTTTTGATCAGATGGTAATACATTATATTTGTTCCATGCCTTGTTTTTAGCATAGTCTATATGATAATGTAAAACAAAGTCAATGAACGATAATAAAAATGCAACCAAAGGACTTGTAAAATTTAATAATATAATCAAAGTGAATAAACCATGAAGGCCTGCATGTGCTACGCCGCCTGGATGTCCGTACTTTCCTTTATACTTAAACATCCATGGGTATTGCATATAGTAATCTGCAACTATGTGTTTAGTCATTAGCCAAAATAAAATGTTAAATTCCATATTAATCCTTGGTGTGGTGGAGAATAAGAGAGTCGAACTCTTAACTGCTCCGTGCAAGGGAGCCGTGATCCCATTTCACCAATTCCCCTTTGTATTGTTATTTATTATACTGTAAATTAGTTGAAGTAATTTTTTGTACTAGATCATATAGTACAACAATTGATAAGCCACTGATTAAAAATCTAATATCAAACAGCAATGCTTCTGGACTGAATGGAGGAAACCATTGTCCTGTGTTTGCTAGTATATGCCATACTAACCAACTGCTTAACAAAGACATGTACTTGCTGTCTAACATTCTGCTAATAAATGGTGCTAATGCTAATGCTGAATATGTGATTAACATGCTGTTATGAAATCCTAAAAACAAATCACTTATAAACATTATACCCAAAGGTAATAAGAATGCTAAATTATTTTTAGTAAGGTAAGGTGTAAGAACTGCTAACCCAAGTAATGGTTCACTGTTTGCAGGCAATGGTAATAGCCTGCTTATAATTAAAGCAACAAAAAGTATTGTGCCTGCTTTAAATATTGATAGATTCTTTAACACAGGCTTCGCAATTTTTGTTGAACATTGCTCTATTGTATCCTTTTGTTTTTGATCTACCTGCCCACTTAAAAGTTTTTTTGCACTCTGTACAATGCCTTTTATGTAATTGATATGGTCCCCATTTTTCATCATATGTTTGTTGTCGTTTTTGTATAGAGTCTAGACTCTGTTCTTTTTTAGGCATATTTTTCTCTAGTGTAAAGTAGAGAAGGCTCTTTCAATCATAGCCTCCCTAACATCTTTGTCAGATACGGCATCAATGAACTCGTCGTTTATTGTAAAGTATGCGTTACTGTCTGTGATGTCTTGTTCAGGTATGCCTACCATTTTACAAATGTCTTCATAACTTAATGCAATGCCTTTGGCATGTGCTTCAAGCATTAGGTCCATGACAATCTTGCCAATTATCTTTTCCAACTTATCTGACATGCTATTATTTATGATGTCATAAAAAAAGGCGAATATAAAACTCGCCTTCTATGGTTACTAACTACTAGACGAACGGAGCAAAATTGAGCAGGCGGTACACTTAGAGATTAACTCAATTTACGAAATACCACACGGGCCTGCTCATGTACAATAAAGTATTCTGTTACTCTGCTGTACAATTCTACATAGGTTCCTAGAACCCTTTGACACTCACTGCCTACTGCTTTCAGCCTTTGTGTCTAAGTTATGTATATTATACTAAAATTTGTGGTTTAGGTCAACCATCCTGGACCTTGTCCTGGCTGGACTTGTTTTTTTATATGTGGTTCCAATAGACTAACTGCTAGTGCTATTGTGCTGTTTGTTTCGCATAAACGTTTCATACATGCTTTCCACAGACCAAAACTTATTTGGTCGTTTTGTATTACTCTGAATGTTCTTGTAATTGCGTTAGTAAATATATCATGTGCAAACAAGTTAGCAGTAGATACATCTTCATACAGTTGAATATTCTTTGTACCATAATGTTCTGGGTCTTGCATTAACTTTTGTTCTTCTGGTATAAAGTCTATTATGTTGTCTTGTGTGTGCGTTGCACCTGTAACAATATGATATAGGCTGTCGCTGACCAGTGTGAACTTATGTACATTGCTTATCATTAATAGATTACTTTTTATGTAACTGCGGTCTGGGTATACATCTATTAATGTGTCTACAGTACTCAAAAGCCAACGTAGATTCAAATGTTCTAGTAATACGTCTGCATACTCCAAATAGAAACGTTCAAACTCTTCCATGTAATCTTGTTTATCTGTAACAGGCATGCGTCTAGATGTTACAATCATTTCCATTAATTTTACAACTGCTTTTGGCTTGCCTATGTTTTTATTCCACAATGGTATAGTAACTTGATATGGTGTACGCTCATGTGGAGGTATGTGTGCTACACTTGACTCGTCTATTGGTTCTGTGATTAGTTCTAGTAGTTCATCCATTGTAAAATTTGCTCTTGATATACATATGATGCTCAAAAAAGTCTAATAACTTATATTCATTATATAGAACACCATGCACTAATTCTCTAATCTTATGTGCGTGATCGTATTTGAACTTTAGTAGATAATATCTTTTTTGTTCACTGTATGGAGATCTTCTATTAACAAAAGTTTTTACAAGGTCTTGTGTAATATTATCTTGGTGTTGTACTATTGGCCTGTATATACATGGCCAAATATTTGATCTTGTATCTAAGTTTAAACCTACAAGCCTTCTTAAAAGAAACGCAGGTCTCTCTAATAATGCATTTTCTAATGTAATAGACAACGGTGTCAAATGCAGGTCGTACATACTAGATTTAACAACATTACCCTCGAGTACTTTGTCTACAAATTTTATAAGATATGGTTCTAAATCTTTATAAATGTTTGGTTTTTCTGACCCTTTTGCTTTGAATAGATGACTAACTTCTTCAAAATCATTGCTAGAAAGATAGCCGCCTAGTAATTTATCTACAGGATCTTTATAAGGAATATACCAATTTAAATTGCCCTCTGGTTGAAATGCTCTCGTGCTATGTTCCGAATAATACCTATCAAACAACTGACTAAATGCATCATGGTTGCCTTTGCGATAAAGTAACAAACTGCTTGTGGAGTCATTGCCGTCGTTGTTGTTAAAATTTATCCAGACATCTCTTTCCTTTAATTTTGTTTTCCATGAATTTTGAATGCTTTTATCAAACTGCAAATAGTCATACAAATCGTGTATACTGTGTCTTAGTTCTGTCATTACTATACTTATGCCAAATTATGTGGCGGAAAGGGAGGGATTCGAACCCTCGGTACGGTATAAGCCGTACGACAAGTTAGCAACCTGCTCCTTTAAACCACTCAGGCACCTTTCCTATTCTCATGATCTGTTGCTGATTTTAATCTAAAGTAATCATATAATTTGTATTCATTAGCAAAAATATCTATTAATGCTGGGTGATGATTTTTAAATCTGTTATCACGTTGCCATTTATAAAATGTGTTTGATATAATCATTGAGTAAGGTGAAATGAGTGACCGTGTTAATGCTGATTCATATAATCGCAATTTTAGATCATTGTCAAGATGCTCAAAATTATCTCGAATAAAATAAGAAATACCATGTCGTCCAGTATCTAATACCTCTACTTTATTAATATCAAACTCATAATCGTTGTAAGCCAATAAAAGCCTATTTGGTAAAGATATCAAATGCGGCTCTAATCTTATGTTACCAAGTATTATTTCACCTGTAATATCGTCAAACCACTTTAATAATTCATCTTGTGATCGTACGGTATCATCAAAGCCTGTACCTGAAAAGTATCCACCAAAAAATGCATACAACGGCTCAACAACAGGAATAACCTGTTTATTGTGATGTGGAACATTGCTTTCGGTGTATTCATATCCAGATACTTTTACTAAATTTCTTAATATACTATGAGCACCTTTGGGATAAAGAAAACATGATATGTTGTTAAAATTAATCCAAGATTGTGAACTTTCAATTCTTTCTTTGATAAATGATTCGCTTTCATTAGGTTCAGTTACATAGAATACTCGATGTGATTCTTTGTTTAAACCAACGTCGTCATATAAAAAATGTGAAATGTCCATGATTAATTAAAACAGTATCTAGCAATAATACTTCTCCTTACAGTATAAGGCACATCATTATCTAATAAAACCTTGTGTGTTGGTGCAGAATGCCAATTACCGCTTACACCTGGATTATATATTATTGCTGTATTTTTTCTATACGGTGCATGATCTATTAAGTTAAATTTGCGTGGCGAGTTGGCAACACAATATTCGCCAAATGCAGTACCTAAATCTTCTTCTGGGTTGTCACCTACATATTCCCAAAACATTGTGCCAAGCACTTCGTCTTCTGCTTTCTTTGTTTCGCCCATATACACCTGCAGATTAATAACCTTTGTCATATTTTCAAATACATCTTTGTGAATGTCGTCGTTTTGTAAGGCACCAGGTGAATCTGGATCCCATATATCCTCTTGTAAATGATACCAAACGTGCTTCAAATCATTAGGATTATATCCAGAGAATTCACATATATCTTGTAATCTGCTTTCGAATTCACTGTGAATATATTTCCACATTAAAATATCATTTTCAGTAAAGTCGTCACCTGTTTCTAAATCTATAGGAAAACTTTTAGGTGCCCAAAGCCAATCAGGTGTAATATTTAAACCTGTTCTGAACTTTTGCACATCAAACATTCTATCTGCTATATCTAAATTTTCAAAATAGTATTTTGGTAATATGTGAAAGGTTTTCATTATATTAATTCCAAAGCCATTTGTTTATAGACTCTATCATGCATACTTATTTCATCATTTGGCCACAAACAACACATATCTCTTTTAATAAACAATTTTCTTTGAGGAAGAGTCGGTTCTTGATTTTCTTTGTGTATCATAATAGCATCAAGTAAAATAGTTGCTGTGGTTGTTACACACTTACCGTAATGCAATCCGCAAATAATCAAATCCATAAACGAATTATCTAGTATATAAGAACACAAGGACTCTTGATTATCAATATGAGTGTATTCTAAAAATCTTGGATCTATTTGCCCTTCTGGACTTTGCATAAAATTAATCACATTCTTGCATTTGATTTCAACAATCCTGTCATCTTTATAAACATGCGTTTTTGTTAATTCTTCTTTCAAATGCCCTAAAAATACTTTGTTATAAATGTTTAAGTTCATTTCTGCATCGTCATGATTAGGTTGTTTTGACCAAGGATCTACTACAATCCATAGTCCATTTTCAACTAAGTCTTCGTAATTTGTTGTTGATAAAGGAATGTGCATACCAATATTTATCGATCAAAAAAAAGCCCCGTATGTAAACGAGGCTTAATTTTAGTGTGTTTGTTTAGAATTGTTTGCTTACGCCAAAAACAATACTGTCTTCGTCTTCTAATAAAGAACCATCGTCAGCAATAAAACTGTGATATCCCAGTGAGCCTTTTAATCCTAATGGTAAGTCAAAGCCTTTTGACACTGACCAGTTATCACCTACTTCGTCCCACATACCATAAGAAACATCAACACCCATAAATGAGTATCCTAATTCCAAGTAGTCTGTGTAGTTATCTTGACCTAAGTAGTAGTCTACAGATACGCCCATGATTTCTTTACTGATAAAGAACTCACTGCCGTCTAAGTCTGCGTCGCCATTATAACTGTAATCGATATAGCCGACCATCCAGTCACCGTTAGTCCAAGCGGCATACAAATCAGTTTCTAAATCTGATCCATCTGCATAGTCAACTTGACCAAGCCATGCACCGGCCATAAAACCACTGTCGCCAAACTGGTGTTGGTACTCTGCCCAAGCAGATACACCGCCATCTGTTTGTGATACGCCTCTAAAAATGTAGTCGCTGTCTGCCCCTACCTTTGCACCTGCGTATGCAGTTGTTGTTAATGTTGACAGTAAAAGTACTGCAAACACATTTTTAAATGTATTAATCATTTAATATTCTCCTTGTTGTTATAATTATATGGGGCGGTTAAGGCCACCCCAACCTTGTATCGTTACTTCTTATCTCCCAATAAATGAATGATAACAATGGCTACGATTAAGCCGACTAAGCCGCCTTCACCTAAGCCTGATACGAGTGCTGTGATGTTTCCAACTACGTCACCTACAAAGAATGTGCTACCGAATACTAAACTAGCAACGATACCTAATCCTAAAAGGCTGACGAAAATTGTTGTTAGGCCAGAGACGAAATCTCCAACCATCTTCATTGCGTTATCCATAAATGAATACCTCCTTTCTATATTACTCTTGCCCAAGAGTATGAAGAAATTAATTTTCCTTCAGTAATATTTACATTTTTGTTACAGATTGTTACAGAATTCTGAACACTCTATGGTGTCGTTAGGTAGGTTAAAAGGCGGTGGGTAAAAAAAGGGCCGTAAAGACCCTTTAAAATTATATAAATTTTGTAAAATTAAGCAATATTTCCTTCTGGAGCAGGTGCTTCGTCAGTCATTGGAGCCGGGTCTATAACTGGTGCTGTTTCTACTTCATGATGATCGTCATGGTGTACTTCACCTTCTACAAATTCAACATTACTTTCTGGAAATGCATACCAATCATCTGCATAATGGTTTGACCAGTCTTCGCCTTCTACCCATGTATTGGCTTCCATGTCATATGAGACATCACAGTTTGCATTACAGCAATAGTTGTATTCGTCCCATTCATATGGTGTTGGTTCCATCCAGCATTGCATACATTCATCCCAATATGCGTCCATGCCAAAGCCTTCTGGCTTCTCATGAGTTGGTGTCATTGGGTGTAAGTAATCGCCTTCTGCGGGTGCAGTAAATACTGCGTCGTATTCTGCTACTGGTTCTTCATGATGTGGAATATCCCAAAGTTTCATTTCAATTTCCACAAGTTTCTCTCTCATCTCAAAAACCATGTTTGCTAATTCTATTCGTGGGTCTAACATATTATTCTCCTACTGTTTGTATTGTTATTCTAGAATAATGTGTGGTGGGTCGATCTACTGTATGTAGTCAATTGTATTTATGATATAAGAAAAAGCACCCCTGTTACGAGGTGCTTTATCAACCTTAAGGATAGAAAGGATTATCTGTTATATAATCAGGTAACTCAGATTTTCTCTTAGAGTTAGTGACCATACGAGGAAAGAATTTTTCCTGCAAATCAGATTTTCTTTTTTCTCTTCTTAAGGCTAGTTTGACTGCACGTTTAATTTGTGCGTTTTGATTAGTCATATCATCCTCCTAATTAAAGTTAGATGCGTTCCTTCAGTTTTCACCTACTTCCGTCGTCGCTCTACATTTAGAGTGGCGATGAACGAGTTCAGTGCGTTCCTTCGTCTTTTGACTACTTCCGTTCACTGCTACATTTAGAGTGAATGAACGAGTGTAACTTGCGTTACATTAATATTTATCAAAAAAAAGCACTCCGAAGAGTGCTTTTGATTTGTTAACCTTAAAGATTAGACAAGGCCGTTAGCCATTGCTTTATACCCTGCGGCAATAACTGCTCTAGATGGAGTACCAAGTCTATAAACGTTTCTTGATCTTCCTTTAGTGTCAGTCACTGTGTTAAGGTAAATTGGGAAACCTTTGAATCTTAGTGATTGAATCACTGCCTGTGGGTTTCCTGTTCCGAAGAATGATTTCATCTGTGCAGATGATAAAGTTCTTCCTTCTTGCAAAGCATTTAATACTTTTGCTTCTTTAGTTAATGTTGCTGTAGTCATATGACCTCCTATTAGCATTATTAAAATTCTGTGCAATTATTTGCACATTATCTACTATTATACACAGATTATACACAATGTCAACCTATTTAAGCCGAAAAGTCATAATCCGTGTATTCTAATTTAACCAACGGAAAGCGATCTGCTATGATATTTTGGATTTGTGTTACCAATTTATCTATATTCCAATCGTCTCCCATCCACTCTGTTTCCCATGTACCCGAATCGGATTCAATAAGAAACAAATTCTCTTTGTCTCGCTTTAACACTTTCTCTAATGCATTTATCTGTGGAGGTGGACCTGCCCAAACAAATGGCAACACAACTATTCTACCTTGGTGCGATGAATACTGTCTTGCTCTGCTGTCTACGTTTGATGTAATACCAAACCCAGGCCTGTTATCAAAGCCAGTTATTGTGTAAAGATACTTAGTCATTAAACTGCTCTGTGATATAATCAGGTAAGAAGTCTATAAGCGAACTACCTGCAGTATATTCATTAAACTCGTCTAGCATGTATCCTGGCACGTCTGCTGTACCACCAAACTTTTTATACAGTTGTACTAGACCTACAGCGATAGCATCGTCATTCCAATTATATTCTGTGCCATACTTTGTTTTAGTAAACTTTCTCCATGCTGTGTGTATTTCGCTATGATATTCTTCGTAGTCTGAAAACAAGTTTTGCAACATGCCTGCAAGTTCTTCTAAGAACTCATCTGTTATTTTAAGTTTAGCAGTCTTGAATCCTCTGTGTAAGTCTCCAAACAAGAACCAAAGAGCACCGTTTACAGGATTATAATGAAAGTAATCGTCATGCCATTTAGTAGCCATTTCAATTACATCTTCATTAAGTGACAAGAACTTAGATATATGTGTAAAGGTTCCTGCTTTTGTTGATAAGTCTGAGTTTTGTTCTACAGCAAAACAATTATTGTTTTGTGCAATAGACACTTTCTTTTCAACTAAAACATCTTGCTCGTCGTCTGTGTTACCACAAACTCTAACAACCTGTACAGCATTTTCTAGTTCTTTGTATGCTGATATCTTCTTTTTACCTTTACCATTTATAAGTGCAAAGGCCTTTAGTGCAAATGATAAGTCATCTGTTTCAATATAAAGTGTAGGGTGTGTTAGATCTTGCCAGTCACCATCAAAAGCCATTAGGCCGTCTTTGACTAGTGTAGCAATAACAGTAGCAGTATGCTGACCATCAATTAATTGAAAGCACCCATCACTTTTCTTTACAGCATACAGTGATTGCGATAATGCCTCATTGTATGTTGCAGGATTAATTATCTTGCCGCAGTGAGCAGTATCTAATTGCCTTTGTACCATTTCAGATATACCAGCACCAGGCTTGTCAAACTCGCCCAATGCAATCATGTCCGACTGTGGTAATAGTTTAGCATCAAACTGCATGCCTTCATCTTCCATAAGTTTTTTTACTTTCTTATAGTTCCTAGCACCTTGCAGTTTTTCTATATTAGCAGTTAAAGATCGAATAGTATCTTTCTTCTTGTCTAATGCGTAGAAGTTTTTTAAAGGATTTGGTTTCCTTGTTACTTCATTGTATTTAAATATTTCCATAATAATTAGTTACTCCTATAACTTTAAAATATACACATATTATATAATAAGAGTAACTTTATGTCAACCGGGTCCTGGTGGAAAAGGTACAACGGCGTATGGCCTCTGTATTTTAACAAAGACCACACGGCCGTCCCTTTCCTGTGCTTCGTACACTTCGCCAACCTTAGCATCTATGTTTGCTAATTGCAGTTCGCTATCAAATGTAATGCTACCATCGTGTCCTAGCACAAACTGATAGTCACAAAACAGCACTTTATGTTTTGTACTGTTGATACTGCTCATACAATAAATTTGCTTCTTCGCTTAAACCTAAACCGCAACAAATATCTATTTGCCTGCGGATATCACTTGCTTGATCTGTGCCTTTTCTCCACGCACGATGATCATCGCTATACATATAGAACCAATCGTGTGTGCTTAAAAGGTTTTCTAGTACATCTAGATCCGAATGACAGTTAGTCATTGCTAATCTCCTTACTTTACGTTTGTTGTTTGAAATTACTGTGTGCATAACTCCACCTTACTCACTAATTAATGCAATGTACATCATTAAAACAGTTAGGCATACGCCTACAACAACTAATCCTGCTAAAATTTCCATTTGTCTCTCCTTTGATTAATAAAAATGGTGGGCCCCACAGGACTTGAACCTGTACTCTGCCGATTATGAGTCGGATGCATTAACCAGTTATGCTAGAGGCCCTAGTTTGGCCTGCCCGGTAGGATTCGAACCTACAGTCTACGGCTTAGAAGGCCGTTGCATTATCCGTTATGCTACGAGCAGAATTTAAAAATGGTACCTGAGGCCGGACTTGAACCGGCACGACCTTTCAGTCGAGGGATTTTAAGTCCCTTGAGTCTACCAATTCCTCCACTCAGGCTTTAGAAAACTCCTCTGCTAATTTGAATTGTAATCGCCTTGCTTCTTTTTCCCAAGGCTGGTCCCAGTAATCGATGTTGCCTGCGTACTGATTGCTTTTCCAACGAGTAAGACCTGCGTCCATTTCGTTACGAGCAAACTGTTTTACATGGACCATTTCGTGTGCTAGGTTGACTACCCAGTTACTGAACATGGCAACATCTATAATAAAGTTGCGTTCGTCTAGACTTTCGCACAATGCTTCTGTGCCATCAGCCATATCTAAATACACTTTGTTGTGTAAACGAACTTGAATTGTGCTTTTTAGACGGTTGATGCCTAGTTGTTCTGCAAAACTTTTTACTGCTAACATAATATTAGCATGTAGATCTAGTTGAACTGCACCGCCTCGTGGTCCTGTAACTAAAACTTGCATTTTGAATCCTATTTGCTAAAAAGTCCAACTATTATAACACAATAAACGCATAGGTCAACCTATTTTTGCCACCAAAATTCCTCGTTAGAAATCAATGACTTAGCCATGTAGTTTGCTACAATAGTCTGTGCTTTACCTGTAAAATGCATACAACCTGAGTAAATATCAGAGAAATCTAGGTTTTTTGTACCAAGAATTCTGTGCAATGCCACAAGCGACGCAAATTCTTTGTCAATTGTGTGTGGCATCCTGTCTAGTCTAATATCTAAATCTAAAACATTAGGAAACAAGTCATTTTTGTTTGTTTCTATATGATCAGCGGGTTCTTGGCTAGAGCACCATGCCATATGGAAATTATTTGCTTTACATATTTGCTGAGCATTAAAGATATTTTGAAACCATTCACCAATATATAAGTCATGTACTACATAGGCAGTATTGTGTGCGGCGAAGTTATAGTTGTTTTGGCCGATATGCATATCACCGCTATGAGTTACATTATAATCCCTAAAATATGACAATTTCTGTTCGAGTTCTTGGTCTGCAAATTCAAATTCGGATACTAAAGTATTGTAGTCATGTTCAGTTGTAATATATTGCTTTCTACAAGGGTCTGGTGCTTGAAAGAACACTAATGTTTCATATTCATTGCTTTGAGTATCCATGCTGATAAAAGTTGATAAAGCAGAAACAACTGATGCCATACTACTACCACCGGAACTAAGATTTATTACATCAGTGTCTGGTAATAAGGCGCCTAATTGATTACTCCATGTGTTTGGGTAGTGTCTTAAGGCGTGTCCTTGAGTTCTAAGTCCAGGCATCAAGTCTTTAGATTCTGGCTTACAAAATGGGTCTTGCTCTTTTAAGATATCAAAATATTTTGTGTTGAATACACTTTTTGTCCATTCTATGTACTGTGCTGAAAGTCTTTTTTGATTTTCTAAAAGAGATTCATTTTCTTTAATTTTATCGAGTCTTTGTAATTGTTGATCGTTGATAAGATCACCGGATATTCTTTTCCAATCATCGAACCAATTGCTATCAATCTTTGGTGCTAACCAGTGTGCGTTGTCAAATAGTTCTGGAAAGTCAGCACCTACACCTAGTGAAAAACTGTCGCCAATGATAATAATTCGCTTCTTCATATACCTATTATTTATTGTTTATAAATACTTGCATGTTCATTTATGATAAAGACAAAAATATATCAATTTTCACTAGAGGCAAGAACGGAACCACAAACTTCCACAACCACTATTGGATGCAAAAAGAAGAAACTGACGTAAGTTCTTACACAGACTTTGATGTGACAGGATGGTTGTTTGCGACACCTTTACCTGCCATAGAAGACATGACAAGAGGTTGCATTAATCACAATAGAATGTGTCACGAACAAATCCAGGACGGCAGTTACAAAGAAGGTAATAGACGTTTAGGAATGTATGTGTTTGAATATATAACATTCTTAAAAACTTGCAAGTTATTAGACTTAGACATGAAGCATTTTATTATAACAAGAGATCCTTTAGAAAGATTAGCAAGTGGATTAAGTACATCATTGGATAATGCTTTAGAAGAAGCAATGATAAAACATTGTGGTGTTACATTTGATCAAATTAACGACAGTCTCAAAGTCACTGCAACATCTAATTATGACGATTCCTTTTGGAATACATTATGCAAAAATATATTTAAGTTACCTAGTGCTCAATATCATGCACAGGGTTGGTTATCACACATTGACAAACACATAAACTTTGAAGATTACAAATTGTTTTCAGTTGATGTAAATGATTTAGTGCCATTTGCAAAAGAAGTTGTTGGCATAGAAGTTAAAGAAACAGATAAACATTTACCAGCAAAGCAGTGGGGCGGTGCTCACATAGGAACAAGACCACCTGACACTAGATACTTTCATAACTTCATTGAGAGATGGTTAAAAGAGAAGTACGGTACAAACGCCTTAGACAAACAATTATCTGATTTATTAGATGCAGAGTATAAAGTAATAGAAAAACTAACACAAATAAATTATGATACTAACACTTGAGAAATTTACATTAGATGATAACTTTGGTACATCAGAAGAACTTGTAAGAAGCATGACTGAGTTCTTTACAGAGGAACTAAACATAGGACACTACGATGCAATGATAAATGTGGTCCTACATGATAAAATCAAAGTTGAAGGCCTTGATGGATATTGTGAATGGGATCCTAGCGACAAACTCATAGAGATACACATAGCAATGAAAGGTCCTGAATGGGGAGTAACACTTGCACACGAATTTGTTCATGCAAAACAAAACTTACAATACGGTATTGCAAGTAATAATCTAGTATTATCAGAACAGGAAGCATACGATATGGAATTTTTATTATATTACAGATGGAAAAGGGAGTACTATGAAGGTCAAATCTAGGCTTTGGGTAGCAGGAGATAGTTTTGGTACATTTGACAGAGATGATTCTAGACCTAATTGGATAAGATTGCTAGGTGATCAACTAGGCGTAGATGAAATTAAAAACTATTCCCGTGGCGGTGCTGATAACGACATGATCTATTATGTTGCTGAAGCAATAATTAAAAATTGGAATTGGCCTGGCAGAAATGAAGTACCGTTTAACAAAGAAACAGATTATTTGCTGTATTTGTCAACAACAAACACAAGAGGTTGGATGCGAACTGATATAAATGATCAAAGACCATGGAACCAAGAAATATCTATAGCAAACTTAGAATGGTGGACTGATGAAAAAAACGGCAAATTAATTGAAGAATATGAACAGTTTCCTGAACCGCTTGTTTACGGTCAAAACTTTAATTCACTGCTAGGTGCCAGAGAAGAAAGTAAACTTCTCTCAGGTAACAACAAAGATTTAGTCAACTGGAGCAATCCTGATGCACTCAGCAAAGACAGGAGCCGAGTTTCAGAAGAAGTTCTAGATATTATGGCTAATTATATGTTAGTCAACGACGTAGATTACACAAGAAAATTGAACGATAGCAGAATGCATCATATGATGGGTTGGCATAAAGCAAATGGCTACAAGACAATATTTAGTCATCATGATTTTCAACCGCATATAGCAGAAGATGATATTTTAACTATGTATCCTGTAATTGAACACCCAACAGATTGGGATGATGTATTTGCAGATGGTGAAAATGAACAACCTAATCATTTGACTGATTCAGGACATGAAAGTTATTATTTCGATTATTTAAAACAGAGAGTAGATGATATTATTAATACATGGGGCTGGAAGTAGCAGTAATTACTTTAATTATGTAAGCCTGTGGCTTGATCAAGAACTTCAGGCAATTGACTACACCGTAGGTGATGACCATAATGCAATATTCCAAAAGATCAAAAACCCAGACGAAGTAAAATACATTGTAGGTCACAGTTACGGCGGACTGTTGGGTGCAGAATGGCTTAGCAAAGATGTTCGCAATGTAAAAGGTTTGCTCACAATAGCAACTCCATGGCAAGGTTCGCCCACAGCAAGAATATTAAATTGGTTTCTGAGTGATGATGTTTGGAAAGACATGAAGCCAGGCAGTGAATTACTGCGTAAAATAAATTCAATTAATCTCACTATACCTGTAAAGAATATAGTTGCAGTACCTAATAGAGGTAATGGATTAGCAGGTGGTGGTAAAAGTCAAAACGATGGCACAATACCTATAGCAAGTGCAAAAGCCATACCAAAAGGGTTTAGTAAAACTAGAACAGTAGAAATGCCGTATGGTCACAGCGAAATAATGCAGACATTTGATCTAGTAGAACAAATAAGAATGTTTGTGGATAATCCAATTAAAGATGTAATCAATCATCCACTGTTATCAATCGAACAAGCCACTAGAGGCGTTTAAGCACTCCAGTAACTTTCTGAACTTGGACTCAAGTAATGAGGCGTATTAATAGGCTCCATAAACTTCTTGCCAGTCATCATATTAGTTTTCTCAACCATAGGTTCAATTAACTCATAATCCTCAACACTCATAACCATATAGTTATTAATGTCATTAACATGAGTTCTACCTAAGTCTTTGTTGGTAGCCTCTTCATAAGCATTACAAAACCTTGAATGATAATAAGGCTTGCCTAATGCTACTACCTTATTAACATCTTCAATAGCCTTAGCATAATACTTCAAAGTTCTAGTAATACCAGCCTTTGCCGCACTTGCAGTTTTATACTGAGTATTAGCATAACTTTTTTTGTTAGGCTCTCTGTGGATTGAATTATTCTTCTTATTTACTATTACAAACATAAAAACTCCTACCTTTTTTGTTAATATACATATATTATACCAGAAAAACTGGCAAAGGTCAACCTCTATTAATGAATTAATTGATTAATTAAATGGTGTGATAAAGAATTAATAATAATTAATTATTTAATTAATTCAAAATGTTTGTGTATTTGATTAGGATAATGTTTAATTATATATTGATATACTTCTTTGTTGTGCTGTAATTCTCTAGCACATTCATCATACAACATATCAAAGTCATTGCCACTGTATTCATTTAAGTCAGCAACAAAACTATTCCAGCAATCTTGTTGTGTGCCAGTGTCATGATCACTACGCCATATAGGCAATGGTTCAAAGCCACAGCGAATTAATTCACCTAAATAACCATTATGACCTAGTGTTCTAAACAATCTACCATGTGCTATGCTTCTGGCAGTCTTTTCTGTGAGTAATACACTATTTGTGAATTGATTTCTGGGAAATGTTTCTGATATTATATCCATATGACTCTGTGAATAAACACTTTGAGGTACCAAACAACTGATATCAAGTGTGTCTCCGGGTTGATAACACATGCTGGGTTGGCCTTTGTACTCATGATCAATATTACAATTATGTCTGCTTTCACTGGTACCACTGTAAAAACCACTGACATCATAGTCAAGTGTGGTACCATCTCTACCAGCATAATTAACCAATGCATTGTGTTCGCACAACACATCTGCTATTTGATCTCTGATTGTTTTCTGTCTGCCTAACAAACAGGCAAAATCATAGTCACGATCACCTGGCTCATAGTCATAATCCAACACAGGCAAACGAGCAATCCAAGGTTGCCATGTGCTATGTACACCTAAATTCTGCACACGATCATGATGATTACAGTGATATATTATGCTGTAATCTGATAACATGCTTAATATTGTTTCGGCAGTTGCACGACTACTGGCATGTGTGGGCCAAAACTCTTCTGTGCTGATTAATACCACATGATCTACACTGGCAATCATGTGCTGTAGGTCTGAAAACTGTGATTGTGATAACTGTAAACAGGCATACCAATTAACTATGCCTAATTTACCTGAAAAACCTGTTACTACATCTGCATTTGCATAATTGTGATAACAGGTATTGATGCTGTTTGGTGTGTTTCCACTCAGTGAATCAGGCGGATAAAAGTATTGCATACCTTTATTTAATCAATTAACTCTTGTCTAGTTTGAATACACTTCTAGTTAAGCCACCGAACATTGGTGTAATGATTAATAGTGCGGCAATCATTAACACGTTGCCTATTTGTTCGCTTGTTAAACCTGCAAAGTCTCTCAGCAAGTATTCTGCACTGAATATGATTGCAAATAGTACTGCAAAAGCACCTACGCCTATTAATGTATTTTTAATGAATTCCATGTTTACTCCTATGGTTTTTGTTAATATTGTGTATAATATACTGTAAAAAAGGTTTGTGGTCAACCTATTTGTTTAGAAATTCTCTATTAATTGTCGCTGTGCTGTCCTTTTTTCTGCCAAATAGTCTATGTTATTGTTGACGTTAATAACAACATTGGTGGGCAAGAACACAAAACTTAATGCCGTAGTGGGTATTTTTGCTTCTATGCCATCGCTTAACACTCGCAAATAAGGTTGTAGTTCTGTATAACTTATAACAGCCATAGCATCTGCTTGTGATATTATATAGTAATCAGCAGGATGTGGCAATGAATTATTAACATTATTGCCCTGTGAATTCATTATTTTAACTGTGATACTGAGTTTTGGGTTACCCTTAGGTGTATACAAACCATTATTTGCAT
>Ga0209603_1000163_pt1 | contig 88189 bp, 70 predicted proteins | sample COGITO_mtgs_1206_FD_184812 | JGI IMG/M metagenome (GOLD analysis project Ga0209603, IMG submission 184812) | Pelagic marine microbial communities from North Sea - COGITO_mtgs_120607 (SPAdes) (version 2) | ecosystem: Environmental > Aquatic > Marine > Epipelagic ...
GCGAAACACATCTCAAGATGAGATCTCTTTTAAAGGTCGTTAAAGACGATAACGTTGATAGGCTACAGGTGTAAAGTCAGTGATGGCAAAGCCGAGTAGTACTAATTACCTGTAAGCTTTTAATAATGACACTTTGTTGTGTACTCTATGATTACTATTTGAAATACTAACATATTTAACGATACGGTGACTATTGCATTAGGGTCCACCTCTTCCCATTCCGAACAGAGAAGTTAAGCCTAGTTGCGCAGATGGTACTAGGGTAACACCTGGGAGAGTATGTCGTTGCCACTTTTTAAAAACCTCCTTATGGAGGTTTTTTTTTTGCCTTTTTTTTAACAATTTGAACACTTTCACAGTCTTTTAGTTATTTTCGCTTTTAAAGTTAATATATGCCAAAAGATACGTCTATAAAATCAGTACTTATAATTGGAAGTGGCCCTATTGTTATAGGACAAGCATGTGAGTTTGATTATTCTGGTTCTCAAGCATCAAGATCTTTAAGAGAAGAAGGAATTGAAGTAACATTAATTAACTCTAACCCTGCTACAATTATGACTGATAATGTAGTTGCTGATAATATTTATTTACTTCCTCTTGAATTAGAATCTATAGAACAAATATTAAAGACTCATAATATTGATGCAGTATTGCCCACGATGGGTGGTCAAACTGCTTTGAACCTGTGTATAAAGTGTAGTGATGTTGGACTTTGGGAAGATTATAATGTCAAAATTATCGGTGTTGATATTGACGCAATTGAAATCACAGAAAATAGAGAAGCTTTTAGAGATTTAATGCTCGATATTGATATTCCAATGGCGCCTCAATCGTCAGCTAAATCTTTTTTAGAAGGAAAAGGTATTGCACAAGAATATGGATTTCCTTTATGTATTAGAGCTTCTTATACTCTAGGTGGAGCAGGTGCAGCAATTGTATACGAGGAGGATGAGTTTGATAAATTATTGACTAGAGGTTTACATCTTTCACCTATAAAAGAGGTAATGATTGATAAAGCTTTATTAGGTTGGAAAGAATACGAATTAGAGTTGTTGAGAGATGCAAATGACAACGTTGTCATTATTTGTTCAATTGAGAACTTTGATCCAATGGGGGTTCATACTGGTGATTCTATTACAGTTGCTCCAGCAATGACTTTATCAGATAGCACCTTTCAAAAAATGCGTGATATGGCCATTAAAATGATGCGTAAAATTGGAAATTTTGCGGGAGGATGTAATGTGCAATTTGCTGTAAGTCCAGATGAAAATGAAGATATTATTGCGATTGAAATTAATCCACGAGTTTCTAGATCTTCAGCTTTAGCATCTAAAGCGACTGGGTACCCAATTGCGAAAATAGCTGCAAAATTGGCAATAGGCTATCATCTAGATGAATTAAAAAATCAAATTACGAAAACAACATCAGCTTTATTCGAACCAACGTTGGATTATGTAATTGTAAAAATCCCACGTTGGAATTTTTCGAAGTTTGAAGGTGCTGACGATAAATTAGGACTTCAAATGAAGTCAGTAGGAGAGGTGATGGCAATTGGTCGTAGTTTCCAAGAAGCCCTACAAAAAGCTTGTCAATCTTTAGAGGTTGGAAGAAACGGATTAGGAGCAGATGGACGTGAATTGACAGATCAAAATAAAATTTTATCAAGTTTAGAGTTCCCAAGTTGGGATCGTCTTTTCCATATTTATGATGCAATTAAATTGGGTATTCCTTTTAAAACAATTAAAGAAAAAACAAAGATTGATAATTGGTTTTTAAGACAAATTGAAGAATTGGTTCTATTAGAAAAAGATATTGAGCATCATTCAATTAAAACAATTTCAAAAGACCTTTTATTTGATGCCAAGCAAAAAGGATACGCAGACAGACAAGTGGCACACTTATTAAAATGTTTAGAATCCGAGGTATATACAAAACGAAGTGATTATGGAATTAATCGTGTTTATAAGCTAGTCGATACTTGCGCGGCAGAGTTTGCAGCAGCAACGCCTTATTACTATTCAACTTTCGAATATGAAAATGAATCTGTTGTAACAGATAATCCAAAAATTGTAGTACTTGGTTCTGGTCCAAATAGAATTGGTCAAGGAATAGAGTTTGATTATTCATGCGTGCATGGAGTTTTGGCTGCCCAAGAATGTGGCTATGAAACCATTATGATTAACTGTAATCCTGAAACCGTTTCTACTGATTTTGATACTGCAGACAAATTATATTTTGAACCAGTATTCTGGGAACATATTTATGATATCATTCTTCATGAAAAGCCAGTGGGTGTTATTGTTCAACTGGGTGGGCAAACAGCACTTAAATTAGCTGAGAAATTAGAGCGTTATGGTATTAGAGTAATGGGAACTTCATGGGATGCTTTAGATTTAGCAGAAGATAGAGGGCGTTTTTCAAACTTGCTAAAAGAATATGGAATTCCTTATCCTGAGTTTGGAGTAGTCAAAAGTGCTGAACAGGCATTGGAATTAGCGTCAGGTTTAGGTTACCCATTATTGGTCCGCCCATCTTATGTTTTGGGTGGACAAAAAATGAAAATTGTTATTAATGATGAAGATTTAGAACATCACGTTGTTGATATTTTAAATGAATTACCTGACAATCAAATTTTATTGGATCACTTTTTAGGAGGAGCAATTGAAGCTGAAGCTGATGCGATTTGTGATGGTGAAAATGTTTATATTATTGGAATTATGCAACATATTGAACCTGCCGGAATTCACTCTGGAGATTCATATGCATTATTACCTCCATATAACTTAGGTGACTTGGTTATGGATCAAATTGTAGATATTACAAATAAAATTGCTGTAGCGCTAAGAACTGTTGGTTTAATTAATATTCAATTCGCTATTAAAGATGATAAAGTATTTGTAATTGAAGCAAATCCACGTGCTTCTAGAACAGTTCCATTTATAGCAAAGGCATATAGAGAACCGTATGTTAATTATGCTGCTAAGGTGATGTTAGGTGAGAAAAAGTTGACGGATTTTGATTTTAAACCACACAAGGAAGGTTATGCAATAAAAGTTCCTATATTCTCGTTTGAGAAATTCCCCAATGTAAACAAAGAACTTGGACCTGAAATGAAATCAACTGGTGAGGCAATAAAATTTATTAAAGATTTAAAAGACCCTTTTTTTAGAAAGATATATTCAGAAAGAAACCTCTATTTAAGTAAGTAGTTTTTAATTACTTATTAAGTTTATTTTATACGAATAAGCTTATTATATTTGGAATAATAATAATCTTCTTATGAAATTAAAAGAAATATATCCTCATTTAGCTGCAATTTTATTTTTTTTGATTGTATCTATTTCTCATTTATCACCTGTACTTAATGGTCTTTCTCTAAAACAAGACGACATAGCAAATCATAAAGGGGTAGCTAAAGAAATTAAAGACCATAGAGAAGAATACAATGAAGAGCCCTTATGGACTAATTCAATGTTTGGTGGGATGCCAGCTACACAGGTTTCTGTAAGACATGACTCAAATTTATTGAGTTATGTCCAAAAAGTAATTACTTTTTGGCTTCCTACAACTATTAGTGTGCTTTTTCTATATCTACTGGGATTCTATATTTTATGTATATGTTTAGGAATAAGTCCCTGGGTCTCTATTTTAGGTTCTTTGATGTTTGGTTTAAGCTCTTTCTTTTTTATAAGTCTTTCAGTTGGTCATAATTCAAAAATAATGGCTATGGCTTTTATGCCTATGATTTTAGGTGCATTTATTTATTCTTACAGAAAAAATGCAATAGTAGGTGCAATATTAATGTCTTTGTTTTTAGGACTTGAACTAAGATCTAATCATGTCCAAATTACCTATTATACATTTATGATTTTAATTCCTTTAGGATTTAGTGAGCTAATAAGATTTTATTTTTCCAAAAGATTGGTTGTTTTTTTTAAAACTTCAGGATTTTTAGTTGTTGCAGGTTTATTAGCATTGATGTGTAACTTTGGAAACCTATTTATGACCTATGATTATCTGCCAGATTCTCAAAGAGGACCATCAGAACTTACTTCACAGTCTTTAGGTGATAAAGAAATAAAAACAAGTGGATTAGATATTGGCTACATGACCAATTGGAGCTATGGTTTAGGTGAAACTGTTAATTTGATTATTCCAAATGCTAAAGGAGGAGGATCAGGGGCTTATCTTTTAGATGAAAATCTAATGGAAAATGATAATGTAAGCAACAGTCTAAAGAATTTTGTTAAAGATGCTTATCAAAAAGGTTGGACCATAAACACCTATTGGGGAAATCAGCCTTCTACTGCTGGCCCAGTTTATATTGGTGCTTCAGTTTTTCTTTTATTTTTTCTAGGTCTTTTCTTTTTGAATGATAGATTTAAGTGGCCATTATTAATCATTCTTTTAATTTCAATTTTTTTGTCCTGGGGACACAATTGGATATTTTTAACCCAGTTATTTGCTGATTTTTTTCCAGGGTACTCTAAATTTAGGTCTGTTACAATGATTTTAGTTATTGCTGAACTTATTATTCCATTAATTGGGATTATGTGGTTGTTTCAACTCATTGAAAAAAAAGATGAGTTTTTGTCTAAAGAAATTGATTTAAGATTTAAGAAAATTAGTAGCACAAAATTATTTTATATTCTTTCATCCATTGTATTCTTTTTCCTCTTGAGCTTTATTTTAATACCAGATGTTTTTCTAAATTTCACATCACTGAATGAGCAAAAAATAATTAATCAACTATCTCTTATGGATCCTCAAACTAATACATATGTTAATGAATTAATTCATTTTAGAATGAGTGTTGTTTCTAAAGATGCTTTAAGATCTTTAATTTTAATTTTTATTATTTTATTATTTCTATTTTTATTTATCAAAAATAAGATTTCTAAACCTGTTCTAATTTTTTCAATAGGATTAATAGTTTTATTTGACATGTGGGGTATAAGCAAAAGGTACCTACACAACAAAGAACACTCTTCACTAGAAACACAACTTACCAGAAAAAGTGGATTAAAGCATTGGCAAGATAATGATCTTAAAATTTATCCTCATCAAGCTAAAGCAGCCGATTTAGCTATTCGCGATTATGAGATAGCTTTAAATAATGATTTAAGGGTAGACGTTCAAAACATGATGAGAGAGGTTTTAAATGAATTTGAGGACAGTGATTTTCGGAACAGAATTGCAAATGTTCAATCTTTTAAAGAACTAAACTTTAATAGTAATTATCGTGTTTTAGAAATGAGTAATCCCTTAAATACTGCAAGGACATCATTCTTTCACAAATCAATAGGTGGTTATTCTGCAGTAAAAGTAAAGAGAGTTCAAGAAGTAATTGATTTTTATTTCCAAAATGAATATAATACCCTTAGTCAAGCTTTGAAAAATAATGATTTTGATTTACTTAAGCAGAATCATTATTTTAACATGATTAATACAAAATACTATATTTTTAATATTGATGGAAATGGAATAATAGATTTTAGATCTCAAAATAATAAAAAACCTGGGGTACTCAAAAACCCATATGCTCTTGGAAATGCTTGGACTGTTAGTAAAATTAAATGGGTGTCCAGTCCAGATCAAGAAATTTCTTTTTTAAATGATTCATCATTTGACCCATCAAAAATTGCTGTAATTGACAATAAATACAAGCATTTGATAGGGGAGTTGTTAAATTCTGGAAAATCAAAAGTTGAATTAGTTAAATATAAGGCAAATCAACTTGATTATAAAATTGATTCTAAAAATGATGAATTGATAGTTTTTTCGGAAATTTTTTATGATAAAGGTTGGAAAGCTTATGTTGATGGAGTTGAAACTCCACATTTTAGATTAAATTACATATTAAGAGGATTAAAGGTCAAATCAGGAAATCATGAAATAATTTTTAAATATGATCTTCCAATATTTAATATTGCATCTTTATTTTCATTATCTAGCTCGCTTATTATCATTCTTTTATTGTTGTTTTTATTGTTTTTTATAATAAATGGAAAACAATTTCCAGAAATATGAAGAAAGTTCTGGTCATAACTTATTATTGGCCACCAAGTGGAGGGGCGGGAGTTCAAAGGTGGTTGAAATTTGTAAAATATTTACCAAGCCTTGGCTGGGAACCAATAATTTATACAGTTGAAAACGGAGAGTACCCAGTATTAGATGATTCATTAGTTAATGATTTACCATCTAATATTAAAGTTTTAAAAACTAAAATATGGGAGCCTTATATATTTTATAAGCGATTTACAGGAAGAAAAAAAAATGATAAAATAAATAGTGGGTTTTTAAATAATAAAAAGAAAAACAAAATTTTAGAGAGTATAAGTGTTTGGATAAGAGGGAATTTATTTATTCCTGACGCAAGAAAGTTTTGGATAAAGCCCTCAGTTAATTATTTAAATAATTTTATGAAAGATAATCCTGTTGATTTTATAATTTCCTCTGGACCTCCTCATTCTACACACTTAATTGCGTTAGGTATTCAAAAACTTAATAAAATCCCTTGGCTTGCAGATTTTCGTGATCCATGGACAAATATTGATTTTTATAAAGATTTAAAATTATCCAAGTGGGCTGACAGTAAACATAAAAAGTTAGAAAAAGAAGTTTTATCTAAAGCTAGTATTATACTCACAATTGGTAATCAATTAAAAAATGAGCTTAAAGAATTAGGCGCAAAAAATGTTGAAGTTATTGAAAATGGTTTTGACATTGATGACTTTAAAAGTGATTATTCTAATTTATTGGATTCTAAATTTTCTATAGCACATATTGGATCATTTACACCTTCTAGAAATCATCAAATTTTATGGAAAGTTTTAAATGAAATTGTTAATGAAAATATTGATTTTGCTAGTAAACTACAGCTCAAATTAATAGGAAATATTGATTATTCTGTTTATAATTCAATTCAGGATTTTAACCTTGAAAAGTATGTAAAGAGTTTTGATTATTTATCTCATAATAAAGTTATATCTCATCAAAAATCTTCAAAGGTTTTACTTTTAATGGTTAATAATACACCAAACTCAATAGGCATAATCACTGGAAAAGTTTTTGAGTATATGGCTTCCAGAAGACCCATTTTAGTCATTGGACCAGAAGATGGTGACCTAGCAAAGATTATTAGCGCTACAAAAAGTGGTATTGTTTGTGGTTATAATAACGATGTGAAACTTAAAAAAGTAATTCTTGATTTATTTAATAATAAATTAATTTTTAATCCAGATTTTGAAAAATATTCTAGAAAAAATTTATCCAAAAATCTTTCAATAATTTTAGATACTTATTTAAGTAATAAATATGCTAATGATGAATTTTGAGGATACTAAGTTTGTATTTTCTCAAAAGTCTAATTGGGAACTTAAAAAAGCTTATTATCTATTTTCAATTATTAATTATCCTCTACTTGTTAAGCTTGGAAGTTTCTTATTAAAAGTCTCATTTTTTTTAAGATTACCCATTAAAAAACTTATTAAAATAACCATTTTTAATCAGTTTTGTGGAGGTGAAAATATTCAAGATTGTAATATCAAAATAAATATACTTTCTGATTTTGGAATAGGTACAATTTTAGATTACTCAGTTGAGGGTAAAGAGAAAAAAACAGACTTTGAGAAAACAAAAGAGGAAATAATTCAAACAATTTTATTTTCAGCAAAGAATAATAAAATTCCATTTACAGTTTTTAAAATTACAGGTTTAGGTAAATCTTCTTTAATTAAAAAAGCAAATTCTAATTTAGATGATTTAAGCAAGAATGAAAATTCAGAATTAAATTTAGTTTTTAAAAGAGTTGATCAAATTTGCAAAACAGCATTTGACAATAAAGTTTCTGTTTTTATTGATGCTGAAGATAGTTGGTATCAAGATTATATAGACTCAATAGCAGAGCTTATGATTTTTAAATATAACAATGAATCTGCTATTGTTTATAATACTATTCAACTCTACAGACACGATAGACTTCATTATATGAAAGGATTAATTTTAAGATGTAGCTCAAATAATAAATTTCTAGGTTTAAAACTAGTTCGAGGTGCTTATATGGAAAAGGAAAGAGAAAGAGCTATTAAAGAGAACTATAATGATCCTATTCATAAAGATAAAGATTCAACTGATCATGATTTTTCTATGGCCGTTGAATATTGTTTAAAAAATATTGATTTTGTAAGCCTTTGTTTAGGTACTCATAATGAAAAAAGTGTTTTACATTTAATTAATCTAATGACAGATTATTCTTTAAGAAAAAATGATTCTAGAATTTATTTTGCCCAGCTTTTAGGTATGAGTGATCATATAAGTTACAATCTTTCTAAACAAGGATACAATGTTGCTAAATATGTGCCATACGGGCCGATAAATGAGATTATTCCATATCTTATCAGAAGAGCAGAAGAAAACACTTCTGTTTCCGGCCAAACTGGAAGAGAATTATCTTTAATTAGAAAAGAAATTAAAAATAGAAATTTAGTTTAAATATCTAATTGGAATTTTAGTTCCTTTAATACTTTTTGAAAACACTCTTACTGCACCAACTATTATTTGGCCCTCTACATAAATTGGAACTCTATTTTCATCATCACTAACAAACACATCCATAGTTTCATTTGCCTTGAAAATAGTCCCTTCAATCAATTTTATTTGAAAATGAATACAATTTATTTTCTTTTTATTTTGATTAATTACTATTTCCTTCCCCTTGTATACAATATTTAAATCCTTGAAGACTTGTTTATCTAGTATTATATTTAAAGGAATTGTGTCATTATATTTATAACTATTAAAATTTATTGCTCTTGAATAATAGACAGAACTCATTATGTCAAAACTGCAGCTTATTATATCAATTGTATCATTTGAATTACCTTTTTTTCTAGATTCACTTATGTAAGCTTTATTCTTTATATAATCAAAATCATAATTGTAATCTAGATGAAAATCTCCCTCTCTTACATTTCTTGAGAAATGAATAGGTAAAGAAGTTTCTTTAGAAATAAATGTTGAATATTTATCTCTTACTTTAAAAAACCAGTCGTAATTTTTTAAAGTTCTCCCTTTTCCTTCAATATACAGACAATTTATATTTTGAACTATTGAATCTTCAACCTTAAATCTCACTTTACCAGCGGTTACCCAGGTTTTACCCATTAAATACTCAATGTCATATATTATTTCTTCTCCTGATTCAAAAGGAAAAATTTTAGGATTACAGTTGGGTTGAGCTGATAAATCAGTGATAATGAATAAAAGACAAATTTTAAATATTCTACTAAGATTCTTTATTAACAAATGCCGTTATTTTAAGTATTGTATTCTCTGGACTTGTATTTCCAATTACTGTAACAGTTTTAGTTTGTTCACTTCCAGCTTGCCCCTTTGAAGGCTTGAAAATCACTTCTATTTGACCACTTTTTCCTGGCAGGATTGGTTCTTTTGGCCAGTTAGGAACTGTACAACCGCAAGACCCTTTAGCATTAGATATTTTAAGTGGCTCAATTCCGGAATTGATAAATGAAAAAGAATATTTATTTTCAGAATTCACATCTACATTGCCAAATTCATGCAAATCTTTAGTAAACTTAATCTTAGTTTTAGGTAGGTTTGAAGAAACATCCATTTGGGGAGTTAAAGGATTTTCCAACATATTTTTTTGAATATTATCTAAACTATTTTTTGCCCCAGGATCAGGACTAATATAGGTTTTATTTGGGGATTTGGTAAATAGTTGATTATTATTGTTGTTAGAGTTCAAACTATAGATTGATACAAATAATGCTATAATTGATATTGCAATAGAAATGTTAGATTTATTATTCATGATTAATAATATTTTAATTAGCTAAATTATAAAATGCGTTGTCATTTTCAATAATCTTTAATGATTTTTGTAAAGGTGCATTTAATTCATTTATAACTTGATAAAACTTTTTATAATCAAATAAGTCTTGAGCAATATTTGCCTTTAGTCTTATTTCAATTGTTTTTTCAGCCTCCTTAAATTGTTTTTTATTAAATTCTAAACCTTCTTCTTCAGCAAAAATTATTAATTCATCCAAAACACTCTTAGAATCAAATTCAATTAAATATTTTTCAAAGTTTGAATATTTTTTTTCTAATTTTTTCCTGTTTTTATTTACCCAGTATAAGGCAAATTGGTTAAAAATACCTTTTCTAATTAATTTACTGAAGTATGAGCTTGTTCCAGTAGTATCAAGTGGAACAAAATAATCAGGAACTATTCCACCTCCACCATAAACTTTTCGTTTTTTCAATAATGTTAAATATTCCTCATCTTTATTATTTTTGATACTGTCTTTATTAAATGATTCACCAGATTTGAATCGGCTGTATTTTTCTTCTCTATAAGCCATTGACCCATTTTTATATGGCTTTTGAATGCATCTTCCACTAGGTGTGTAATATTTAGAAGTTGTAATTCTTACTTGAGTTCCATCTGGCAATTGAATAGGTTTTTGAACCAATCCTTTTCCAAAAGTACGTCTTCCAACTATTAGGCCCCTGTCCCAATCTTGAATTGCGCCACTTACAATTTCACTTGCACTTGCACTACTTTCATTAACAAGAATTATGATTTTTCCAGTTTCAATTAACCCAGTACTATTTCCTTCATAAGTTTTTTCAGGAAACTTCCTCCCTTTTGTCGAGACGATTTTTTTATATCCAGGTAATATTTCATCCGATAAATCTACTGCTGTTTTTAAATATCCCCCTCCGTTATTTTGTAAATCAAGTATGAGATTTTGCATTCCGTTATTTTTTAAATTAAATACAGCCTTTCTAATTTCACTTAAGCTAGTAGATGAGAAATTATTTAATTTAATATAACCAGTATTTTTATTAACCATATATGATGCGTCAACACTGTATATTGGTATTTTATCTCTAATTATTTCAAAATCAAGAATTTCTAAATTATTTCCTCTAATTACTCCCATTTTAACTTTTGTTCCTTTATCACCTAGAAGCCTATCTCTTACTCCAATATTTTTAATTCCTATGCCAGCTACAACTTCATTTTTTATTTTAATGATTTTGTCACCTGCCATTAACCCAACCTTTTCCGAAGGTCCACCTGGAATAGCTTGAACAATTAGAACTGTATCTTTAAAAATTTGAAATCTTATTCCAACACCTGTAAATGACCCTTTAAGAGGCGCATTCATATCATGTATATCCTTAAGTGAAATATAGGTGGAATGAGGATCCAATTGCTCTAGCATATATCTAATGCCATATTCCGTTATTTTACTATTTGAGATTGAGTCTGGATAAATTAAATCAAATAATTTAATTGCTTTTGTATAATTATTAATAGTTTTTTTTGTCTTATTATTTGGTAAAGGAATTAGATTCAAATTTGATACTTTTTTTCTGTTGACTTTTAAACTTAGAGTGTCTTTATTTCTTTTTAATTTTACAAGACATTCAGAGTTTTCTTCCCCATTTGAAATACTAATAAAGTCTGAATAGTAATATACTTTATTAAGATTATTACTGTCTATTGATATAATTTGATCTTTCTTTTGTATTTTAGATAGATGTGCACCTGTTCCGTTAAATACACTGTCAACTAGAATTTTTCCTTTTTTAAAACTTATTGTAAAGCCTAATGCAACTTCTTTTGAAGGTTCTAATCCTAGTAATTTAAAGACAGAATCATTTTGAAAAAGAACCATCGGCCTTAAATAATTAAACATTCCCAGAACTAGATCTTTTTGAATTTTATTTTGGTCAACATCCTCAACGTACATTTGTTCAATTAAGAATGACAATCTTTGAATTTTAACATCTGTAGATCTTGATTCAAAGCTTTGACAGAAAGTATTTAGAGTTACCAATAAAAATAATAATACCGCTAAGTTTTTTAAGATAAATTTTTTGTTTGTTGAAATTTTAAAGCTCATTAAATAAATATTTGGTTAATTTAACTTAAATCAAATAAATAAAATAGAATGTTAAATTTTATTTTTTACTCAAATACAAAATTGATTTACTCTCGAAGAAGTTATTGTCATAATATTCACTAATATTTTTAATATTATAATTATATTTTTTTTCAATTTTTTCTATTTCTTTTTTTAAATCACCTCCTTTAAGATAGATAATTCCATTTTTAATTTGATTTTCATTTTTTGCACTAATATTATTTTCAACCCATGGACAGAACTTATCTAATTGAGTCACAGCCCTACTTATAATAAAGTCAAATTTTTCTTTAACTTTTTCAATTCTTACAGTTTTTGTAATAACATTTTTTAAGTTAATTTCTTTAGCTACATCATCAACGACTTTAATTTTCTTACCAATAGAATCTACTAGGGTAAATGATGAGTCACTAAAATAAATAGCTAATGGTATACCCGGAAACCCTCCCCCTGTGCCAACATCAATTATTTTACTCTTATTTCTAAATTGTATAAATTTTGCTATTGCTAGGGAGTGTAGGACATGTCTGGTGTAAAAGTTTTCAGTGTCTTTTCTGCTTATAACATTTATTTTTGAGTTCCATTTAAGATAAAGCTCTCTAAGAAGTTTAAATCTTAATACCTGGCTTGAATTTAATTCAGGAAAATAAAACTGAATAATTTTTATAGAGTCAGATTGTTTCAATACTATGTTTCATTATGTTGTAAAGAAATTCTCGGGCTCTAAAAAGCTGAGCTTTCACTGTTCCTAATGGAAGCTTCATCTCTTCAGAAATTTCATCGTAGCTCAATTCTTTAAAATATCTCATTTCTACTAATGTTTGATATCTAGGCTTTAACTTTTTAACGTATTGCCTCATTAATTGAATTTTTTGATCGTTCATGGCTATTTGTTCAGGTGTCATTCCTTCACTTTTGATTTCAAACATATATTCTTCACCATCTTTATTTGAAACTCTGTTATCAATTGACATTACATTTTTCTTTTTCTTTCTTAAAAAATCTATACAGTTATTTGTAGCAATTTTAAATAGCCAAGTGCTAAATGCAAAATTTGGTGTGTATTGATTGAGTCTATTAAAAGCTTTTCCGAATGCTTCTAATGTTAGATCTTCTGCATCATCATTGTTATTTACCATTTTTAGAAGCATAAAATAAATCGGATCTTTATATTTATCCATTAATTCCGAAAAGGCTTGTTGATCTTTTTCTTCAGTAGCTCTAATAATTAAGTTGTAATCTTTTTTAGCTTTTTCAGAAAGATGAGAAAGTTTTTTTTCTTTTTTCATTTAGATACTATTTCTCTTATTTATTTGAAATAATGGTTGACAAATTAGTAATATGATTTCGTATAAAGGAAATTTAAATAGAAGATCTTTACATTTCATTATTTTAAAAGGTTTGTAAAATAAGCAAACTATTATTATGTACCTAAAAAAAAACATAATTAGAACAGGAGCTTTATACAAGTTTGTAGTCAATAAAAAAAGAAAGCATATATAAAAAGATATTGCTGCAAAATATTGTAGAAGTAGAAGGAATTTATGTTTGTTTTTATAATTTGAGTTTGTTGTATGATGTCTTTTTTTTTGACGTAACCAGCTTTTAAAATCTTTTTTGGAGGAAGAAACTGTAAGACTATTTTCATTAAAAACAACATCGGTATTGTTATTATTTGAAGATTGATTTACAAATAAATCATCATCTCCTGATGATATATGATAATGAGATTTAAAACCATTATTTAAGTAATATATTTCTTGCGTATAGCCCAAATTTCTTCCAACTCCCATGTATGGAACTTTTGCAATTGCAAATCCCATAAAATTTATTGATATTTGTGCAGTATCATATCTAATTATCTTATTTAAAAAACTATTTTCTTTTTCATAAATACCTACTCCAATAATAATTTCTTTTTCATTTTTAAACCCTTTACTCATTTCTTTTATCCAAAGATCTGATGATGGATAGCAATCCGCATCAGTCAATATTAGATGGTTGTTTTTAGCAGCTTTAATACCTACTGTAAGTGCAAGTTTTTTCCCAAAATTATCATTTTTATTTTCGGGTATAGTCACAATTTTAAGATTAGTAAATTGATTCTTAAAATTAATTAATATTTCTTTAGTATTATCCCAAGAACGATCATTAACTACTATAACTTCAAAATTATCATACTTTTGATTAAAAATTTTAGGTAAATTTTTCTTTAAATTTTCTGCTTCATTTTTCGCGCAAATAATTACAGATACACTTTTGCTAATAAATTGTTTATTGTCTTTAATAAAAGACAATCGAGAAGTGAAATAGCCCAAGTAAATTGCTTGAATTATAAGACTTAAGATAAGTACAATTAATACTAGTTCAGAATTGTTCAATTTATTAAATCATTTATTTAATAAAAGTATCTCTTAATTAAGATGTTCTATATTTGTTGTAAACTAGTTTATCCACAGTTTTATGAACTTTACTCTTCTAAATAAAGATAAGAACTCCAATGCTAGGTCTGGTATTATAAAAACTGATCATGGAGAAATTCGTACTCCAATCTTTATGCCTGTAGGAACTGCAGGTACTGTTAAATCGGTTTCTCAAAAAGATTTAGAAGATCAAGTGAATGCTCAAATTATTTTAGGTAATACTTATCATTTGTATTTACGACCAGGAATTGATAGACTTGAAAAAATTGGAGGACTTCATAAATTCATCTCATGGAATAGACCTTTGTTAACTGATTCTGGAGGATACCAGGTCTATAGTTTATCTGGGCGAAGAGAAATAAATGAACAAGGTGTTAAGTTCAAGTCCCATGTTGATGGTTCTTCTCATTTTTTTACCCCGGAAAACGTAATGGATATTCAAAAATCAATAGGTGCTGATATAATAATGGCATTTGATGAGTGTACGCCATATCCCTGCGATTATTCTTACGCTAAAAATTCTATGGAGATGACTCATAGATGGCTTAAAAGATGTGTAGATAGTTTCAATTCAAGTCCTTTTAAATATGATTATTCACAAGTTCTTTTCCCAATTGTTCAAGGCAGTACTTATTCAGATCTTAGGAAAAAAAGTGCAGAAGTGATTGCATCATTTGATTTGCCAGGAAATGCTATTGGTGGACTTTCAGTTGGTGAGCCTCATGATTTATTATATAAACATACTGAAGAAGTTTGTGATATATTACCCGAGAACAAACCAAGGTATTTAATGGGGGTAGGAACTCCATCTAACTTATTAGAATGTATAGCTTTAGGAATTGATATGTTTGATTGCGTTATGCCATCAAGAAATGCTAGAAACGGAATGTTATTCACTAGTGAAGGAATTATAAATATCAAAAATAAAAAATGGCAAAATGATTTTAGTGAAATTGACCCTAATGGATTTTCTGATGTTGACAGTCGATATTCAAAATCTTATTTAAGACATTTATTTATTTCTAAAGAAATGCTTGGGCCTCAACTAGCAAGTATACACAATCTTTCTTTTTATTTATGGTTAGTTAATGAGTCTAGAATAAGGATTGAAAATGGTTCGTTTACAAATTGGAAAAATAAAATGGTCATCAAATTAGTTGAAAGACTTTAGTCATTAAAATGAAAAAATTAGACTGGTTCATAGTAAAGAAATTTCTCGGTACATACGTATTTATGATTGTTGTTGTAATGAGCATATCAATGATTTTTGATGTTTCTGAAAAACTTAATTATTTCATGGATCCTGAAAATGACTTAACTGTATTCAAAATTTTAATTGATTATTACCCATATTTTTTTATTCATTATGCAAATTTATTTTCATCTCTTATTGTCTTTTTATCAGTTTTATGGTTTACAAGTTTTATGGCTCAAAGGTTAGAAATAGTAGCTATTTTGAGTAATGGTGTTAGTTTCTGGAGGTTTTCTAGACCTTATATTATAGCCTCTTCATTTTTGTTAGTTATTTCTGTATTTGTAAATCATTATGTTGCTCCATTTGCAAATAAAAATAGACTAATTTTTGAAAATCAATTTACAAAATACAACGTCAATTTTAAAGATGTTCATTTAGAAATAAGTAAGGGAACTATAGTAAGTTACCGTCAATTCATAGGTAATACTACAATTGTTAAAAGACTTTGGGTTGAGAACTGGAAACAAAATAAAAATGGTATTTGGGAGTTAGAGAGCGATATGCAAGTTGAAAGAGCAGAAGGTGATAGTATTTCCTGCAATTGGAAACTTAAAAATACTTTTATTAGAAAAATAGGTAAAATTAATGATCAATTGGTTAAGAAAAAATTAATTGATACTGTTCTGACATTTAATGTGACTGACTTGGGTCAAAGAACTGAAATAACGTATGCAATGACTACTCCGGAATTAATTGAATATAAAAACAAGGAAGAAGAAAAAGGTAATTCAACAGCTCTTATAGATATAAGTCGTCATGAAAGAACTGCTTATCCATTTGCAGCATATATTTTAACTATTATTGGAATATCAGTTGCTTCAAGAAAATCAAGAGAGGGGGTGGGTAAAAATTTAGTGATTGGTCTATTTTGTGGATTAATATATATATTTTTTATGAAAATGACTACCGTAGCAGCAGTTAATATTGGATTAAATACAATTTTTGCAGTATGGTTTCCAAATATGTTTTTTTCAATTATTGCAATGTTTTTATACTACAAGAGAATAGCATCTTAAATTAAATTTGAAGTAATTTCAAAATAATTATTATAATTTTATTATGGTTTTGAATCTCAGTTTATTATTTCCTTTTTCCATGGTGATTTCATATTTGTCACCCTCAATTTCAATGGTACCTTGATAATTAGGATTTGTTAATTTGAATATATTTGATTTTTTCCAATCGTTTTTATAAGTTCTTAAACTTTTAGTGATATATAAATTATTCAGATTATATTTTTTCATTTCTGAATTGAATTTTTTATTGTATTTTTTTTCAAGTTTTTCCAGCATGAGGTAAAAATTAAGATCATCCATATTTAATGTTGTTTCAAAACATAAATCATCATTTCTTTGACAAAACTTATAACTATTAAATGAGTTAATTAAACAAGATGAATCTTTAAATGATATGTCGACAGAAATACTGTCATTTTCATACTTAATTAAATATTTTTTTGGATTTGTATTAGTTGTGCTTTGAGAAAAAAGTATATCTCCATAAATTATAACATTGAAAATATTTCGAGAAAAATCATCATTGATATTAGATAATTCTGATTTTTTAAGGTTTATTTTGATAGGATTATCAAGAAGAAATTTTTTTATTTTATTTTCTGGTAACCAGCTCCATTCTCTTTCCTTAAAAATGGAGAAAACAAGAAACAGACCTAAAGAAATTCCAATAAAGAAAAATTTAAGTCTGTTTAGAAAATTCATTTTATACCCAATTTAGTCTGGGGCTAATATCTGTAATATTCTGGTTTGTATGGACCTTCAACTTTCACACCAATATAATCAGCTTGGTCATTACTAAGTGATTCTAATTCCACACCAATTTTGGAAAGATGTAAAAGGGCTACTTTTTCATCAAGATGCTTAGGTAACATATAAACTTCGTTTTTGTATTTCGAGCTATTTTCCCAAAGTTCTAACTGAGCTAAAGTTTGATTAGTAAAGGAATTACTCATAACAAATGAAGGATGTCCTGTTGCACATCCTAAATTTACTAGTCTGCCTTCTGCAAGTAATATAATATCTTTTCCTTTAATAGTATACATATCAACTTGAGGCTTAATAGTTGTCTTAGAAGATCCGTGATTTAAATCTAGCCAAGAAACGTCAATTTCATTGTCAAAGTGACCAATATTACAAACGATGGTTTTATCCTTCATCATTTCAAAGTGTTTTCCTTTGATAATATCTTTATTACCTGTTGCTGTAACTACTATATCAGCTTCAACTACTGCACTTTCCATTTTCTTGACTTCAAATCCATCCATAGCAGCTTGAAGTGCGCAAATAGGGTCAATTTCAGTGACAATAACTCTTGCACCTGCACCTTGAAGAGAGGCTGCCGACCCTTTTCCTACATCTCCATATCCTGCAACAATAGCTACTTTTCCTGCCATCATTACATCAGTTGATCTTCTAATTGCATCAACTAGAGATTCTTTACAACCATATTTATTGTCAAACTTAGATTTAGTTACAGAGTCATTAATATTTATTGCAGGCATTGGTAGAGTACCATTTTTCATTCTTTCATAAAGTCTATGTACACCTGTAGTTGTTTCTTCAGATAACCCTTTTATTTCTTTAACTAATTCTGGATAATTATCTAATACCATATTTGTTAAATCTCCACCATCATCTAAAATCATGTTTAAAGGTTTATTTCCTTCAAAAGCAAATAATGTCTGCTCTATACACCAGTCAAATTCTTGATCATTCATACCTTTCCAAGCAAAGACAGGAATTCCTTCTTTAGCAATTGCTGCAGCAGCATGGTCTTGAGTAGAGAAAATATTACAAGATGACCATGAAACTTCTGCTCCAAGATCAATTAAGGTTTCAATTAAAACTGCTGTTTGAATTGTCATGTGAAGACAGCCAGCAATTCTAGCACCCTTAAGCGGGTTTTGATTTTTAAACTCTTCTCTTAAAGATATTAACCCAGGCATTTCAGCTTCAGCTAATCTTATTTCTTTTCTTCCCCAATCAGATAAACTAATATCTTTTACTTTATAACTTGCTTTTATTGTATCAGTCATTATATATAATTTTTTGCAAATGTAGTTTTTAGAGAAATAAAAAACAAAACTAATTAAACTTGAATTTACTTTGTTTAATTATATTAGAAATAACTCGTGAAACCAAGATGGATTTTGGCTGTTCGAATTAAAAAAGGATTATCTAATTTCCTACCAATTCCATAAATAAAAGTTAATAAACCATTTCTCATTGAAATATTAGTTCCAAATCCTAAACTTTGATAGTAGTCCTCTTTTAAAAATTCATTTGTTTTAGACTCAGTCCATGCAAAATCCGAAAAGATAAAAACATTAGATTTTTCGTCTAACAAGTATCTAAATTCAAAATTTGACATTATGAACGAGCTGACCATTATAGATTCTTCATTGAATCCTCTAATAGTTCTATACCCCCCAATTCTTATTAGTTCATTTTCGTATAGAACATCATTTTGTATTATAGAACCTGTTAGTTTCATTTTTAGAGTGGTTCTCCTTATAATGTCCCAATAAGTATCTATTTCTAACATTCCATTAAAGTTTGGGGTTCTTAGTATATTACTTAATATTGTATCATTAGTAAAGGTTTGTTTCCATCCATATGACAGTTCAGTTTTAAATAAATATCCTTTGGTTGGGTTATATTTATTGTTAGTCTTTTTTAAATCTGCAGTAAATCCAAAACTGTTAACAGATGTAGATGAATAATTACTTTGTAATAAGTTTGTAGAACTGTTCTTTGCAAATAAAAATCCACTTGTTAAGTTAGAATTTAGCCTGTAGTTCAGTATAAATTTTGAGTTTAGATTGAAAAATGAACTGTCTTTTTTAATCATATCTAAACCTCCCATTATTTCAATGTTAGTTTTAAGTATAAACGGAATACTAAATTCGCTAATAAGATTTTGTGAAGAATTAAACATTTTACGCCAATTTAATTTTAATGTTTCTCCAAAGCTTAATGCATTTAAGAAGTTTAAGGAAACATTACCCGTAAACTGAATTTTCTCATTTTCAGAGGGCTGTATTCCTATTAATCCATTTATACTATTTTTAGATTCAGTTTTAACGTAAGTATATATTGAAGCAAAATTATCTACAAACTCATATGCTGGAGGTTTTATTTCTTTTAAAAAGACAGATTTTCTAATGTTTTCACTTATTTTATATATCTCTGACAAATTAAAAACATCTCCATTTTTGATATTAATTATTTTACTTACCAGCATCAATTCTTTTTTAGAGATTTCAGGATTTATTAAAGAGTCAATTCTTACTAATGGTCCAGAAATTAAATTACATTCTAGATTGATTTTAGAATCTATAATTTCATAGTTTTTAAATTCAAACTCAGCAAAAGGAAATCCATTATTATTCATCAAAACAATCCACTTTCTAATTTTTGAACTAAGTTCAGCAGGATCAAAATATTTTTTCTGACTAACAAAATCCTCTCTTAGCTTAAGGGATAATTGATCATTGATATTTACCTTGATTTCATTGACATTAATTAAACTACCAGTTTTCATGTATATTTCTAAGTTTTTGTTAATTATTCTACTTGAGTCAATTGAGCTATTAAAATAACCTTCTTGAATTTTTGATAAAAGAACATCATTTACAATTTCCTTTAAATTATTAGAATTTGTTTTAAAACTCTTTGTAAACTCAAGATTGTTGAAAATACTGTAGGATTTGATTTCCTGAGCTGCCATCATAAATGGAAATAATACTAGAAAAATAATATAATATTTAAATTTCATAATCACCAATTAATTTCCTTTAAATTATTTTGTTTTAAATACTTATTAGATTTTGAAAAATGTTTACATCCATTAAAACTTATGTAAGAGGAAAGTGGAGAAGGATGACTAGAGAATAGTATCAAATGTTTGTTTTTATCAATTAATTGTTGTTTATGTTTTGCAAAGTTCCCCCAAAGAAAAAAAACTACATTATTTTTATTTCCAGAAATATATTTTAAAATTTTGTCAGTAAATTTATTCCACCCTAAATTTTGGTGTGAATTAGGCTTTCCAGATTTCACGCTTAACGATGAATTAAGCATTAAAACCCCTTGATCTGCCCAACTTTCAAGATTTTTTTTAGTATTAGGTCTTTTTTTTAAGTCATTTTCTATTTCATTAAATATATTTTTTAATGAAGGTGGTGTAATTTGATCATTATTAACCGCAAAAGAAAGGCCATTCGCTTGACCACGCCCATGATATGGATCTTGACCTACTATTACTACTTTTAAATTTGAAAAACTAGTCTTTTTAAATGCTTTAAAAATATTTTTTGGACTCGGACAAAGTATATTTTCATTGGAACAACTTTCTAATTCTGCAATTATAAACTTAAAATACCTTTTATTTACCTCACTTTTAAATATTGATAACCACTCATTATTAACTTGATTAAATAGAAATTCCTGATTTATGATCATATTTTTAAATAAAAACTTATGATTTTATTGTTGTTATGTGTTTTTTAATATTTTTGTTAAAGCAATAAACAAAAACATGAAAAAAATATTCTCCTTTATAATTACTATTTTGGCATTATCTACTCTCTCTTCATGTTCTCTTTTTAAGCCTGTTCAAAAAAGGTGTCCAGCCTACAGTTTAGAAATTAATCAAAATATTCAACAAGAATTAGTTTCATTAAATCCCTTAGACACTAAAAATAATTAAATAAGTTTTTAATTTTTCTTTAAACAATTCCATTTATTCTTCAATTTCTCTATTTTTGATTAGTTGAAAAAAATGCTAAGATATATAAACACTATTTTATTTAATTTGTTGTTTTTCTTATCTTCTTATTCACAAATTCCACACGAAGATAAGATGATGGCTAGAATTACAAAAGAAATTTGGGTTGGTGGCACGATTCATACTAGTGGATTTGCTTTAGATTACGGAAAGTCAAAATTTATGACCTTTAAAAAAAAATCACTTTTTACTGTTAGTTTAATTACAAATAAACATGATAAAGAATATAAAATATTTGGGTCTTTTGATGAAAATGCTAAAAAGTTTGTTTTTGGAAAGGTTAATTCTTTGTTCGCCTTAAGGCTAGGATTTGGCAGAAGAAAAGTTTTATATAATAAATTAAGAGACAATGGTTTGCAAATATCGATGAATTATACTTTTGGACCATCTCTGGGATTTGTCAAGCCAGTTTTTTTAGAAGTTTTTAAATATGATGTAACTGGAAGAATTTCTGGTGTCTCTCTAGAAAGATATAATCCTGAATCACACAACTTAACCAATATTTATGGCAGAGGCCCTTGGTCTTCTGGCTTTGGGTCTTCAAAACTAAATCCTGGGTTGTTTTTTAAACTAGGTTTAGAATTTGAATATTCTTACAATCGAGAAATTATGAATTCACTTGAAATTGGATTTTCAGTTGATGGCTATCTAAATAAAGTACTTTTGATGGCAGAAAATAAAGATCACCGTTTTTATCCTAATTTATATTTAAGTTGTTCATTTGGAAATAAATTTTATTAATGATTAAAGATTCTGAAACAAAAATAAAAAAGCCAAGATGGCTCAAGGTTAAATTGCCTACTGGAAAGTCTTACAAAAACGTAAGAAATTTAGTAACTGAGCATAAACTTCATACCATATGTGAAAGTGGTAATTGTCCTAATATGGGAGAATGTTGGGGAGCAGGTACCGCTACATTCATGATTTTAGGAAATGTTTGTACTAGATCTTGTGGATTTTGCGCTGTTTCTACAGGAAGACCTGAAAAAGTTGATGTATTTGAACCTGGAAGAGTAGCTAATTCAGTAAAATTAATGAAGGTTAAACACGCAGTTATTACATCTGTCGATCGTGATGATTTATCTGATGGTGGGGCTGACACTTGGGTTTCTACAGTGAAGGCAATAAGACGACAATCTCCCGAAACTACTTTAGAAACTTTAATACCAGATTTTGCTGGTATTTGGGAAAACTTAAATAAAATTATTGATGTTTCACCTGAAATTGTTTCTCATAATATTGAAACAGTAAGAAGGTTAACAAAAACTATTAGAGTTCAGGCTAAGTATAATAGAAGTTTAGAACTATTATTAAGATTAAAACAAGGAGGTATGAAAACTAAGTCTGGACTAATGTTGGGACTTGGAGAAACCCAAGAAGAAGTTCTCGAGACCTTAGAAGATTTAAGATCTGTAAAGGTCGACATAGTAACGCTTGGACAATACCTACAACCCACATCAAAACATGCTCCTGTAGAAGAATTTATTAACCCCGATCAGTTTGAAAAGTATAAGGAATTAGGTTTGAAATTAGGATTTAGATTTGTCGAAAGTGGACCGTTAGTAAGATCTAGTTACCATGCTGAGAAACATCTATTTTAATTTGTTTAATTTTTTTTTTAATAATTATTGCTTAACAAATACTGGCTTAATTTAATAATTTGTAATTTTAAACTAATATATAAATTCTACAATGAAAAAATCAATCATTTATCCAGCCTTAATTATAGTAATTATAATTTCAATTTCTTTCTTTTCAAAGTCATCAAATGAGGATTATTCTAGGAAATATAATTATAAATCTATTTTAAACATTGAATCCGTGACAGGTGCTAATGGGGCAATAGACTACAAAAATTTAATATATAAAGATTTTAATTCGGGTAAAGTAGAATTATCAAAACTGGCATCTGCTAAAGATTTAGTACGTCAAAGAATGATTTCGAGATCTTCGAGCCTTAGTTTTGTTGAAGAAGGTCCTGACAATGTCGGAGGTAGAACAAGAGCTATTGCAATACATCCTGATGATGAAAATATAATGTTTGCTGGTTCAGTCTCTGGTGGTTTGTTTAAAACAGTAAATGCAGGTCAAAATTGGGTTAGAGTTCAAGAATTTGATGATGCAATGATTAATAGTGCAATTGGTACAGGATCGCTAAGTATATCATCAATTGCAATAACTAAAAATGGTGCTCTTTACATAGCAACTGGAGGAAATAAATACGAAGGATCGGTTAATAACGAAGGTTCAGGAATTACTAGTGGAGACGGTATTTGGTACAGTGTGTCTACCGACAATTTCAGTTTTCTACAAGTTCCAAACACTAATAACAAAGATATTTTAAAAGTTCAAAGCGATATGACTTTTGACAATACCGTTTATTATGTAGGGATGGGTGTTGGTTTAAATAAAATTACAAATTACACTACAACCCAAAGTATTTCTGGAATTAGTAATAATTCTACAATTGGTGATTTTAAAATTTCAGAAGATGGTCAAGTTATGATCTTAGGCATTGACCTTGGAGGTGTAAGGTCTTGGTCAAGTCAAGATGGTGGACTTACGTGGACTGATCTACATTCAAATGGCCAGTTACAAGGTTTTGGAATGGGCAGGTCAGAATATGCGATTTCTAAAAATAAAAACTCTGATGAAAAATATACCTTATACTGTATTTTTGCCACATCAGGTGGTGTCCTTGGTGGTGTTTATAGATCAATTGACAATGGTGTTACTTGGGGGCAAATTGCTCCTGGATCTACCACTAACTTTACTCCTTTAAGTACTTCAAGATCCAGTCAAGGAAAATATGATTTGGTAATTACTTCTAGACCAGATGGTCAGGAATGTATTATAGGGGGTATTGATTTATGGTCCTGGGTCCACACTTCTACTTCAAGTGATCCCTTTAATGGTCAATGGTACCCAATTTCTTCATGGTCAGTCGATCCTATTGTTCCTATTTATATTCATGCAGATAACCATCGCTTAGTTTGGAAAAATAATAATCAATTAGTTGTTGGAAATGACGGAGGAGTTCAAATTAGAACTGGTTCTTCTGGAACATCACAGTTTGGAGCAGTTATAAATAAGGGCTATAACATAACTCAGTTTTATTCAATGGCATTTGGAGGAAATGGATCAGTCATTGCCGGTGCTCAAGATAATGGCACTCAATATAAAGATAACTCTAATCCTTTTTCTAAAGAATTCTCTGAAGTAGGAGGTGGTGATGGATTTGAATGTGAAATTTCATATTTGAATAGTAACGCTTTTATAACAACTGTTTATAATGGTTCTATTTCAAGATCTAAAGACAAGGGTGTGACTACACAAAGTGTACCTGCTCCTTGTTCAGGCATAGTTGGTCAAGATTGTGGCCCCTTTTACAACGCTATTGCACTTATGGAAGATCCAGAAGATTTTAATTCAAGAGATTCAATAGTTTATATTCCAAGTTCTGATATGATAATTGGAGATACTGTAACCTATTTAAGCAAGTCTTTTGGTATTCCAATAAAACATATTCTTAGTCAGAATTTAAATGTTTATGATACAATTAATATTGTAGGAACAGATACATTTGTTACGGTGTTAGGAACAGATACTTTAATGCTTCCTGATTATGTCCAGTCTTATTTCATAACACAAAGTGATGAAGCTGTATATATTACAAGAGATATTTTAAGATTTACAACAACGCCAGAGTGGTGGAAATTATATAATACAAATTCAAATTCTATTCATAGTTTTGAAATTTCTCACGATATGAACTACGCCTGGTGTGGTACTGGAAATGGTAGTTTGTCAAGAATTTCTGGACTTGCAAATGCTTATTCTTTAGAAGAAGCGGATATTGATTACAAGCCTGTTGCTTCTGATACTTTGATAGAAAGATCAAGCGGTAATATCATTACAGGGTCAGTGATAAATCAAATAAATTTTACTACGAATAGTATTTTATATAACGCTACTCAAAGCCAAGGATATTCTTATAAAGATGGTTCTGAAATTAAGTATAAACTTCATAAACAAACTGTATTTAATCTTTCTGGAAAAGTCATTACCGATATTTCTGTAGATCCCAATAATGCTGACAATGTATGTGTTGTATTTGGGGGAACATCGACTAATCATGTTTATTATTCTACTAATGCGACTTCTTCTAATCCATCTTTTGTTCCGATTGATGGTGATCTTCCTGATATGCCAGTTTTTGGTTGTGTCATCGAAAGAGATCCGTCATCAGACATAATTATTATTGGAACTGAATACGGTGTCTTTACAACTGATAATATTTCGGGATCTAATACATCTTGGAGTTCTAATAATTCTGAAATTGGTCCAATCCCAGTTTTTGATATTTGTCAACAATGGAGACCTTGGGAAGCTGGCATGGATAATGGTTACAGAAAAGTAAATAATCAAGGTGCTATTTATGCTTGTACCCATGGAAGAGGTATTTGGAGAGCTGATAACTTATTGACTGTCCAAGAACCAATTCTAAATAACGAGATATCTAAAAATATATCATCATTAAATATTTATCCAAATCCAGTTTTAGAAAACACAAATCTTTCTTTTGAGTTAAATAATTCAAATACCATTAGTGTTATAGTTTATAACATAAATGGAAGTGTAGTTAAAACATTATATAATAACGTAATGTTTAATAATGGGTACCATACTTTGCCAGTAAACACTTCGGAATTACCAATAGGTACTTATTTAATAACACTTTCATCTGGTGATGAACAGAAAGTAACTAAATTTATAAAATATTAAATTTTTTAAATAATCTTTTTTAAAGACCTTAATTTATTAAGGTCTTTTTTTACATACAAAAACATAAATATGAGTAAAGTTAAAATTGGAATAAATGGTTTTGGAAGAATTGGAAGAATGGTTTTTCGTGCTTGCCTTAAAAGAGAAAATGTTGAGGTAGTAGCCATCAATGACTTACTGGACTTAGATCATCTAGCATACTTATTAAAATATGATTCTGTTCACGGCATTTGTGATGCTGAAATAATTGTTGAAAATAATCAGTTACTTGTAGACGGTAAAAATATAAGAATTACTGCAGAGAGAGATCCGAAACAACTGAAATGGAATGAATTAGATGTTGATGTTGCCGTGGAATGTACAGGTATTTTCACAACCCTTGAACTTGCTCAACATCATATTGATGGTGGCGCAAAAAAAGTAGCTATTTCTGCACCTTCAAAAGATGCTCCAATGTTTGTTATGGGAGTAAATGATAGCAATTTAAAACCCTCTGATTTAATTGTTTCCAATGCTTCTTGCACCACCAATTGTCTTGCACCACTGGCTAAAGTTTTAAATGATGAATTTGGAATAGATGAAGCTTTAATGACAACTGTTCATGCTGCAACTGCTACTCAATTTACTGTAGATGGTCCCTCAAAGAAAGATTACAGAGGTGGGAGAAGTTCTTTAGTTAATATTATTCCTGCTTCAACAGGTGCTGCTAAGGCTGTTACAAAAGTAATTCCAAGTTTAGTTGGAAAGATAACTGGCATGGCTTTTAGAGTTCCTACAGCCAATGTTTCAGTAGTTGATCTCACCGTAAAGCTTAGTAAGAATACTACCTATGAAGATGTAATGTTAACATTGAAAAATGCTTCCAATAATGAACTTAAAGGTATTTTGGGTTTTACAGAAGAATTAGTTGTTTCACAAGATTTTATTGGTGATGCAAGAACATCAATAGTAGATGCTAAAGCAGGTATTCAACTCAACGAATCTTTTTACAAAATCATAAGTTGGTATGATAATGAAGCTGGTTACTCTAATAAATTAATTGATTTAGCTGTTCGTATTAGCAGCTTTTAATTATTTAAACTTCTTTAGTTCAACTTTCTCACCGTCAAATACACCATAAGTGTAGTGATTTATCCAATCTCCTAAGTTTATATAAGTCGCTTTATCTCCAATTTTATGTTGGATTGGGACGTGTCTGTGACCAAAAATAAAATAGTCTATATCTTCATTTTCTTTTAACTTTTCTTTTGAGTATTGAATAAGCCATTCCTTATCTTCTCCAAGAAAAGATGGGCTTTCGCTATTTTCTTTTTCCCTACTCATTTTAGACCAATAATGGGCGATAGAAAAACTCAAGTTTGGATGAATTCTAGCAAATAACCATTGGCATAAATTATTTGTAAAAATTTTTTTAACGAACTTATACTTTCTATCTCCTGGGCCTAAACCATCTCCATGACCAATGAAAAATATTTTATTTCCAATTTTTTTGGTTATTGGATTCTTGATTACATTTAGTCCAATTTCTTTTTCTAAATATCCAAACATCCACATGTCATGATTTCCTGTAAATAGGTGTATTTTAACTCCTTTGTCTTTCAATGAGGCTAACATTCCTAAAAACCTTATATTTCCTTTTGGTATACTATATTTGTGTTCAAACCAAAAGTCAAAAATATCCCCAACTAAGTATAATTCCTTAGCATCTTTTTCTATTGTTTGTAACCAACTAATAATCTTATTCTCTCTATGTCTATTATTAGAATAATTTCCCAAATGAAAATCAGAAGCAAAATATATTTTTGTTCTATTTTTCATGGTTTTATAGTTTTTTTAATATGAAAAGGATTGATACCTTTTAGATTAAATATGAAATTTATTCTTTGGAAAAATTTTAAGTTATTTAATGATTCTCCAATTCTATTACTATAAAACAAAGGTAAGTAAATACCTATAATTTCTTCATTTATAGAAAAACTAAAATATATTCCAGCATTGTAATCCCAGCTTAACTTATTTCCTCGATAAGTTTCTTCGTAGACACCAAGATCAGCAAAAATACCAACTGGTGTTTTTGGAATGTCAATTTTAAAATTATTAGTAATCATCCAACTATTACTTCTTGAATTATTATCAATTGCTTTAAAGCTACCGTAAGAATTATCATTTTGTCTAGAAAGTAAATATTTAGTATTAGTTGAGCTTCTTGCAATATATGTATTGTCATATAAAAAGTCAGTTCTACCATTTTTCCCGCTTAAGTAAAATGAGTATTGGTTGGTTATATCACTATTTAAATGGTATCCAGCAAAAAATCTCCATTTTATTTTATCGTAGTTTTTGTTGTAGGACTTTTCAGCTTTTAGTGTTAGTTGTAAACTATTTACTAAATTTTGATTATTTTTCATACCGTATACATAGTTTAATTTTAATTCCTTAGGTTTTAGAATTTGTCGATTTTTTAATTGATACTCTATTTCACCATAATAAGATGTCTTTCTTTTTGCCTTTGGAGGAAAGATAAATAAACCATCAGCTTCATAATCCTGTATTTTTATCGTTCTAACTTTAATGTTTTCAAAGGGAGAACTTCGTAGGCTATTAGATTTTAATCTAAAATCCGCAAGTAATTCTTGTTTTATCCATCTTTCATTTCTATCAATTAATTCTGGTTTATAATTATAGCTCCTAATTTTATATCCTAATTCTATTCTTGGAAATATCCCATTTGTATTAATATTTGTTGATATTCTTCCTGATCCAACTAAGTCTTTGCTTCCAAATCCATATAATGGGTTTAACATCCACTCAATTTTTTTATCTTTTATAGAGCTATTGTAAAGTGCCAAGCCGAGCATAGTTTTATCATATGAATTTCCAGCTACTATGGGACTGTAATAAATTAAATTTTCAAGATTATTATTAATATCTAAGGGAATAAATTTAAATTTTATGGGTTTTCTAAACTTCCAAATCCCACTGGAATTTGATATATGCTTCTTGTAATTAAAATCTGTAGTAATAACATTGTAATCAATTACAAACTTAGAAGGCTTTTCAGTTGTTTTATATACAAATGAAGTGTCTTTATCAAATCCATCAATCCATTTTTCGCTTATTACATATAAAGAATCATTTTTTTTAACCAATGCTTGAATAGGTATTGGGGATTTATAACCAGTTAGGTTTTTTAGTTTAATCAAATATTCTCGATCGTTAATTTTAGACATCTTTTTAAATGAATAGTCTGTTTTTTTTGTTGTTTTAATATAGTCCTCAAAAAACCAATCTAATTTTTGATTACTAACTTTTTCAAAAATTAATTTTATATCCTCAGGATTAGGATGTTTATAATTCCACTGTTTGAAATACTTATTCATACAATTATCAAAAAGCTCTTCTCCTAGATAGGCTTTTAGATAGTGGAATCCTATTGCAGTTTTAGAATATACCATTGCCCCGTAATTAATTTGAGTAAAATCCTCAGATCCCATTTGTAAAGGTTGGTCATAATTCCTTGATGCATTAAATTGATAAGAAATATGTTGAATATTTTTTTCATTTATTGGAATACCTATAGTTATAGAAGGTTCTTTATTTTTTTCTTTTCTTGCTTTGTCTTTATATCCATTAGGATATTTTTCTTGCATGTATCTTATCTCGATATAAGTATTCAGCCCTTCATCCATCCATGCGTTGTCCCTCTCGTTACTTCCCAATATTCCATAATACCAATTGTGTCCTACCTCGTGAATAATAACAGTTTCTAAGGATTTACTATCTCCAGATCTACCAATAACAGTTATGTTGGGATATTCCATGCCTCCTCCTGCACTAATGGTGCCGTCTACAGCAGTTACATGATTGTAAGGATATTCACCAACCCATTTTGAGAAATATTTAGTAGCATCATTTATATACTCAATAGCTCTTCCCCAAAGTTTGGCCTCACTATTTGTAAATAGCGCCCAAGATGTTATATTTTTACTATCTAGTTTTACTTCTCCTTTGAGAACGTGGTATCTTTTATCTGCAAACCAAGCAAAATCGTGTACATTTTTTTGGATAAATCTTAATGTTTTTTTCTCTTCACTACTCTTTGGGAAACTCATATCTTTTCTTCCTAAAGAATCTCTAATTGGCAATTTGTTTTTTTGTATAAGTTTGGAAGTTATTTCTGCTTTTTGATCAAGAAAGTCTAACTCTTCTTTGTTTTGTAAATCTCCAGTCGCCATTAGTACATAGTTTTTAGGTACAGTTATGCTCACATCGTAATCTCCAAATTCCGAGTAAAATTCGCCCTGATCTAAATAAGACATTGGGTGCCATCCATTTTTGTCAAAAACAGCAGGCTTAGCAAACCATTGGGTAATTTGGTAAGATTGACCAATATGTCCAAGCCTTGAAAATTCACCCGAAGGAATCTTCACTTTAAATGGAGTAGTTATCGAAATAGAGTCCTTTGTAACTAAACTTGATTTTAAATAAATAATCGCAATATCTAATTTGTTTTCATAAAACCTCCATTTTACTTTTTGGCCATTTACTTTAAAATCAAGAGAATCAATAAATCCTAAATCTTTTTCATCTGCATATTTAAAAGAATTACTACCATCAGAAAACTTTTGCTTTGCCAATTCACTTTTACTATTCCTGTAAGCATTGGGCCAAAGGTGGATAATAATTGAGTCTAGTTTTTGATTAGAATTATTTGTGTAAAATATTTCCTCGTTTCCTGTTAAAATATGATTTTCATCATCCAATTCAACATTAATCTTGGTATTTACTTTTTGTTGAAAATATGATTGTTGTCCATTAACTAGGTTACTAATTAGACAAGTGATAAGAGCTAAACAAATTTTATTCATTTACGGTTAAAGTATTTCAGCTAACTTTTTTTCTAATGCAGCACCTTTTAAATTATAACCTACGATTTTTCCGTTTTTGTCTATTAGAAATGTCTTGGGAATGCTCGTTATGCCATATTTTGTTCCAGCTGTAGAATTCCATCCTAAAAGTTCACTAACGTGGTTAGGCCATGATAATTGGTCTTTAGAAATTGCCTCTAACCATTTATCTTTCTTTTGGTCGAGTGAAACACTGTAAACAGTAAATCCTTTTTCTTTATATTGATTATAAAGCCTTACTACATTTGGATTTTCAGCTCTACATGGTTTACACCATGATGCCCAAAAGTCTAAAAGAACAACTTTCCCTTTTAAAGAACTTAAACTTTTTATATTTCCCTTTGGGTCTTTTAAAGTAATCTCAGGTGCTTGAGCTCCAATATTTAAGCCTAATTTTTTTCTTTCATTTTCCTCTTTTTCAGCTCTATTTTGTTGTTGAATTAAAAAACCTTCTTGTTGCTTAATTCTTTCCAAAAGTTTATCAACTTCATTTAAATAGGTTTGATTTTCATATTTCGCAATAATTACATTTTTAATATATCCCAGTTCTGTCTTAAATTGCGAAGGGTTTTGTATTTCCCCAAGCATCATTAAAATTGATGGAGAATTCCTGTTTTCTGAAATAAAGTTTCGGATATATTCTTGATATTTTGTTATAATTAAGTTTTGAGCTGCGGTTTTAGATTCTTGAGAAGAGTAGTTTATATTTTGTATTTGAGATATAATTCCATTTCTGTATTTGAAATATTCCTGGAGTAAAATATTTGTTGAATCTCCAGACACATCTAATTCTGAATAATCTTCGTTTTTAAAAACAAACCTATTACTTTCATTTGGACTTGCTATGAATAAAACACTTTTGTCTGGAGCTGTTCCAACTAGATAAATATCTGATTTAGTTAGCTCTATATTAAAAATATGAACCTCATCTAATGATTTGGAGGAATCAATTTTAATAGGATTACTCCCTTGAATTTTAAAAATATATATGTAATTATCAGTTTTTTGAACGAATTCTAAATGATAATTATATTCTGTATTAATAGTTGCTTTTTCTCCCTTGCAACTAATTATAATTAATAATAATAAAATTGACACTATTTTTTTCATCTTATTTAATTTAGTAATTTATTAAGTAATTGATTTGATTTTTTCGGGTCTGCTGTCCCTTTAGTAGCTTTCATGATTTTACCAATAAAAAATCCAGTCAATTTTTTTTCTCCATTTTTTAAGCGTTCTCTTTCAACAGGGTTTTCATTAACAATTTTAGAAATCACTTCTGAAAGATCATCTGAATTACTTTTTCTAATCCAATTATTTTTTTCTGCAATTTTTTTTGGGTTTACAAGTGGAAGTTTAATCATTTCTGGAAATAGTTTTTGACTTGCTAATGAGTGTGAAATCATATTATTATCGATTAAATCAATAAGTAAAGCTATATTTTCAGCTGTAATTGGGAAAAATTTAATTTCTACAGCATTTTGATTTAAGTAGGACTTAATATTTCCCATTAGCCAATTAGCGGCAGCTTTGTAATTTTTAGTAAAATTTAATATACTCTCATAATAAAAGGCTATTTCTTTTTGTTCGATAATAATTTGAGCATCGTACGGTGAAAGATTATATTTTTTAGTGAATTTTTCGTAAAGCTCGTTAGGAAGAGCAGGCATTGAGGATTTAATATCTAAAAGATGTTTTTCTTCTATTCTTATTGGATTTAAGTCTGGTTCTGGAAAATAACGGTAGTCATGGGCAGCTTCTTTTTTTCTCATAGCACTGGTTTTTCCATTTGAGGCATCAAACGTTCTTGTTTGTACAAGAATAGGCTTATTATTATCTAAAAGTTCTGCTTGTCTTACTATTTCATAATCAATTGATCTTTGAACATTTCTTATTGAGTTTAAATTTTTTATCTCTACTCGGTCTCCAAATTCTTTGCTTCCTAAAGGCATTATGGATATATTAACATCACATCGCATACTTCCTTCTTCCATATTTCCATCACAAATGTCTAAATGTCTTAAAAGTTTTCTCATTTCTGAAACATATTGATAAGCTTCAAACGAAGACTTAATTACAGGTTCAGTGACTATTTCCAATAATGGAACACCAGCCCTATTTAAATCTATTAATGTATTAAATGGGTCTAAATCGTGAATGCTTTTCCCAGAATCTTCTTCCATATGGATTCTTGTCAATTCAATTTCTTTTGTCTTATTATTTTCAAGGCGTATTAAAACTCTACCATTTTTACAAATTGGTTTTTTGTCTTGTGTTATCTGATATCCTTTTGGTAAATCTGCGTAGAAATAGTTTTTTCTATCAAAATGCATAAACCTAGTTATATCACAATCTAATGCCAATCCTAGTTTAAGAGCATGATTGATTACTTTTTTATTGAATTTAGGAAGAGTTCCTGGGTGGCCAAGTGATATAGGAGAAATCAATGTATTTGGAGTAGATCCAAACTCATTTTTATCTCCACAGTATGCTTTAGATTTAGTTTTTAGCTGAGCATGAATCTCAATTCCAACAACTGGCTCATATTTTAATAATACTTCTTCAAGTTCCATTTTATATAGATTCTAAGAATTTATTAATAAGCATTGTTAGATGTTTTTCAGCATTAGAAGCAACATTTTGAACGTCTTGATGAGTTACTTTAACAATCTTTCCTGGGACACCTAAATCTGTAATAATTGAAATCCCAAAACAAGGAATTTTCATATGTCTTGCAGCAATAACTTCTGGAACTGTACTCATGCCAACAGCATCTGCACCTATATTTCTAATATAAGAATACTCTGCTGGAGTTTCTAATGTTGGGCCTGTTAGCCCAGCATAAACCCCGTTAACAATTTTAATGTTTAATTCTTTTGCAATGCTCTGTATTTTTTCAATTAGGCTTGGATCATAGGCATCACTCATGTCTGGAAATCTAGTTCCAAGAGCATTAATATTCGGTCCAATTAAAGGATTTGTTGGGAAAAGATTTATATGATCATTTATAATCATAATATCTCCTATTTCAAAATTTGGATTTACTCCACCAGAGGCATTGCTAACAACTAGCTTTTTAATACCAAGAAATTTCATTACTCTAACAGGGAAAACAACTTCATTCATTGAATAACCTTCATAGAAATGAAACCTTCCTTGCATTGCAACAACATTTTTCCCACCTAATTCTCCGAAAATTAATTTTCCTTGGTGACCTTCAACAGTAGACACGGGGAAGTTGGGAATGTCTTCGTAAGAAATTGATTTTTTAATATTTATTTCTTTTACCAAGCCCCCTAAGCCAGTTCCTAGAATAATACCAATCTCTGGATTAAAACTAGATTCTTTTTTTATGTAATCAGCTGTTTTATGAATGAGATTTAACATAATTCATGATTTTTTCTTCAAATTTATCTTTATTCCACAAAAAATCAACACCAACCTTTAAATAGTAGACAGGAATATTCAATAGTTCTTTAAATTCCTTCAGTTTTTGAGCATCTTTCTCAGTGGTTAAAATTATTTGATTTCTACGGTCTTTCTCAAAAGTTTTCAAAATTTTATTTACATCATTTTTTTTGTATTTATAATGGTCTTTAAATTTCAAATGAGTGTTTTTTATTTTTAAATCATTTAAATAATTTACTATTGGTTTTGAATTTGCAATTCCAGTAACAAGAATTATGTTTTTCAAAACAGACTTATCTAATTTTTCCATTTTATTTAATGGAATTACACCATCGTAACTCATTTTAGAGAAAAAAACTTGCCCTTTAAAGTTTAAATATTTTTCAATTTCTTCTGCTTTTTCTTTAGTTAAATCATTAGGACACTTTGTTACAATTATGCAGTCAGCCCTTTTAATTCCTTTTCTAGATTCTCTTAATAATCCTACTGGTAGAATCCAATCTCGATAAATAGGATTATTATAATCGCATAGTAAAATATTAAATCCTATTTTTATAGACCTGTGTTGATATGCATCATCTAATACAAAAGCATCTATTTTTGGATAATCTTTTTGTATTCTTAAAATACCATTAACTCTTTTGTCATCTACAGCTACAATTTCCTTAGGGAAATTCTGTTTCATTTGAAGTGGTTCATCCCCAACTTCTTCAGATTTACTATCAATATTTACATATTTAAATCCTTTTGAAATTCTTCCATAACCTTTTGAAAGTATAGCGACTTTATTAGTTTTGGTTAAAATCTTAGCAATAAATTGAGAATGTGGTGTTTTTCCTGTTCCACCTACAGTAATATTTCCAATTCCTATTATTGGGGCATTGATTTTTCTTTCCTTAACTAGACCTAAATCATACAGTAAATTTCTAAGAGTTGTAATTAATAAAAACACTAATGAAAATGGTAATAATATCCAATTGAACCATTTCATTTTTTTATATTTGAATTCATTTTCCAAATTATGATAGTCAAAGATGTAACAAAATATTTAGAAAAAATAGCTCCTTTGCATTTACAAGAGGGATACGACAATTCTGGTTTGCAAGTTGGGGATTTAAATAGTGAGATTAATGGTGTTTTAATTTCTTTAGATGTAACACTTGAAGTTATAGATGATGCAATCAATAAAAAATGTAATATGATTGTCGCTCACCATCCGGTCATATTTGGGGAACTTAAAAATATTTCAAATGAATATTTAACTGGAGATGTTATAATTAAAGCAATTAAAAATAACATAACAATTTATGCTATTCATACCAATTTAGATAATGTTATAAATGGAGTAAATGATAAAATTGCAGATAAAATTGGTCTAAAAAGAAAAAAAATACTTCTACCAAAAAAAAATCTTTTAAAGTTAATAGTATTTGTTCCACAATCCCACAGTGAATTAGTTGCTGAGGCTCTTTTTAGTTCAGGAGCTGGTCATATTGGAAATTATAAAAACTGCAGCTTTATTACAACCGGTGAAGGTAGTTTCTTGCCTTTATCGAACTCTAATCCTTTTAAAGGGGAAAAAGGTAAGGTGGAAAACCTTAATGAGAGTAAAATAGAAGTTGTTTTACCAGACTATTTGCTTTCTGATGTTATTCAATCAATGAAAGATGCTCATCCTTATGAGGAGATTGCCTATGATGTCTTACAACTTCTCAATAATTCAAGTAGTGGTTCTGGTATGATTGGTGAGTTAGATGAGCCTGTTGAAGAGTTAGAGTTTTTAAATTTTATCAAGAAAAAATTCAATGCAAATGGTGTTAGGCACACTAAATTTTTAAATAAACCCATTAAAAAGGTTGCTGTTTGTGGTGGTTCGGGAAGTTTTTTATTAAAAAATGCGATAGAAAAAAAAGCAGATATTTTCATTACTTCTGACTTTAAATATCATCAGTTTTTCGAGGGAAATAATAAGATTTTAATTGCAGATATTGGTCATTATGAATCGGAACAATTCACAATTGAACTAATAAGTGATTTTTTAATCAAAAAATTTATTAATTTCGCAATCCGTAAAACATCAGTTTATACGAATCCAATTAATTATTTATAAAAATGGCTAGAACTAAAAAATACACACCGGAAGAAACTTTAAGATCATTATATAATCTTCAATTCATTGATTCTAGAATTGATACTATGAGAGAAGTGAGGGGAGAATTACCTGTGGAGGTTAATGATTTAGAAGATGAAATGGTTGGGTTAACTAAAAGATTAGATAAAATTGAAGAACAAACTGGAGATTTAAACCAATTAATTCTTGAAAAAAAGAATATAATTGAAGAATCTAAATTAACAGTCAAAAAATATCTTGAAAAACAAAAAAATGTTAGAAATAACCGAGAATTTGATTCTTTAAGTAAAGAAATTGAATATCAGGAGTTAGAAGCTGAGCTAGCAGAAAAAAGAATTAAAGAAAATTCTGCAAGAATTGATGGTAAAAAAGAGGTTTTAGATGAGGTTAAAGGCCTTTTAAAAGCAAAAGAAGAAGCTTTAGAAGCTAAAAATAATGAACTAAAAGAAATTATTTCTGAAACTGAAAGAGAAGAAAAAATCTTAATTGAAGAATCTGAAAAAGCTTCTAAATCTATTGATGAAAGATTTTTAACAGCATACAAAAGAATTAGAGGAGCCTCAAAAAATGGATTAGCAGTAGTTCCTGTTGAAAGAGGTGCTTCAGGAGGTTCGTTCATAAAAATTCCACCACAAGTACAATTAGATATTGCAGCTCGAAAGAAAATCATTGTAGACGAGCATAGTGGTAGAATATTAGTAGATGCATTACTAGCTGAAGAACAAACTACTAAAATGACTAGGAAAATAAATAAAGTTTTGAGCGCATAACTTTAATTTATTACAAATTAAGTTCACTTTTATCCTTTTAAAATTGGTAATTTAGACCAACTAATATTTTTTTATGTCGTCAAAGGGTATTGTCAAAAGAAGTGAAGATTTTTCTAAGTGGTACAACGAGTTAGTTTTAAAAGCTGATTTAGCAGAACATTCCGACGTTAGAGGTTGCATGATTATTAAGCCCTATGGTTATGCTATTTGGGAAAAGATCAAGGATCAGTTGGATATAATGTTTAAAGAAACAGGACATCAAAACGCATATTTCCCGTTACTAATTCCAAAATCTTATTTAAGCAAAGAAGCTGCTCACGTTGAGGGGTTTGCTAAAGAATGTGCGGTAGTTACCCATTACAGACTTAAAAACTCAGAAGATGGAACTGGTGTAATTGTAGATCCCGAGGCTAAATTAGAAGAAGAATTAATTATAAGGCCGACATCTGAAACAATTATATGGAATACTTATAAAAAATGGATTCAGTCCTACAGGGATTTACCAATTTTAGTAAATCAATGGGCAAATGTTGTTAGATGGGAAATGAGAACCAGACTATTTTTAAGAACCTCGGAGTTCTTGTGGCAAGAAGGTCATACCGCACATGCTACAAAAATAGAAGCTGTTGAAGAAACTGAAAAAATGTTAGAAGTTTATACAAAATTCGTTGAAGAATTTATGGCAGTCCCTGTAATTAAAGGTGTTAAATCTGAAAATGAAAGATTTGCTGGTGCTGAAGAAACTTATTGTATTGAAGCACTGATGCAAGATGGTAAAGCATTACAAGCAGGAACATCACATTTCTTAGGTCAAAATTTTGCCAAAGCTTTTGATGTTACTTTTGCTGATAAAGAAGGAAATAAAAATCATGTTTGGGCAACATCATGGGGGGTTTCAACTCGCTTGATGGGTGCTTTAGTTATGACTCACTCTGATGATAAAGGCTTGGTGCTTCCTCCAAAATTAGCCCCTATACAAGTTGTAATTGTCCCGATTTACAAAAATGAGGACCAATTATTAGAAATTTCAGAATACGCTAATTCATTAATAAAGGAACTAAAAATTTTAAATATTTCTGTAAAGTTTGACAATGATGATAATAAAAAACCTGGTTGGAAATTTGCAGAATACGAAATGAAGGGTGTTCCATTAAGAATTGCTATCGGCCCTAGAGACATGGAAAATCAAACTGTAGAATTAGCTAGAAGAGATAATTTATCTAAATCTACAGTAAGTCAACTCGATCTACCAAATCTGTTGTTAGAAACGCTTAATTTAATTCAGAACGATCTATTTACCCGCTCAAGTTTATTTTTAAAAGAGAATACATACTCAGCAAATAGTATCGACCAAATGATTGAAATTTTAGATGCTAAAGGGGGGTTTATTGAAGCTTTTTGGAATGGAGATTCCAAATCCGAACATAAGATTAAAGAATTAACTAAAGCAACTATTCGATGTATTCCTTTAAATGAAAATCAAACTGGAAATTGTATCCTCACTGGTGAGCCTAATTCTAAGAAAGTTATATTTGCTAGAGCCTATTAATACTTCATTATGGATTATAAAAAAAACCAAGATCTTTTACTTAACTTAATTAAAGAAAAAAGTGTTCTTAAACAAGATGTTTTCAGCAATATTATATTGAATTTTAAGGTGTTAAAGGGGGTGCTTAAGGAAATTGGAGATGATTTAAAAGAAAAAATTGCCCATGTGGATGAAAGAGTTATTATTGAGTACAAGGACTCTGGTGAGTTTGAAGCTCAACTTAGAGTTTCTGGTGACATTTTAGTTTTTCAAATGCACTCAAATGTTTTTAAGTTTGATTTAGAGAATAGTCTTTGGAAATCAAGTTATCTTTCTGAAAACCCTAACAGAGGATTTTGTGGTTTAATTAATATATATAATTTTTTAAACGACTCTTTTAAATACAATAGATCTAACGACTTAGGATATTTAATTGGCAGGTTATTTGTCAATCATGAAAATCACTTTATGGTTCAAGGTAAAAGACAATTAGGATTTCTTTATAATGATTTTGTGAATTCTACTATTGATAAAGAGAAGATGAAATCTGTTGTTCAGTCTGCCATATTATATTCTTTAGATTTTGACCTTTTAGTTCCTAGTTATGACCTTGTAAATCAGGTTACGGTTAACCAGGTAAAACAGGTTGGAGATAACCTTAAAATGAGAACTGGAAAAAGATTAGGCTTTGTTTTTCAAAACAATAACGACGAAATTTAATTCTATTATTTTGAATTTGATTTGATTTTTTTTTGCCTAACTAAAAAAAAAACTAAATTTGCGCACCATTTATTAAAAATGGCCCGTTCGTCTAGGGGTTAGGACGCCAGGTTTTCATCCTGGAAACAGGGGTTCGATTCCCCTACGGGCTACTAAAAAAAAAAATATGGCAAATCATAAATCTGCAATAAAAAGAATTAGGTCTAATAAAGACAAGTCCTTAAGAAACAAGTATCAACATAAATCTGCGAGAACTGCAATACAAAAACTACGCGAAACATCTGATAAAAAAGAAGCTAGTTCTCTTTTGGTTTTTGTTAGTTCTATGATAGATAAGCTTGTGAAGAAGAATATTATTCACAAAAACAAGGCTTCTAATCTTAAATCAAAACTTACTAAGAAAGTGAATGCTTTATAAAAAGCATCATTTTAATATTTTAAAAGAGCTGAATTCAGCTCTTTTTTTTTGTCAAATAAAAAACTCAACACAAATTATAATTATTCTACTTAAATTCGTGTAATTAGTTACTTTAACAATTAGCAATTTTTAATATTAGCAATTAATTAAAAAAGATTAAACTATATTTAATAGATTGTAAAAAATAATCCTAATTAAATTTGCTATTACTTGGTTTGTAAATACTGTCTATTTTTAAATAAATTAAAATTACTTTAGTACGCTAATGGTTACCATTTATTCACCTGAAATTAGCCCCAGAATTGATTATGTAGTAAATCTCATTTTTAAAAATATTTTAGGATTAGATTTTATAATTACTAATGAATTAAATGATTTAAATGGCATAGTTGTAAATTATTCTAAAGAGCCTTTGGTAATAGATAGTTATCAAATATATCCTTCTGGATTTTTAGAGGTTAATAATTGGGACTTTCTAAATCATATGCCTGTCAAAAGTGATAAAAGCTATTTTTTTTCACAATCAATTGGTGATCATAATTTTGATTTATTAAGTACTGTTTTTTTTCTAGTTAGTAGAATGGAGGAATACAATAATGAAAATTATGACAAGCATCATAGATTCAATTCCAAAGATTCTATTTTAGTGAAGCTAAATTTAGAAAAGAAACCAATTATTGATATTTGGTGTTATGAGCTTTTAAAAAATTTAAACGATAAGTTTAAAAGCTCTATTAAGTCTAAAAAGAGCTTTTATCAGATTTGCACATTTGATATTGACAATGCATATGCTTTTAAGCATAAAAGTAATAAGAGATATTTTGGTTCATTTCTAAAAGATTTATTCTTATTAAGATCTTACAAGTTAAAACAAAGGTTTAAATTAATTATTGGTTCTGATAAAGATCCTTATGATAATTATGATTACATCCAATCTTTTTGTGAAACGAATAATTTAAAATCTATTTTTTTCTTTTTAATTGGAGATTATGGCAGAATGGATAGAAATATTAATTTTAAAAATCCAGCTTTAATAAAGCTAATTAAATCTTTATTAAATAACTCTAAAATCGGAATACACCCATCATATAACTCATTTAATAATTTAGCAACTTTAAAAAAAGAAATTTCCAGACTAAATGATATAACTTTAGATTCAATTATAATGTCTAGATTTCATTATTTGAGATTTTCATTGCCAGAATCCTATCAAATTTTAATTGAAGCAGGAATTAAAGAAGATTACAGTATGGGTTATGTCGACAGAATAGGTTTTAGAGCTGGTACATGTACCCCCTTTTACTTTTATGACTTAAACATTGAAAAAACATCAGAATTAAAAATTATCCCATTTGCTTATATGGATGGTGTTTTAAATGATAAATTAAAATATTCTCCAAAACTTGCTAAAAAAATTATTAACGAGGTAAAAGAGAATGTAAAACAAGTAAATGGTCTGTTTAGTTCTGTTTGGCATAATGAATCTTTAAGCAATCAAGACAGGTGGAAAGGTTGGAGAGAAGTCTTTGAGTCAACTTGGCTAGATTAATTCATTTTAGTTCATTAAATTCATATTATGAAAGTTTATAATTTCAGTGATTACTCTTCAGTTTACAATAAGTTTCTTTCAGAGCTTAGAGATGTAAATGTTCAGAAGGACAGTATGAGATTTAGAAAAAATTTAGAAAGAATAGGGGAGATATCCGCTTATGAAATAAGTAAAAAGTTAGATAAAAAAAATCAAATAACAACTACCCCTCTTGGAGTTTCGGGTACCTATGTTCCGTTAAATAACTTAGTATTAGCTACTATTTTAAGAGCTGGATTGCCACTTCATAATGGGTTATTGAAATATTTTGATAACGCCGAAAATTGCTTCATTTCTGCCTATAGAAAACATACTAGTAAAGATGATTTTGAAGTGGAAATTCAGTATATGGCAAGTCCTAATCTAAATGATAAAGTAGTCTTACTTTCAGATCCTATGTTAGCCTCAGGTAAATCTATGGTATTAGCTTACAAAGCACTTTTAGAAAATGGTACGCCAAAAAAAATACATGTAGTTAGTGTTATTGGTAGTCAACAAGGTGTTGATTTCATTTCAAAAAATATGCCTGATAATACAACGCTTTGGATTGGAGCTATTGACCCAAAAATGACTAGTCAATCATATATTGTTCCCGGACTTGGAGATGCAGGAGACTTGGCTTTTGGTATAAAACAAGATTAATGAATTGGGGGGTATACGTATATGTTTTTTTTTTAGCTCATGTTAAGTTTTTGTTTGCTGCGTCCATCGCTGAGGCAACAACTAATTTATCATTTCTAGAGATTTTAATTTCATCTACATCGGGAGCTTTGTTCTGTTTTAATGTATCATTTTTTGCTGGAAAATTTATTTTTTTTAAAAACAATATGCATTCAAAAAGTTGGGGGTTTTTTAAGAACAATAAAAAAAGCATTAAAAAAAGAAATAGAATAATTATAGGTTTGAAAAATTCTAAGCTCGGTTATATCTCAATATGTGTTTTAGCTCCGTTATTTTTAACTATTCCTATTGGAACCTTTATAGTAGTTAAATTTTATGGTAATAGGAAATTAACATACTGGATTGTAAGCTTCTTCCTTATTTTCTTGTCTTGTTTTTTATCATTTCTCAATCATTTTATATTCCATTGAAAAAAATTAGACATTTATTTTTCGATTTAGATCGAACACTATGGGATTTTGAGACTAACTCTCATAGCGAATTAATTGATCTTTATCACACTTATAAACTTCATCAATTAGGAATTTCCCTTTCTGAAGAGTTTGTTAAAGTTTATAAAAAAATCAATGAAAAATGTTGGGAGAATTATAGGCTAGACAAAATTAGTAAAGAGAATTTAAGGTTTGAGAGATTTAATTTAACTCTAGCATATTTTGGTATTGATAATTTAGGTCTTTCTAAAAAAATTGGTCAGGATTATGTCCTTAATTCCCCTTACAGAACTGTTCTAATTCCCCATGCAATCGAACTTTTAGAATATTTGAAACCTAATTATATTCTCCACATTATAACTAATGGTTTTCAAGAGGTTCAGCATATTAAAATGAATCAATCAGGGTTAGCTAAATATTTTAAAACAGTTGTAACTTCTGAGATGGCTGGGGCAAAAAAACCAGATTCTTTAATATTTAACTATGCATTATCTATTTCTGGAGCAGAATTAGAAAACTCAGTTATGATAGGAGATGATTTAAATACCGATATAAAAGGAGCGATTAATATTGGAATGAAATCTATCTATTTCAATCCAAATAAAGTAAATAATAACTCTGGTGCGTCGAAAGAAGTAAAATCACTTTTAGAAATTAAAAATATCTTATGCTAATTATTTTTTATTCACTATTTAATTAACCCATCAAGGTTTGATACTTCGCTCAAATTCTCTAAATTTGTACTATAAATTTTTTGATTTTTCCATATATAAAATCAATTAGGTAATAAATTTGAATTACTTTAAATTTTGGTTTAATCTTATAATTTAATAGAGTAAATAACTGTTTAATTATTTACATTTTTTCATCTAAAAATTTGAAAGCACTATGAGTACTTATAATAACTACATTAATGAAATTCAAGAGCGTAAACTTGAAGGTTTAAATCCTAAGCCAATTGAAAGTAGTGATTTATTAAGTGAAATTATTGCACAAATAAAAGATGTAAATCATAAAGATAGAGATGCTTCAATTAATTTTTTTATTTATAATGTTATTCCAGGTACTACAAAAGCTGCAATAGTTAAAGCTAAATTTTTAAAAGAAATTATTATTGGCAAATTTTCTTTAAACGAAATTTCATCAGCATTTGCTTTTGAACTTTTGTCTCATATGAAAGGTGGACCATCTATTAAAGTTCTTCTTGATATAGCTTTGGGTGAGTACTCTATAAATGCCAATAAAGCGGCTACAATTCTTAAGACTCAAGTTTTTTTATATGAAGCCGATATGGACCAATTAGAAGAAGCTTATAATAATGGAAATATTATAGCCAAAGAGATCTTAGAAAGTTATTCAAACGCTGATTTTTTTACTAAACTTCCACAGATTCAAGAAGAAATAAAAGTGGTAACATATGTTGCTGGTATAGGTGATATTTCTACTGATTTACTTTCACCCGGAGGTGATGCCCATTCAAGATCTGACAGAGAGTTGCATGGGAAATGCATGTTTGAGCATAATATTGAAAGTCAAAACGAACTTTTAGCTTTAAAAGAAAAACATCCTGATAAAACTATTATGTTAATAGCCGAGAAAGGAACTATGGGAGTAGGATCATCGAGAATGTCTGGGGTTAATAATGTGGCTTTATGGATTGGAAAACAAGCAAGTCCATATGTTCCTTTTATAAATATTGCTCCTGTTGTTGCTGGTACAAATGGTATTTCTCCAATTTTTCTTACTACTGTTGACGTTACCGGAGGAATTGGACTGGATCTTAAAAATTGGGTAAAGAAAAAAGATTCAGAAGGGAATGTAGTATTAGATTTGGATGGTGAACCAGTACTAGAAGAAGTTTACTCTGTAAAAACAGGAACTATTCTTACCATAAACACAAAAACCAAAAAATTATATAATGGAGAAAAAGAACTAAGTGATATTTCTGCTGCATTTACTCCACAGAAAATGGAATTTATGCAAGCTGGCGGTTCTTATGCTATTGTATTTGGTAAAAAATTACAAACATTTGCTGCCAAGACTCTAGGAATAGATATGCCTACTGTATTTGCACCTTCTAAAGAAATTTCTTATAAAGGACAAGGATTAACAGCTGTAGAAAAAATATTTAATAAAAATGCTGTAGGAACAACTCCAGGAAAAGTTTTACATGCCGGTTCTGATGTTCGAGTTGAAGTTAATATTGTAGGTTCACAAGATACTACTGGACTTATGACTTCTCAAGAGTTGGAGTCAATGGCAGCTACCATTATTTCTCCAATAGTTGATGGTGCTTACCAATCGGGTTGTCATACCGCTTCAGTTTGGGACAAAAAAGCACAAGAAAATATTCCTAGACTTATGAAGTTCATGAATGATTTTGGTCTTATAACTGCTCGTGATCCAAAAGGAGAATATCATGCTATGACAGATGTGATTCACAAGGTTTTAAATGATCTTACAGTAGATGATTGGGCTATAATTATCGGAGGAGATTCTCATACCAGAATGTCAAAAGGAGTAGCATTTGGTGCTGACTCTGGAACTGTTGCTCTTGCATTAGCTACTGGTGAAGCTTCTATGCCCATTCCAGAATCAGTTAAAGTTACGTTTAAAGGTGAAATGAAGTCTCACATGGATTTTAGAGACGTTGTTCATGCTACTCAGTCTCAAATGTTAGAAAAGTTTGGCGGGGAAAATGTTTTTCAAGGTAGAATTATCGAAGTTCATATTGGTACTCTTCTTGCAGATAAAGCCTTTACTTTTACCGATTGGACTGCTGAGATGAAGGCTAAAGCTTCTATTTGCATTTCAGAGGATGATACTTTGATAGAATCCTTAGAGGTCGCAAAAAGCAGAATTAACGTTATGATAGACAAGGGGATGGATAATAAAATCCAAGTCCTTCAAGGTCTTATTGACAAAGCAAATAAAAGAATTTTCGAAATTAGATCTGGCGATAAACCAGCGTTAACACCTGATTCTAATGCGAAATATTTTGCCGAATTTGAAGTAGACTTAGACATAATTTCTCAACCAATGATCGCGGATCCAGATGTCAATAATGAGGATGTTTCTAAAAGATATACTCATGATACTATCAGAGCACTATCTTATTATGATGGAAAGAAAAAAGTAGATCTTGGTTTTGTAGGTTCCTGTATGGTTCACAAAGGAGATCTCAAGGTTCTTGCCCAGATGCTTAGAAATCTTGAAAACATTCATGGTAAAATCGAATTTCATGCACCTTTAGTAGTTGCTGCACCAACTTACAATATTATTGATGAATTGACTGCAGAAGGAGATTGGGAAGTATTACAAAAATATTCTGGTTTTGAATTCAATGATAATAACCCTAAAGATTCTGCTCGTAAAGAATATAAAAATATGATGTATTTAGAAAGACCTGGATGTAATCTGTGTATGGGCAATCAAGAAAAAGCTGAAAAAGGAGATACTGTTATGGCTACTTCTACACGTTTATTTAAAGGTCGAGTCGTAGCAGATTCAGATCGTAAAAAAGGGGAGTCCTTATTGGCTTCTACACCAGTAGTAGTTCTTTCTGCAATTCTTGGGAGAACTCCATCAATGGACGAATACGAAAGTGCAGTAGTAGGCATTAATTTAACAAAATTCTCCCCACCGGTTAAGAGCTTATGTTCATAGTTAATAACAAATATCTAGCTCAATTGTTTTAAATTATTATGGTAATTATTGTAAGTTATAATTAAAGTTTATCAATTTTAGTTTTAAATAATACCATAGAAAATTCGTTATTTACTTTAAAAGACTCACAAGAAATTTTATTTTTTGATTTCATTGCCATTATTATTAAACCTAATCCTGCACCACCTTTTTTTGAAATTTGTCCATTATCAAGTTTTTTAAGGTATAGTGATTTTAACTCAACTTTATCTAAAGTATTTATGTGATTAATATCTTCAACTACATCTTTGATATTAATATTATTAATCAAGTTTGAAAACGAACATGTAAAAAACTCTGGATAATCTGAAAGCTGAAAGAAAGCAAATTGTATTTTATCTAAAGAATGATCGCCATGATTTTTAATATTCTGAAGACCCTCAATTAAAATATTAAATATTCTTTTTATATTTTTTTTAGCAGCTTTTAATTCGAAAAGTTTAGATTCTGTTTTCTCACTGATTTCTGAAATTACATCCGGTTTCATTTCACCAAAATGAGATAGGAGTATAGTGCCATTATTTTTTTCGATAGCAGATTTTGAACTTTTAAATATTGATTTTATAGATTCTGAAAAATCCATTAACAATGCTAATTTCCTTAAATATAAATAATGTTTTTAAATGTATTGGTAGTAAAATGAATTAATTATTTTCAAGTATATAGGGACATTATCTTCTTAAGATCTTTTTTTAGTTGAATTTCTTCTGATTTTCTGTAGCTGAAGTTAAGATTAGTCAACATTCTTTTTGTAATATCAGCATAGGGGCAAGGGGTTAAATAATAATTATTATTTATTACATTAATTTCTCGTATAAAGTCTAGAATATCATGATGTTTAAGAATAATTCCTTGACTAAATGGGTTTATATAGAAACTCACATCTTCTTTATTAAATTTATAGTTTTTTGGATTTAGATTTCCTTTCTTAGGATCAAGATATCCAACTATAAAATGGTTAGGTAAATTTATACCCATTATTGGCAAATTTAGTAACCTTCCAATTTCGATATACAGAATAGAATTTGTTAAAGGGTTGCCCTTTTTATTTTGTAATAATTTCCCAATTGATGAGTTTTCAGCAGAATGATAATTTATTTTATCTCCTCTAAAATTGTAATCTTCATATAAAACTTTATTTATAACACTAACTTTCTCTATAGGTGTCATACTATTAACTAAATTAATTTCAATATCACTTACTATTTCACTAATCTGTTTATTAATATAATTTTTTGTAATATTTGGGAAAAAGTATTGATCTAGTTGACTTATTCCGTTGATTAAATTAATTGGATAGTTTAACCACTGACTATGATCTTTTAATACTTTCCTAAGTCTTATTTCATGAGTAATATTGCTAATTCTAGATTTAAAAACTTCTCCATATTCATTTTCAAAATCCGCTTTTTCTAATAGCGGAATACAATCTGTTCCAAGTTCTAATAATTGATTTTTAATTTGATTAAAAATAATCTCATCTGGATCATCAAGTAAGCTTACAAGAGCCGCTATTTCATTTTTACTTTTCATGAATAATTACTTAATTTTTTTACGTAAATATTCAATAAAGGTTATTTATTAACGATTTATAATCGTTTCAAAACAGTTTTCACTAAATCATTAACTGTTTTTTTATAATTTTCAGAAAACATGTTAGAGAATCTATTTCCTATTACAGCGCACACTGTACATGATTTGTGACCAAGTAAAGCACTTAAACCATATAATGCAGATGTTTCCATTTCAAAATTCAAGACTTTATGATTTTTATACTCAAACCTATTTAAAAACTTATTCATATCAGGAACTTTTGTTGTCAATCTAAGTGTTCGTCCTTGGGGACCATAAAACCCGTTTGCTGTAGCAGTAATACCAGCGTACATACCCTTACCAATTTTATTGCCCAGTTCTTTATTTCCTTTAACGAAATAAGGTCGATTTGCATCGTCTGGCCATGGAGTTTGTTGTGAAAATGCTTTTTGAAGTGCTATTTCATCATTTTCATAAATAGGGTTATAGAATGATAGCAAGCCATCAAAACCCAATCCATAAGTTGATAAAATAAAACTATCAACAGGAATATTTTCTTGTAAAGCTCCACATGTTCCAATTCTTATTATTTCAAGAGATGTATGCTCTTTCTTAATGCATTTATCTTTAAAATCTATATTAACTAATGCGTCAAGTTCATTAATTACAATATCTATATTATCACACCCTATTCCACTTGAAATAACAGAAACACGCTTGTTATTGATTAGACCTGTGTGAGTTATAAACTCTCTCTTACTTCTTTTAATTTCAATTCTATCAAAATATTTCGAAATCGAAGGTACACGATCCTGATCTCCTACTAAAATTATGGTATTACCAATTTCATCAGGCTTTAGATCTAAATGATAGATTCTTCCCTCTTCAGTTATGATAAGTTCAGTAGATGGAATTTTATTTCCTGTAATATTAGCTTCTTTAAGCATCTCTTAAATTTAACTAATAATAACTGATTAATTAATCTAAAGTGCTAAAAACTTTTTTCAAAATATCAGATGTTCTTTGCATTGGATTTTTTCTAATTTCTTTTTCTTGAGCAGCAATAAGCTTAAAAATACCATCAATTGCTCTGTCAGTTACATATTTATTTAAGTCAGTCTCAACTTTTTCTTTTCCAGATATTCTAGTTGTTTGGTTGTATTTTGTGACTAAAGGAACCCAGTAGGCAGTTAATTTTACTTTTTCTATAGCTTTGGTAACTTCAGGAATAAATAATTTATAAAGTTCACTACTAGTTTGTTTTTTTAAATAATTTGTTGCTGCATTATCTTCCCCTTTAAGAATATTAAATCCATCAGAAACAGACATGTTTGTAATTGCATTAATAAATATTGGCGCTGCGGTTTTACATGCTTCTTCTGCTGCCTGATTTAGTGTAGCTTCAAATTTCTCGACTTTAGTATCTAGTCCCATTTGCATTGCTTTATCTCTAACATTCTTTGCTTCTGGGGGGAAAGGTATTCTTATTAAGTCATTTTTTAAAAAACCACCTGCTGATGATGCTTTTTCTGCTCCTTTTTTTACCCCTTTGTTGAGCGCTTCTTTAAGACCTTTAACTACTTCATCACTGCTTAATAAACTAGAGTTCTCACTTTTTTTGGAAGGTAGTTCACTCTTAATTTTGTTTGATAATTTATTAATATTTATTTGACTATATCCAATGGTACTAACAAATGAAATTAAAATAAATAGAATAGAATTTTTAATATTTTTTTTCATAATTATAATTTTATTATGAATGTATTAAATTTTTTATCAAACTTATTCCTATTATGAAAACTTAATGTATAATTTAACACGATGAAATGTGAAGTTATATCAATTGGTGACGAATTATTAATTGGTCAAACTATAAATACAAATGCTTCATGGATTGGAGAACAACTAAATATCTTAGGTTTTACTATTTCTCATTGTTTAGTTATTTCTGACTTTAAAAATGATATTATCAATGCACTTGATCAAGCTTATAAAAGATCTGACGTAATTTTAATCACTGGTGGATTAGGGCCAACAAATGATGATATTACAAAGCATACTTTAACTGAATATTTCAATACCACCTTAAAACTAAATATTGAAATTGAAAAAAATATAATCGATTATTTTACCAATAGAAATTTACCTATTTTACAATCCAATAGGGACCAGGCTCTAATTCCAATATCTTGTCAGGTTTTACCCAATAGCAGAGGATCTGCAAGTGGTATGTGGTTTGAAAAAAAAGGAGTTGTATTTATTTCCCTTCCTGGGGTTCCCTATGAAATGAAAGGGATTATGAATGATCATGTTTTTTCTAAATTATTAGTTCTAAAAGGAAATGAAAATATTATAATTAGTAAAACTATTAGAACTCATGGCATGGGTGAGTCTTTTTTAGCTGAAGTGATTAAATCATGGGAAAAGAAATTAGCCAATGAAAATATAAAACTAGCTTACTTACCCTCACCTGGAATTGTTAAGCTAAGATTGTCAATTATTGGAAAAGATCGAAAATCATCTGAAGAAAAGTTGAATAGCTATATTTTAAAACTAAAAAAACTCATTCCAGAGCAAATTTATGGATATGACACAGATACTATGGAAGGCGTAGTAAGTATTTTATTAAAAGAAAAAAAACATACATTATCTACAGCAGAGAGTTGTACTGGTGGAAATATTTCTAAAATGATAACAAGTATTAGCGGAAGTTCTTCTTTTTTTAATGGGAGTGTAGTTACCTATACCAACAAGTCAAAATCCCAATTATTGGATGTAAATGAGCAAGTCATTGAAAAACATGGAGCGGTAAGTCAACAGGTAGTAGAGCAAATGGCAAAAAATGTTAGATTAAAGTTTGATTCAGATTACGGAATATCAACTTCTGGAATAGCTGGCCCAAATGGAGGAACTCTTGAAAAACCTGTAGGTACAGTTTGGATAGCAATTGCTTCAGAAGAGAAAGTGATTTCTAAAAAACTAAATTTAGGATATAATCGAGAAAGAAACATTCATGTTTCATCATTATCAGTACTAAACTTACTCAGGTTAGAGTTAATTAAGAATTAAAATTTCGTAAGCCATGATACCATTGGAATTGGAGCAGATGTTGATCCATTTTCATTAGTATTAATAAATCCTGCTAAAGCAACTTGAAATGAAGAAGTATAAGATTGGTTAAATCTCATAGCAGGCATAAAAATAAAAGTAGTACTTCTAGAAGTTTCAGAACTTATTGAACCTTCGCCATAAATTACTGTTTGGGTTTCTGTTTGGGGAGTAGATATTCCAGTTGCAGGATTATTGGTATTGTAAGTGTAAGTAACCTCAATTTCTTTATCTGTATAACTTACTTTAGACTTATTAGCTATAAAAAGCATAGAGTCAAAAATAAAACTAGCTTTTTTACCAAATGGAACTATACCAGAAAAACCAATTACAGAAGCCAATTGTTTTGATTTGAAATATTTTAAAGAGTTATATTGATCTTCATCTTCGTTAACAGTATTATAAAAAGCAGAATAAAAACTAGAATTAATACTAGAATAGCTTGGGACAATAGGTGGAATATAATAAGGGTGATCTGCATCATCAAAACTATAAGAATTTTTATCGCCAATATCTCTTGCACTAGACATAAAAACATTGTTATCATAATAATTAGTAATATTTTCGGTCCAATTAATGTGAGCCAAACCTGCTGAAAAACTAACGTTTGATAATCTATTCCCAAAGGTCATTGTTCCCCAATGTAACCCTCCATAAGTCTGCCCCTGATTAATATATCCAGAAGAACCTATAATACTTCCAATTGAAACATGAAAGTTATTATTGCTGTAAATTTGTTGTTTTAATACTAATGCAATGGGACTCGCAATCCAAGTTGCCATCAATCCAATAGATGTCTTATTTCCTACGCTAAGATGTATTTCTGGTCCATAAAGGTGAATAAGTCCATAATTGTCATTTTTCTTAATGGGAAGTGCATTGGTTGTGAAATAATATCTAGTTGTGAAGGGACCAGATGCTCTAAATTCTTTATTTTCTTTATTTTCCAAACCTTCATCAACTTTAGTAATTGAAGAAATATCAGACTTATTTATAAATATTTTTCCAATAGCTTTAGTGACTACAAGAATTTCTCTTCCGTCATCTGAAATAATTTCCCCAATAAATTCTCCCCCATCATTTTTCACAATTAAAACAAGATTTTTATTTTCAATTTCTTCAGATGTCTGACTGAAAATTTGAATCTGAAATGCTTAAAAAACAAAATGATATAGCTTGTGAATTTCCTCATATCATAAAGATATGAAATTTTAAGAAATAGAGTTGTTCCCTATCCCTGTTAGAGAATGTGAATGACAAATTATTTATTAATTGTCCATTTTTTAATTTCATCAATAGCTTCATTTCTATCTCCCCAAGAAATATACTTAATTTTATTAAGACCTTTATAATTGCAAAACCAAGTTTGTATTATTGTTTTTATAGAATGAGTTAAAGAGTCTTTTATAAAGTTCATTTTACTCTCTTGAGGAATAGCAATTACCTTATGATCTTCTTCTCCACCATCTAATAGTTTAAGGATGCCAATTGGATTTATTTTCACTTCACTTCCTTGATCAATAGATTCAGAAATAATTAAAACATCTAGAGCATCTCCATCACCTCCAATTTTAGGATCCATATAAGTGTTTGTAATAAAACCATAATTGCCAGGATATGGAAGGTAGTTTATAACCCTTTCTTTACCATTGATAATTTGAACTTCAAAAGACTCTTTCCTGTAATTATACTCATATTTTTTATTGGTGCCTGCCGATATTTCTACAACAGCAGTAAATGATTTTTTTTCATTTGAAGATTTTTTTTCTTTTACTGAGCATCCAATGAAGATTAGAAAAATAAGAGTTATTTGGGTCGATATTTTAAGCAATTTATTCTCTATTATAGTAAATAGTAATGTTTGCAACATCTTTCAAGAAGTCAATTTTATCAATTCTAATTTCATGAATAGGTAGCCCAGTTCTATCTCTTAAATCCTGTATCATATCTTCTTTTTTCTCAGGTTTGATGAGGTCAATTTTTTCATAAATAATACTTTTATTTTCTTCAATAGATTGGAACCATAACCGATCAATTAAGTAGGTAATTAAAGTAATTAAACCGTTAGTAAATAACACCTCAAAAATACTTACGGATTTATTTGAAAGTGCATTTATCATAGATATGCCAATAACAATAAATAGATAAGTCATCTGCCTTATAGGAATAGCTTCTGTTCTATATCTTAAGATTCCAAAAACAGCAAATAGTCCTAATGCAAAGCCCATTTCCATTGGAACTTTTCTAAGTAAAAAACAAATGAAAAAAGTAAGTATGTTGAACATAATATAGGTAAAGACATAATCTTTATCCTCTTTTACTCTGTAGTAGACCAGCCTAACAATAATTATTAAAAAGATAAAGTTTATCCCAAACTTGAACAGTAATTTTGAGAAGTCTTCTAAATCAAAAAAATCAATTCCATATAATTCCATTCTTACTTATTTTATTAATGAATAATAATTTACGTTTAAAATTATTGTATTTCAAGTTAGTATTCAAAATACATGATCCAATAGTGTATTTACTAAATCTAGTAGGTCTAATTCTTTTTTCTTTTAAAATTGAGAGTATCTCAGATTTCCTATTTCCTTTTTCTCTCTTAATTTCAATAATACAGATATTATCTAATTCTTTATTTAAATTATCAGAACTAAACTTCAAATTGAAATCTATTGTGACACGTTCTTTAGATTGAAAGTTTACCAAGGTAATTCTTTCAAAATTATTTTTAATTGTTATTTCAAAATTCTTTAAGGAGTAAGGTGTTTGTTCTTCTAAAAATTTGATATTTTTTTTGTTTAAATCCTTTTCTTTAAAAGGAACACCAATTCTAGTTTTTTTAGTAACCCCTTTATTGGATTTAAATTTAACTTCTAAAAAAGTTTTCTTAGACTCTATATAGTCTCTAAATCTAATTTTGTATCTGTTTAACTTCCCGTTTTGATGATTTTTAAAGAGTGTTTTATTATCGTTGTCAAAATAGTCTGTTTGATAATTGAAAAGTCTTTTTCCATCTATTTCAAGACAGTAATATTTAGCGCTAATTTTTGATAAAACTTCTAAAGTGTTTTTAAGGGAAACTGTAAATTTTTCATCAACTCTTTCCATTAATGCAACTTCATCAATAGCTGCTAAACTTATGGGTTTATAATTTAATAATATGGATTGAATGTCAGACATTTAAAATCTTTGTTCTTTTAGTTTTTCTTAAAAGTAGCTTTACCATACTTTTTACCGTAAAGATAATCTATTACATTATTTTGAAAAACTTTAACTTTTTCGCCATTAATAGTGAGACTAGAATTATACTCTATAAGATTATTTACTGAACAATTGGTAATCTCATCATCATTTGAAAATATTTCTCCAGGGCCAAACTCTCCCTTTTTTTGAAAAGCACAATAACCAATTTCACAATTTATAATTTTATTATTTAATGATTTTAATTCCGATAAATCTTTTGAAATTAAACCCATAGAAGAGTTTTTAATTACAGAATTTGTTATACTTAACTTACTTTTCTCACCTGCACTAACAGCTTTGTCTTTAATACTAGAAAATCCGCATTCTTTCACATTTAAGTTTCCCCCTGAAATATCAACTCCATCATTTCCGGAGTTAATAAATTTACAATTTGATATAAAACCATTACTGAAATCTGCATCAAGTGCATCGGAAAAAGTATTTTCAATTCTTGTGTTTTGAAATTCGTATTCACATCTAAAAAAATTAATTGCATCTTCACTTTTAATATTTTTGAAAGTGCAATTATTTACACTTATTTGTCCACCATATATAGTAAATGCACTTGGAAGATTCCAATGATTATATTTTGAAGTATCAATTAAAGAAAATTGATTGGAAAATTTTAAATAGTTTATTTTACTAGAGTTATTTTCCTGAATTATATGAATCCCTTGACCTGTGCTATCTGTAGACTGTATTTCAACAAGTTCATTTTTGTCCCCATTAATTGTAAAAGAACTAAATGATAAAATTGAACTGTTATTTACTAAATCAATTATATCTCCATTTTTTAATATTACATGATATCCTTTAGGAATCAATAACTTTTGATTTATTACTGAATATTTATTTTTTAGAGTTAATATATTTGAATCTTCTTCCAGAAAATAATTTAGATAATTTGTAAATTCTTCGCTAGAAAATGTAGTTATTTTTTTATTTTTTAAATTATTATTTATAGTAAATCCTGAAAAAATAGGTTCAATTTTAAAAGTTATAGGATTTATATAAAAATAATTAGGTAATAAGTTCCTGAAATATTTATTTGATATTTTTTTAAATATTTTAAATTCATTAGCGTTGATATAATTAGTGTTTAAACTATCTGAATTTATAAATTGTAAAATTGAATTGGAGAATTCAGCATTAAAAAATTCTCTTTTTGTGCTTTCTAATAATTGTTCAACAGTATCTATTTTTAAAATAATTCCTTCTCTTCTGTAATTAGATTCTATAAGCCTTTTTCCAATTTTTTCTTGAAATAAATATTTCTTATTTTTAATTAAGATAATTTTTGTTACAACACCAATTAGATTAGATTCTTTTAATTCCTTATTAAATGCAATAATTTTTTGAGCCTTTGTTAAATCAGTTTCTGTTAATATAGGATAGAGTATAAATTTTTTTTTTCTATATATTCTTTTGCCTTCTTTACATAGAAATTTAAAATAAAAATCCTCTTTTTCAGCTCTAACCCTAATTGTGTCATTTTCTATGTAAAAACTAATTATATCATTCGTTTCAATCTCATTAATAGACTTATTAGTATCAATTTCATCAATAAAATCCTTCTTTTCTACAGAACAATTAGTAAATACTATTAATAAGGCCAAGATTGAAAAGGCCAGTTTTCTTTTATTCATTCTTTAGAAAAATATGATTTATTTTAAAAGATTATAATTAGAAATATCTATTTTATAAAGATCGGAGTCTCCATAGCTATCTTCCTTATAATAGCCTCCTACATAGGCAGTATTACCATCTTTAGAAACATAGATTGTCTTTTCTTCTAATGTTGTATTTATAGGACATCCCATATTAATTGGCTCGCTCCAATTTTCATGTCCTCCAGTGCAATAGTAAATGTCATAACTTCCAACACTTTCCTTTCTTCCGTTAGAGGTGAAAAATAATAATTTTCCATTTGGATGAATAAATACACATTTTTCATCTCCAGCTGTATTTATATTGTTTTCTAAGTGAATAGGTTCACTGTATGAATGATCTGTTTTTTTTACATAATATATATCAGTTTGGCCAATTCCTGTAGGTCTTTCAGAAACAAAATATATATAAGATTCGTCTTCAGTAATACTCGCTGAGCTTTCAAAATAAGAACTGTTTATTTTTTTGCTTAGTTTTTTGTTTCTATGAAAAATAGGCTTAGGAGAAGACCACTTTCCAGAATTTGAATATGTGGCTTCAAAAATATCACCACTTCTAGTAACATTATAAATATTTCTATAAATAATAATTGAATTATCAGACTTGAAACTTAGCGACCCGTCGTGAAATTCAGTATTAATTTTACCTAAATCATTACTTGGTTTAGACCACTCCTTTTTTATAGAATCCCATTGCGATAAGTAAATATCTGAAAAATATTGGTGGTCATAATTTTTATCAACATTCCCGCCTTTTGTATCGGATCTTCTAGATGTAAACATTAAATATTTTCCATCATTACTTATTGAAGGGGCAAATTCTGGACCGTCTGTATTTAAAACCTTTCCCATGTTAGATATCACTACTTTATTATCTGGTTTTAATAATTTTTTTTGTGCATAAGCTACTTGGTTAAGCTTTAAATCTAAAGAATAACCTTTTATCTTTTGTTTGGAATCTGATTCAGATATAAATTTTTCGTAGTAAATCTTTGCCTTATCTAGTTCTGCTAATCTAAAATAAATTTCACCCATCATATAATATAAATCCTGATCAGCTTTTGGGTCATTTTCAAAAGCCAACTCTATATAATATTTAGCTTTTTTATAATTATGTAATTTGTAATAACAACTAGCAATTCCAAAATGCGCTTTGGCATTTGAAGGGTTAATAACGATAAGATCTTTATAATCTAACAGTGCATTTTTAAAATTTCCTTCAGAATAAAACTGATAAGCTTCAGATAATTTTATTTGAACTTTTGTTTTTTCCAAGGGTTTCATTTCTTTAAAGAACTTTTTTTCTTGAGATAAATTTTCGTTAGAAAAACTTAGGATAATAATGATTATAACTAGCTTAGGTAAAAATATTTGACACTTCATAAAAATATAATTGTCTATAAAATTAACAAAATATAGCGGTATTGTCATAATTTTACAATTCTAACTAGCTAATTATTAAATTTAAAGTATTAAAACTCAAATATGTCTATTTATTCATTGAATGCCATTAGCCCTATTGACGGTAGGTATTATACTAAAACAAAAGTATTAAGTAATTATTTTTCTGAATCTTCATTGATTAGATATAGAGTTAAAGTAGAAATTGAATATTTTATATCCTTATGTGAATTACCGCTTCCCCAATTAATAAATGTTAAAAAGGATCTTTTTTTAAAACTAAGATCATACTATAATGATTTTTCAGACAAAGACGCCCAAAGAGTTAAAGATATTGAACTTACCACTAACCATGATGTAAAAGCTGTGGAGTATTTTATAAAAGAAAAAATGGATTTAGATGGTATTGGCGAAGCTAAAGAGTTTGTACATTTTGGACTTACTTCACAAGATATTAATAATACCGCAGTTCCAATGTCCATAATGGACGCATTAAAAGATATTTACTTGCCTTCAATAAATAATTTAGTTGACGATATAGAAAAGCTTTCTATTCAATTTTCATCAGTTGCAATGTTAGCTAAAACTCACGGTCAACCAGCTTCTCCTACAAGACTTGGAAAGGAATTATATGTTTTTGTAGAAAGAATAGTTCAGCAACTGGAGATACTTAAATCTGTAACCCATGCTGGTAAATTTGGTGGTGCAACAGGAAATTTTAACGCTCACCATGTAGCATATCCAAAAATTAGATGGAAAGAATTTGCCGATAATTTCCTAAAAGACAAATTAAAACTTGATAGATCTCAAACTACTACTCAAATTGAACATTATGATCATTTAGCGTCATTATTCGACGTTATAAAAAGAATAAATAATATCATCTTAGATTTAAATAGGGATATGTGGACCTATATATCTATGGATTATTTCAAACAAAAAATTAAAGAAGGTGAAATAGGTTCTTCCGCTATGCCGCATAAAGTCAATCCAATAGATTTTGAAAATTCAGAAGGAAATATTGGTATAGCAAATGCAATTTTAGAACACTTAAGCTCAAAATTACCGGTAAGTAGATTGCAAAGAGATCTAACAGACAGTACAGTATTAAGAAATATTGGTGTTCCTTTTTCCCATGGACTTATTGCTATATTATCAACTCAAAATGGATTAAATAAGCTTCTTTTAAATAAAAAGGCAATTGATAAAGATTTAGATAATAATTGGGCTGTAGTAGCCGAAGCTATCCAAACAATATTAAGAAGAGAAGGAGTTAAAAACCCTTATGAATTACTTAAAGATCTTACTAGGAAAAATGAAAAGATTACTAAGAACTCAATGAAAGAGTTTATTAAAAATCTTAATGTTTCTAAAGAAATTAAAGATGAATTAGAGAGAATATCTCCTTTTAATTATACTGGTTTATAAAAACCAAAAATAGATTTTAAAGTTTCATTATACTTATTCCAACAATACAAGCTGTTTCTGTTCTAAGTCTATTTTGACCAAGACTAATCATTTTAAAATTATTTTTTTCTGCTAATTTCAGTTCTTCTAAAGTGAAATCCCCTTCAGGACCAACTACTAAAAGTTGAGATTTCATAGGGTTAGATAAATCTTTAATTTTATTTTTTTTCAGCTCTTTACAATGAGCTAAAAACTTTAAATCAATTTCAAGGTTATTAGAAATGAAATTATAATAATTCTGGATTTCATGAATTTTAGGGTTCCAAAATTGTTGAGATTGCTTTACTGAAGAAACTAAGACTTTATTAAATTTTTCAAAATTCCACTTCCTCCTTTCAGAATTTTGAGAAATAATAGGATAGAAATCAGTAACCCCAATTTCTGTAGCTTTTTCTATGATCAACCCATTTCTATCATTACTTTTAGTAGGGCAAAAAGCTAAACCTAAATGAACAGGTTTTTTTTCTTGTTTTATTCGACCAATTTTAATTTTTGTTTTTTTTGGATTTGCATCAATTATTTCCGCTAATCCATAGAGTCCAAAACCATTTATTACAGTTAATTCATCATTATTTTTCATCCTTAAAACTTTGATGGCATGACGAGAATCAGTTTCAGATAAAAAGCAATTTTTATTTTCAATATCTTTTATGATGAAAAATGGCAACATGTTTTAATTTTACTAGGCAAATAATCAGAACTTAAAAAAAAAAATTAATTTAGTATGAATATCTTATAAAACTAACAAACCAAATCTTACATCATGAAATTTTTTAAATATCTTTTTTTAAAATTAATATTTTTTTCTTCTTTTATTTCTAATGCCCAAAATATACAAATAGAAGGTATAGATTTCACGATAAATCAAGATATTAACGGGACTAAAACAATTTTAAATGGTGGAGGATTAAGAGAAAAATATGGTTTTATGGATTTATATGTTGGAGGACTATATTTAAATTCAAAATCTTCTGATGCTAATCAAATAATTATGTCAGATGAAAATATGGGAATCCGAATGGTTATTGTTTCTGGATTGGTTACTAGAGAAAGATTTATTGAAGCATTAGAAGAAGGATTTGAAAATACAACTACAGGGATATCATCACCATCTGATATAGAAAAGTTTAAGAAATTTTTGAGTGATGAATTTGTTGAAGGAGACGAGATTGTTCTTAATTACCACAAAGGAGAATCAGTTTACCTTTATAAAAACGATAAAGAAAGAGGAACTTTTAATGGATTAGCATTTAAACAAGCTCTTTTCGGAATTTGGTTAGGGAATAAACCTGCCGATGAAAGCTTGAAAAATGATATGTTAAGTCTTTAAAAATTATATAATAATTTATTTTTGTATTCTTAAATAGCTTTCAAGCTTAGATCCATATTATTAACCGAGTGTGTTAATGCCCCAACTGATATATAATCAACCCCGCACAGAGCATATTCCCTCACTGTCTTTAAATTAATGCCTCCAGATGCTTCAGTTTCATATTTTCCGTTAATAAGTTTAACTGCAGTTTTTAAATCACAATAATTAAAATTATCTAGCATAATTCTATCAACCTCTCCATGTTCTAAAACTTGTTTTAATTCATCTAAATTTCTTGTTTCTATTTCAATTTTCATCTCTAACCCTTTGGTTTTAATATACTGATTAGACTTTTCAATAGCATTCTTAATACCACCTGCGAAATCTATATGATTGTCTTTTAACATAATCATGTCATAGAGTCCAAAACGGTGATTGAACCCTCCTCCAATTTTAACAGCTTTTTTTTCTAAAAATCTGTTTAAAGGCGTAGTTTTTCTTGTGTCTAAAATTTTTGTGTTTAGACCATCTAATTTCCTAACAAATTTTTCTGTTAAAGTTGAAACTGCACTCATTCTTTGCATAACATTTAAAACTAATCTTTCAATTGTTAATAGGGATTTAGAAGGTCCACTAACAATAAATGCGATGTCACCAATTTCCACTTTTTGACCGTCTTTTAAAATGGGTTTGAATATAATATTTTCATCAAAGGTTTTAAATATACTTTGTGCTATTTCAATACCAGAAATTATTCCTGATTCTTTAATTAGTAATTCTGCTGAACCAATTTTATTTTCTGTTATACAAGATAATGTTGAATGATCTCCATCTTTTACATCTTCAGCGATTGATAATTTTATAAATTGATCTAAATTCATTTTTCAAAACTACATTTTACAATTTAGTATTTTAAAATTGATTAATATTATTTTAAAATAAACAGACTTTTTATATGAATTTCATTAACTAAATTAACTCCTTTTCCCATATTATTAATAATCTATATATCCTTATTTTATCTTTGATTCTATCGTGATTTCTTAAAACTGCACTTTTTTATATAACTTAAAGGATTTAATAATTTATTTTAATTTTTAATAAAATTAATATTAGGTATTTTATCACAAATAATTAAATATTTTTGTTTTTATGACTAACAATTTTCATTATCATAATAGTTAAGCATGAGAATTTTGAAATTTATTTTTTCTAAATTTTTTTTCATAAACTTAATAGTAGCTATATTTTGTTTGATTGGCACTATATATTACGTCATGTATAAATTAGATCAATATACGAACCATAGTATCAGAATTGAAGTTCCTAATTTTATTGGAATTCAAATAAATGATTTAGAAGATTCTATTGATGAAACTATATTTAGATACGAAATTAGAGACTCTGTTTTTTCTGATATTTATCCAGTTGGAATGATAATTCAACAAGATCCTAGACCTCATTCAAAGAATTTTGTAAATTATATTAAACCGAACAGAAACGTATATTTAACAATTGTAAAAAAACAAGAAACATTTAAAATTATTCCAGATTTAATTTCCAATGTTAATTCAAAGAATATTGGGAAATCTAAATTAGAAATGTTAGGTTTTATTGTTGAGTTAGAAATCAAGGACCATAAGGATAAGGATAAAGTTCTAGATATTCGTTTTAATAATAAATCTATTAAGGCTGGAAAGGAGTTAATGAAAGGCTCTACTGTTAAATTAATATATGGAAGTGGCGATAAAGGCAAACCTATAGAACTGCCTAATTTTATTGGGATGAATGTGCTTTTAGCTAATTTAAAAGCTAGTGAAATAGGTCTTGATTTAGAGATTCACTACAGTGATTCGGTTATGAATTTAATGGATTCTAATAAATCAGTTATTTATAACCAATATCCAGATCCAGAAAAAAACAATAAATATTTTGTTTCTATTGGAAGCCTAGTCATATTAGATGTAAGTCTTTCTATTAATTTAGATAGTATATATGAAAATGATACTATCGGATTAAAATTTAACTAATGAAATTTTATCTATCTCTTTCTTTTATTTTTTGTGGTTTATTATTTTTTTCCCAAGAAAACCTGGAGCCTCTTAGAACAAATTTCAAATTGTTTGATATTAATATTTCAAATAGATCTCAATTAGTCCAAGATTTAGATTTTGTTTATTTAACAGATACGATCAATTTACCCATAATTGATGATTTTTCTAGCAACAAATTTAAATCTTATTCAACAGACACAGGACTTTCCAATGTTTCTGATTCTACTTGGTATTATATTAGTTATTTAGCCGGTAATCCAGTACCAGACACTATTTCATTTATGTCAAACCCAACTTTCACAAATGTTTATGATAGTGTAAATTTAAATGGTTTAGATACGGTAATACTCAATTCTTATGAAAACTCACCAGACACCATAATTGTTTCAAATCTTTCTTTCTATCCAATACTTAGCGACACTATTATTTTATGGCCAAATATTACGGTCGTAGATTCTACTTGGACAACATCAAATCCCGATTTAATTTTCCCTAGCTTAAATCCGGATTATGAACAAGATTCTATATCACTATACTTTGCAGCGCCAGTTCTTGAAGACTTAAGTAAAATATGGTTAGATAATGATGTTTTCTTAAATAATAATTATCCTAAAAACCCCTACACAATGGGCGTTGTTACTTTCGATGGTTTAAACTCTTCAGGACAACCCTATAACTGGAATACTGGAGCAGTAGATTGGTCAGACTATTTAACTTCTAAACCTATTTTTTTAGGTCAAAAAGATATTAGTGATTCTATTTACTTATCATTTTTCTTTCAGTCAGGTGGTTATGGAGAAACACCAGATTCTACCGACTCTCTGGCAATTCAATTTTTTAATCCATCTAACGAAAATTGGTCAACTATATGGTCCATTAATGGTTTTGAAAGTGATCAGTGGTATTATGAACATATTTTATTAGATTCTATCAAATATTTCCAAGATGGATTTAAATTTAGATTTAAATCATATGGCAGTTTAACGGGGAGTCTAGATCATTGGAATCTTGATTATGTTTATTTTAATGAAAATAGGTCTTTTAACGATACACTTATGCAGGACTGGGCTTTTGTTTCTCCTCCAATTACTATGCTCAATAATTACAGTTCTGTTCCTTGGAAACATTTTAAAAACTCAAGTTCTAATATTTTACTTGACAAAGTTACAATCCCCTCCTATAATTCATCTAATAACCCTAAATTAGTTCAGCCATGTTTTATGGATTTATTTTATAAAGACAGTTTACAATCTTCATTTCCATACTCCGCATCTGTTTTGAATGTTCCTAACCTTAGTTTTTTTGATATGGAATATGATTTCGGATCAAATTTCACTTTGGACAAAACTATTAATGACACTTTTGTAGATTTTAAATACAGATTTTATATTGCTACAAATACTACACCAGAAAGATTAAGTGAAAATGATACAATTTATCATAATCAAACTTTTCAAAATTATTATTCTTACGATGATGGTTCTGCAGAAGCTGGCTATGGTGTAATAGGTAATGGAGTTGAGTTAGCTTACCGATTTTCTATTTTAGATGGGATGCAATCTGATACACTAAGAAGTATTAAAATTCATTTTTCACCAACAGTTAATGATGTTTCAAATGAACCTTTTTTTCTTCAGATTTGGGATGATAGTTTAGGATTACCTGGCAATTTAATTTACACATCAGATGATATAAATTTTCCAGAAATTTTTTACCCTCAATATAATTCTGGATTAAATGGATTTTTTGAGTACAAACTACCTTCGTTAACACCTGTTAGTGATACTTTTTATATAGGTTGGAAACAAATAACTTCATCTAGATTGAATGTAGGTTTTGATAAAAATGTTAATAGAAGATTTGATATATTTTATAATTTGGGATCAGGATTTCAAAATACAATTTTTGAAGGTTCATTAATGATGCGACCGGTATTTACATCTGAAATGGATAATTTTGTAAGAATTCATGAGCATCATCTTTTAAAAGTAAATGTTTCATTATTTCCCAATCCAGCAGATGAAATAGTTAATATTTCTAATAATGATGTTAGTGAGATAATTATTTACGATTTAAACGCCAGGGTAATATTTAGATCCAATATTCTTAATGACTTTTCTTTCAATGTAAAGGATTTCTACAATGGGATTTATCTTGTAGATATAAAATTCAATAATGGTGATTCACAGGTTAAAAAACTAATAGTTCATCATCGCCTATGATTGATAAAATTAATAATATTGACCAACAAGAAGAAGAACTTTTTGAACACTATAAATACATTGCAGATAACGGACAAGATAAGTTAAGAATTGATAAGTTTTTAATAGATCGTATTCCAAATACATCAAGAAGTAAGATTCAAATAGCTGCTCATAATGGAAATATTTTAGTTAATAAAATTCAAGTAAAACCTAATTATAAGGTAAAACCAAATGATGAAATATCAATTGTTTTACCCTATCCTGTAAGACAATTAGAACTAATTCCTCAAAATATTCCGATTGATATTATTTATGAAGATGATCAGTTATGTTTAGTGAATAAATCTGCTAATATGGTTGTTCACCCAGGATATGGAAATTATGATGGAACCTTAGTTAATGCTTTATTATACCATTTTGATCAACTTCCCGAATTACCAAATGATTATTTTGGTCGTCCTGGATTAGTTCATAGATTGGATAAACATACAACTGGATTAATGGTAGTGGCAAAAACTGAAAATACGCTTACCAACTTAGCCAAACAGTTTTTTGATAGAACTACTAAAAGAAAGTATTACGCCTTAGTTTGGGGAGATGTTGCTGAAGATGAAGGTAAGGTTGATTTGTATTTAGGAAGATCTCTTAAAAACAGGAAATTAATGGTTGGTTACCCAGATAAAGAACATGGTAAACACGCTGTTACGCACTACAAGGTAGTAGAAAGATTAGGATACGTTACTTTAATAGAGTGTAAACTAGAAACTGGAAGAACACATCAAATTAGAGTTCATATGAAGCACATTGGTCATCCTCTTTTTAATGATTTTGAATACGGAGGAGATAAAATTGTAAAAGGCACAAGCTTTACAAAGTATAAGCAATTTGTAGAAAATTGTTTTAATTTATTGCCAGGTCAAGCTTTACATGCTAAATCGCTAGGTTTCTTTCATCCAACATTAAAAAAAGAATTAAATTTTGACAGTGAACTACCTAATTATTTTGAAGAAGTTCTTAATAAATGGAGAAGATACACTAGCTCTAGCACTTTTTAATAGAGCAAGTTTTCAACAATATCACATAATGTTCAATGTACTTTTTATATTAGATGTACAATCTTTTTTATGTACTTAATTTTTGATACCGAGACTACTGGTTTACCTAAAAAATTCAAAGCTCCAATTTCAGATTTAGATAATTGGCCTAGATGTGTTCAAATTGCATGGCAGCTACATGATTATGATGGTTCTTTGATTGAACATGACGATTACTTAATAATTCCAGATGGTTATGAAATTCCATATCAATCTGAAAAAATACATGGTATTTCTACTGCATTAGCTTTAGAAAAAGGCAAATCATTAGAAGATGTACTTAATATATTTAAGCAAGTTCTTAGTAAAACCTCTGTATTAGTTGGTCAAAATTTAAAATTTGATTTAAATATAATTGGCTCTGAATTTCATAGGCTAGGTTATGATAATCAATGGCTTAATTTACCAGTTCTAGACACATGCTCAGAAAAGTCAGCATTTATATGTAAACTTCCAGGAGGAAGAGGAGGGAAATTTAAATTCCCTACATTATCTGAGTTACATCATGTTTTATTTGGAAAATCATTTGAAGAAGCTCATAATGCAACTGCAGATGTTGAAGCAACTGCAAGATGCTTTTTCGAGTTAATAAGAAAGCAATCATTTCAACAATCTGATCTTTTAATTGATGATGAAAAGTATGCTGATTTTTTCAAGAAAAATATAAATGTTTTTGAACCTGCAGGAATTAAGCATATCGACTTATCAAAAGCAAGTAAATCCTTAGTAGTTTCAAATCCCTCTACAAAAAATATAGTTTCAAAAAAATCAAAAAAAGATATATCTCATTTAAAAGAAGCTTCATTTTCTCACTTACATAATAAATCACAATTTTCTGTTTTACAATCTACTATTCATATAAAAACTTTAATTGAAAAAGCAGTAGAGTTCAATATGCCAGCTGTCGCATTTTCGGATTCTGGAAATTTGATGGGAGCATTCCATTTTGTGGAAACTGGTCATAAGCATAATGAATCCATTAATTTAAAGATTAAGGAAATTAAACAAAATGAAAATGTAACAGATAATAAAATAAAAGAACTAGAAAATAAAAAAATATTACCTATAGTTGGTTGTGAGTTTCAAATTTGCCCGGATAGATCAGATAAAACTTACAAAAACAATGGATATCAAGTTCCGTTTTTAGCTAAGAATAAAAATGGATATCAAAATTTAATTAAACTATCTTCAATTGGTTTTATTGAGGGTTTTTATTATGTCCCTAGAATAGATAAAAAAATATTATTAGAATATTCAAGTGACTTAATCGTGACTACAGGTGGCTTATATGGAGAAATTCCTCAGCTAATTTTAAATGAGGGAGAGCAAAAAGCAGAAACAGCTCTTTTATGGTGGAAAGAACATTTTAAGGATGATTTTTATATTGAAATAGTAAGACATGGATTGGAAGAGGAAGAAAAAGTAAATGAGGTTTTGCTAAGATTCGCTGATAAGCATTCTATAAAATATTTCGCTTCAAACAATACTAACTATTTGAATAAAGAAGACTCAGCAGCTCATGACGTATTGCTTTGTATAAAAGATGGTGAAAGAAAATCTACTCCAATTGGTAAAGGAAGAGGATTCAGGTTTGGCTTTATGAATAGTGAGTATTATTTTAAATCTCAAGATGAAATGAAATTTTTATTTGCAGATATTCCAGATGCAATAAATAATATTAGTGAAATAATTTCTAAATGTTCTACCTACAGACTTGCTTCCGAAGTTCTACTTCCCGAATTTGAAATTCCAGAAGAGTTTAAAGACCCACTGGATTTAGAAAATAATAGTCTCAAAATAGGGGAAAATAATTATTTAAAACATTTAACTTTTGAAGGTGCAAAGAAAAGATATAAAGACATTACAGATGAAATAAAAGAAAGGTTAGATTTTGAATTAGAAATTATAAGAAATACAGGATATCCTGGTTATTTTTTAATTGTTCAAGATTTTTGTAATGCTGCAAGGGAAATGAAAGTATCTGTAGGCCCAGGAAGAGGTTCAGCAGCAGGTTCTGCTGTTGCATATTGTACTGGAATCACCAATGTTGATCCTATAAAATATAATCTTCTTTTTGAAAGGTTTTTAAATCCAGATAGAGTTTCACTTCCTGATATTGATATTGACTTTGACGATGAAGGTAGATCAAAAGTAATTCAATACGTTATTGATAAATATGGTTCTAGTCAGGTCGCTCAAATTATTACTTATGGTACAATGGCAGCAAAATCTTCAATTAGGGATACTGGAAGAGTTTTGGACCTGCCTTTACAGCAAACAGATCGTTTAGCTAAATTAGTCCCTGACGTTAAGTTAAACAAGTTATTTGGCTGGTCTAAAGAAGATTTAAAAAATAATGTATCATCCGATCAATTAAAAAACGCAGAAGAATTAATAAGTAAATTAGAAGAAGAAGGTTTAGAAGGGGAGGTAATAAGACAAGCTAAGTTGGTGGAAGGGTCTTTAAGAAATACTGGTACTCATGCATGTGGTGTTATTATTACCCCTTCTGATATTAGAGATTTTGTTCCAGTTTCTTTAGCTAAAGATTCTGATATGTGGTGTACTCAGTTTGACAACTCTGTTGCAGAATCTGCAGGACTGCTAAAAATGGATTTTCTTGGACTTAAAACACTAACCTTAATTAAGGATACTATTAAAATTATAAAAGCAATGTCTGGTGATTTAATAGATATGGATCAAATTCCTTTAGACGATTCTAAAACCTATGAGCTTTTTCAAAAAGGAGAAACTGTAGGTATTTTTCAGTATGAGTCACCTGGAATGCAAAAGCATTTAAAATCGTTACGTCCAACAGCATTTTCAGATTTAATAGCTATGAATGCTCTCTACAGACCAGGACCCATAGAATACATACCAAGTTTTATTAAAAGAAAGCATGGTAATGAAGAAATTGACTATGATTTACCTGTGATGGAAGAGTTCCTTAAAGAAACTTACGGAATTACAGTCTATCAAGAACAAGTAATGCTTTTATCCCAAAAATTAGCAGGATTTTCAAAAGGAGAAGCAGATACTCTTCGAAAAGCAATGGGGAAAAAGAAGGTAGATTTATTGAATAAAATGAAACCACAATTTTTATCTCAAGGAGAAGAAAGAGGTCATGAAACAGAAATTTTAGAAAAAATATGGAAAGATTGGGAGAAATTTGCCTCCTATGCTTTCAATAAATCTCACAGTACTTGTTATGCTTTAATAGCGTACCAAACTGCATATTTAAAAGCCCATTATCCAGCTGAATACATGGCTTCAGTTTTAAGTAATAATATGAATGATATCAAATCTGTTACCTTCTTTATGAAAGAATGTAATAGAATGGGTATAAATGTTTTGGGTCCTGATGTCAATGAGAGTTGGTATAAATTTGCAGTTAATGAAAAAGGAGAAATAAGATTTGGATTAGGCGCCGTTAAAGGGGTTGGTCAAGGGCCGGTAAAAAACATTTCTGAAACTAGAAAAGAAACTGGAAAATTTGTGACGATTTTTGATTTTATAAAAAGAGTTAGTTTAAAAGATTGTAATAAAAGAGTAATTGAAAGTTTAGCTATGGCTGGTGCTTTTGATTCGTTTAATAATTTTCATAGAGCTCAATTTTTTAATTTAGACGAGAAGCAAGTTTCTTTTGTTGAAAAGCTGATCAAATTCGGACAAGCTTTTCAATTGAAAAGTAATACTCAACAAGTAAATATGTTTGATGCTGTTGGAGAATCACTACAATTAGCTGAACCTCAAATACCACCTACTGAAGAATGGAGTACTTTTGAACTTTTAACTAGGGAAAAAGACGTAGTTGGTATTTATATTTCAGGTCATCCACTTGAAGATTATTTATTAGAATTAAAGTTTTTTTGTGATATAAATCTTAAAGTTTTAAATGAAAATCTACAGGAATTACCAGAAAGAGAGTTTTCTTTTATAGGGTTAGCTAGTAGTGCTGCAAATCTTGAAAGTAGAAGGGGAACCAAATACGGAGTTTTGGAGCTTCAAGATATGGAAGGGCAAATGGAATTTAGATTATTTGGAGAACAATACTTGAAATTCATGCATTTTCTAGTTCCGGGAAACTTTTTACATATAAAAGGAAAAGTACAACAGCGACCTAAATATTATAAGTCTGATGAATTCCAAAAAGAATTCCGAATTCAACAAATTGATGTGTTAGATGATATTAGAGATAAATTATCTAATTCTCTTTATTTAAGATGGGATTTTGAATCTTTAAAAGACGATCAAATTAGTTTGCTGGAAAAACTAATTTCAAAACACAAAGGAAAAAAACAAATAGTTTTTGAGCTTTTAGATAATGAATCAAATTCCTTTATTACTTTAAATTCTAGGAAATTCATGTCTAATGTTTCTAATGAGCTAATTCAAGAAATAGCTAAAATTGATGGGTTCTTAGGTTTTTCAATAAATAAATCTACCATGAATAATTATTTACAAGAAAGTAATTAAATATTTACTATAATTAATTAAATCTCATTCATTTTAAACAAAATATATATATTTGTTATCAATTAAAATAATTTAAAATGGCATTAGAATTTACAGAGGAAAATTTCGAATCTTTAGCAGTTAAATCTGACAAACTTGTAATGATTGATTTTTGGGCAGAATGGTGCGGTCCCTGTAGAATGGTTGGACCTCTTGTAGATGAATTAGCTAACGAATATGATGGAAAAGCATTAGTTGGAAAAGTTAATGTTGATCTTCATGGAGGAATAGCTGCTCAATTTGGTGTTAGGAACATACCTACCATAATTTTCCTTAAAAACGGTGAATTAGTTGATAAAGTAGTTGGTGCTGTACCAAAAGATCAATTAATCGAGAAATTAGATGCTAATATTTAGTATTTATCTTATTTATCATCAAACATCAATTTTTCTTAATCCCCTTATTACAATTATTAAAAATAATATCTTTTTAATATTATTCTAATAACCATTACCTTTTGTTTAAAATATTAGTTTCAATTTTTTAAATTTGAATTAGTTATGAAAATTGCTTTAATTGGATATGGAAAGATGGGGAAGCTTTTAGAAATAAAAGCTACGGAGCAAAGCCATACTATTTGTAAAATATTAGATAATCATAATTGGAATCCTGAAGACCTTAAAGAGTCCGATATAGCAATAGATTTTTCATCTCCTGAATCTGTAGTTGAAAATATACATAAATCATTTAAATCTAATACACCTATTGTGGTTGGAACAACAGGTTGGTACGATCATTTTGAAAAAGTTAAAATGTGGTGTAAAGAATATGATGGGTCGATATTGCCAGCCTCAAATTTCTCTCTTGGAGTTAATATTTTTTTTGAAATAAATAGGAAATTGTCAAAATTGATGAATAAACAAAAATCATATAACGTTAAAATTAATGAAGTTCACCACCCTGAAAAAATTGATACACCAAGCGGAACAGCAATCACAACTGCAGAAATTTTAATTAAAGAATTAGACAAATATTCAAAGTGGGCTCTTGATTCATCAAAAGATGATGATAATTTACCTATAATTGCATCAAGAGAATCGGGGATTCCTGGGAATCACGAGGTTGTTTATCAAAGTTCTATAGATGAATTAAAAATATCACATAAAGCAAAAAACAGAGATGGATTTGCCACAGGAGCTATTATTGCTGCTGAATTTTTAATTGATAAAAAAGGACTTTTCACTATGAAAGATATTATAAAACTTTAATATGATTCCATACATACTTTTAACTTTAATGATATTAGTTTATTTTCTTTCTTTTTGGAAAATATTTGAAAAAAATGGCAGAAAAAAATGGGAAGGTTTTATTCCAATTTATAATATTTATGTATGGTTGAAAATCTTAAAAAAACCATGGTGGTGGATTTTCTTTTTTCCAATTCCTCTTGTAAATCTAATTGTTGCTGTAGGATGTAATGTTGAGACAGCAAGATTGTTTGGGAAATATACTGTAAAAGATACTATTTTAATGATTTTACTTCCTTGGTATTATATTCCTTTTTTAGCTTTTGACGATAAAAATATCATTGAAAAACCAACAGATTGGACCAATGAAAAAGATAGAAATGTTAGAAAATGGCACGATCAAATAACATTATTTTTTATAGCTCCTATTGTCGGTCACGCTTTATTTATTGTTTTTAGAATTTTTGGTTCTAAGGATAAGCCAAATAAAAAAACTATGGCAGCTGATTGGACTAATGCATTAGGCTTTGCTATTGTGGCTGCTTCAATTATAAGATCTTTGTTTTTTGAAGCTTTTACTATACCAACTGGATCTATGGAAAAAACCATGAGAATTGGTGATTATTTATTTGTAAATAAAATGAAATACGGGGCAAAACTTCCTCAAACTCCAATTTCTGTTCCATTTGTCCACAATAGACTACCATTTACTTTTATTCCATCTTATGTAGATTGGTTTAGCTCTGATTATAGACGATTGTTTGGATATGGTAAAATTAAAAGAGGAGATATTATGGTTTTTAATTGGCCTGTTGGAGATTCTGTTATTGTTCATGATGGAGTTATAGCTCATGATTATTATGCCATACTAAGAAATCAAGCATTTTTAAATTGTGTAAGAGATTTAAAAGCATATAATGCCAGTGGAATTAATTTATCATACGATAGATACCAATCCTTAGAATCTAAATATCTAAACGCAGCAAGACAAAAACTAATAAATGGTGGTGGGTTGACACAATCACCTGTTGGTCCAATCGAAAAAACTGGAGGGATTGCTACTTTGCCCATTGATAAAAAAGAAAATTATATAAAACGATGTGTAGCTGTTGGTGGAGATACACTAGAAATAATTGATAATCTTCTATATATAAATAGTCAATTAGAAGATAAAAAAGATGAGGTGATTTTTAGCTACAACTTTTACTTTAAGCCAGGATCTTATATTCCCCAAGATAAGATGCTAGAGGATTTTGAAATTTATAATGACCAGCACACTAGATCAAAGATTGAAAATAAATATATTTCTATTATTGATACTTCCTACAAAGATTCATTAGTTTATATTAATAAACTTGCAGCATTTAGTAAAGAGCAGATAACCTGTTCGCCACAAACAGCTAAAATGCTTTCAAGATATCCTGGGCTAGATAGCATGAGTCAAGAAGTTCACCCAAGAGGATTTAATTATACTCTTTATGGTCAATATTATCCTTATTTTCCAAACCATGCAGATTTTAATTGGTCAAGAGATAATTTTGGTCCTTTAATTATACCAAAAAAGGGATGGAGTGTTGATTTAAATGATTCAACGTGGGTCCTTTATAAAAGAGCTATTGAAGTTTATGAAAAGAATACGGTTTCTGTAAACTCAAAAGGTGATTATTTAATTAATGGAGAGCTCTCAAAGTCTTATACATTCAACCAGAATTATTATTGGCTAATGGGTGACAATAGGCACGGCTCAGCAGACTCCAGATGTTGGGGTTTTGTTCCTGAAGATCATGTGGTTGGAACAGCTTCTTTCGTATGGTTTTCTAAGCATCCAGAGACAGGAATTAGATGGAGTAGAATCTTTTCTACTGTTCATTAATGTCTTTAGTCCTAAGTTCTGTATATGCGGGGAATTTGGTGTATTACTCTTTAATTGCTAATTCTAATAAAATAATTTTAGATGTATATGAAAATTTCAATAAGCAATCATTTAGAAATAGGTGTGTAATTGCAAGTCCTAATGGACCTCTAAAATTAATAATCCCTGTAGTTAGAAGTTCTAAAAATATTGTTAAAGATGTGAAAATTGATAATACCCAAAACTGGAAAAAAATCCATTGGAAATCCTTAGAGAGTTCGTATAGATCCTCCCCTTATTTCGAATTTTATGAGGATGAATTTTATTCATTATATTTTAAAAATAAAAATGATTTCTTATTCGATTTTAATAATAAAATTAATCTTGCGATTTTAAAATGTTTGGGTATTGAAACAGAAATAATTATTTCTTCCTCATATGTTGAAAAAGATTTAGAAATTGAAGATTTCAGAAATATAATTCCTTCAAAGTCAAAAGATTTAGAAAAATTTAAAGAAATAAAGTACAACCAGGTTTTTCAAGAAAAGCAATCTTTTTTACCTAACTTAAGTATTTTAGATTTATTATTTAATGAAGGTCCTCTGGCAAAGCAATTTTTGACACACTAGAATAATTACAAGCTTTAGCGACAACATTCATAACCTCTGTTCTTATATTCATACTTATTAACTTATGATTTTCAGCGTTTGGATATACTCTATTGGATAAAAAAACATAAAGTATTCCACTTTCTGGATCGGCCCAAGTTAAGTTCCCAGTAAAACCAGAATGACCAAAACTTTTCATTGATGCACAACCAAAGCATGTTGGTCCACCTGCACCATTTCTCACAGGCTTGTCAAAGGCAATTCCTCTTCTATTATCATTGGAATTATAATAGGGTGATGAAGTATATTTTTCAATAGTTTTTTTATCTATAATTGTATCACCCCCATAAACACCTTTATTTAAATACATCTGCATAATTACTGCTAAATCATTTGCATTAGAAAATAGACCAGCATGACCACCAACTCCACCTAGTAATGCTGCTCCTTGGTCATGAACATATCCATGAATTAATTGGTGACGAAAAAAGGTGTCATTTTCTGTGGGGGCTATCCTTCTTAAATCCCATTTTTCTAAAGGTTGATAACCTATATTATGAAGCCCAATCTTATTATAAATATTTTCTGCTATTTTGTCTTGACTAGTATAGGTAATTCTTTTTATAATCTCATTTATAAAGTAATATCCAATATCGCTGTATTTATAATTTTTATTTTTATTAACATCTGTAGAAATGATTCTTTCAAAAATTGAATCTCTGTAAGAACTAAGGACATATAGGTTTTTTGCAACTAGGTTTTTATGAATTGAAGATGGAAGCTTGCTGTAAAGTTCGTAAGATGGCATTCCTTCGCTTAAAGTTTTTATGTAAAATGGAATCCAAGGCGCAAGACCAGCTTGATGAGTTAACACATCTTTAATAATCAATTCTTTATAATCTGTAGAATCTAGAATTTTCGGCAAATAATAACCTAATGTAGAATCAACATTAAATCGGTTTTCTGACTCTAGCTGCATAAGGATTAGAGCAGAACTTGCAATTTTTGTTATTGAGGCTAAGTCATAAAGATCAGAATTTTCTACTTTTTTGGAGAGGCTATCATAGGTGTGCTTCCCAAAAGAATTTTGATAAAAAACATGTCCATCTTTAGCTAGCAATATTTGACAACCTGGCATTGCTTTGTTATTTATGCCATTTTTAACTATTGAATCTATTTTGTAAAGTAAGCTATCGTTAATATTTAACTTTTTAGGATTAACATAAGAGAGTCTTGATTTTTTTGTAGATAGTCCGTCTCCAATTCTAAAGTTTTCAGATAAATCTGTTTTTAAATAATTATTAGTTGCTAAACCTCCAAAAATTACTTGACCTGCATAACTTAAATTTTCATTTTTTATTTTAGTATCATAAATAATTGCTTGACAACTTTTGATTATAACATCTTCAAATTCCAGTTTGTTTCCTCCAAGATAGTTCAATATTATTTTTTTACTAAAACTTATCTCATTAATCATATTTGCAATTTCCTGCTGAATTGTATCAGTTACAATTACAATAAGATTGTATTTCTTGAGCTCTTTTAACATAGCTCTTACCATTGTTTTAGAAGAAAAAGTATTAAAATGAAAATGATCTAATTTCGAATAATTATCACAAGATTTTTCAAAAACGTTTAAATTATTGGAAGACAAATTTAGACTAGCAATTTTCAATGTGTCTAAATTTCTAAGAGGAATTATATCATTGGTATTTTTGAGTAGGACATTATGATTAATTATCGAGTCATTTGAAAAAAAATGATTAGGGTATAATATTTCTACAAAAAGTATTAATATAATAGATGCTAATCTTTTCATTCTTTATTTTAATTCAATATTAATTTTTATTTGTTTACTAATTATTCAAAAAAAATAAGTTTAGGAATATTAAAATGTTCATAAAGTGTAAATTTTTAAAATATTGATTTCTAATTATCAATTTGTTTTAAAGATTCTCCTTTAAGTGCGTGTATTTAGATATTTGATAAAATTTTTGTAAATCCTATAAATTGATCGGAAATAACAGGTTCTTTTTTTTATTTTCTGTAAATATTTTAAAATTAGTGCTAGAATTCAGTATTTCTAATAAAACAAAAGAAGAATAATTAATGGGTACAAATGATCAGCTTAAATATGAATTATATTTGGCTGAATAAAATTGATGTTTCAGTTTATCTAAAAAAGTACTTTATATTTTATTTACTTGTTACTATCAAAAACTTTATCAGAATGATATTCCCCAGCATCTAATTTTGATTTGATATTTTTAAAAGTCTTAATTGTATAATCTACATCTTCTAATGAGTGTGATGCAGTTGGAATTAATCTAATTAATATCATTCCTTTTGGTACAACAGGATATACAACTATTGAACAGAATAAACTATGATTCTCTCTTAAATCATGAGTTAATGTGGTAGCCTCTCCTAGTGTTCCTGACATCATTACAGGGGTCACACATGAGTTAGTATCTCCTAAATTAAATCCAGCGTTTTTTAATCCAGATTGTAAGGCATTGGTAATTTCCCAAAGTTTGTTTTTCTGATCTTGGGCTTTTAGAAGTTCTAATCTTTTAAGTCCACCAACTACAAGTGGCATCGGAAGAGATTTAGCAAATATTTGAGATCTCATATTATAAGCCAAGTAATTTATTACGTCATCGGAACTACATACAAACGCACCAATACTTGCCATTGATTTAGCAAATGTTCCAAAAAGAACATCGATTTCATCTTGTACTCCTTGTTCTTCTGCAGCACCTTGACCTGTTTTTCCAAGTGTGCCAAATCCATGAGCATCATCAACAAATATTCTGAAATTATATTTTCCGGACTTTCTGTATTCAATTATTTCTTTTAATTTTCCTTGATCGCCACTCATTCCAAAAACTCCTTCGGTAACAACCAATATTCCACCGCCAGTTTGACCAGCTATTTTAGTTGCAATATCCATCTGTTTTTCAAAACTTTTCATATCGTTGTGAAGAAAAACTTTTCGTTTTCCTTGGTGAAGTCTTACTCCATCAACCATACAGGCGTGTGATTCACTGTCATAAACAATAATATCATTTCTATCAACTAAAGCTTCTATAGTCGACATACATCCTTGATAACCAAAGTTTAAAAGATAACACGCTTCTTTGTCCATGAAATTCGCCAATTCATTTTCAAGCTTTTCATGCTCTTGAGTTTGGCCAGACATCATTCTAGCTCCCATTGGATAACCTAAACCCCATTCTTTGGCAGCATCAGCATCAGCTTTCCTAACTTCTGGATGGTTGGATAGTCCTAGATAATTATTTATACTCCATGTTAATACTTCCTTTCCTCTAAAAAACATCCTAGGGGCTATTTCTCCTTCTAATTTAGGGAATGTAAAGTATCCGTGAGTTTCTTTTGCATGTTGCCCTAGAGGACCTCTATTGTTTTTAATCTTGTCAAAAATATCTATCATAATATATGAAATATAAATTTTCGATAAAATTATAACACTTTAATTGCTATTAGCACTTTTGTTTTACTTTTATTAACATATCTATTCACATAGTTTATTTCATTTGAGGGATATTCTTAGCCATATAATTTTATATTTGTTCTCAAAAATTAAGGTATTGAAGTACATTTTTCTTAAAAACATAATTTTAAAATTTTCTCTTTTCTTTTTTATATTTTCAGTTATAACTTCGTGTTCTGAGTATAACAAATTACTAAAAGGTTCTGATTATAATTTAAAATATGATAAGGCAATCGAGTATTATAATAATAATCAGTGTTTTAAATCCTTACCTCTTCTTGAAGAATTGATGTCCTATTTTAGAATGACCAGTAAAGGCGAAGATGTTTATTACTACTATGCGAAAAATCAATATTGTATGGGAGACTATTATTTGGCAGGATATTATTATAAAAGGTTTGTAAAGAACTTCCCCCAAAGTTCAAGAGTAGAGGAGTGTGCATTCAATACTGCAATATGTTTAATGATGAACTCACCTGAATATTATCTTGATCAATCTGAAAGTTATAAAGCAATTGATGAATTTCAATTATTTATGAGTAAGTACCCTAATAGTATACTTATTGACAGTTGTGATAAAATGGTAGGTAAAATAAGAAACAGACTTGAGCTAAAAAGTTTTGAAATAGGGAAACTATATTACAAAATGGAAAAATACAGATCTGCTACAATAGCACTTGAAAATACTATTACTGAATATCCAGATACCAAATTTAAAGAAGAAGTTTTATTTTTAGTTTTAAAGTCAAATTATTTATTTGCTTCAAATAGTGTTGACTATAAAAAAGAACAGAGATATCAAGAATCGATTAAATCCTATTTAACTTTTGTAGATTCTTTTAAAAACAGTAAGTTTGCAAAAGAAGCCGAAAGCTTTTACTTATCAAGTTTAAAAGAGTTAGAAAAACTTAAAAAAACCTAAACAATGGCATATAAAGATAGCACTGCAGAAAGAACAACAATTACAAGAAGTATAAAAAGCCTTGAAAATGATACTGATAACATCTACGAATCAATTACTGTATTATCTAAAAGATCAAATCAGATTAATATTGAAATGAAAGAAGAGTTAGATCAAAAGCTTGATGAATTTGCTACATCTACTGATAATTTAGAAGAGATATTTGAAAATAGAGAACAAATTGAAGTTTCTAGGTATTACGAAAGATTACCAAAATCTGGTGCAATTGCTATTCAGGAGTTAGAAAACGAAAAAATATTTTGGAAATCTCCTGAAAACGAAGATTCGAACGAATAATAGTTTCAATGCTCAGTGGCAAAAATGTATTACTAGCTATCACTGGAAGTATAGCAGCGTACAAATCAGCCTATTTAATTAGAGAATTTATTAAAAAAGGTGCTCAGGTAAAGGTAATTGTAACAGAATCTGCATTACAATTTGTAACTAAAGTCACTCTATCTACCTTATCAAAAAATCCCGTTTACAAGGATTTTATTAAAAATGAAAAAACTGGCCAATGGAATAATCATGTTGATTTAGGTTCTTGGGCAGATTTAATGGTTATTGCACCAGCTACTGCCAATACTATATCAGACTTAGTATCCGGAAAGGGAAACAGTTTTCTACTAACTACGTTTTTGTCATGTAATGCTCCTGTCTTTGTTGCACCAGCAATGGATTTGGATATGTTTAAAAATAAATCAACTCAGTCTAATATCAAAATACTTAGTGAAAGATCTATTGAAATCATAGAGCCAACAGAAGGTGAACTAGCAAGTGGTTTAGAGGGTAAAGGTAGAATGGAAGAACCTGATCAAATAGTGACTATCATCAGTGAATATTTTCTTAATAAAGCAACTTTAAAAAACATTAATATTTTAATTTCTGCTGGTCCTACATACGAATCTATTGACCCCGTTCGTTTCATTGGAAATCATTCGTCTGGTAAAATGGGTTTTGCTCTAGCAAATGAAGCACAAAAAAGAGGTGCAAATGTAGAATTGGTTTCTGGTCCTGTAAACTTAGAAACACCGGAAAATGTAATTAGAACGAATGTTGAATCTGCTCTGCAAATGAAGAAAGAAATCACAGATAGATTTAAAAACATTGATGTTTTAATTATGAGCGCTGCTGTTGCAGATTATAAACCAGTTAAAGAGTATGATAATAAAATTAAAAAGCAAGAGGCGGAGTTAAATATTTTACTTGAAAAAACACCAGATATTTTAAAAGATTTGGCCAAAATTAAAAAGAAACAAGTTGTTGTAGGGTTTGCTTTAGAAACTGAAAATGAATTGGAGAATGCACGTCAAAAAATGAAAAGAAAAAATTTAGACGCAATTATTTTAAACTCTTTAAGTGATAATGGTGCTGGTTTTGGGTACGATACAAATAAAATTACTCTAATAACTCCATCTGAAAACAGGAAATTTGAACTTAAAACAAAAGATTTAGTAGCTAAGGATATTTTAAACTTTATTGAAGAATGTATTTAAAAATTAAAATTTTAATATTAATTTTTCTAGGGATTACAAAATTCTCTTTTTCTCAAATTTTTAATTGTGAGGTTCAGGTAATTGCACCAACCTTACAAAATAACCCTGCAAATGAAGAAATTTTTTCTTCTTTAAAAAATGCGATGATTGAGTTTATAAATTTTGGATATGCCTGGACCGATGACAAGTTTGAACAGCACGAACAAATTGACGTTTCTTTTCTTCTTACTCTAAATACAAAATCAGGAAATGATTTTTCTGGAAAATTGCAAATCACTTCTCAAAGACCAATATTTAATTCCGATTACAAATCATTATTAATGAATTATATTGATAAAAATGTAACATTTAAATATATTAGAAATTCACCGATTCAATATTTTAAAGGTCAACATATTGATAATTTGGCAGATGTTCTAGCTTACTATATTTATATGATTTTGGGATATGATTATGATTCTTTTTCGATGGAGGGAGGAACTGCTTATTTTAATAAAGCGGATCAAATTTTAAATATATGTCAAAGCGCTCCTGAGTCTGGTTGGAAAGCTCCAGATGGAGATGGAAGTAATAATAGATTTTGGTTAATTCAAAACACTTTACAACCCCAATTTTCTTCCTTAAGAAAAACACTTTACAATTATCATATTAATGGATTAGACCAGTGTTATTTAAACAGAGACACATGTATTAGTAATATAAGCAATTCCATTAGTGATTTAATGGAAATCCATAGAAGTAGACCTTCTTCATTAAATATGCAGTTGTTTTTTAATGCTAAATCGGAAGAATTAATTAAAATTTATTTACCTACTTCAAAAGAAACAAAAAATAAATTATACAATTTAATGTCTCAATTAGACCCATCTAGAATAAAGGCATATAATAAATTGAAGTAAATTTAGTTATGGATAAATTTAAAGGAACAGGTGTCGCATTAGTAACTCCGTTTAGCTCAAATGGTAAAATTGATTACATCGGACTCCAAAAGTTAGTAGAATTCCAAATTAATAATGGTATTAATTATTTAGTTGTTCAAGGAACTACTGGGGAATCTGTAACATTAAGTGAAGAAGAAAAAATTGCTATTTTAGATTATGTAATTGAAATTAATGACGGTAGACTCCCAATCTTGCTAGGAGTTGGAGGAAATAATACTTTAGCAGTTTGTGAAAAGATAAAATTCTTTTCAAACTATAAAATTGATGGATTTCTTTCGGTTAGTCCGTATTATAATAAACCAACTCAAGCTGGTATTTTTCAGCATTATAAAGTTATTGCTAATTCAACCAATCTTCCAATTATAATATATAATGTTCCTGGGAGAACAAGCTCCAACATTTCTTCCCAAACCACCTTAAAACTAGCTAGTTCTATTACCAATATAGTTGGTGTAAAAGAAGCTTCTGGCGATTTAGAACAAATAATGAATATTATATTAAAAAAACCTGCGAATTTTCTAGTGATTTCTGGCGACGATGCCTTAACACTTCCTCATATTTGTGTTGGAGGAGATGGTGTAATCTCTGTTATTGCAAATGCATTTCCTAAAAGATTTTCAACTATGGTCCATACAGCTTTAAATAATAATTTAAGTTTAGCAAACGAAAAACACTATGAGCTTTTTGAAATTATTCATTATCTGTTTAAAGATGGGAATCCAGCAGGAATAAAACATGTCCTTAAATTAATTAATATTTGTTCGGATAATGTCAGACTACCTTTGGTAAATATCACTGAAAAAACTGCCGATAAGTTATACGAATTGGTGGCATCTATAGATGATACTTTAGTTTAAATTAAAGTAATATCATGGAAATTGCTAAAACTCCTATTCCAATACCTACCCATTTAAATAGTGATACCTTTTCATTGAAAATTAATATGGAAGATACTGTACATAAAATTATAACTCCCATATTAACTATTGGAAATATTTGAAAGGAATCCAACAATCCATTTTTCAAAGACTTTATAAAGTATAAAAGTGTAAGATAATTCGGTATGCCTAAGACTATACCCCAAACAATGCTTTTTTTGTCAAATTTCAATTTAGATCTTCCTATTTGAAAGATTAAAAAAAAACTACCTATTAGACCAGCTGCTAAAAAAGTAATTGCAAAAAAAAGATTCATATTCTGCTCATTTAACATGTTTTTTTGAGTCCAATTTAAAATACCATCGGCCATACCTTGACCCAAAAAAAGTAGCAATAGAATTATTAAATACTTTTTACTTAGTTTAGAATTACCATCTTCTTTAGATGCTATTATAATTGCTCCAATAGCTAAAATTATTCCTAAAATTTTAAAAAAAGTAATTGTTTCCTTGAATAAAATCAACCCAATTAAAATTGGAATAATCATAGACATTTTATTTGAAATTGTGCTAATTGTAATTCCTATTTTTTGAGTTCCGTAAGCATATAAATTAAAGGTTACTACAAAAAATAGTCCAACTAGTAATGCTAAAAATATGTAAGTAATTGTCATAGAATCTTGAATTTCAGTAAGATTAAAATCTTTCGAAAAACTCATTAGTGCTAATATGCCTGCTGTGAAATAATTAAAAGTAATGGCTATTAAGTTGTTGACTTGAATTTTATCAAAATATTTAAACAACATAATCATAATCGAGAATGTTGTCGTAGTAATAATTAACTCAATCATTGAAGTAGGTATAGAGAACGTCTTTTTCTAAATCGTTTTTTAACGACCAATCTTTATTTAGTGAAGGAGATTTCAACCCTTTATTAAATACTGTATCACCAACAATCACCCTGGCTTCATTCCAGTAGTTTTTTTCTATAAATGAATTTAGTGTGTGTTTTCCACCTTCTATTATAATAGAAGTTATGTTTTGAGTAAATAAATATTTTAATAATTCATCAATCATATATTTATCACTTGTTTTTAGATATTGTAAATTTTTAAATTCTTTATCTGTTGATTGGTTCACAACAATCGTTTTCGAAGAAGAATCAAAAACATTAAAACTTGTTTTCAGCTTAAGTGTTGGGTCTAAAACTATTCTTATAGGATTTTTTCCATCGACTTTTCTAACTGTTAGTTTAGGGTTGTCATTTTCTACTGTTTTTCTACCTACTAAAATGGCATCTTCTTCTGATCTCCATTGATGAACCAAAAGCTTGGTATTTTCATTACTAATCCAATTTATTCCTTTGTTATTTTTTTCTCTTATAACATCAATAAATCCATTTTTAGTTTCTGCCCATTTAAGAATTATATAGGGAATTTTATTTTTCTGAAAATTAAAAAATCGTTTATTAAGATCGATACATTGCTTAGACAATACATCTAATTTTACTTTAACATTATGTTCTTGCAAAAATTTAATTCCCAATCCATTCACTTTTTTGGAAATATCTTTACTGCCAATAACAACTTTATTAATTTTTTTACTTACTATATATTCACAGCACGGGGGAGTATTTCCAAAATGAGCACATGGCTCAAGATTTACATATAGGGTAGATTTAGAAAGTAAGTTTTGCTCTTTTACACTATTAATAGCATTTACTTCTGCGTGGTGGTCTCCATATTTTTGATGATAACCTTCGCCAATAATTTTATTTTCATAAACAATAACACAACCAACCATGGGATTGGGAGATACATAACCAGCACCTTTTTTAGCTAGTTCTAAACATCTAGCCATATATGTATTATCATTTTTCAATTTTATAAAATTATATATATTTTTAACTGTAAGTTTATATCGGTAGTAATTATTCTAATTTGTATTTGGATAAAACATATAATTCACTATTTTTGACGCCCAATAAATACTTGACGGTTCAAGTAAATTAACCACTCTTAAGATAAACCGTTATCTGAGATACAAAAATATCAGCCCTATGGCCGAAGATAAAAAACCCAAACCAGCTGCAAAAAAATCTGCAGCAACTACTAAAAAAACTACTGCAAAGAAAGCTGCACCTTCAAAGAAAGCTGCACCTGCTGCAAAGAAAGCTGCACCTGCTGCAAAGAAAGCTGCACCTGCTGCAAAGAAAGCTGCACCTGCTGCAAAGAAAGCTGCACCTTCAAAGAAAGCTGCACCTGCTTCAAAGAAAGCTGCACCTTCAAAGAAAGCTGCACCTTCAAAGAAAGCTGCACCTGCTTCAAAGAAAGCTGCACCTTCAAAGAAAGCTGCACCTGCTGCAAAGAAAGCTGCACCTTCAAAGAAAGCTGCACCTGCTGCAAAGAAAGCTGCACCTTCAAAGAAAGCTGCACCAACAAAGGTTGAAGCTACTTCTAAATCCATGGAAGATGTTATTGCTTCAGGTGAAGTAATTCAAGAAAAAGCAGTTACTCCATCTCCAAAAAAGAAAGTATCTACTGCTTTTGATTGGGATGCTTTTGAAGCAGAAGAAGCAGACACTTATACTCCAAGTGAAAGAACTAAGTTAAACGACATGTATGATGGTACTCTTACTCAAATTGAAGAGAAATCATTAATTCAAGGTTTAGTCATAGCAATCACCAAAAAAGAAGTTGTAATAAATATCAATTATAAAAGTGAAGGCGTAGTTCAAAAAAACGAATTTAGATACAATCCCGATTTAGCTATTGGCGATTCTGTTGATCTTTTCATTGAGAATATGGAAGATAAAACAGGTCAATTGGTAGTATCTCACAAAACTGCAAGAACGCATTTAGCTTGGATTAGAGTTAACGAAGTTTTAGGAACGGGTGAAATTATTACTGGACATGTTAAATGTAGGACTAAGGGGGGGCTAATTGTCGATGTTTTTGGAATTGAAGCATTTTTACCCGGTTCTCAGATAGATGTAAAACCTATTAGAGATTACGATCTATTTGTTGGAAAAAACATGGAATTCAAAGTTGTTAAAATCAACAAAGAGTTTAAAAACATTGTTGTTTCTCACAAAGCGCTTATCGAAGCAGAGATCGAAGAACAGAAAAAACAAATTATGTCTGGTCTTGAAAAAGGACAGGTATTGGAAGGTATTGTTAAAAACATCACTTCCTACGGAGTATTTATCGATTTAGGTGGAGTAGATGGTTTAATTCACATTACAGATTTATCTTGGGGAAGAGTCAATCATCCAGAAGAACTGGTAACTTTAGACGAGAAAATCAAAGTAGTTATTCTTGATTTTGATGACAATAAGAAACGTATTGCATTAGGCTTAAAACAACTTTCTGAACATCCATGGGATTCTCTTAAAAAAGACTTAAAAATTGGAGACAAGGTTAAGGGTAATGTTGTGGTAATTGCAGATTACGGTGCATTTATTGAAATTGCTGCTGGTGTTGAAGGACTGGTTCATGTTTCTGAAATGAGCTGGAGTCAGCATTTAAGAACTGCAAACGATTTCCTTAAGGTAGGTGACGAAGTTGAGGCCATGGTATTAACCCTAGATAAAGAAGAAAGAAAAATGTCTTTAGGTATTAAGCAATTAATACCAGATCCATGGGAAAATATCGATAAAAAATACCCTGTACAATCTAACCATACTTCAAAAGTTAGAAACTTCACCAACTTTGGTGTTTTTGTTGAATTAGAAGAAGGAATTGATGGTTTAATACACATTTCTGATCTTTCTTGGGACAAGAAATTCAAGCATCCTTCAGAATTTTGTAATGTAGGTGATGAATTAGACGTTGTCGTATTGGAATTAGATGCTGAAAACAGAAGATTAAGTTTGGGTCATAAACAACTTCAAGAAAATCCTTGGGATGTTTACGAAACAGTTTTCACTATGAATTCTACTCATGATGGTACAGTAATTAAGTTAAAGGATAAAGCTGGTATTGTATCTATGGAATATGGTGTAGAGGCTTATTGTCCTGCAAAGCACATGAAGAAAGAAGACGGTTCTTATGTTGGTGCTGAAGAAAAAACACAATTTGTAGTTTTAGAATTTAACAAAGAATCTAAAAAAATATTAGTTTCTCATACTAAAGTTTGGGGAGAGGTAGAAGCTAAAAAAGCAAAAACTACTGCATCTAAAACTTCTAGAGCTGTAAGAAGCATTAACGATTCTAGAGAAAAAACCACGCTTGGTGATTTAGAAGCATTATCTGCTTTAAAAGATAAAATGGATAAAGGGAAATAATTTTTTCTAACAATATTATAAAACCGCTCTATGAGCGGTTTTTTTTTGCTTACATTTATCCAATAACTAATCTTATAATATAAATTAATTTCAATAATGAGTGTATTAGTAAATAAAGATTCAAAAGTAATTGTCCAGGGTTTTACTGGTGGTGAAGGAACTTTTCATTCCGAGCAAATGCTCGATTATGGAACCAATGTAGTTGGTGGAGTTACACCTAGTAAGGGTGGTCAAGTGCATTTGGGAAAACCAGTATTTAACACTGTTCAAGACGCGGTTGAAAAAACAGGAGCCAATGTATCTATCATATTTGTTCCACCTGCCTTTGCTGCAGACGCGGTAATGGAAGCTGCAGAAGCTGGTATAAAAGTAGTTATTTGTATTACCGAAGGCATTCCTGTTTCGGATATGATTAAGGTTAAGGAATACTTAAGCGACAAAGATTGTAGAATGGTAGGGCCAAACTGTCCAGGAGTTATTTCTGCAGACGAGGCAAAAGTTGGTATTATGCCAGGTTTCATATTTAAAAAAGGGAATGTAGGTATTGTAAGTAAGTCTGGTACATTAACTTACGAAGCGGTAGACCAAGTTACCAAAGTAGGTTTGGGACAAACTACAGCTATTGGAGTAGGAGGAGACCCAATTATTGGAACTACTATAAAAGACGCGGTAGAATTGTTGATGAACGATGAAGAAACCCACGGAATTATTATGATTGGTGAAATTGGCGGAAATTTAGAGGCAGAAGCTGGCAAGTGGATTAAAGAAAATGGAACTAAGCCAGTAGTAGCTTTTATTGCTGGGGATACTGCGCCTAAGGGCAGAACAATGGGCCATGCTGGAGCTATTGTTGGTGGCGATAGCGATACGGCATCTGCAAAAAAAGCAATTCTTAAAGAGTGCGGTGTACATGTGGTAGATTCACCAGCCGATTTGGGTACTAAAATGGCAGAGCTATTAGCCTAAGTAAAAATATTTTATATTAATTGTAAAAAGCCACCCTAAGGTGGCTTTTTTTGTTGTTAAATATTTTATTTAAAACTAATCTTTTAAGCAGCGAATAGAATAATATAAGCTAGTACTGAAATAGGTGTTCCTATATATTGAACCATTGGAATATTCTAAATCTCTATATGAATAGTTTGTACTCCAAAAGTATGCTTTTTGTCCAAAAGTTATACTACTATTGGTACCAGCTGGTAAAGCACTAAATCCACTGTTATTTGTGGCCCAGGTGTTAGGTGAATTCCAGCTGTTAATACTTTTAAGCATTCCACCTTGGTTGCTTCCCCTAGCTCCAGTAGCTTGTTGCTCGACAGCAGTTAGGCCCAAAGTATTTTCTAAATACATCCACTCACAATCAGTTGGTAAGTGCCAACCAGTAGGACAAACATTATTTTGATTAACTATAACTTGGGGATATAGTAAACCGTAGGTAAAGACATTGTTAGTGTTATTACCAGGATATTTTATTTGATTAATAGCAATACTAGTTCCGTCATTATAGTTGTACGACTGCAAGTTTTCTTTAAACCAGCACTGCCCTCCAATTTCTACCAGATCATAATCGTGTCCATTGTAAGTTAAACTCGTTTGGCCATTGCAACTGCTTATGCTTATAGTATCGTTAGAACAGTATCCATTATCGGGCAGTAAATTGGCGCCAATTGCACCATTTAAAGCAGTGGTAGTAAAGCTAAGTTCGTTTCCGTAGGTAATTCCAGTATTGTTTACAGCAAATGCTCTTACATAATAGGTAGTATTTACTTGCAATCCAGAAAAGTTAATATCAAAACTTCCAGTGCCACCACCAAAGTCGTAAGTTCTACTATCATTAATTGTAGGACTAGTACTGGTATCCCAACAAACGCCTCTTTCTACAACAGCGGTTCCACCATCGCTAGTAATATTTCCACCACAAAGTGCTGTGTAAGAAGTTATATTACTTACAGAATTGGTTGTTACCGATGCCAATGGGGCGTTTGGTCCAGGACCAGCACCTAAAGAAGTGGGAGAAAGAATTACATATCCTCCGTTAGTAAGAAACAAGGTATCGTTACTAATCGATAAACTTTGATAAGCTTGAGGACCTGCTACATAACCCAAAGCTGCTATTCCTAAAGAGTCAATTAAAGTTTCAGAAAGAATTACGTATCCTCCGTTTGTAAGAAATAAAGTATCGTTACTAATCGATAAACTTTGATAATCGGGATTAGATACGCTATCAGCAGTTTTACTATGCATTGCATAAGGCACACTTAAAAACTGTGTAGTTCCCATATTGGTATAATTCGTGCTACCTGTAATATCCATTTCTATTTTTAGGTAGTAGCTATCTCCAGCCCAGTT
>Ga0209603_1000165_pt1 | contig 87485 bp, 68 predicted proteins | sample COGITO_mtgs_1206_FD_184812 | JGI IMG/M metagenome (GOLD analysis project Ga0209603, IMG submission 184812) | Pelagic marine microbial communities from North Sea - COGITO_mtgs_120607 (SPAdes) (version 2) | ecosystem: Environmental > Aquatic > Marine > Epipelagic ...
ACGCGGCAGTGCCGGCGACCTCGGCGGCGGACTGGGCGGCGGCGGCGGCGAATCTGGCTTCGCCACACTGTTTGGTAATACCTCTCCACTCGCCGGCGCACTCGAAGGCACCTTCATTGACTTCAAACAAGACCGCTACCGCGAAAACCCACCCAAACAAGGCTGGATGGATGCGGGTAAAGATTTCATGCGCAACTATCGGCTCACTGAATTTCGAAAATTCTTCAGCGCCCCGCAGAAGCTCTACGCCACACACTTCTATATACCACTGATGAGTGCCGACGAAGCGCCGCGCGCCTATGGCGTCGAAAATCTGGTGCAGCCGAGTCAATGGATTGCCGTCTATCAGGGGAAATTCCGCTCTACCAAAGGCGGCACCTTTCGATTTGTAGGCACGGCCGACGACATTTTGATCGTCGGAGTCAAAGGACGCACCGTGCTCTCCGCTGGCTTCACCGAATCGAATCCTGGCAAGTGGACACCAGACGATGAGCCGACCCACAATGCGCCGCCCGTATCGGAGTATTTACCCAAGCTCACCGCGGGCGATTGGTTCAAACTCACTCCCGGCGAGGCCACGGATCTGAGCGTCGTGATCGGCGAAATCCCCGGCGGCGAATTCGGTTGCTACCTATTCATCGAAGAGAAAGGCGTGAGCTACGATAAAGCCGGCGACGGCCGCCCCATCCTGCCCGTGTTTAAGCTCAAAGACTTCTCACAATCCGAGCGCCAGACGATCTCTCAAGATGGCTATGAAAAACGTATGGACGGCCCAGTGTTCGGGTTTTATTGAGCGATGAGGATTTAAAGTCGGTGGCTTCCTTTAAGTGACCGGCCATTGCATTTGGAGTCGAAAACCCAGACAACATTTGCGACGGGGCATCTAAACCCGTCAATTGATTCAAGCCAATCATGCGACTGTTCGAACGCCAGGAGGTGGGACACTCCTGTCCCGCTCATCACGAACTCAACCGAGAGAATAAATGGACAGGAGTGTCCATCCTCCGGGAAGGCAGTCTTCAGGAGCGAGGGCGACTCGCCCTCGTTTGCATCAACATCGGTTCGACGTGGGCGAGTCGCCCACACTCCTGTCCCACGCACTAGCAACGACGGAGCGTTGCCCTCCACAAAAAGCCGAAGCAAGCTTCGGGGGATCAGGCCCATCGCGAATCAAAAAAAGACCACAGCCGAAACTGTGGTCTTTTTTATACGCGAGAACGAAGTGCTGAACTATCCCCGACGACGCTTCGCCACGCAGAGCAAAGCCAAGGTGCCGGCGATCAACGCATAAGTGCCGGGTTCGGGGACTTCAGAGACTTGTAGATTGTTCACGTATAAACTATTCGCAGGAATATCGCTTTCAGTACCTGAAACGTAGAACTTAAAGTTATCAACCGCTCCAGACAATGTGATGTTTGCGAGTTCAAAGCTACGATTTTGAGATGGAGTCGCAGAAGATGTGCGTTGAATTCTAGCAGTCATGAACGTCTCCGTTACAAACTCAAACTCAAGACTGTAGACACCGTCACTCACGTAACCCCAGTCCTGTCCTGCGCCATCACCTAAATTAATACCCGAGCCCGGCTGTCCGAAAAAGTAGCTATCATCCGCAATACTAAAATTAAAAACCGCAGTATTATCGCTTCGGATATCGACCCCTTTCGAACCATTGCGAAAATTCGCTGCAAGGTCGAAAGTAAACACATCCCCTGCGCCCAACGAAGAGGAAAAGGTACGAAACACATCAAATGATTCGCCATTATTTGCCGCGATACGGAAAGCATCAGTTCCGGACGAGTTAATGTCTCCCCCCGGAGAGCCCACAGCTGTCGAACTGGATATTTCAGATGTAGTGTTTGCAGTCGAAGTGAAACCCCATCCTACAAACCCTGTTCCACCATTGTCAAAACCTTCAGTGCCATTTCCAGTCCAGCCATCGCTGTATGCAGCATCAGACGCGTCATCGAAAGCAGTTAAAGCAAACGCGCTGCTCACCAGCACGGACATTGAGGCAATCAGAAGTGTTTTTTTCATAGTGAGTCGAATTGAGTTCAATTGATTACAGATAAATAAAAGCCTTAATCGAATCCGAGAAAATCGCAAGGCTAGTCAACAGTTGATTCGCGGGAAAATTCACCAAGATTGAGTTCTTTCGTGAAAGCGACACTTTTGTCGCTTTGCTTCCACAAGCTCACGCACCGTCAAGCGACAAAAGTGTCGCTTCTACGTTTGGTTAACCAGCACACTTCCGCCGCCCTGGCGAACCTACGCACGGCGTTCGGGACGAACGCCGCTACCCGCTGTAACAATCGCGATACTACGTTTTGTAGGCTCCGACCGCCTCGCAACTAAACTGTTGAATAGAGCGACGGTTTAAAACCACAAAAATAGCATCTTATATTTGCCCCCGAAAACAAGGCACTCCGCACTGCGATCAACACTCATAAAAACAATAAATAGACACGAAACCATGAGCTTTTTATATAGATGAACTTCTGGCATCTTGAAGCCGTTAAACTGTTGAATGCAAAAAGCTTTCAAAAAAATGAAGGATCTGTGAATATTTAGTTATCAATTTAAAACCCCACTCAAATCATACACAAATGTACTTATGAAAAAAATAGCACTATTAATCTCAACCGCATTACTGCTAACATCAGCTTCTAGCTTGAGCGCGGCATCCGGAGCGTTTGGAGCATACGTCGGAGTATCCGTCGATGGTGGCTCCGCGACCATCTATGAGGCCTTTCAAGCAGGCACCGATCTAACCGACTTTGAAGGCGCTGCTCTCGGCTCAGTCAACGTTGGGGGCAATATAAGCTTCAGCACCGCTGAAGTTCTCACCTACAAGAACGGAGGAAGTAATGTAAACGGAGCCCAACTCAACTATCGCATCTACGAGACGACCACTGGCACGCCGAGTGATTTCACGACTACTGGAATCAGCTTTGGCGCCGATGCTACATTCACTAGCCTTGCAGGTTTCGAATACACGAACAGCGGCGATCAGCGTTGGACTGGCCTAACTGATGGCGTGATCAATATCGCTAACGGACTGATTGCTGGAGACTACAGCGTCGAAGTATTTTGGTCAGCTACCACAGATTCTGATGGCCCTCATTTCATCAACGATGGCGGAAACAACTACACTGGAACGTTCTCTGTCACCCCCGTCCCAGAACCAGGCACTTATGCTCTAATCGCAGGACTACTCAGTCTTAGCTACATCGCAGTGCGCCGGCGCAGTTAATACACATTTTCAAAACCACAAAACCGTTGATACATGAATCAACGGTTTTTTTGTGCCTAGTATTAAATTTACCAAATGAAGCATCTCTCACTAAGTTTACTTGTTGGAACTATGGCTTGGCTACAGGTCAGCCTCCCCATACAGGGTTATGCTCAAGCAGGGCTTAGAGAGAAAATTTTACAGTCACACGCAGGCGTGCAATCAATACGGATAAACGCCTTGTTAATCACCGACGAAGGTGAGCGGCAACTTTTTATAGTGAAAAAAGGGCAGTCCATGATCCGATTCAGTGTAAACAATAGTAATGGTCGTAATACCTTTACGTTGTTATTCAACCAAGGCTCAGTCGTGAGCATCTTGGATACTGATGGGCAGTTGAAGGTTGAAACAAAGCAAGCTGATGAAGCCGCCTCTCAACTGTTCGACTTACTCATGCTCAACCCCGAGTATCACTTTAGAGCTGTCGATGGCTTTCCATTATCGCATAAAATATTTAATGATTACCGCATCGAATTCACTTATGAAATCGATAAAACATCGAAAGTGACCTCGGATGTGCAAGGAAAAAGACGCATCATTGGTGCTAATCTCTATCGGTTAGCTAACACAGAAACAAAAGAAGTGCTTTTACGCAGTTTTCAAATTAATAGCTTCAGCAAGTTCTCGAATCAAATTGAAGCGCCACAGGAACTCCAATTTATCGACGAGGAAACTGCTGATATATCACACATTCGAGTCACCACCGTGACCTACAATAGCGGCATACCAAATTTTTTGTTTAAAATACAAGAAGCACAAGACAGCCGTCCTTAATCCGGAAAGCTCCTCAAACTCGGCCCATCGACCCAGATGCTTTCGATCTGCACAACCTTAGGATGCTCCTGTGCGCCGAATTCATTCTTCTGCAATTGGCCGACCACCAAATCGACGCCGGCGCTGCCGACTTCACGATTATTCTGACGCATGCCGGCTAAGTGCGGGATGCCGACGTGCCAATCTAAGTGCACCAGTGCTAGTTCTTTCGGGATCTTCAGACCATCTTCGACCAGCGCGTCATAGAGTTCCAGCTTGTTAGTCAGCACCACATCGGGCTGCTGCTTGCGAATTTCCGCCACTGCCGTAGCAATATCCTCAGTGTCCAAAGCGAGCATATCCAATTTGTCCATCTGTGGCAGATGCCGGGATACACTGAAAAAGCCAGCACTGAACTTTTCATCCAGTAGCGCATCATCTTTTGCAGGCAAAACCAACAGTGGACGTTTATAGCCCATCTCCAGCACTTTCTGAGTCGCTTGGCGAGCGGTCAAATATTGGTCATTCGACGAACAATTCAATTGGTTATTTAAATGCGTCACGCCGATGACCGAACAGGCAAAGTCATACCAAAACTTAGAATAGCTGCCATGGATCGCATCCAAATCTAGCGCTGCAATTAAAATGAGCCCACGAATGCCGCGCGTTTCGACGATCTGTTTTAACCGCTCTGGCCGCATGTCAGGTTGCTGTAACCAAAACTCCTCGATGCCATAGCCGAGTTGTTCACCACGCTGCAGGATGCCCTCACGAAGGCGTTTAAACGTGTGGTTCTGGCTGAGATCCTTGAGCGGCGAACAATTGATCAACGCAAGGTTGGCCTGAAAAGTCGGTTGGCGTCCGGCGCGCAATTGCGTCATTAGCGAATCCACCACCGGATTGCGCCGGTAGCCCATCTCATCGGCGAACCGTTGAATCCGCACACGGGTTGCCTCCGGAATCCGTGGATCGTTGCGCAGAGCTAAGGAAACAGCCGATTTACTCACACCCGCAGCATCCGCGATCTGTTGCATATTGGGGCGTCGTTCAGGGGACTTAGGCATAATTGGACAGTTGAACCGACTTTTAGAAAAGTGTAACGACTCAGACTAGTCGACAGTTGAATGTGCGTATAAAGGACATAAATGGGACTATTTTATGCTCTAATCACTCCAATTGACAGATATGATCGCTCCAATGCACGGACTCACTCGACAGTCAGCCCTCCGCGCGGTTAAACTGTTGAACTATGGAACCTATTACCCTCGCAGCGAAACATAGCTAGTCTGGTTTAGAAAATCCATATTCGGCCAATATTTAAATTAGGTCACTTATTCTGATGCCTCTCTTTAATCATAGACACACCTGCTACGCCAAAGTGGTCCTTTTCGGGCTACTTTGCTTAATTGGCCGAATCAGTCATGGCGAAGCGATGCTGCAGTATTTCAATACGGATTGGGCTGAGATCACCCGTAAGATGCCGGAGCTCGCTGAGGCGGGTTATTCGTCCCTCTGGCTCCCTCCCCCAACCAAGGGCAGCGGCGGCCTCTCGGTCGGCTACGACCTGTGGGACCCGTTTGATCTAGGCGGCAAAGACCAGCGCAACACGGTCCGCACTCGCTACGGCACCGAAGCCGAACTGCTCGAGCTCGTTCGAGTGGCTCACCGCTTTGGCATCCGTATCTATTTTGACAATATCATGAACCACCGTGCCTTTGATATCCCGGGGTTCAATGAAGACACTCCGATCGATGTTTACCCAGGTCTCGTGCCGGAGGACTTCCACCTGCAAACCACGCAAGAAGGCTTTTACCGCAAGTGGGATAACACCCGCGACTGGAACAGCGCTTGGCAGGTGCAACACCTCGGTCTCGCCGACCTGATCGATATCGCACAGGAGCCCGGCACCACTAACTACAACTTTGGCCCAAACGAAGGTGATACCTTCCCTAAGATCAAGTTAATCCGCGACCTCGAACGTCCTGAGCAATACGCGTACGACAAAGACGGCAGCTACATCGGTTTCGGCGGCCTACTGCCTCTTGCTGAAGCACTCCTCATTTCCGAAGGTAATCCGACACCGGAAGATGCACAAATCAAAGCTCGTGCGCAGCTATACCTCACCGACAACTCTGGTGTGTACGAAGAGTATGTCGAAGCCTACCTCAATCGCGCCGCGCGCTGGTTGATGGATCGCACCAAGGCCGATGGCCTACGCCTCGATGCAGTCAAACACATCCGCGCCGATTTTTTCGGTGCCACTTTTGGCGAGGGCAAAGACTTCGACGATTACGGATATTCTGGCCAAGTGCAGCGGCAGTTCAACCTGACACGCGGTTTCAGCGATGCCAACCACCGCGACTCCCTATTTAACACCGAAGCACCCCGCGACGATGCGATGCTCTTCGGCGAACACCTCGGCGAGCCTCCTGGCTATGGCCCCTATTTCGATTCGGGCATGCGCTTGGTGGACAACCCACTACGCCAACAGTTCAACGATCGCCTCGGCAGTCCTTGGAATGGTCTCAGTGGCTTTGATAGTGCTGGAGCTGGTGGCTTCGACCCCTCGCTTACAGTGATGCACGCGCAGAGCCACGACAACGACTACGCCTCTCGCCGCGAACTGCAGCACGCCATGTATTTCACACGAGCAGGTCTCGGGCTGCTTTACACCGACGGCAACTACCAAGCCGAAACGCTCGGCGAATCCGGCGGCGCTTTTCCACGGCACGCCAACACCTCCTTCCTCGGCCAATGGGATGACCGCCGCGTCCCCAACATCCTTTACATCCACGAACAATTCGCTCGCGGTTACCAAGTCGGCAAATACGCCGACGGCGATGTCATTATCTATGAGCGTATGGATAAACGCGAAAACGGCGGCATGCCTGATAGCGACGGCGTCACCATGCTGTTCATGCTCAATGACGATTACTCGACAGGGCACGGACGCAGCTTCGACACCAGCTATCCAGCAACTGCTGGCGGCAGTGATGCCTACTTATATAACTATTCCGACTATGGCGGGGGGTTTTACAAATACGCTTCCGATCTCACCAACGGCACCACCGCCATCCCTGCTGGCGGCTACTTTGTATTCGGCTGGAAAAACCCCGATCCTTCCACCCTCTGGTCCGCTTCCGGTGGACGCCCCATCACCTTTTACCAAAGCGGCGTCGAAGTCGGCACGGTCGATATCCTCCGTCGCGATGGCCCTAACGGTGATGCTGACTTCCACGGCGACACACTCCCCCCCGAAAGCCAGCCAATCATTAGCAATCCTGACAGCGGTGACTACACTTATACCGCTACCATTCCACGCATCACCGATGGCAGCGACCTCGACATCATTGCCCGCGTCGATGGCTCAGCAGAGAATGTACTGTTCAAACTCGATGGCGGCATTGACCTCAATGGCACACGACCGGCATCGACCAATGTGGGGGTCGCCAATAACGACCCCGTCAACCGCGATCATCCACCAGCACTTTCTTGGGATATGTTCCTTGGTTTCGAGCAGCCGACTTTCATCAATCGTATCCACCCGGAACTGTTTGCGGCACAAGTCACCGGATCCCGCGACATCACCGGTTCCGCCGGCGCAGAGACCTTTTCCACAACAATTGGCCAAGCCGGATTCACCATCATCGAAGGAAGTGGCTCTCGCTTCACTGACGGCGACACGGCCGACTTTCTTTATCACGATCCTGTAGGTGCCGTCGCTGACGATGCAGGAGTTTCCAGCAACATGTTTGATGACGATGGTAGCGCAATCACGCTTTGGGCGAAAACCAACTCCGTCGGTGCAGGCTATAAGATGTACGTCTACTACACCAGCGACGGAAGCTTCCCCGAAGGCGCGGCTGGCAGTGGAAACGGCACGACTCAGGCCGTCGAGCTAAGCTATCAGCACAGCAACGACGCTGACACCACTGATTGGTGGATGTCGGCCACGATACCAACTCCACCCAGCAGCACCACACTACGCTATAAAATATCCATATTTAAAGAACTTGCCTACAGCTGGTTCCCCGGCAACGCCGCCTCAGTTGATCGTAAAACCAAGATGCTGACCCAATACGCAATCAACAACTTTGATGCGACCACCGCCACTTTTTACCCACACTTCGACTATGCCAAAGACCCACAAGGCACTGCGCTCACGGCTACAGGCCTCGAAGAAGGCATGCACGTGCTTCGCGCTCGTGCTTTCCTGAATCGCTCGGGCCAAGCGTCTATCTACAACACTTTCATACAAACCTTCTACTACGATACTGAACGCGCTCAGGGTGAAATCCGCTATCCCGAAAACAATGGTGATACCATCGGCGGCTCCAACTACGGCGTGGTCGTGCGCACCGACAACACCGTCAAGGAAGTATGGTATCGTATCGAAGATTCGGTTACGAGCAATGACGATATTAATACTGGCGGCAGTTATGGCAACGGCTTCGGCTTCGAACCCTTCACCGACACGAATCAAAATGGCACTCGCGACATTGGCGAAACCTTCGAAGACCTCAACGGTAATGAAGCATGGGATACCAATGATAGCAATATGTGGGTACGCGCATCTGAGCTCACCCCGAGCCTCAACATCACTCCCAGCGATCCTTCCTACGCCAAAGAGTGGCGCTTCGATTATATCAATGTCCCAGCCTCTGGAACAGCCGACATAAAGGTGCGCTTGCGTGAGGTATCATCTGCGGGGTTTGAAGATTTCAATCTAAATGACACGACGGGGCACTACACCACTCTAACACGCACCGTAAACACTGCAGGACCAAACGAGCGCATATTTATTGCGTTCCCATCACAAGATGGGCAGATCGTCGATCAGACTTACGTGATGAAAGTCTACTTCAGTAAATTGCTCGCAGATGGACTCTCAGAGCAGCAGCTCATCGATCGTTTTCTCATCAGCATTGGCTCTACTCAAGAAGGCAACGCTGGCGAACCACAAAGCCGCGAAAATTACTCCATCGTTTACAATGAAACCCCCGAGTATCACGCGCTAGCCTTCACGCTGCCGAACCTCTACAACGATTTACCGAGCTACGACCACAAGATCACCGTCACGCACGATCGTCCCTCTCCAGCCACGGACTTCGAGTCCACTCGAATCGTACGCGCCCTCCCAGTCACGACACCACGTGTGCTAATCGTCAATCCACCAGAACTCGATTCCGATGGACGCACTTTTGAAATCGTCTTACCCGACATTCCGACTCCTGCTCCAGAAGACCGTCAATTCACCATCCAAGTCGCCACCAATCTCGATGCGACCAATGTCTCCCTTAACTTTATTGATCTCAAAGGATCCAGCGTTGGCACGCCCACTGCGAGCGAAGAAGGTAACAGTCAGTTTTGGGATTTCCTTTGGTCTGACATCGACCAAGGTACGTATCGCTTCACCGCCACTGTGACTGCTCCAGGAGGCAGTGCCACCGCTGACCGCAACACCACTGTCCTATTCCGAGAGCTCGTCGACGAAGACGACACAGATACTGACGACGATGACGACGGCCTCCTCGACAACGACGAAAACACCGCTCAATTTTTGCCCAACCAAAGCCCAGACGGCGGCATCACCCCGGCTCCTAAGCCGAACCCCGAGCAATGGACCAACGGCGAGGTGCATGCTTACTTCGCTTACGGCAAATCCAGCCCGTTCTCTCCGGACAGCGATGGCGACGGTCTGCCCGATGGGCTCGAAGTCGGCTGGCGCACCATCTCTGGCGACCCGCCGACAGATATTACCACTAACACAGATGGTGATGCTTATCCGAATTTCATCGGTGACCTAGATCCACCCTTTTACAACACGCTCGATAATTATGGCAAAGTCCCGGACGTTGATAGTCAGAGCCTCGGCGGCGACCGCGCCAAGCAAGTCGGCGGCACAGTCACCGACCCCAGCAATCCGGATAGCGATAACGACGGCATATTGGACGGCATTGAAGACGCTAATCGCAATGGTTGGATCGACGGCGACGGTGCCACCATTGACCCGACCTTTGATCCTTGGCTCGCGCGCAGTTGGCCAGACGGCATCTTAGACTCGGCAGATACATGGCTCGAAACCGATCCAAATAATCCCGATACAGACAGCGATGCTGCCAGTGATGGTTATGGCGAAGATACCAATTTCGACGGCATGATCGAAGGTGATAGCAATGACGACCGGAGCTACGACGCCACTGAAGCATGGTCCGAAACCGACCCGCTTAATCGCGATACCGACGGCGACGGCCTGCCCGACGGCTGGGAAAAAAACAATGGCCTCGACCCACTCGACGACGGCGTTGATAGCCTACGCACCGTAACCGCCGCAGATGGCGACATTAATCAAGGCGGCAGCGGTGATCCCGACGGCGACGGCTTTGACAATGCCACCGAACTCGCCAACGGCACCCGGCCACTCGAAGACGACAACGTGGCGCCACCGCCAGCGAACTCGATCATCATCGGCCCCGGTGACGACGACTCAGTCGGCGACGTTGCAAATCTCAACGAATTTACCGATTGGACGATCGACGATCTTCTCGCCCTCGACGAATACGATGGCAATGGCACCAATAACCAAGGCACTGACATTTACAAAGCCTACGATGGATTCGATAGCTCGCGCGATATCGTAGCCTTCTACTTCCGCGACGGCGGCGGCGATGGGAAGCTCTACTTCCGTTTCGACTTCCAAGACCTCCAAGCATTTGCCGAGGAAGGCAATCTCGACGCCTATATCGTCATCGATACGGGCAATACCGCAGTCGGCGAGTCAGCCCTACCCGAAGACGTCGACACACGCACCAACATGCTTTGGGAGGCAGTCGTCGCGATTTATCAAGCAGACAACGGTGCAGTGTATATTGACACCGACTCCGGCGATAACACCACCGCCATCGGTGAAGATCTCTTTGCCAAAGGCGTCGTACGTCGTACGCAGACCAGCGAAAACGGTTTCGGCCAAGCCTACTTCAATTCAGAACTCGATGCACTGGAAGTATCGATCAGCCGCCAAGCCTTGCTCGACGCGGGCTGGAACGGCAACGCCGACAACCTCAACTTCCAAGTCTACACGACACGCGATGGCATCGACAACTCCGGCCCAGGTGCGGGCGATATCGGCGGGCGCAGTGACGTGCGCGATTCCATTCGTAACGACTTCATCGCCTCCTCTTATTACAAAGATCAAAGCAGTCTCGGCGGCGACAAGAGCATCCTCTACAGCTGGTTCAGCCGCACTGGCGACAATGATCGCGGCAAACGCGCAAAGGTCGCACTCATCACTCACGGGAACCAGCCCATCCGCTCGGCCAACGAAATGCACGATCGCATCAACGACGATGCTGGCGCTGGCTACTTCCGCCTAATCGATGCGCACGATGCCTTCGATGTAGCAGTTAATCTGCACATTACACCGACCCTCGCCTCTGCACTGCAATGGGCAGCCGTCGATCCATCCTTAGGCAAAGCCTACCGCGATGGTCCGACCCTCAACTCCCGCATCAGCAGCCTTCTCGTCTCGGGCGATGCCATGCTCTTCGGCACTACCTTTGCCGACCAAGCCGTCCCCTTTGCCACGACAGCATTCACACAAGACAGCGTCGACCTGGCGAATACCGTGCTCACCGAAATCTATAGTGCCGCACCATCCTCCAACATCTTCTGGCCAGCCGAACGTGTCGTCGACGGCGGCGTGCTCGGCACGATCGGTTCGATGGGATTTAGCCATACAGTGGTCGATCAAATGCGCCACTATTTTAAATGGTTCGGCCGCACCAATGCACTCGGCGAAGCAGGCTACCGCATCAACGAGGTCAATGGTATCGAGCTCTTACCCATTCACGACTTTGCCAGTACCTTCCGCTTCCTCAACGAAGACAACGGGCTCAACCTCTCCCTGCGTGAACTGCTCAGCCGCCGCGCACGCAGCGGCACGACCGACCAAGTGCTCTGCCTACTCAACGACTGGGAAGATTTCCGCACTGGCACCAACGCCGATGGCTACGACCTCAATCTGCGCTGGCTTGCCAACCGTCCGTGGATCGAGCTCGTCACACTCGAAGACATCGTCACTGGTCAAGTCGACCTCTCAGAGCCTGCCGACGGCGCAGGTGACAACTGGAGCAAAGTAGATCGCGGTACAGGCCTGAGTTTAGCACCCACTGCGAAGAACTTTATCGATCATGCAACTCAAGAAGACTACGCAAACTGGTATGATGGTCAAAGCGGCCGCGAGGAAGGCCTAGCGGGTAAGGAATTCATTGTGCGCTCTGGCGGCCCACTCACCGCCGCTTTTGGCGAAGTCGGTGTGAGCGGCATCGCAGATGACACATGGGCGAACGTTAATGCCATCAGCAACAATAGCACTGGACAACTCGGGCGCACAGCCGCACACGCCGCCATGTTTGTCACCGCCTTCCACGATCAGCAAAACAACGACCTGAGCAAATTCAGTACCGGGGCCTATATTTATCCCGACACCGATTTTAACAATCTCGCCGACCTCTCCAAGCGCGCTCAATCGCAAATGCGATTTGCCGCACTCTATAAACGCGTCGATACCTGGGCAGCAACTGCTCCCCCCACTGCCACCGCCAGCTCGGAAGACATCGACCTCGACGGCGAAGTCGAATACCTGCTCTACAACGCTAGCTCCTTCGCCGTGTTCGAAGCCATCGGTGGTCGCTGTGTCGCTGCCTTTGCGCGCAACACGTCAACAGGTGCAGTCTACCAAATCATCGGCACCCAGCCCACCTATGCAGGCGGCGAAACCGAAGACGAAGGCACCGCCAACGTTGACGGCAGCGAGATCGGCGCACGTCGCACCTCCGCCTTTAAAGATTGGTTTGCCAATGGTTCCGGCGGAACTACCTCCCAATATGTCAATGAACTCTACGTCGTCACGGCCAGCGGCAGCGACGGATGGACGTTTACTTCGGCGGACAACAATATCGTAAAAACCATCACACTCGACGACACCCTACCAGAGCTAGAAGCCGCCTACACACTCGACGGCACCAACGTCAACAAGCTCTACATCCGCAATGGCCTCTCTCCCAACCTCTGGAATTTGATCAGCCGCGGCCAATACGACCTCGACCCACTCAGTCTATCCGACGGTCGGATACGCCTTGCCAATCGTGGCGGCAGCGAACCCGTCGTGGCACAAATCACCTACGACTCAAATACAGAATTCAGCGGCGGCGCCGTCGACGATGTGGCAGGCGTCACCGAATGGGACGCACTCAACATGCGTAATCAAGCCCTCACTCAACAAGTCGAGCTCACCAATATAGACGGGCAAAACAACTTCTCGATCACCTTAAGCCTCGAAAGCGGCACCACCGATAACGACAGCGACGACCTGCCCAACTGGTGGGAGTTAGACAACGGCCTCGACCCCGAGAGCGATGTCGGCTCTAACGGCACGACTGGCAATGATGACGGCGATGCCTACAGCAACCTCGAAGAATACGTGCTTGGGCTCGACCTCGGAGTAGCAGAATTCAACCGTCTACCTCAGGGGCTCATTGAAAGCGACGGCGACGGCGACTTCACTCTGACCTTCCCCGTCCTCGCAGGCCGCAGCTACCGCGTCTGGTATGTCGATGATCTTACACAGACTTGGCAAACCGCAGGCAGCAGCTTCAGCATCACCGAGGACGATCCAGCCCACGTCTTCACCGACGACGGTACAGCCACTTCACCACACCCCGACTTTGTTGACCATCGTTTCTTCAAGATCGAAATCACACGACCTTAGTTGCATCCAATGAAAGCCACACTCAACATCCCCGCACTCCTGCTCGCGACAGCCAGCCTAGCCCACGCAGTTGGTTATTTAGAAGTGCGTGCGCCTAACTACAACTTCCGAAATGCCGAGTATTCGACCTCGCATGTCTTCATTGATGAAATTGCCAGCACCACTGCCGACATCGAAGTGCTTTGGGATCTTTCAAGCTACAGCAACATCACGGACGTTGAAGTGTTCACCAATATCAATCGTCGAGACCTAGCCCGCATTGATAAAAACACTGATGGCTATGCAGACGGCATTCATCCCGTTGATGGTAATAGCATCAGCGATTCTGCCGCTGATACTAATACTACGACTGGACATTACTACGCACCGATCAATATGACCGATATGGATGCCAACAGTATCTGGGAACTCACGATTCCAGCGTCCAAGACAGGAGCTTATCGTCTAACAGCACGCTTCAAAACATCGGATTCAATTGCAGAAAACAGCAACGATCCAAACAATTGGATCTGGTATGGCCTACGCGACCACGCCGTCGTCGTCGCTCCAGTCGATTCACGCAACGTGCAGCTCTACGTAATGAACGTGTTCAATGTCGAAGCTGATGGTGACACGTTTGCAACACGTTCCACACTGGAAGATCTGCACGACGACACGAACGCACCACACAATTTCACCGACGGTGGCGGCAACTACACTGGCAGCCGATGGAACCTAGACTACTTGAAAGACCTCGGAATGAACTGGCTTTGGTTCCAACCGATCCATCCGAATGGCATTGATGGACGCGAACCAGTCGATGGCTATGGTAGTGGCAGTGCACTTTACGAGCCAGGCAGCCCCTACGCCGTGAAGAATTTCTTCGCAGTCAATGAACTGATGAGTGCCAACTACGACAGCAATGTAACTCTCGAGGCAAATCGCGCAGCTGCAATGGTTGCCTTTCAAGACTTTGCTGCAGCAGCCGATAGTAAAGGCGTAGGCATCATGCTCGACGCTCCGTTTAATCATACCGCTTTCGATATCGAACTCGCTCAAATCGGAGTCGATCTATTCCAACGCGATGGCGAAGCCGCATGGTCGACTTTTGATGAAATCCGTAATCGAGACGCACGCTTCTTCTCAAGAGATTACAATCCATCTGTTGTTGGCGGAATCAACCCATTCGTAGATGGAGGTGAAAACTATGGTGATCGTGCCACCAGCGCCTCTGATATTGCACCTGGCCCTGACCGTTTCGACTTTGGCAAGTGGAACGATGTAAAAGATGTTTACTTCGGCCGTTACGACGCCCTCGTCGAATACAATGACGATAATGGAACTGAAGGAAGTAGTCACAAAAGCGAGGGTGATTGGTTCGATTTCACAGATGCCGAATGGATTGTCAGTGACTTCACTCAAAACGGCGCATCCGTGAACACGACACGCCGCGTCTGGGACTACTTTGCCGAATACGCAGTGCATTGGCTCAATGAAACCCGTCCAACTGGACAGAATCGCAATTCCATCTCCTCGGATGGCGACGACGCGACTCGCTACGCATGGGATGCGAAAGGCATCGATGGCCTACGCTGCGACTTCGGCCAAGGCCTACCACCGCAAGCATGGGAATATATCATCAACGTAGCTCGCAGCCACAAGTGGAACTTCGTAATGATGAGTGAATCACTCGATGGCGGAGAAGTGACCTATCGCTCTAGTCGTCACTTTGAAATTCTCAATGAGAACATCGTCTTTCCCTTAAAATCGGCAGGCAATGCGCAGGACTACAAAAATATTTTCGAAGACCGCCGCAACTCCTACGGACAAGCACTCGTTCTCGCCAACACAACCTCACATGATGAAGAAAACTACGCCGACCCTTGGCAAGCACTCGTGCGAAATGCTGCAGTCGGAATGATGGGCTCAGCGTCACTCATCTTTCCCGGTCAAGAGCTAGGTATTGTGACCGATAATAAAGGCAATGATGACGCCAACGACAATTTTAACTATGGCTATGAGCATTATGAAACTAACTTTGGAAAAACTATTCCTCACTTTAAACGATGGAATTCAATGATGCCGATTTGGAATGACTCCGACGTAGGCAACGATCAGCTCTACCCAGTCTATTCCGGCATCCAAACCGCGCGCCGTAACAGTCCAGCTCTACGCAGTTCGAATCGCTGGTTCCTTGACGGCGATGGATTTAACAATCAAATCTTTGCCGCAGCCAAATACGAAACAGCAAATAACTCCCCTGCAACTTCAGACGTCGTCTTAGCATTTTCAAATCTAGATCGTAATAACGATCAAAGTGACAACTTTAAGTTGCCCACAGGCCTCACTCCACTTTTAGGTCTCGAAGACGGACGCAGCTATAACGTCAAAAATATCGCAGCCTACAATACCCAGGACTCAAGCCGCCGCGACGTCTGGCTATGGCCGAGCAACTACACAAAAACGCAGATTGAATCGAACGGTTTCTTTGTTGGACTCAAAAAGGTACCATCTGTAGCTGACGATCTCGGGACTCCGAGTTTCAATGAGGCGCTAGACGCATGGGCAAGTGCACCCTACGAAGCTCAATACCTCAAAGTCTACGACGTCACCCCACCACCTGCTCCAACACAGCCAACCAATAGCACAGGCAAGAGCTACGTAATGGGCAATGCAGTAACCTTCACTTGGGCAGCCTCCCCTGCCAATACCCTAGACGATAACATCATTTCCTACAAACTGGTGATCAAACGTAATGGCACCGACGAGACTCAGTTCAACCAAAACGTCGGCAACGTTACCAGTTATACTTATACTGGTGCGTATGGCGACAACCTCTACGCCTTTGTGATACCGATCAGCGTCGCTAGTATCGAAGGTGTAGCTAGCAACTCGAGCCCATCCGTCGAACTGATCGACCCCGCCGGCGACCTCGACGGCGACGGCATGAATAACGCCGACGAAGCAACCGCTGGCACCGACTTCAACGACAACAGCTCTAAACTCGAGGTCATCGAAAACTCAATTAATCTCAGCAACAAATTCACCCTATCATGGTATGGCGTCAGCAGCATTTCTTACGGCGTCGAATCCAAAGAAGACCTGACTGCCATTAGCTGGGATAATGAAGACACCGGAATCCCTGGAACCAACGCAGTCATCAACTGGATCGACACCGAAACGCTCGACCCCGAGAGCATATCGAAAAAATTCTATCGAGTTATTGTTGAGTAATAAAAACAAACATGAGCATGCTAATCGCTCAATTAGATGCTAGGCGGGCAATCCAAATGTCCGCCATTATTTTGCCTGAATCCACGACAGTCTCCCCCATTTCATTTTGCTCATTCGATTGCCCTCATGGGCACCTATCTCATTCACCCCTAAATGGGCTACGCCATCTCCGTGCTGCCCGCGCTTCGTGTGCTTAAAAAAACTCTCACAACACTCACGCTATTCTTTTTAAGTATCAGCCTCCACGGTGCCTCCTTCACTCCCGATTGGGCGAAGGACATCGTCTGGTATCAAATCTTCCCCGAGCGTTTTGCAAATGGTGATTCGAGTAACGACCCCACCCGTGCCTCACTGAGTGAGCCGCAAAAAGTCCCTCACTCCTGGCAGGTCATGGATTGGGATGCTGATTGGAATCAACGCGCCCCGTGGGAGCAGGCAGTCAGCCCACACTTTCAAGACACGCTGCTCGATCGACGCTACGGCGGCGACCTTCAAGGCGTGATCGACAAACTCGACACACTCCAAGAGCTCGGCATCAACGGGATTTACTTCAACCCGATCTTCTACGCCGACTCCCTGCATAAATACGACGGCAACAGCTTTCACCATATCGACCCGTACTTTGGTCCCGATCCACAGGGTGATCTGGCACTCATCGCATCAGAGACCAGCAGTCCCCGCTCTTGGCAATGGACAGCTGCCGATAAGCTGTTTCTCAAACTTCTGCAAGAAACCAAAGCCCGTGATATTCGCGTGATCATTGATGGTGTATGGAATCATACCGGGCGCGACTTCTTTGCCTTTGCCGACATCCGCACCAAATTTCAAAAGTCCCGCTACGCACGTTGGTATGACATCACCACCTTCGATGATCCCCGCACGGCGCGCAATGAATTCGATTACAATGGGTGGTCTGGATTCATGAGCCTACCGGAATTCGCCAACGACCCATCCGGCCAGAACTTAGCGCCTGGCCCGAAGCGCTATATCTTCAATGCCAGCAAGCGTTGGATGGACCCGAACGACGATGGCAATCCCTCCGACGGCATCGACGGCTGGCGCCTCGACGTAGCCGAAGAAGTGCCGCACGGGTTCTGGCAAGAGTGGCACGCCTTCATACGCCAGCTGAAACCGGAGGCATTCACCTCCGCTGAGATCTGGGGCAGTTCCGCCGACTTCCTTAGAGACACACATTTCGGCTCTGCGATGAACTACCGCGGCTTTGCCATCCCCGTCAAAGGCTGGTTGATCGATGGTAAAATCAATGCCAGTGCATTTGCACAGCGCCTCGAAGCAGAGCGCCAAACGCATTCAGCCGACACGCAACACATCTTGCAAAATCTGATCGATTCACACGACACGCAGCGCGTGGCCTCTGCCATTGCGAATCGCCATAGTTTTGCAGCATACAAGAACGACGACTGGTTCGACTACGACGACGGCGAACGTGTCAACGCCCGCACGCATGGCTACAATAACGAAGCTCCCGACGCCGACGGACGCCGCATCTGGAAAATGCTCGCCCTGTTTCAAGCCACCTATGTCGGCGCACCGATGATTTACTATGGTACTGAAATCGGCATGTGGGGCGCGGACGATCCCGAAGACCGCATGCCCACGGCATGGAACCGAATTGATTCTGAGATACGCGATAGCTACCAAAGCGCCCTTGCCTTGCGCCACAAATACGCCGCCCTACGCCGCGGCGATTTCAAAGTCCTCGACACCCGCGATGGCTCACAGGTCTTCACCTTCGAACGTAGCCTCGGCGACGAGCGCCTCGTGATCATTCTCAACCGAGGTAACGGCGACGCGACGCTCGGCAATGATTATCTCGATGGACTGAGCCTCGTCTACGCCACCGATGGTCGCGCATCAAGCACACGACTCCCCGCACTCAGCGGCGCAGTCTTTGCGAAGTGAATAAGACCGTTGGTGCGTCCTCCTGCCTCTCGACTGTCCGTTGAAAATGACGAAGCCATACGTACCGGTCGGCATCCCATCCATAACTAAAAAGTGAACAATGCCGAGAGCTCGAAATATGAGCTACTATTTCGCTTCGCTATACCATACCTCAACCAACTTTTTGATCGCATCGGCAGACTCAGCGGCTTCGAAATTTAATGATGCGGAATTGATGCAGTAACGAAGTCCCGTAGGCTCTGGACCATCAGAGAAGACGTGGCCTTGATGCGAACCGCAGACCGCGCAATGCACTTCGACGCGGGTCATGCCATAGCTCACGTCACGCGTTTCACCTATTGTGCGTTTATCAATTGGCGTAAAGAAGCTCGGCCAACCAGTGCCAGAATCAAACTTTGTGGTGCTACTGAAAAGCGGCGTATCACAGCCGACACAGCGATACAATCCAGTCTCCTTATTGTCGTTGTATGGATTGGCAAAGGGCCGCTCGGTGCCTTGTTTACGGGCGACCTCATACTGAATGTCTGTCAGGCGCTCCTGCCACTCGGCATCGCTGCGTAAGACCGGAAAGCGATCACCGCCTAGATCCACATGCGAAGGCAGCCCACAGGCGCTCGCACATTCGCTCACAGTTTCATCAATTGATTCGGGAAGAGTATTTGGTTCGTCGGCCATGCTGAATTGAATTAAAAAGCCCCCCACAATCAAACTAAGCAGGGCAGTAATGGAGATAGTGGTGCGGGATAAGTGGTTCATTTAAAAGATAAGATAACATTCATGCTGCATTTATTCCCGTGAAGTGCAAGTAGCTCTGCTAAAACAGCATATCGTCCTCATCCGGATAGCGAATCTCTGTGAGACTGCCGTTGAATTTAGCTGCCAAGGCTGCCATAATTTCAGCACCGATGCGCGATGCCGCGACCTCTTCGGTTATGAGTGACTCACCAGAGTGTACAACTGCTGGTGCTGCCTTTACTGTAGAAAAACTCCCAGCCGACTTTTGCGCCTGTAGATCTGCGGCAGCATCTATTGCTGCGTGCTCTGGATCCACGTCTGGCAGCTCCACATCGAGCAATGCATCGACCACACTATCCGGCGCATCCAGTGCGACTTTTACTGGTGTATCAACAACCAGTGTCGCTTCGACCTCGATCGCCTCAGGCGTTGACGGGACTAGGGCTTTTTTTTTTCGGGTAGCGTCGCCCCTGCGCCTGCCAATTGCTTGATCAAGCTGTCGATCGCACGCGAGCGGGACTCTTCGGCTGCTTTCAATAGCACCACCTCAAAATTTACTTTTTCTGACAGTCCGCGTTGCACCGATGCTTCACCACGATTCAAGGCATCGAGCATACGCATAATCGACTCGGTTGTCAGTGCGACGCCGAGTTGATCGCTGGAACCACCCTTCTGAATCGCGTCTAGAAGTGCTTCACGAACATACACTTCGAGATCCTGCAAAATGCGGAATAAATCGCGCCCTTCTTCAGCATAGAGATCGACCGCGGCAATGATCGCTGGATAATCAAGTGAACCGAGCGCTTTAGCGAGTTCGGCAATACGCTCGCCTGAAACCAAGCCATACACATCGAGCACGTCGCTATCGGCGATTTTACTGCCGCAGAATGAAATCATTTGATCGAGAATCGACTGCGCATCACGCATGCCGCCATTGGCGAGACGGGCAATCGATGCAATGGCCTCAGCTTCGACTTCGATACCTTCAGCCTTTGAAATCTCGGTTAGCTTATCAGCAATGACGTTGTCCGAAATGGGCCGAAATTCAAAACGCTGGCAACGCGAGACGATGGTCGGCAACACTTTATGCGCTTCGGTCGTCGCGAAGAAAAATTTAACGTGCTCAGGAGGTTCTTCGAGTGTCTTCAGCAGCGCATTAAACGCAGCAGTCGAGAGCATGTGTACTTCATCAATGATGTAGATTTTGTAGGTGCACTGCGTTGGCGCGTATTGACAGTCGTCGCGCAGTTCACGTACTTGATCGACGCTGTTGTTCGAAGCACCATCGATCTCGATCACATCCATGCAGGAACCACCCATGATGGCTTGGCTGATCTCGGAATCGTTGTCAGGGGTAGCACTCGGTCCGCCTTCAGCATTAAGCGCTTTGGCAAACAAGCGCGCGGTGCTGGTTTTACCCGTGCCGCGCGGCCCGACAAACAGATAGGCATGTGCTATACGCTTAGTATCAATCGCATTGCGTAGGGTGCGCACGATATGATCCTGCCCCACCAGTTCATCAAACTGTTTAGGGCGCCAGCGGCGTGCGATTACTTGATAACCTTTTTCCATCGAGGCTTTAAAAAAAGCTCTGATTTGAGGGAAGTTGCAAGGGGCTTTTTCAAGAACTTTGCTCTTTTCGAAAATCCAGTAAAGTGAGACTGAAGATAGCTCCGGATTCGAGCCAATTCATATCTGCAGACACAAAAGTGGCCAGGCACCCTACGGCACATGAGGATTAGGTGTTCGCTGCTTCCTTCCGGATCTGACGAGGTCAACCTGTCCAACATTGCATAGGACCCGGCCACCGACAGAAGACATCCACTCTCCCCCTTCGATCAACACTAAAATGAACTATTTTTCAGCCAATTAAGGGAAAATCACGCCCCGACTCCTTTCAGGTTCGACCTTCGCGGCTGAATCTTCGATCTTCTGACACATGCAGCCAGCCGTCACCCAACAGCGAAAGCAATTCTTCCCAATTAACAACCTCTTCCGAGAATACCTCAGCATCTTCCACCGCAGCCTAGAGCTACCCGTTAGCTACGAAGATTTACTCAAATACGACGACTCCTTTCCGCTGATCAACAAGGAGGGCAACGACACGCTATGGCAGACTTTGATCTATGAGCAACAATTCGGCCGTGATGTCTATGAAGGCCTGAAACGCATCTACGTCCAGCTCCGCTCGGGTGGCGACGAATCGATCCTAGGCAATCTCTACATTGATCGCGTCGATTTTTGTACCTTCGGTAATACCAAACCAATGCGCGTACGCATTGTGAATCAATACAACGATAACCACGACTATTTCTACGTCAAAAAAGCCGATGCGTCGCGTGTCTACGGGCTTGAACTCGAAGAGCTACTCTCTCCGAATCATATCAACTTTCTGGTCCATGGCGACACCTTGATCGAGGAGCACATTATCGGCGTGCCCGGCGACGACTTCATTCGCGACTACCTGCCGCGTTCCGACTTGCACGAAGTCCGCCTTGCCAAGGAGTTCATTAAATTTAACGAGCGCTGCTTCGTGCGCCTGCTCGGCGACATGCGCGCCTATAACTATGTGGTGGAAGTGACTCCTGACTTTGAGCAAAACCAATACCGTGTGCGCGCGATCGACTTCGACCAACAAAGCTACGAGGGCCGCCGCAGCCTCTACTTACCGCAGTTTTTCAAAAACAACCTGCCGGTGGTCAAGCTCTGCACCGACCTGATCAATCTAGAGACGAGTCAACAATATCAACGCGAAGAGCGCTCTTTAATACGACGACGCCTGAAATTTGCACTGCACCGTATGCAGCACTTGCGTAACTGCATGTGCGCCGACCAAATTTCCAGTACTGAAAAGACTTACCAGTTACGCAAAGAACTGGCGCAAATGCACAACGACCATCGCTTTATGCTCTGTCATTCGATGGGCGAACTCACCTTCCTCAATATCACTCTCACACTCGGACTCGAAGGCGACGCTGCCTACTTCCCCGAAGGCGCTGGTAGATTCATCTAAGTCGAATCGGACAGAAAATTCGGTTGCGCCTGAGCGCGGAAGCCAACCTACTAGCCAAAGTTTTATCAAAACACGTAAACATCAAATAATTATGTCAGAAAATCTCATTATCGAAACCACACAGGGCAGTATCGAATTCAAGCTGTTCGACGATATCGCACCTAAAACTTGCGAAAACTTCCGTACTCACGCCAAAAACGGCTACTACAACGGCATCATTTTTCACCGTATTATCGAGGAGTTCATGATTCAAGGTGGCGACCCAACTGGCACTGGCCGGGGTGGCGAGTCGATCTGGGGCAAAAACTTTGAAGACGAGTGTGTCAGCTCACACTCCTTTGACCGCCCGGGTCTATTGGCAATGGCAAATGCAGGTCCAGGCACCAACGGCAGCCAGTTCTTCATTACTACCGTCGCAACTCCTTGGCTCAACATGCGCCACACTATTTTTGGTGAAGTCGTCAACGGCATGGATGTCGTTGATGCGCTCGAAGGCGTGAAAAAAGGCGCTGGCGACAAACCAGTCGAAGATCAAAAAATCATCAGCATCAAAACTGCTGAATAAACAGGCACAGATTCTTGCCCTGCATGGGTTTACCGGATGTGGCGAGGACTTTGCGGAGTTCTCGCCACTTTGCGGTGCGGCCAACACATGGACCTGCCCGAACCTCCCTGGCCATGGCCCAGAGCCTTCGCTTGATTGCAGCCCCAAGGCTACGGTTGATCTGGTGCAGACACATGCGGCTACGCTGCAAGCGAAGGGATCAAACGACGTAGCAGCGACACTCCTGTCGCTTGACCTAAAAAGCGACAAGAGTGTCGCTTCTACAACGCCCAAGATATTGCTCGGCTATTCGATGGGAGCACGTGCTGCACTCCTTCATGCTATCTCTAATCCCAAGCACTGGGATGCCTTAATTCTAATCAGCCCGAACCCTGGCATCGAATCAGCAGCCGAACGCAGCGCCCGTGCCGCCAGCGATGCTGTTTTAGCCGAACGAATCATACGCGTAGGCGTGCCCGCTTTCCTTGATTTTTGGCAACAAAGCCCGATCATTGGCAGCCAGCAAAACATACGCGCAGATTGGCGAGCGACCATGCAGCAACATCGACTGCTACATACCGCCGCAGGGCTCGCGGCAAGCGTCGAGCAATTTGGCCAAGCAGCTTGCCTCGACCTCTGGCCGCAGCTCAGTGAACTGCAGTGGCCGATCCTAATAATCAGCGGCGAGCACGACGTAAAGTACTGTACGATCGCCAAGCGTATGCAGCGTGCACTGCCACAGGCGCAGTGGATCAAAATACCAGATGCTGGCCACATGCCACACTTAGAAGCGCCCGAAGCTACGGCCGCCGCGATCCGCCGCTTCCTCGATCAGCTCTAGACGCTGCTACTCGATATTTGGCAAGTTCGGATCTTTCTCGATACGTTCTGGGAATTGTTGAATCGACCGACTTAACGATTGCACCACACGCGCCTCCGAATGCTGAATCGCATCAAAAATATTGGGTAGCTCTGCACGCCAGAAAATTTCGTTGGTGGTCGAATCATAGATCTCCACAGTGAGCGAGACACGAACCGCAGTTGACGCACTGCCATAGTTACGCCGATGCATCGTCGAAGTGGCACCATCGACAGAGTCAAACAGGCCAGCGTAAGTACTGATCTGCTTATGCCACTTTGCGACGACATAGAAATCACCATTCGATTCAACCGACTCAAAACCTCGTGCACGCAGTTCTTGTGTCAGCACCTGCTCGGACAATGTGTTAAGCTCTGCCTCGTCAAAAACTCTATAGGTCATGCCCGACACGTCAGTCCGATCGTAATTAAACGTATCGAGTGGCGAAAAATAAATCGATCGCACAAAGTCCCCTGAAGTACGCGTCGGCTTCAACGCAGCGCACCCAGTCAAAAAAACGGCAGATAACAACACGATATTAAGCAGTGGATAGAACGATTTCATAAGGACAATGTTAGTCGGGAATTGGTAACTCGGAGACTTTTGGTGTGTGATCAGGGAAATTCTGAATTGCCAGTCGCAATGTCTGCGAAACGCGTGCATCAGACCACTGTAAGGCATTGAAAATGTAAGGCAATTCAGCGCGCCAGAACAAGGATTTATTGGCCGCATCATAAAGCTCCACGATTAGAGAAAAACGCACCGCTTCGGCTGCACTCAGGTTAATTTCCTTACGCCACTTCGATACAATATAAAAATCGGCCTCCTGCCCTGCCGAAGCATAGCCACGCTGACTAAGTTCCTCGGTTAGCACATTCTCCGACAATTTCTTTATGACCATTGCTTGGGTGCTTCTTAGACCAACCGTACCGGAAACCATCGTATGCTCATACCTAAAACTATCTAATGAAGACATGTCAGTTGGTTTAACAAAACCACCAATAAGAGTGGTCGATTCAAAAGATGCGCAGCCTGACAGCAAAGCGACAAAGAAGAATGTAACCACACAGGGTCTAAAATAAAATCTCACAGGCGTATTAAACCTGATTCGCTGCAAAATTCAAACCTTGTCCTACATTCAGCAATATAATCATATGCTTACATGCGTTTGACCCAACAAGAACGATATAGCTTATCGGTGGTATCACTAATTCTAGTGCTAGCCTTGATCGGCTACATCATCTTTTAACTTAGCAGCGTGCCAGTATGCTTTTATTTGAGTAGAGACAGCGTAGCACCCTCTCAGCGTGCAGCGCCGCTGTACTCGCGGGCCCTGTTCAAGCTGGGAGGCGACTCCAGACACGCATGGGTGAGCACCGAAATGAATTCACCACGCAGCCGTACTCGGTTCTAATTCTAGGTTGACAAGGTAGCAGCCCTCCTTCTTTTCTGACGACCTTCCTTAGGGGTGACCTAGTCTGGGTCTGAGATGTTTCCTTGCAACTGCACAGAAATGATCCCTTCGAACCTGATCCGGTTGACACCGGCGTAGGAAAAGGAAGGGAGCGTACTTTATTGCACGATCCCACTTTTCGCCGCCAGAGGCCGGATCTCAAACAAACACTGATTGAGATCCAAATGAAATACATACCAACAATACTTGCATTCGCTGCCAGCTCGGCTGGCTTACATGCGCAATCCGCCACGGAGGCTCCTGCAAACAGCCAGCCAGAAGCCAACCAACTGCCGACCACCATCGTCACTGGTAGCCTGTGGGAATCCGAACTCGAACGCACCACCGCCAGTGTGACGGTGATCGATCAAGCCCGCCTCGAGACGAATGGCACCCAGCACTTTGAGGACATCGTGAATGCGATCCCGAATCTCACATGGACCGGCGGCAGTTCTCGCCCACGCTACATTCAAATCCGCGGCATTGGCGAAAACTCCCAATTCGAAGGCGAAACACCCGACTCTGCGGTGCGCTTTTTAATCGATGACCTCGATCTCACGGGCTTGGGCACGGTCGGCAATCTATTCGACGTGCAACAAGTCGAAGTGCTTCGCGGCCCACAAGCGGGCGCGTTCGGTGCCAATGCCGCGGGCGGCGTGATTCGCATCGTCACCAATGAGCCGACGCCATACTGGACTGGCCAAGTCGAAGGCACTGTCGGTGAAGATAGTCTCGTCGCAGGCGGACTCGCCGTCGGTGGACCCATTATCGAGAGTGATCCCGAAAAACTAACCTTCCGACTGGCGCTCCATCAGCTCAACCAAGATGGCTTCCGGGACAATAAGTTCCTCGGTAAGGACGATACCAATCGGCGCGACGAGCTCACCACCCGACTAAAGCTGCGCTGGTTGGCCAATGACGACTGGCAATGGGATGGCACCCTCCTCTATGCTGACGCCGACAACGGCTACGACGAATTCTCTCTAGACAACACCGAATTCGACACATTCTCCGATCAGCCCGGTCGCGATGAACAGAAAACAGTTGCTGGAAGCATTCGCGGCATATGGACCGGACTCGACAATGTCGATTTCACTACAATTACAAGCTACACAGATACTGATTCACTTTATAGTTACGACTCAGACTGGGGTGCCGGATTTGGCGCACCCATACCAGCAGATAGCGGCTACTCTGGCATGCTCTCCCTTGACCGTGAGCGTGATGTTTTTTCAGAAGAGCTTCGTTTCGACTCCAAAGATAAGTCAGATGCCTTAGGCTTCATCGACCGCTGGACTGTTGGCCTCTACTACCATCAAGTTGAGGAGGACAGCCATATCCTCTATGAGGATTTCGATTTCGCTGACAATGCCGAGGTCACATCCGACTATGACTCGAGAACCTATGCAATTTATGGACAATTCGCACACGATTTTTCCGAGCGCACACGCTTCATTGTCGGGCTGCGCTATGAACGCCATGAAGTTGATTTCAAGTCACTCACACTCGACAACTCTGACCTGGACTTTAACACAATACCAGACCTTCTAGATTCCGGAAATGATGGAATCGAAGACAATTTATGGGGCGGTAAAATAACCCTCGAACATGACTTAACAGATGAGCAAATGCTCTTCGCCAGTGTCACACGTGGGTATAAAGCAGGCGGAGCCAATACAGGCGCCTTCCGTGCCGTGGATGACCCCTCCACCTATGACAGCGAAACCTTATGGAACTACGAAATCGGTCTTAACAGCCAGTGGTTCGAAGGCAAAGTCGAAACTAAGCTGACACTTTTCTATCTGGACCGCAGCGATGCTCAACTTCGCGACTCCGACGGTGCCGGTGGCTTTTTCCGCTACTTCACGGATAATCAAGGTAATGCAGATCACTATGGCCTAGAAGCAGAAGCATACTGGTATGTTAGTAACAATATCACCGTGAGTGGCGGGTTGGGTCTACTTGAATCAAAATCAGACTATACCGACCGCGAACTCTCGAATACGCCCAGCTTCACCTTCAATGCCCGCATCGACTACGAGATTGGAAACGGTTTTTTCGCCAATCTAGAAGCTGTCGGTAGCGGCGAATACTACGAATCGAATAGCCACCGGGAAAAGCGCAATGCCTTCGCGGTTTTCAATGGTGCGATCGGCTATCGCCATGAAGGCTGGACGCTGACCTTGTGGGGGAAAAACCTTTTCGATGAAGCCTACGAAAAACGCGTCTTTTTCTTCGATAACTTTCACCCTGATGACGGATTCGTTCTGGGCAGCAACCGTCGCTTCGAAAATCCAGCCGATCCACAGCAGTTTGGCATCACCGCCAACTACCGCTGGTAACTTCTGCCTTCATTTTCAGAATAGAAAACCAGATCACGATCTAGGCGTTTGCAGCCTGTACAAAAAAATTGAGACGTGTCTGCGCGCTAATAAGCGCGACCATCTTTGTTCTCGAAGTAATTGATGAAGGCTTTGTTCAACATCGCATAGCCACCTGGAGTCGGATAATTACCGGTAAAATACCAGTCTCCATTGTTGTTAGGCAGCGCTGCACGCATCTTCTCAACGGGCAAGAATACCACATCTAAATCACCCTGCCATGGGATATTTTTGGGATAAACAAGATCGCCGATTTTTTTCGAAATTTGCTCGGCGGTGTAACGATCATACAAACGCTTGACGTGGTTGACTTGCTCGACTGCTGGAAGATCCACTTGCTCCAAGCAATCGCGATAGACTTCCTTCAATAGCTCAGATTGGCCATCGTCTTTAATCAGTTGGACCGTCGCCTTAAATGCGATGAACTTACTGAGCTCCGACATATCGATGCCATAGCAATCAGGGTAGCGAATCTGTGGCGCAGTCGATGCGACAACGATCTTGCGCGGATTAGTGCGACTAAGAATCTTCAAAATTGACTCTTTAAGGGTGGTGCCGCGGACGATCGAATCGTCGATGCAGACAAGGCTATCATTGGGCTTAACGACACCGTAAGTGATATCGTAAACGTGTGAGACGAGCTGCGCACGGCCCTCTTCTTGGGCAATGAAGGTGCGGAGCTTAACATCCTTATGAGCAATTTTTTCGCCTCGTGGCCAGTTGCCCATGATCAATTTGTCGATCAGTTGCTCATCCAACGTACCTTCGGCATTTGCTTTAAGTAGAGCGTCCTTTACTTCCGTGCGACGATGTAAGCGCAGCGCATCGAGTAACCCATAGTACGCGGTCTCGGCGGTGTTAGGCACGAAGCTGAATACGCTGTTGGCAAAGTCATTATCGATACACTTAACTACCTGCTCCAACAATGCGCCACCGAGAGCCTTACGCTCGCGATAAATGTCAGCATCGTTGCCTCTAGAGAAATAGATACGCTCAAACGAGCAAGGCGTGATCGGACGCTCTGCTGTGAAGCGATCTGAGTAGATCGTGCCGTCGGCCTTGATCACCATCGCGGTGCCAGGCTCGAGCTCGCAGACATTCTCGATCGGCTGATCAAAAATCGTCATCAATGCCACGCGCTCGGAGGCATATGCCACAACTTCATCATTCTGAAAATAGAAACATGGGCGGATGCCTTGCGGATCGCGCATCACAAACGAATCACCATTACCGATCATGCCAGCGATGGTATAGCCACCGTCCCAAGTTGCCGCAGCTTTTTTTAGGATTCTAATGGGGTCGAGATCTTTGCTGATAATCTTAGGAATGAGCTTCCCTTCGACATTCTGATCGCGCATCTGGTGGTAAATCGCGTCGTGTGCTTCATCGAGATGGAAGCCGACGTCTTCCAGCACAGCCTGCGTATCGGTACCGAATATTGGGTGTTGGCCACGGTTGATCAGGTCGTTGTTGATGTCTTTCTCATTGGTAATGGTAAAATTACCAGCGAGCATCAGGTTCTTGGTCGGCCAGTTCGACTGGCGCACGAAGGGGTGACAATTCGACGATGAATACACGCCTGAAGTGCCGTAGCGCAAATGCCCGAGCAGCACTTCACCCGCATAATCGAAGTGTTTCTTAACCGTATCGGGAAATTCTGGGTGAATCACACCCGCATCGATCTTGCTCTGATAGTCCTTCAGTTGCCCTTGGAAAATACGCGACAACGGATTGGTCCTAATGCTACGCTCACGCGCCATGTACGCCTGCCCCGGATCAACATTAAGCTTCACACAGCCGATACCCGCGCCGTCTTGGCCACGATTGTGCTGCTTCTCCATCAGGAGGAACAACTGGTTAAAGCCATACAGCGGTGTGCCGTATTTTTCTTGATAGTAAGCCAGTGGCTTGAGGAGACGGATCATTGCGATGCCGCATTCGTGCTTAAGAAAGTCGCTCATAGATGGGAAAAGACAAGCGGAGGGTAAAAGGCTTTTTTCCGCCGTGGCGATGCTAACTTACAACTTTTTGCAATTCGCTGCTCAAGCCAGTCATAGAGAGGCACTTCGAGCGTCATGTCTTATCTGGATACAACACCACACCAGCATCGGAAATACCGCGCTTTAACAGATGCTCGGCATTTGCGGGTTCTACATGTACCAGCACCTTGGAAACTTCCGGATGTTGCTCACGTAGACGCAGCTTCACTTCCCGCGCGATTTGATGCCCCATCTCGACCGTGATCCTAGGGTCCACTTGCAGGTGAAGATCGATTTCATAAACGTCGCCGACCTGCCGCACCCTAAAGTCGTGATACGCAAGCGCACCGGGCGTCGGTAAAATATGTTCGCGTAAATCCTCGATCACTTCGCGCTCTGGTGCGGTGTCGAGCAGGTCTGAGCACGCCCGCAGAAAAATCTTCGCCGCCTCAAACACTAAATAACAGCCCAACACCAACGTGACCGCGCCATCCAAAAATGCCCAATCCGCGCCGCCAAGCCAAACGCCCAACAACGCCACCGCCACCCCGACCGATGAGATACTATCCATTCGGTGGTGCCATGCATTTGCCATCAACAAGTCCGAGTGCAAGCCTTTCGCCACCGCCCGCGTCCACCAAAACAGTGCCTCCTTAATCAGTATCGAAACAATCGCGACACAGGCCGCACTTCCCGCAACAGGTGCCACACGAACCCCCGAGCGAAAATCTAACAACGACGAAACCACCAACGAAATCGAAAAGAAGACCAAAATCCCGCCAATGAAGAATTTCGCCAAACTCACAAATTTGTGATGCCCAAAGTGGTGATTCTCATCCTCTGGACGACGTGCCATTGATAGTCCTAACAGCACTGCAATATCGCTCAACAGGTCCAACAGACTATGCATACCATCAGCAATCAAAGCCTTCGAACCGAGCGACCATCCCGCCAGTGTCTTAATCAGCCCTAACAACAGATTCACCCATAAGCCAATCCATGTGATCCGCATGCCATCTTCTGATTTTCGCATCGCACTGATTGCTATCAAAGTCGTTTCAAAATGTCGCGATTATTCCACCTCGCTACAAATAAACCTAATTTTCGGAAGTCGGCTTATGTTCTGTCTTAGAAACCACGAATAGACACTAATTTGCACGAATTCAGAGCGTCGCCAATTTGGCGAAGAAGTAATCTCATGGACTGGGCTTTTAATGCACAATTCCAACGATGCCTGAGTATAATGGTGGAAATATATTCGTGTGGGTTCGTGTCCATTAGTGGCTCCAACTGCTCTTTTCAGGATAAAGCGTGAAAATATTGAAGCAATCATGGTAGGGACGATTGCCCCGCAGGAATAACGCACCCAATCGATTAATGAAACGCCACTATCTGATTGCCAGTAATCCAGTGAACCACCAGAAATGTCGCCTTATTTGTGCCTACTCTTAGTAAAGAACCCTACGGTCTACGAGCGACTCTTGATCGCCTCGTCTATTTTCGTGACCCCGAGCGGCACGAAACTGATGCGCCGCACGCGTTTATCTACTTCATCACGATCGCCAATCTCTCTAATACCACGATCACTCTCAACGGACGTCGCTGGGTGATTCGGGGCGAAGATGGCCATCAAAACGTGTTTGAGGGCCAAGGCATTGTCGGTAAAGAGCCCACCCTAGCTCCCGGCGAATCATTCTCCTATAATAGCCATCACGCAGCGCAGGGCAACTGTAGCGCCGACGGCTCCTTTCACGGCATTGACAGCGCCGGCGAACCCATCCATGTCCGTATTCCACCTTTTGAAATGAGGGTGCCTCCTGAATCCCCACATGGACAGACAGAGATCGACCTCAAACAATAGCCATGAAACTTATCGACCTCAATCGCCTCGGCGGAATCGGAGCCAACTCCACCTACGTCCAAATCGGCAGCTTCAATATCCTTATCGATGCCGGCCTCAATCCCAAAGAGCTCGGCTATCAAGCGATGCCCGACTTCGCGCCAATCGAAAACGTGGAAATGGATCTAATCATCCTCACCCACTGCCACCTCGATCATCTCGGCTCTCTGCCTGTCGCATCCGCGCATAATCCTGAGGCCCCCGTCATCACTTCGGTGCCAAATATCGAACTTGCGCCACGCATGCTGCGCAACTCGATCAACGTCATGAAAAGACAACGCGAAGAGCACGGCATCAGCGACTATCCTCTCTTTCTACACCGTGACGTAGTAGAACTAAGCAAGCGACTCGTCGCTCAACGGTATGAACGCGGGGAGATCTACACCAAGGGTGACGATAAGATCGAGGTCATTCTACACAGCTCTGGCCACGTTGCTGGTGCTGCATCGGTTGAACTCATCCACGCAGGCCGCCGAATCGTCTTTTCTGGTGATGTATTGTTCGAACATCAACGCACACTCCCAGGCGCGAAGCTGCCAACTGGCGACATCGACTCGCTGATTCTAGAAACCACCCGCGGCGCCAAAGCCCGCGTCGACGGCGTGTCACGCAAGAGCGAAGTCGACCGTCTGATTGGGCAGATCGATACGATTCTTCAGCGCGGCGGCAGTTGCCTCATCCCGGTATTTGCACTCGGACGTATGCAAGAACTGTTCAAGATTATTTACGAAGCGCGTAATAGTAACCGCATCCCGAAGGCGCCGATCTACGCAGCTGGGCTGGGTATGGATATTTGCAATTATTTCCATAAGATCCACGAACGCACCAAACTGATCGATTTCAGCTTCAAGATGATGGAGAAGCTCAACGTGCGCGCCCTCGACCCAAACATGCGCCCAGGTCGCGATCTCCCGCGCAAAGGCATTTACATAGTGAGCAGTGGTATGATGGTGCAACACACACCCTCCTACAAAGTCGCCGCCTCACTGCTCCCGCATGCCGACAACGGCCTATGCTTCGTCGGCTATTGCGATGGAGAGACTCCGGGCGGAAAACTCCTCGCTGAAAAAGACGCCGACAGTTTCTTTTTTGAGACCCTCGACTACCTCGCGCCGATCCGCGCCTCGATTGATCAATTTGATCTCAGTGGTCACGCCGACCGCGAGCAACTTTCCGACTACGCCATTCAAAGCAAGGCTCGGTCGATCGTGCTCACGCACGGCGATCCCGATGCCCGTACTTGGTTTGAGGAAACACTGAACGAACGCATGCCCAACAGCACAGTGCTCGATCCAGAACCTCTGGTCGAATATACAGTCTAGCCCTTTTAGCGCTGAAAACACCTGGTCCGTTTGCGGAGTCACCAAACCTAAATTGAAGCTAAAACCAAGCAAAGCATGAGATGCACCTGCCAGATGATTTCTGAGCAATTACTGGACATCGAAAAGAGCAGTGGCAAAATCCCGCTCGATTGAATTATCTGCAGAACGAACAGCGCTGTGGATTTCCATTGACTTCCTAGAATCGTCTGCGCGTTATCGCGCGCTGAAAAACACCCCGCCGCAGATAACCACGGCGGGTTTTTCATTTTTTCTCATGAACGCTAAAAATATCCGTAATATCGCCATCATCGCACACGTTGATCATGGCAAGACCACACTCGTCGACTGCCTACTACAGCAGAGCGGCACCTACCGCGAAAACCAGCAAGTGCAAGAGCGCGCGATGGACTCGATGGATCTCGAACGCGAAAAAGGCATTACTATTAAGGCCAAGAACCTCGGAGTGAAATGGACCAACCCGAAAGACGGTGAAGAATACACCATCAATATCGTCGACACTCCAGGTCACGCCGACTTCGGTGCCGAAGTCGAACGTGTGATGAAAATGGTCGACGGTGTACTCTTACTAACTGACGCCGTCGGTGGCCCCCAAGCACAGACACGCTGGGTCCTGCGCAAAGCACTCGATCAAGGCCTCAAAACAATTTGCGTCATCAACAAGGTCGACCGCGATACCTCTCGTCCTGAGTGGGTACACGACAAAGTGCTCGAACTTTTCCTCGACCTCGAAGCCGACGAAGACCAATTCAACGCCCCATTCCTCTATGCATCTGCTAAGATGGGCTTCGCCGACCGCGAAGTGGAAGGCCCACGCGAAAATATGATCGATCTGTTCGAGACCATCGTTGAGCGTATCCCGCCACCAGTCATTGAAGAAGGCGAATTCCGGATGCTCGCGAGTAACATCGATTGGGATAACTATGTCGGCCGTATGGCGATTGGTCGGGTTCTGTCTGGTGAGATCAAAGTTGGTCAAACAATTTACGCACTCCGCAAGGATGGCAAAAAAGACCGCGTTAAGGTCACTAAGATGAAGAGTTTCTCTGGCGCAGGTGATACCGACGACGTGACTGAAGCTGTTGCAGGCGATATTGTCGGCCTCGCAGGCTTCGACGATGTCGACATTGGCGATACACTTGCTGCCAATCCAGACGCAGAAGCCCTGCCTTTCGTTGAAATCGATCCTGCGACCGTGCAGATGGAGTTCTCCGTCAACAACGGCCCACTCGCTGGTAAAGATGGCAAGAAGGTCACTTCCCGCCAGATCCGTGAGCGCCTGATCCGCGAAACACAGTCCAACATCTCCATTAGCGTCGAAGACACTGACGACGGCACACGCTTCCTCGTCAACGCACGTGGCTCCATGCAGATTGCCGTACTCGTCGAGACCATGCGCCGCGAAGGTTTCGAGCTCCTCGTTTCCCGCCCGACCGTTCTTTACAAAACAGTCGACGGCAAGCAGCACGAGCCATTCGAGCAAGTTTGGGTCGAAGTACCCGAAGAGCAACTCGGTGGCGTCATGGAAAACCTCAGCAAGCGTAAAGGTAAGGTCACCAACATGGAGCACCACAACTCCGGCGTAACCGTCGAAGCTGAAATCTCGACACGTGGTCTGATTGGTTTTGAGAGTGATCTTGTTACAATGACCAGTGGTCACGGCGTAATGAGCCACTCTTTCCTCGATTACCGGCCGTTCTGTGGCGAGATCGTCACACGCTTGACAGGAACACTCGTCAGCATGGAGCAAGGCAAGACAATGCCATACGCACTCGAAATGATTCAAAGCCGCGGAAAACTCCTAGTCGGTCCCGGCGAAGAAGTCTATGCTGGTATGATCGTCGGCGAAAACCCTCGCAAGGAAGACATGCCCGTCAACCCTGCCAAGGCCAAGCAGCTTGATAACATGCGCTCCTCTGGCACCGACAAGAGCATCCAGCTTTCGCCACCGCTCAAGTTCTCTCTTGAGCGCGCAATCGAATACATCTCCCCTGATGAGCTCGTCGAAGTCACGCCTCAATTCCTGCGTATGCGTAAGCGCATCCTCGACGAAACCGTTCGTCGCAAGATGGCCAAAGCTGGCAAAAAATAACCGGCGCTAGCACTCATTTCCAAAGCCCTCGGAGACTATCAGTGCCGAGGGCTTTTTTGTACCTTTGATCAGCACGTCAAGCGTGGCCTCCGTCGTGAGACGGGGGTTGTGTTAATCACGAACACCGACACCCAGCAATCAAACCACCTCAGCAGTCTTAGAAGGCGAATCTTGATTTAACAGCCATCCCACCCATACTGCTAATACTATGAAACCAAGGAGCCTACGTCACCGTCTCGAAAAAGCTGCCAAAGCACTCGTCGTAATCCACAAACACACACCCAATGTCGACTGCTTACTCGACGAAGACAAAGGCGAACACGGCCACTTGATCCTCAAATTTGACGACGGCGACATCAGCAAGATGGCCACCCTAGGCAAAGATCTCGAAAATAAAGGCTACCGCTTTCGAGTGAAAAATAGCCCGTGGCTCGGTCAGGTCACTTACCTAGGCAAAGCCGACGACAGACCCTCGATTGTCATCACTCGACCAATCGCCAAAGACCGGATCGCTATTAACGAAGATTCCCCAGAGCTGCCTTATTCGTTCAAGTAGAAGCGACACATTTTTTAATTTCGACACACACCGCACACACATGGCTAACATCGGCAAATTTAATACACTCCGCATCGTAGAACCGTCCGATCACGGACTCTACCTCGATGGCGGTGAACACGATACCATCCTCCTCCCTACTCGCTACGTCACGCCCGACATGAAGATCGGCGATGAGATCGGGGTCTTCATTTACAACGACTCGGAAGATCGCCTAGTCGCGACCACCGAAACGCCATTCGCACAGGTCGGTGAATTTGCCTACCTAGAGGTGATCAGCGTCAACGAACGAGTCGGTGCATTCCTCGATTGGGGCCTGAGTAAAGACCTTTTCCTGCCCTTCCGCGAGCAAGGCGACCTCTCTTTCACCGTCGGCGATGGCGCCATAGTCGCCGTCTATGTGGATGAATACACTAATCGTATCGTCGCATCGACCCGCCTGCATCGCCACCTTTCAAACACCACCCCTCACTATGAGCCGAATTCACCGGTGCATGTACTGATCTACGGCGAGTCTCCGCTCGGCTTCAAAGCCATTATCGATAAGCAACACCGCGGGCTACTCTACTACGCTGAGACCTCCGATAAGCTTGAGCCAGGCGATCAATTTACCGGCTACATCAAAAAAGTACATGCCAACGGCAACATCGATCTACGTCGTGATCCGGCTGGTCGTCAGCGCGCCCAAACGTTCTCTGCAGTCATCATGGAGAAACTCGTGGCAGCAGACGGTTGCTTGCCGTTTAACGAGAAGAGCACATCAGAATCCATCCGCGAAACCTTCGGCATGAGCAAGAAAGCATTTAAGCAAGCGTGGGCCTTATTGATCAAAGCTGGAGAAGTGACAGATCGCTTTGAAACAGAACACCTGACCTTGCGCTCAAAATGGAATGGTCAGATGTTTATTGAAAAAATTCCAGATCACTCATCGAAACAGCAACACCATAAAGGCTGAACCCTTACCCAATCCTAAAAAATGCTTTCTTTTAATCTATTCGGTATTCCCGTCCGCATCCTCCCCTGGTTCTGGATCACTATGGCGCTGATCGGCGGCGGCTTACGCGCCAATGATTCACTCAGTATACTACTGGTGTTGGTGTTCATTCTCGCAGGCCTCATCTCCATCTTGGTGCACGAACTCGGCCATGCGCTGACTGTGCGTAAATTCGGTCTACCCACCGCGATCACACTTCAAGCTTTCGGCGGCTACGCCTCTTTTCCCGCGGGACAATTAAATCGCAAACAATCCTTCCTCGTCACCGCCGCAGGTCCTGCTCTGCAACTCGCACTCGGCCTCGGCCTATTGATTGTTTATCGATTGGTTCCGATACCCGCCGAGTCGCTATTAAAGGCACTCCTATTTGATCTGATCAGCATCAGCATTATTTGGGCAGTGCTCAACTGCCTACCCGTCTACCCAATGGATGGCGGTCAGATGATGGCAGCCGTGCTCGGACCGCAACGGGCCCATTTCGTTCACCTAATCAGCGCAACTGCTGCGCTGCTCATCGGTTTAGCTGCTTACTTCTTGTTGAATTCTATCCTGCTACCCTTGTTTATGGCATTTTTTGCCTGGCAAAACTGGCAATCCTTTCAGGCGCGAACGAGTAAGCCGTAGGGGCCACAGAATGATAGATGCGTCGCCGCTTGCAACGACGCAACAATCAGAACTGGCTAAGCCATTTCACCCGCAGAGCCCCACAAAATCATCTACCCACGCCAATGCGCGATACGTGCAGCGACTTGCTTCGGCCCAGGCATGCCGGGCTTCTCACGGGCATCGAGCGCACGCTTCAGATCAAACACACAGGCCCAATCCTCTCCTAATTTCGGGTGAATCGAAGCCACTTGATCATAAGGTAACTCATTAAGCGGTGTCTCCAGCTTTTCTGAAAGTCCAACCAGAGCACCGACCACATGATGCGCCTCACGAAATGGCACCGCGCGCTCGACCAAATAATCGACCACGTCCGTCGCCAACAGCGCAGGATCAGCCACGGCTTTCGCACACCGCTCTGCGTCCGCTTCGACACCGACTATACACGCTGCCAAGCAGTCGAGCATCAGTTGCGTCTGATCAAACGAATCAAACACTGGCGGCTTATCTTCCTGTAAATCACGGTTATACGTCAGCGGCAGACCTTTGACCATGGTCAGCAGCATCTGTAAGTTACCAGTCAAACGCGCCGACTTACCGCGGATCAGCTCAAAGGCATCTGGGTTCTTTTTCTGCGGCATCAAGCTGGAACCGGTGGTAAACGCATCTGGCAAGCGCACGAAGCTGAACTCCGCACTGCTCCACAAAATGAAATCCTCCGACAGTCGCGAGAGGTGCACTCCGATCGTCGCACATGCCGAAGCAAAACTAATAAAGGTATCGCGATCACTGACCGCATCCATGCTGTTTTGCGTGATCATCGGATTGCCATCGGCATCAACAAAATTCAACTCACGAGCCACGAACTCACGATCGATCGGCAACGTCGTCCCGGCAATTGCACCCGATCCGAGCGGACACACATTGGCCTCTTCAAACACGTCAGCGATCCGCTTGCGATCACGGTCAAACATTTCCACATAAGCGAGCAAGTGGTGCGCCATCGATACTGGCTGCGCGCGTTGCAAATGCGTATAGCCCGGAATAATCACCGCCTGGGTGCGATCCGCTAGATCCACCATCGCCGCGATCACTGCAGCGAGCGATGCATCCAACTTAGTGCAGGCATCTTTAAACCAGAGACGCATATCTGTGGCGACTTGGTCATTGCGACTGCGCGCGGTGTGCAGCTTGGCCGCAGCAGGCACACGCACCGTCAGTGCTTGCTCGATATTCATGTGCACATCTTCCAGCGCCATGTCCCAATTAAACTCTCCCGCTTGGACTTCGACCAAGATCGCGTCCAACCCAGCATGGATCGCATCGCGCTCCTCAGCAGTGAGGATGCCAACATGCGCGAGCATCGAGGCCTGCGCCTTGCTGCCCTGTACATCAAATATAGCCAGACGATAATCAAACGAAACCGATTCGCCGATGCGTAGCATCAATTCCGCAGGTCCCTCTGAAAATCGCCCACCCCATGTCGCTTGTGATTGTCCGTTTGCCATATGAGGTAAGACTGTTCCCTCTCCTCTCGCATTTGGCAAATCTAAAGCATTGCTCGATCTGCGATGCGCTTCAACGCACATGCCAATTATGCGGCGTATCATCTCGATGCCCAGTATCGGCCGAGAATCCGAATCACGCAAAGCCTCAAAGCCCAAAGAGCTAGCTCGACCTACCTTTGGGAATGAAGCGCCGTAGCATTCGGGCAAGTGTATCCAACTCTTCGAACTTCAACAGATATAACAGACCGAAATAAAGTGCCGCGCCGCTGGGCACCAACACACCGACGATGACCGCAGCGTTTAATTTATCGGCCAGATCAAAACTCAGTACGAGCGCGTGGCCCAACACACAATACAAGCCCATCACCACGCCTGCACAGAGGACTTTAGCAAAGGCACCGCGCAGCTGCGAAAAACCGACCTCGCTGCGGCGCTTGGATAAGGCGCGCCAGAGACAGGCCGACTGCACCACCGCAGCGAGTACATTGGCAGCTGCCAAGCCGCCCGCTCCGTAGAACTGCATCAACACTACGCCGCAAATTAAATTCACTAGTAGGCACAGTCCTGCCACACGAACAGGCGTCTTCATATCTTTACAGGCATGCAATCCGCGAGTGGCAAACGTCGCCGCGGAGTAAAATGGTAGGCCTAAGCCATAGATCGCAATCAGTGGTATCGTTTGCGCCACGTTCTGCGTGTTAAATGCACCCCATCGAAACAGGAGCTCCAAGATCGGCCCACCAAGAACCATTAATCCAATACCTGCTGGCAGGGAAATTCCTACCACTAGACGCATGCCTTGAGTCAAGGCACCAGCGAAGGAATGGTCATCTCTATCTGACACTGCCCGTGCCAATAGTGGAAAGAACACGGTGGCTACAGCGACCGTAAAGATGCCCAACGGCAACTCCATTAAGCGACTGGCGAGGTAGAGCACCGATACTGCCGACTCATCGAGCGAATACGCCAACAGACGCGACACCAAAATATTAACCTGTAAGATTGCCGCCCCCATAAGGCCGGGTAAAAACAATCGCCACAGCTCACTCATTTCTGTTGAGCCGCGCGACTCCATGCGAGGACGCCAGCCTTGACGCGCCAAATCCCACGCGGGCAACAGCAACTGCAACAATCCGCCAAACAATACACCACCACAAAGCCAGTACACGATCCGCGCCTGATCATGACTCAACCATATCCCCGCAGCTAAGGCAGTAATCATCGCGAGGTTAAGCAGTATAGGTGTGCTGGCGGCAATGGCGAAGCGTCCGAGCAGATTGAGGCCAGCCGAAACAATCGCCGCGAGGCAAATGAAGATCATATACGGCAGCAACACGACCGCCAGTTCTGCGCCCAGCGCCCAACGGTCGGACAGCATTCCGCTATGAACCAGCGAACCAAATAACACCATTCCACTGACAACGAGAGCCGACAATATAATCAACAGTCGCAGCAGCACTTGATTTAAAAAGGCAAAGGCTTCGGAACGTCCAGCGCGATGCAGCACATCCGAGAAGATCGGTACCATGGCCGAAGTCAGCGCGCCTTCACCGAGTAATCGGCGAAACAGATTGGGCAAAGTAAAGGCTAGGATAAACGCATCATTCCAAGCGCTTGCTCCCAGAGCCGCAAAAATAAGAATATCACGCACCAAGCCCAGCACGCGCGAGCCAACAGTCGAAAGGCTGACAACTACGATATTTTTAAGATTTTTGAACATAACTGGGCGTTGGCGACTAACAAAACCAACCAAGCACAAGAAACTACCTCAGAAAAAACTTTGGCAATTGTATATTTCATGCTCTACCAAGAAGGTGTTTTTAACTTTCATCTCCCTTTTAGGGTCAATTGCCCTATTTAATTTAATAATAACCCATCTCATTAAATACGATGCCACTTATCGCTAAACTAGCCGAACGCCTCAAACGCCATCCAAAACGAGTGGTCTTCCCCGAAGGGGCCGACCCCCGCATCCTACAAGCCGCCCGCAAATTTGCCACACGCGGACTGGGGATCCCCATCCTCCTGGGTGATCGCGCACAAATTAAGTCCAACGCCGAGAAGCTGGATATCCGCCTTGAACACATCCGCATCATCGAGCCCCGTCGCAGCAGCGAATGGGATAACTTCGTGAGCAAATTCCAAGGGCTGCGTCGCTTCAAAAACATGAATGACAAAGAAGCGGAGGATTATTTGGATAACACCAACTACTTCGCGACCCTTATGCTCGCGACCGGACAGGCAGACGCCATCGTATCCGGTGCGACCAGCAAAGCATCCAGCTCGTTGCGTCCATTGTTGCAGATTATCCCACTGCACGAAAACGTCGCCAACATGTCGTCGCTCAACATTTTTGATCTCGAAGACCCTGAGACCGGTAAAGATCGTGAACTCTTCCTCGCCGACTGTGCCGTCATTCCAGATCCCACCGCCGCGCAACTCTGTGACATTGCGGTCACCACTGCAGCGCTAAGCTACCACTTGACCAACACCAAGCCGCGCGTCGCGCTGCTCAGCTACACCAGTAAGAGCGTATCTAGTAAAAATCCGACAGTGGCCAAGATGAAGGCCGCCACTGAGATGGCCCGCAAAAAAGCCAAGGAACTCGGTATCCCGATGGACATCGAAGGCGAACTGCAGGTTGATGCCGCCCTCGACCCAATCGTGGCGAGTAGTAAGAATATCGAAGGTACTGTCGCTGGCCATGCCAACGTGCTAATTTTTCCAGATCTACACTCAGCTAACATCGCTTCCAAACTCGTCCACGTTTTGACTCGCGCACGTAACTATGGTCCGATCCTCACTGGCCTAAGTAAGCCCGCTGCTGAAATCAGTCGCGGTGCCACAGCCAGTGATATCTTTGGTACTGCCGTCATGGTCGCCTCTCAGGCGATCGATCACAAGCTACTCTACCCGATTGGAAGTGACGAATTGAACGAAGACATGACCATCATCGACTAATTTCGCTCATACCTCGAATACTTCGATCTCCGCAAACCCACCAACCGATGCCTAAGTCAGACGACACCGAACTCCTCACCGCTCCTAGGAATACGACCACCAAGCGTATTTTCATTGCCGCGACACGGATGAATGATGGTAAGACGACTACCAGCTTAGCGCTATTTGCCGCGTTACGTAGTTTTACGCCGAAGGTTGGATTTATTAAGCCAGTCGGGCAACGCTTTGTAGAAGTTGAGGGGCACCAAATCGACGAAGACTCAGTACTGCTGGACAAGATCTTTGACGTCAAAGTACCGATCGGTGCAATGAGCCCGATCGCGATTCATTCCACCTTCACGCGCGATTTCTTGGACGACCCGTGCAAGAACCATGCGACCGTCGTCGATAAAATGTGTCGCGCATTCGATCGTGCCGCTTTTGAAAAAGACTATATTATAATCGAAGGCTCTGGACATGCGGGTGTGGGCTCGGTGTTTAATTTGTCCAACGCAGACGTCGCCAAGCGACTCAAAGCCAAAGTCATCATCGTCGCGCGCGGCGGCATCGGTCGTCCAATTGATGAAATAGCCTTAAACAAAGCCCTGTTTGCGCAAGCAGGCGTGGAAGTCATTGGCGTGATTATAAACAAAGTCGAAGCCGATAAATTGGCAACGATCGAGAAATATAGCCAAATCGCACTAGAGCGGATGGGCATCCCTCTGCTTGGCTGTATTCCGGTGGAAAAGAAACTAACCGTACCGAAGCTTAATCAAGTGGTCGATGAGGTGAATGGCCGCTGGTTGAACGGCCGCGAGCACGGTGCCACAGAGCGAGTCGACCAAGTCTTGATTGGTGCAATGGCCGCCAAAGGACTCGTCGACCTACTGGAACGTGGTTCACTGATTATCACTCCGGGCGACCGCGAAGACATTCTGCTCGGCGCAATCGCTGCAGAGAGTATCGCCGGCGAAAAAGTTGTTTCAGGTATTATTCTCACGCGCAATGTGCTCCCTCATCCGAAGCTCATGGAGATGATTACAAAAACCAACATTCCCGTGATCATCTGTCAGGACGATAGCTATGCCGTAGCATCAAAGATCAATCTAATGACCGTCAAGACTCAGCCCAGCGATACAGATAAAATTCCGATCATTAAGGACCTAATTTCAAAAAACATCGATCTCGATGTGATTCGTAACGCCTTCCAAACCGAAAGCAGCTCTACAGAGAATGCCTAGTCCGCTCAGCCACCATTATTATGAACGGGGGCAAAACTTCTAGCATCTTTGCTCGACCTATCAGACCTGACCTAATAAAGCTCTCGCTTTCCTTTTAAACATGCCAAAGAAAAATAACACACTCACCTTTGAAGATGCCCTTGAGCGCCTTGAAGCCATCCTCGAATCCATGGAAAGTGGTGACACACCGCTTGCTGATCTAGTTGCTAAATTTGAAGAAGGCTCAAACCTCTTGAAAAACTGCCAGCAAAAGCTCAAAGAAGCGGAACTGAAGATCGAAAAGCTCAATATTAAGACCGGCGAGGTCGAGCCCTTTGAAGACGATACCACCGAGGCCTAGACTCAAAGCGCATACATCGCGCATCGCACACACCAGTAATTTTTAAGAGTATGGGCCTACTAGAGCGGATTCAATCCCCCGAGGATGTAAAACAGTTATCCGAGCCTGAGCTATCAGTGCTCGCCGCTGAGATACGTGAACGTATTATCTCAGCCACTTCGCTAAACGGTGGACATGTGGGGCCCAATCTCGGCGTCGTTGAGCTGACCATCGGTCTGCACCGCGTCTTCAATACTCCAAAAGACCGCTTCGTTTTCGACGTGTCTCACCAAGGCTATGTGCACAAGCTGCTAACTGGTCGCAACGGTGTAGCCTTCGACAAGATTCGCCAATGCGACGGCCTCAGTGGCTTTTTGAACCGGAGCGAAAGCGAACACGATGCCTTTGGCGCAGGCCATGCCGGCACCGCTCTTTCAGCCGCACTCGGCATGGCCACTGCACGCGACAAGCGCGGCTCAGACGAACATGTCGTCGCACTTTGTGGAGATGCCGCTTTCACCTGTGGCATCACCATGGAAGCGCTCAACAACGTCGCCACCTCGACCAAGCGCCTGATCATCATTCTTAACGACAACAAATGGTCGATCGCCAAGAATGTCGGCGCGCTGCCCCGCTACTTTAACGAGCTGATCACTAACCCACTCTACAATCGACTGAATGACGATTTCGAGTCGCTGTTGCAAAAAGTTCCAGGCGGCGAAACTATCATTCAGTTCGGCTCAAAGTGGAAGAAAGAGACCAAGGACTTCTTCGTGCCGTCCTCACTTTTTGAGAAATTCAACGTGCGCTACATTGGTCCCATCGATGGTCACGACCAGAAGCAGGTCGAGCACTACCTCGAATTTGCCAAACAATCCGAGCAGCCAGTATTACTGCATATTTTGACAACCAAGGGCAAAGGCTACGACGTCGCGATCCAAAACCCAGAGCGCTTCCACGGCGCAAGCCCCTTTGACGTCAAAACTGGCAAAGGCGCACCATCGGCCGTCGGTACTGCACCAAAATATCAAGACGTAATGGGCCGAACTCTAGTCAAGCTCGCCAAGAAAGATAAAAGCATCGTCGGCATCACCGCAGCGATGCCAGCCGGCACTGGGCTAAATATTCTAGAGAAAGAACTACCGGATCAATTCATCGATGTCGGTATCGCCGAAGAGCACGCGGTGCTCTCTGCAGCCGGTATGGCCACTTCCGGATTTCATCCAGTTTGCGCGATCTACTCGACCTTTTTGCAGCGCGCCTTCGACCAACTTATCCACGACGTTGCCCTGCAAAACCTACCAGTGATGTTCTGTATGGACCGTGCGGGCCTCTCGCCCAACGACGGCGCCACGCACCACGGTCTATTTGACCTCGCTTATTTGCGTAACATTCCAGGTGTAGTCGTCATGGCGCCTTCGAACGAAGACGAGCTTGCCGATATGATGGCCACCGGCATCGCCTATCAAGGCCCGAGCTTTGTGCGCTACCCACGCGGCGAAGCCATTGGCACGCCGATCAAAGAGATGCCCAAAGCCCTCGAAATCGGCAAAGCCGAACGCCTACAAGAACAAGGCGAAATCGAGATATGGGCAATCGGCTCCATGATCGCCGATGCAGAGCAACTCGCCCAACAACTTCACGCAAACGGCATTCAAGCCGGTGTGGTCAATGCACGCTTCGTTAAACCACTCGACACCAAGCTACTCCTGTCATCCGCACAAGGCAGTCAGTTAATCGTCACGATGGAAGACAACGTCATCAGCGGCGGCTTCGGTAGCGCAATAATGGAAGCGCTGCAAGACGGCCAATGCCTATGCCCAGTCGAGCGTATTGGCTGGCCCGATGTATTTGTCGAACACGGCAACTCGGTGACTGCCCTGCGCAAGCGCGTCGGCATCGACCCCGAGTCAATTCTACAAAAAGTGCTCAAGCGCTACCGCGCACTAAGCGACTGACGCGGCCTGAGGGAAGTGACGGTGAGACGTGGCGAAGTAGTTCGTCACGCAGATCACAATTGGAATTGGCGGCATGGCTTTCGTGTTATGTTTTGCTGCCATGCAGCTTGTACCGTCAAAATTCGTGCACTAGCGATAGGACTGAGTAACGAATCACCGACCCAAGCATCCGAGAAGTAAAAGTGAGCGATTCAACTGGAGTCTTAGTCTACAAATTCAAGCTCAACAAACATTTGACGCTACTCTTATACTCCTACGATTCGTCTGAAATAAATCGACTCACTTTTGGTAGTCATGAAAATTTTACAGGGACTTAAAGAAATACAAAAGAGCCTAACAAATCAGGATAGCCAATGACTTTCGCTGACGCTCATTCATTGCGACCTTAGACATTCGAGAAAATTCAAAATTAAGCGATCATTCTGTAAGTGAGCAAAGGCGATAGCATGCCACACCTAGATTCGGCTAGATCGCTTGGCTAATCTAGCCGTATAGCACCGCACTCGGTCTTCATCCAGAATACCCCATAAAGAGCACTACGCTACAACGAATCGCTCCCTGATCGCTTGCGCATCAGACAGACCTCTTCACTGCCGACAGGCCGGGCTGGGTAGCAATCCTGTGGTACCACGCGATCGATCGTCTCAAACGCCTCTCCGAACAACGTTTCGATTTCTTCGGCTGTGATTGGATGCGGCGGGCCATCGCCATCGTAGTCAGAAACGACGCGAAAGAAGACCGCAAGATACATACCGCCGGGCTTGAGCGCCTGCAGCACCGCTCTGACATAGGCCAAGCGTTGCGCAGGATCCAACGCACAGAGACACGTATGCTCTACCACCGCATCAAATTGCCCATGGAAGTTATCTGGTAAATTCAAAAAGTCCGCCACCTCGAAGCGCTCGTCTCCAACTGCAGTAACGGCCAGCGCCTGTCGCACCGCCTTCGGCACAATATCCAGGCCGACCACCGAAGCACCCTGCTCCGCAAGCAAACGTACATCATGCCCTAAGCCACAGCCAGGCACTAACACCCGCCCACGAATCGGATGTTTCGCTAAAAACGCCCGCAGCGGCGGCGCAGCAATACCCTTATCCCATGGCGTATCATCATCTTCGTAAGCAGCATTCCAATCTTTAGGCATACTGGCATTCATAGCAAAAACACCACGCCGACAAAGTAATTCGCACATCAGAATCAGAAGTTCTAATGCATTCGCAATATAATGGAGCGAGGGCGACCCGCCCTCGTTGTAGATTGACCTAGGCGAGTCGCCCACACTCCGTTAACTGTTCATGACGGCGGAGCGTTTTTTCTGATGGCACCATTGCTGGTAAAACTCAATCGCTACATTCACCTGTAAATAAACCTCGCTTGCACACTTAACTAAAAAGCATTCAACTCTGCGCATGGAATCGGAATCGCTCACACGCACCTTGCGTCAAGAAATACTCTTTGCCCGCCGTCGTGTCTACGAAGTCGGACAAGCGACACCACTCGAATTGATTGAACTCGATGACCTATCTATCTTTGTCAAGCGAGAGGATTTATCGCCGATCCATGCCTACAAATGGCGCGGCGCCTACAATCGCATGGCCCAACTCACTGCCGACGAGCTCAAGGCAGGCGTTGTCACTGCATCTGCAGGTAATCACGCTCAGGGCGTCGCACTCGCCGCCCAAAAGCTAAGCACCAACGCAACGATCTTTATGCCTCTGGCGACGCCGCGTATGAAACAATTCGCAGTCAAGCAGCACGGCGGGGACAATGTCGAAATCCGCTTGACTGGCGACACCTACGATGTCGCCAGTCAAGCTGCGCATACCTATGCCAAAGAGCAAAACTTAACCTACATCCACGCCTACGACGATCTCGCTGTGATTGCTGGACAAGGCACTCTTGCTGACGAAATCGTGATGTCCGGCAAAGGTCCCTTCGACATCGCTTTTTTACAAGTGGGCGGTGGTGGTATGGCCGCAGCCACCGCGACTTGGCTGAAAATAAATTCGCCAGATATCCACATCGTCGGAGTCGAAGGCGTCGAACAAGCCTCTATGGCCGCTGCGATCAAAGCAGGCCATCCCGTCGCTCTAGATAAGGTAGATATTTTTTGTGATGGCACAGCCGTGCGCCAAGTCGGCAAACTCACCCATGAAATCTGCGCCGAAATGATCGATGAATGGATGACTGTCAGTAACGATGAGGTGTCCGCGGCGATTCAATTCTTATGGGAAAATCTACGCTGCATCCCTGAGCCCTCTGGCGCAATGGGTGTCGCCGCTATACTCAAACGCCGACAGTCCCTTGCAGGCAAGCGCGTGCTGTGTGTACTTTGCGGTGCCAATATGGACTTTGAACAACTCGCCAGTATCGCACGGCGATCGGCAGTCGGAGCCTCCCGCCGCCGTTTCTTACAAGTTCAGATCAAGGAAACCGCGGGCGCTATGTATGGACTCCTCGAAGCGCTGCCCGACACCGTCAATATCGTTGATTTTCAATACGGTAAAACCGATGCTGCAGCGGCCACCCCAGTGATCGGATTCGACGTCTCGACGATGCAGTTTGAAGTACTAAAAAACTCACTATGCGACGCTGACTTTCTATTCACTGAAGTTACTTCAGAGCCGGACGTGGCGTTCCGCCTGATACACTATGAATCGAAGCTACTACTCACACCTTACTTCATTACGCTGGAGTTCCATGAGCGCCCAGGCGCATTAGCCGACTTTTTGCGCGCTGTTAGCCCACATGCGAATTTATGCTATTTCAATTACGTCTATTCAGGCGAACGCGTCGGCCGCGCACTGCTCGGATTCGAATTCGACAGTACAGAGCAGCACAATCAATTTACTCAAGTGCTCGACTCAGCCAAAGACGCCTACCGATCTTATGAGCGCGTCACCGATGCAACACTAACACGCATTCTCGGGTAAGAATAACGACCACAAGAATGAATACCACACAACTCGTCTTCTCGGCAGTCCTACCTATCTTTTTTGTAATCGGAGCAGGCGCTCTGGCACGTCGACTCGGTTGGCTCGATACCGAAGCCGACCGCAGCCTAATGACTGTGGTCGTCAACCTGCTCTACCCTGCACTCATTTTTAGTTTCATTCTAGGCAACGATGCACTGCGCCAACCTTCGAATTTAATCCTACCACCACTCGTTGGCCTGACCACCGTGATCGGCGGATTTGCGCTGGCGATGCTAGTCGCGCGCAAGTTTAAGATCGGCAACCAGAAAGAGTGCCGCACCTTTGCCTTTACCACTGGCATCTACAACTACGGCTACTTCCCCGTACCGATTATCGCGCTGCTATTCGATCGTGAAACCACTGGAGTGCTCCTAGTACATAATCTCGGCGTCGAAGTCGCGATGTGGGTACTCGGCGTCGGCTTCATACTCTCGCGTAACGATCCTAAATCCATTTGGAAACGCGTCTTTAGCGGCCCAGTGATTGCTATACTCATCGCGGTGCCAATGAACTATTTCAAAATCGATCAACATCTCCCAAACTCCGCCCTAGAGACGGTCAACCTGCTCGGACAATGCGCGATCCCGCTCGGACTGCTCTTGATCGGCGCGACTTTCGTGGATTTGGCAAAAGAGATGAAGATCAGCAGTCGCCTAAAGATCCCAATCACCGCATCGGTGTTGCGGCTCGGCATCCTCCCCGCTGCCTTTCTGTTTATCGCATTCATACTACCACTCTCAACAGAGCTCAAATGCGTGATCGCCGTGCAAGCTGCGATGCCTTGCGGTGTCTTTCCGATTGTACTTGCCCGCCACTTCGACGGCTCCGCGGAAGTCGCACTGAAAGTCGTACTCGGCACCACTATGATCAGTTTTCTGACGATTCCACTCTGGATCGCAATTGGCATAAAGCTGCTCGACCTTTAAATTGTTCACGCCGTTACACAGACATTCTTGTCTGTCTTGGTTAACTCAGACCTCAAGTCTCCCACCTCCCACCTCCCACCTCTTAGTCAAATGAGCCTCTCAGATTATTTTTTCGAAACCAGCAACGCGCTCCAAGCAAAAGTACGCCACAATAATGCCAAGACACTTCGCACAGTCGGTAAACTCATTGCCGACTCCATCGCCGCCGACGGCGTGCTGCACACTTTCGGCAGTGGACACTCACAAATTCTCGCCGCTGAAATCGAACGCCGCGCTGGTGGACTCGTGCCCGTTAGTAGCATCATTGATCCCGCCGATGGTTGGCCCGAACAAATCCCTGGCTATGGCGCGCGCCTGTTCCAACGTTATGCATTTCAATATGCTGTGCAACCAGCAGATGTCGTGATCGTCATTTCGAATTCAGGTCGCAATGCCAGTCCGATCGAAGTCGCGATGGAAGCCAAGGCCGCAGGGCTACACGTGGTCGTGCTCACATCTTTGGAGATGTCGAAAGCGACAACCTCCCGCCACCCCTCTGGCAAAAAGCTCTACGAACTCGGCGACTACGTCTTGGACAACGGTGGCGAACCAGGCGATGCGGCACTCGATGCCCCTGGCTTTGCCTACAAAGTCGGTCCCACTTCTACAATGAGTGGCGCACTGTTACTCAATCTACTCTCAATGGAAATTATCGAGCAACTCATCGCCAATGGCGTCACACCACCGACCTACGTCAGCCAAAATGCCGATGGCGGCGCAGAGCACAACGAAGCCTTGGCACAGAAATATCGCCACCGCATTCGTCGACCGATTTAGAAGCGCAGGGTCATTGATTTTTCGTAAGGGCCTTGCTTGTTATTCTGCCCTTGGGTGTGAAAACCGCTTCATTTTTTGGGCTCGTCTATAATGTGCGGTCACAAGCGAGCTGTCTCTAAGATACATAGCAGAAGAAGTGACATTCAATCTAACTGCGGCCAACGAGGACGAGTCCACCCATTATAAATGAGCGAATCGCCTTTGGCATTGCTGTTCGAGAAAGTCACCAAGTAAACCCCTTCATTCTGATAACTTCCACTCCAGTCCAAAGTCGCGTGGTGTGATGCTCTTTTACGCGAGCACTCCATGCATCGCACCGCTAACGTGACTGTAAACGTATCTTGTTAAGCTTATTACTGCGGCACACATCCATGACAGTGGTGACGTGTTTAAGCGGCACCTCCTCATCAGCGACCAGCAAAATGGGCAGGTCTGGCGTCAATTCGCCTGCCAGTTTGATCGCCTCCTCGAACTGAGGCATCTCAATCAATTGATTATTGAGATAGATCTCTCCTAACGGACTGAGCGCAATCGTAATCTGTTCCTTCACTTCATTCTTACCCGCGGTTTTGATTTCGGGCACTGTAATATTCAATGCACTAATCTGTTTAAACTGCATCGTCACCATAAAGAAGAAAAGTAATACGGTAAGCACATCGACCAACGGCACGATATTGATCGAAGGGTTGCGACGTCTATGTGACACTAGGCTGCTCATCGTCTGTTATATTAATCTTTGCAAAAAGTTTCTACGCCTGTGGGCGTTCACGCGCGAGTTCAGTCAAACACTGGACACCGACGCTAATGCGTGCGGCGAGTAGCTCAACACGACGCAACAAATACGCGTGTGCGGCTAAAGTTGGAATCGCAATAGCGAGTCCCAGAATCGTCGTATTCAAGGCCAACGCGATGCCACCGATAAAAGCACTCGGATCAACCAGTCCACTGTCGGCAAAGAAATTACCAAACACCTCAGTCAAACCGGTCACCGTTCCCAACAAGCCCAACAGCGGCGCGGCACCAATCACGACTTCGAGTAGAAACAAGCCACGCTCCATACGGCTCACCTCTAAGCGAGCAAAGGCATTGAGCGCTTCTGGATCTGGATGACGGTCGCGATAAAAACTAATAATACGCCCAGTGACCGAACCCAGATTCGACTCAACCTTATCCAAATCCCCTGCCACAAAGGCATCCACCATTTGTTGCGGGATGACACTGGAGCTGCGTAGCGCAATCAATCGCTCAACCGTTATAAAAACCGCGGTAAAGGAGCACAGAGCCAAAGGGTAAAGAAAGATGCCAGAGTTCGTCAGTAAATCCATAAAGAAGAAAGATGGAGCTAATATGAAAAAGGCGCAACCGTTTAGGTTACGCCTTTTGCCAGAAAAGAAGTATTAAAGTAAACGCTCCTAAGCCTGCATGTAAGGGAGATTATCCGTCACTTTAGTTACATCTGCAGCACCTTGAAGCAGCTCATCGAGTGGATCATATGTACCATTGAGCAAACTCTCGCGAGCACCCGCTTTAATGTCGCACTGAATGAACTCGTCATCGAACCAGACCTTATGGTCTTCCACATCGATGGTGATCTCCAGATCAGGATTGCGATCAATCGCGTCTGCAAGAATCTGACGATCTGCGTCGGCTGCGATCACGCAAACAACGCCGAGGTTAGTCGAATTACCGAAAAAGATCTCAGCAAAGCTACCTGCGATCACCGCATTGTAGCCTGCACGGAGGATCGACTGCGGTGCGTGCTCACGCGAACTGCCGCAACCAAAGTTGTTGCCGCTCAAGAGCACTGTTGCATTCGCAAAGCGAGGATCGTTGAGGTTATGCTGCTTATCTTCGCCTGATTCAGTCTTGCGCACATCATAGAAGAGATACTCACCGAGGCCATCGAAAGTAATGCACTTCATAAAGCGAGCAGGAATAATACGGTCTGTATCGATATCGTCGCCAGGGACGTATACGCCCTTACCAGTAACTTGTTTGATCGGATTAGATGCCATGATTTTTAAAATTTTTAACGTAGCGCGAATAACGCGGAGATGGTGAACCGTCTGCGGTTTGCCCCGAAGGGGTGACTGAAACGGGTGCCCTCTAGGGCGTTGAAGGAACAATTAAAATGTATGAATTAAGATGAGATTAACCCGCGACCGTGAATACGTCGCGTGCGTCGGAGACCACACCAGTAATCGCAGCTGCTGCAACCATGAGTGGGCTCATGAGCATCGTGCGGCCAGTCGGACTGCCTTGGCGGCCCTTGAAATTACGATTTGAGGAACTCGCGCAAAGCTGATCACCGATCAACTTGTCCGGGTTCATCGCCAAGCACATCGAGCAACCCGCGGCGCGCCATTCGAAGCCAGCTTCGATGAAGATTTTATCGAGCCCAAGCCCTTCAGCAATTTTTGCGACGACCTGTGAGCCAGGAACAATGATCGCTTGCACACCGTCAGCAACCTTGTGACCCTTCACATACTGTGCAACTTCTTGGAAGTCAGAAAGACGACCGTTGGTGCAAGAACCGATGAATGCGACGTCGATCTTCTTGCCCTTCATCGGACTGCCACCTTCGAATTTCATGTATTCGAGGGCTTCAGTGATCGAAGCACGGTCTGATTCGGTTGCACCTTCTGCAACTGTTGGGATATTCTCAGTAATGCCAACGCCCTGCGCTGGAGTGATTCCCCATGTGACTGTTGGTGGAATGTCAGCCGCATCGATATTGACCACATCGTCAAACTCACAGCCCTCATCGGAAGCAAACGACTTCCATTCCTGCACTGCAGTGTCCCATGCATCCCCTGTTGGTGAGTATGGACGGCCCCTGAGATATTCGAAAGTGACTTCGTCTGGATTCACATATCCGACACGTGCACCGCCCTCGATGGACATGTTGCACACCGTCATACGCTCTTCCATAGTAAAGCTCTCAACAGTCGAACCCGCATACTCGTATGCGTAACCTGTGCCACCTTGAGTACCAAGCTGACGAATGATATGCAGAATAACGTCCTTGGCGTAAACACCTGGAGCCAAATCACCGTTCACGTTGATACGGCGAACCTTCAACTTATTCAACGCGATCGACTGGGTCGCAAGCACATCACGCACTTGACTAGTGCCGATACCGAACGCAATCGCACCGAATGCACCATGCGTCGCCGTATGCGAATCACCACAAGCAATGGTCGTGCCTGGCTGTGTGATACCTTGCTCTGGACCGACGATATGAACAACTCCCTGCTTACCAGTGTTGGTGTCAAAGAAAGTGACGTTGTTTTCCACACAATTGTTACGTAGCTCCTCAATCATACCCTGTGCGAGCGGATCACTGTAAGGTTCGACTGATTCATTGGTCGGCACAATGTGGTCGACCGTCGCGAATGTGCGGTGCGGGTATTGTACCTTCAGATCTTTGTCTCGCAGCATACCGAAAGCCTGCGGACTCGTCACCTCATGAATTAGGTGTGTACCGATCAATAATTGCGTCTGTCCGTTTGCCAACTGGCGAACGGCGTGTGCATCCCATACTTTTTCAAATAAGCTTTTGCTCATAATAGTGTCCTCATCAGGAGGGTTAATCTCAAAAGCGTCTCAATAAGGATACCTTTCTATGGTCTGGCAACCGCAAAGAAACATTTTGATTATTCTGCTACAGCCATGACCACACCATACTTCTGCGCTAAGACTAAAGCTAAGAGCCCTAATCTAAATAGACAAAAAAACCCGCAGCCTAAACTGCGGGTTTTTGAAAAACTTAATTTAGGGGTAAAATTAGAGGACAGCCTTGAGGCCAGCTCCGGCTTTGAACTTAACTGCCTTGGAAGCTTTGATGCGGATCTTGTCACCAGTTTGTGGGTTGATACCATCACGAGCTGCTCGCTTAGTTACGGAGTAAGTACCGAAACCAATTAATTGGACATTTTTGTCCTTCTTAATGCCCTTTTTGATGCCTTCAAGAACGGCTTGGATCGCGCGCTCTGCGGATGCTTTAGATGTATCGGCGCCTAGTGTTTTTTGCACTTCTGCAACAAGTTCTGCTTTGTTCATATACGTGTATTATTTGATTGAGGTTGTTTGGCCTAATGACCGTACAAGAAAAGACGCTTTGAATTCATGACCGTCAACAGTAAATCACTCTGAATAGGCTATTTTTTCACGTTCATAGCCGATAGCCATACGACTCGCTACTCTCAGAGCCAGATCAGCTCCCTTGTTGCGCTTCAACTACCTGTTTTAACAGGATTTCAACTGCCTCAATAATTGAAATATCTCGTTCTGAAGCAATTTGCCCCGCTCGTTTTAAAAGTTGAGAAGCCATCACTTCAGCCTGTTCTTCAGGTGCTCCCATTTGCAAAAACAAGGATTTTATCAGAGTCAATTGGTCTGGCTCGGCTTCCATCATTTCGCTCCTCCCTTAATCGGCTGAAAAAGTCCCTCGATTCTTACGCTGCCACCCTCATATTTGAGCGACTCACCAACCAATGCATAACGTGATTTTAATAGCGCCACACCCTGCCAGCCATTTTCAGTCGAACAGGCGCTGCGTAACTCGCCGATTTTCTTCGACTCCCTATTATATAATGCAATCGGGCAATTTGGCGGGCTTTCTGAGCCAGAAATCCGGAATAATCCACGCTGCGGTCGCCCCACGTTATGCATTCGCGCAACCACCTCTTGCCCAAGATAGCAGCCCTTTGTCAGCGAAACGCCATCCCCCACCAATGCACCCTCACCTGGTAGATCCTTCGGTCCGATCTCACTCGGCACACTCGGCACTCCGGCAGCGATCCGAATCAATTGCACCCGCTCTCTAGAAATAAAATCCACGCCTAGCTTAATCAGACGTGCCTTCAACTCGACAATCGTCGCCGCAGAGTCAGACCATAGTTCAAAACTCATACCTAGCGAACGACGCCCCCGATAAAGCGTCAGTCCAGGCACAGTCGCAATTGCTCCGAGCGCTGGTACGGTGAAGCCTAGCTCCTCAAGCGCTTCGACTGCTCCCTCTCCAATTAAAGCCAGCGCCGAACCAGTCGGTTGCGCTTCGATCTCTACATCATCAGCAATAACATGCTGCTCCAGCTTCTGCGCAATCACAGTCGCAGCTGAATGCTCACTCAAAATACGAAAACGCTCGGGTCCTTCACAGATGATCACACTATCCGCGATCACCTTGCCTTTGACATCCAACCACACCCCATATGTGCAGCGCCCTGTATCATACGGGCGAAGCTCATTTGAAAACTGACTCTGCAAAAAATCGGCTGCATCCTCATCAGTCACCAGCAAATGCGCAGCGTGCTCATATTCATATCCAAAAATAGATTTCATGGCGGCAACTTGCCCTGCCTAGCAGCATTTTTCAATCGGAGAATTCGAGTTTCATGCTTAGACTGGAATTATGGCTTGTTCCTTCACACTAGGTTAGTTAAACATCCCCGCCTGTGAAAAAAGTCACCGATATCAACATCTCTTCCAAAACGCTCCTACCATCGCCTCTCGCTCTGTGTGAGGAGATCGAAAAAACGGCAGCCGCTGGCAAATTCGTCGCCGACAGTCGCGAGGCTATTAATAAAATTATCTTTGGCGACGACCGACGATTACTCATAGTCGTTGGCCCCTGCTCGATCCACGATCTGAAGGCTGGCCGCGAATATGCGCATAAATTGGCTGCTCTGGCTGAAGAGGTCAAAGACCGCATGCTGCTGGTGATGCGTGTTTACTTTGAGAAGCCACGGACCACGGTCGGTTGGAAGGGACTCATCATGGACCCGAATCTCGACGGCACTAGCGACATTCCCGAGGGCCTGCGCATCGCGCGCCGCTTCCTCAAAGAGGTTATCGACCTAGGGATGCCGACAGCCACTGAGCTGCTCGACCCGATCACACCGCAATACATTGCCGACCTCGTTTGCTGGTCAGCAATCGGCGCACGCACCACGGAAAGCCAAACGCACCGCCAAATGGCATCCGGTCTCTCGATGCCCCTCGGCTTTAAAAACGGCACCGACGGCGGTCTCACCGTCGCACTCAATGCGATCAAAGCAGCCAGCCAGCCACAAACATTTCTCGGTATCGACAACGAAGGTAAGGCCAATGCGCTCACCACCAACGGCAATCCAAACTGCCACATCGTGCTACGCGGCGGCTCCAAGGGGCCGAACTACAGCGCCGCAGACGTCAAGGAAACCAGCAATCAGCTCAAAGCAGCGAAACTGACTCCAGCAATCATGACAGATTGCAGCCATGCCAATAGCGCCAAAGATCCCGCCCGGCAGCCAGCCGTCTTCGAAGAGCTAATTCAGCAAAGCCTCACCGACCCAAGCATCATCGGAGCCATGGTCGAAAGTAATATCAACCACGGCGCACAAACTTTTCCGCAACCGATCGAAGACCTCCAATACGGCGTCTCCATCACAGACGGCTGCATCGACTGGGATACCACCGAGGCGATGATCAAACAAGCCTACCAAACACTCGCACCGACCTTCAAAACTTAACATATTACTTAGACCTACAGATTTGATACAACGTACCAATGAGTTCTTCTTTATCAGCTGAACTCCACCACATAACTTCAGCGCTTCTTTCAATCCAAAATCGAAAACAACAATCATGAGTAAACAACCTATTCGCGTCGCAGTCACCGGAGCAGCCGGAAACATTGGCTATGCCCTTCTATTCCGGATCGCATCCGGCGCCATGTTTGGCCCCGATCAACCGGTCGCACTCAACCTGATAGAAATCCAACCAGCACTCCAAGCCCTCAAGGGCGTCGTCATGGAACTTGATGATTGCGCTTTCCCGCTACTTAAAGATGTGGTTGCGACAACTGACCTCGATGAAGGATTCAAAGATGTCAACTGGGCCTGCCTCGTCGGCTCCGTCCCACGTAAAGCTGGCATGGAACGCGCCGACCTACTCAGTATCAATGGTAAGGTCTTCACTGGACAAGGTAAAGCGATCGCACGCAACGCTGCTGCCGATGTCCGCATTCTAGTCGTCGGCAACCCTTGCAACACCAACTGCCTAATCGCGATGAACAACGCAGAAGGTGTCCCGAATGATCGTTGGTTCGCAATGACGATGCTCGACGAAAACCGCGCGAAGACACAGCTCGCTCAAAAAGCAGGCGTCGACGTTACCGAAGTCACCAACATGACGATCTGGGGCAATCATTCCGCCACTCAGTATCCTGACTTTTACTCTGCACTAATCGGCGGCAAGTCGGCAGCCGAAGTTATTGGCGACGAAACATGGTTTAAGGATGAGTTCATTCCCAACGTGCAAAAGCGCGGTGCAGCAATCATCGCAGCACGTGGCTCCTCATCAGCTGCATCTGCTGCCAACGGCATCGTTGACGCAGTCCGTAAAATCGTCACACCGACACCAACTGGCGACAGCATTAGCATGTGCATCTGCTCCGACGGCAGCTACGGTACCACTCCAGGCTTGATCACATCCCTCCCTGTACGTTCCGACGGTCGCAAGATCGAAGTCGTGCAAGGCATCGAGATCAACGAATTCAGCCGCGCTAAAATTGACGCTACAATTCAAGAGCTCAAAGACGAACGTGAGGCCGTCAAAGACTTAATCTAAACCCTTAGATTCAATCGTTTTTAAAAAGCCCGACGTCCTGAGCGTCGGGTTTTTTTAACGATCTATATCATCACCGAGTATCAGAGCACAGGCGTTCGAACTTTAATACACGCGGCAAAGTATTGACTCATAAACAAAGATTCACGAAAAACTTTGTGTATCGAGTGGCAACCCTCAAGCGTCGGCTCACTTCTTTATTCAAACAACCTCTCCTATGATCCCCTATCTGCACATATTGATCCGCGTCGAAGACGATGGTTCATTGCATGCATTGGGCGCATTCACCACCAAAGAACAACAAAGCGCCTATCAATCTGCTGCTGGTCTTAAGAGTAACCAAGTACGTTTGGATTTCCACAACGGTCCCTTCGAGGACGATACAAAAGTGATCTACGCGGGGCACCGGCGCTGGAATATGAACCGCTTCCAACTCGCGGGCTACTTTAAGACCGAAGGCGAATCCTGGACATGGGTAACTCAAGAAGGCTACGTCAGCGTCCTTCATATTGACACCGATTTCGACAGCGAGAAAGCACTCGAAAAAGAAGCACTCGAACGCTACGCAAAACTACAAAAACGCTGGCGCCTCAGCTCATACGAAGAGCTTATCGCCCGCGAAGGCGCAGAAAAAGCACGCGCTAATCTCATGCTGCGTTTTTACGAAGACGCACTCGAATCCTTCAAACCAAAGTCCCGCCGAGACATACGAGCCCTGTACGCTCTATTTGCCCTCATCGTTGCCCTACCCTTCGCCATCTTCTTCTTCCTTAACAACGCACCCGAATTCGACGTAGACGTCAATCAGGTGAAGTGGCTCCCAGACTACACGTCACATATTTCTTACTATCGCTCCAACCAAGTTCAAGTTTATGAGTTTCAGGTTAGTTTAGAAAACTTTAAAGCTTGGGCTGAAAGCAACGGCATGCAGGTGCACCGCCTAGGCAAACAAAAAACCCTTAGCCGCTATAAGGCCTATTTACCCGCAGACAAAGAGCAGCAAACCCAACCAATATCGCCCGACGGCTCCGTTACCGTAGAGCAATTCGAAAAATGGCAAGCTGCGATCAGCATCCGCATCCAAGATGGCCTGATCGCACAAAGCGCCGCCGAAGGCTCTGCCACCGCGGTGTACGATCCAAAAACAAAAAAAGCTTATTTCGAAAATCTAATTGCCTTCTAGACCACCGCTTCACCGTTCAATCCGCTCACCACCTGATATCCACCACCTGTTTTGACAGATTTTCAAAAGAAAATTATTCGCTGATACAAAAGCACCAACCTTAATTAAATGCAGGCTAAACATCCCAGAGGATTTTCACTCGTCGAACTAATGGTTGTCACAACAGTCATTGGCATACTGGCGCTACTCGCCGTGCCGGGTGTCACGGCCGCCGCACAAAGAGCCGAAGCCACTGCAGCTGCGAACGACATTAGCGTCTTCACTGGTGCCATCGAAATTTACAGCACAAGTGAGGGCGGCTATCCACCGCAGATGAACTACCAAGAGTTGCCAGACTCGATCAAAGACTACCTCCCAGGTATTTGGACAGACGGGACTTACAATTGGTTTTACGTAAATACTAGTGATTACATTTATGTGTACGTTTACAACTTGGGCTTCACCCCAGAACAAGCAGTCCACATCGATTCCATCATTGACGATGGCAATATCGGCAGCGGCAATATACGAATGGCTTTTAATGGTTCGGGCCTCATTCATATATTTGTATCCGATTGATAGAGCATCGGGGCACCGGTATAAATCCGTAAGCCAGACTTGCTATTTTCCCAAAGACGCGTGATCGTTTAGATCGTTCTTTGAGAGAACCTCCGTTACACGGATCAAGTTCTTTCCGTAATTTCCTTTTTCAGCTAAACTTACTCTTCGAGTTTTTAGCTATTAACGTCATCTAGATTTAAAATTCTATAAATCTGAGATTCGAGCGTTTCTTTCAGGGGGTGTCACGGATTCGACCTTGTGTCGTAATACGAGGCTGCATGTCGGAGATAATGGAGGCTCCGTATCAATCCATTACAAATAATAATTGGCGAAGAACAATTCGCTCTTGCTGCTTAAAGCGGCAACGTTTCACCCTAGACACCTGCTAAGGGAGTGAGGCGTCGACTAGCAGGCATAACTGATAATCTGGCTTCCGCTTATCAGTTGTATTTAGGAAGCCTGGAAACTGAATAGCTCGCATTTAGGCGGTTCAGCAACGACAATAAATTGAACGCTAAGCATGTAGATGCCACGTATGAAAGCACGAGGGACGCGGGTTCGACTCCCGCCACCTCCACCATTTTAAGCCCTGAGTAATCAGGGCTTTTTTGTGCTCGTTCATGTGTGCCGACCTAAGGGCAGAATAGATTACATTGACTTTCGTCACTGACTGTTTAAATGTAAATTTTCTCACTAGATAAACGTTTAAGTTATGAAAAAAACCCCTACCCTCAAATCTGTTTTATCCGCCACGATTGCTCTAATCATCTTTTCTGCTACTTTATCAGCAGCTACCTATCAAAAAGCAGATGGGACTCTCGACCAAATTGAATATCGCCCTGAAACTGGCGAAGGCATTCATTCATACAGCGGCGAGAATCTGCAAGCTGGGGCCAGTTTGAACGGCGCTAAACTGCCAGGAGCCAATCTCAACGGTGCCGATCTAATTGGTGCCAAGCTAATCAGTGCTAACCTGGTCCGCACCGATCTAAGCGGTGCCAATCTAAGCAATGCCGACTTGACCGATTCCGACTTGAGCTTTGCAAACCTGACCGATGCCAACTTGAGGAATGCCAACCTGAGCCATGTCGATCTGCGATTCGCCAACCTCACCAGAGCCGACCTGACCGGTGCCAAACTGACCGGTACCAACATGACCTTTGCCACGTTGACCGATGTCGTTCGCTAATGAACACATCAAATACTGCACGAACAATGCGAGCTTAGTCTGACACACAACTTGAGTATGCGGATATGTCTGTACGAAATGCCATCTGCGACCAGTTTGTGCCAAGTACCACATTCAGTATGAAAAAAGGGGATCTTTAAATGAGGATTTTCGTAATCCTCTAATTAAAGCGGGCACTTATTTTCATCAGATGCTGTTTTTCGATAACGGTACAACAGCTGTTTAGGAATATGACAGTAGTCATCCGGGCGCCGCGTTAGTCGATCCTGGTGGGCCGCAGCGCTTTTTAGGTAATTTGTTAGAGGCATCACTTCGACCACGACTCGTGACGCATCTGACCTCGAGCAGATCCACTCTTTCGCTCTGCGCAGATGAGATGATTCCTTACTGTACACCCCAGTCCGGTACTTCGCTCCCACATCGGCACCCTGTCGATTCAGGCTGTAAGGATCAATAATTTCAAACAAAGCTTCGATTAATTGCTCAACCGACACCTGCTCTGGATCGAACTGGATGCGCACACATTCGGCATAGCCATCGTAATCGCCATGCCTCTGATCGGTCGCACCGTTGGCTCGACCAGCTTCAGTTGACACCACCCCGGGAACGTGCCGAAAAAACTCCTGAACGCCCCACAAGCAGCCACCAGCAAAATAAAGCTCTTCAGTATTTGGTGTCATATGATCAGGCAATTGAATCTCTTAATTTATAAGCTTCACCACCAGAAGAGCTCTGGCCGTGACACGCGTCACTCATCATGTGACATAAAGAAGAGTGATACTTGAATTGAATAACCTGTTTAATCTAATCACTTCAGTCAATCCAACGATAATGCTTCACTGCCGAATTAACATGGGCCTTTGATGTAGCAGGGTCACTGCTGACCAGCGCCGACTGAACTTGGCGCGCAGCCCATTATCTTACGAAACACTCGTGAGAAATGCAGCGGATCTTCGTAACCGAGCTCACGCCCGACCGCGCCAACCTGAAGTTGGCCGTCGCGCAGTAACAGCCACGCGGCGCTCATCTTACGGTGCAAGAGCACTTGATACGGCGACTCGCCATGATATTTTTTAAAGATCCGACAGAGATATTCGCTACTATACCCAGATCGTTGGGCTAGGTCCGATAGCGCATGCAGGTTCTTATATTCACGCAATAGAATCTCCATCGCTAAATCATAAACCACCCGCGAAGCCGATTTCTCGCCACTAGCCGAGCCTTGATGCCGAGCAATCAGCGCCAGTAACACTGCTTCTAGCCCATCCACTACCTGCCCTGTCTGCGCATCACTATGCTGACCTTCGTCGACAATCTTATCCAACACCCCAACCAGCGACGCCACCTCACCCAACTGCAGCACGCCCCCAGGTCGAAGTCCAACGGCATGCCATGCTTGCGGGAAGCTGTCCCCCCCACGCACAAAAAAATACTTACGAAACGGTCGCTCCGCTTCATTGCCAAAATACTGCACGACGCCAGGCCCGTGGGTGAACACTGAACCATGCCGCAAGCGCCGCAGTTGCCGTCCTTCTCGAAAGAATCCGTGCCCGCCGACAACCACTTCCAAAGTCCAAAAAGGGAAATCACTTCGTTCAATAAAGTAATCCGTTGTGCACTCCTCATAACCTGCCATAAAAACCTGCCCAGCAGCGTCCGCTAGCCTAGAAAAGTTAGCATAACGGCCCTGCCGGACTAGTGGCGATAACTCTAAAGGAAATGTTTTCATGTGGATCGACTACTAATTAACCGTTCAATAATATCCATGTCGAGTCAGGAATATCTCTAACATGCAAGCGCGATATAAGCTATGATGCAGGTTATGAATAATTATCCCTTCACTTTTCCCAAAATCGGTATTCGCCCAACAATTGATGGTCGCCTCGGTGGCGTGCGTGAATCGCTCGACGAAATCACCATGAATATGGCAAAACGCGTGGCAGCGCTCTACAGCAAAGAGCTCCGCAATCCAGACGGTAGCTCAGTCGAGTGTGTGATCGCTGACACCAACATTGGCGGCGTGCGCGAAGCGGCTGCCTGCGAAGCAAAATTCCAACGTGAAGGCGTCGGCCTGAGCCTAACTGTGACACCTTGCTGGTGCTATGGTTCTGAGACGATGGATATGGATCCACATCGCCCTAAAGCAATCTGGGGCTTTAACGGCACCGAGCGACCTGGTGCAGTTTATCTCGCAGCTGCACTTGCGGGTCACACGCAGAAGGGCATCCCTGCCTTCGGAATTTATGGTAAAGATGTGCAAGAGGCGGGCGACGAAACGATGCCGGAAGACGTCGTTGAAAAGCTGCTTAATTTTGCACGCGCCGGACTCGCGGTCGGCTTCATGCGGGGCAAGTCATATCTCTCGATGGGTGGCACATCGATGGGTATCGCTGGCTCGGTAGTCGACTCGTCGTTCTGGGAGCGCACACTTGGCATGCGTGTCGAAGCGATCGACATGACTGAGTTTGTTGGCCGCATGCGCAAAGGCATCTACGACCAAGCTGAATTTGAGAAGGCCCTCGCATGGGTCAAAGACAACTGCCCAGAAGGCAAAGATTATAATAGCGCCGATACCCAACGCAGCCGCGAACAGCTCGACTCTGAATGGACCGATTCGGTCAAAATGGCACTCATCGCCCGCGACTTGATGGTCGGCAATGATGAGCTCGCTAAAGTCGGCTACGGCGAGCAAGCGCAGGGTCACAATGCGATCGCCGCAGGCTTCCAAGGCCAGCGTCAATGGACTGACCACTTCCCGAATGGTGACTTCATGGAAGCAATTCTCAACACATCCTTTGATTGGAACGGCAAGCGTCCGCCTTATATTCTAGCCACCGAGAACGACGCTCTCAACGGCGCTGGTATGCTCTTCGGCCAACTCTTGACCAACAGTGCACAAATCTTTGCTGACCTGCGTACCTACTGGAGCCCTGATGCAGTGGCGCGTGTCGCAGACGGCTACAAGCTAGAAGGCAACGGGGCCGACGGCCTACTCCACTTAATCAACTCTGGTCCTGCAGCACTCGATGGCACTGGCGATCAGTCAGATGCCGACGGGAACCCAACGATGAAGCCCTTCTGGGAAATCACTGATGAGGAAGCCGACGCTAGTCTCAAGAACACCACTTGGCACCCGTCCATTACGGAATACTTTCCAGGCGGCGGCATGAGCACACGCTTCAAGACCAAGGGCGGCATGAAGGCGACCATGATTCGCCTCAATCTCGCTGCAGGCCTGGGGCCATGCCTACAAATTGCTGAAGGGTGGACCGTCGAGCTACCTGAAAATGTGCACGACGCACTGGATGAGCGCACCAACCCAAGCTGGCCAACCACCTGGTTCGCACCACGCTTGACAGGCAAGGGCGCGTTTAGCTCGACTTATGAAGTAATGAACAACTGGGGTGCCAATCACTGTGTGATGACTGCCGGCCACGTCGGCAACCTCTACATTACGCTCGCAGCGATGCTACGTATTCCGGTCTATATGCATAATGTGGAGGAAGCGCGCGTGTTCCGTCCGAGCGCATGGCGCGCGTTTGGGACTGCCGACCTCGAGGGTGCCGACTTCCGCGCCTGTGAGTCGTACGGTCCGCTGTACAAATAAGCGTTTTTATTCCAACTCCCGTGTTGCTGAAACAGCACGGGAGTTTTTTTATCTAAATTAACTCAGATTAACCCACCCCACTCAATTCTCACTCTTCTCTCGCTATGCTCAAAGGAATCTCACCACTCATCTCACCTGAACTGCTCGCCACACTGGCAACCATGGGCCACGGCGACGAAATCATTCTCGCCGATGCACACTTTCCTGCAGATTCCTTCAATGACAACGTCATCCGCGCGGATGGTCTCAAGATCGACGATCTGCTAGATGCCATCCTCCCGTTACTGGAACTCGACGCCTATGTGCCTGATCCTCTGGTGATGATGGCAGCGGTCGACGGCGACACACTCGATCCGAAAGTGGAAAGCACCTACCGCGTAGCGATCGACAGACACGCTGCGGCGACCCCCGCAATCGCACGTGTTGATCGTTTTGAATTCTACGCACGTGCCGAAACTGCATTCGCCGTGGTAATGACTGGAGAAACTGCCAAATACGGCAACATTTTACTCAAGAAGGGCGTTACGCCGATGCCAGCGCAATAATCGGTCAACTGGTCGCAGCGTAGTTTGAATGATGCCATAGCTTGGGCACCCACAACTAGAAATCAGAGACTACTTCAAGCGTTCAATCGCGCCGCCCTGCTGCATCGCTTTGATTTCGTTGCGAATGTAGCGCTCAGCGACATCCTTCACCTTCTTCTCCTGCGCCTCCAAACTGACCCGATTCCACCAAACCGCATTGATTTCACCATGCACGTAAAGCGCACTCTCCATGCGAGCAATAAATGTCGTGTCCCACTCACCACCGCCGAGTAAGTCGGCAAACAAAGAATCTTCTTCCTGATTCGAATTGGTCTGCTCCTTGTTGACCGACGTCGCCTGAGCAAAGAGAACGGCTAACTTCGGACTCGCATCAAGAAACCGTGCAAAAGTCTGTGCATTCAGAGACGACAACTGTGGGAAAACTGAAAACGAAGGCACTGCGATGACTCCTTGTTTCTCTAATGCAACGACCATTCGGTTTTCAAACATCACCCGCATCTCAGGGTTGTATAAGCGTATCGCCACCAATACCTCATACTGTTCTTCGCCTACCCATGTCGGATCAGAGCCGGTATTGATCGGTGTCAATGAAGTGCTGCTGCAGCTTACAAGCAGTAACAGCGTGAGAAGGCAAAATAGAGATCGCATAGTGTGCCTGATCAAACGAGTACGCCGCGAGCGTGCCAAGGCATTTCGGTGACTAATAATAGTCGCGACTAGTCACTATCACAGGGGGCGCTTGCCTTGGCTTAGGCGCGATACGCCAAAGCAGCAAATTGCTATAATCGTGAGATCAGCAACTCGCGCTCGAAGATCATCTCCTTCGGCAGGTGCTCAAAGAGTTTGAGAAACAGCTCTTCGTGCTGCAGCGTCTGCATCTTCAAGCGATCGCGATCAATATCCATCAGCTTGTCGAAGTCCGCCTCGCTAAAGTCATCCATGCCACGCCAATCAAGATCTTGGTAACGCGGCATCCATCCAATCGGTGTCTCTTTGCCGCCAGTGCGGCCCGTTGCCCGTTCGACAATCCAGCGGAGCGGGCGCATATTTTCGCCAAACCCAGGCCAGAGCCAATTACCCGCGGTATCTTTGCGGAACCAATTGACGTTAAACACTAGTGGTGTCTCTGTTAAGCCGCGCTGCATCTTGAACCAGTGGCGAAAGTAGTCCCCCATATGATAGCCGCAGAAAGGTAGCATCGCCATCGGATCGCGACGTAGTGAACCCATCGTGCCTTCGGCGGCCGCAGTCATTTCGGAGCCCGTGGTCGCGCCAAGATAGACGCCGTGCCCCCAGTTAAACGCTTGCGTGACAAGCGGCACATCGCTCATCCGCCGGCCACCAAAAACCATCGCATGAATACGTACTCCTTCTGGCTTTTCCCATTCAGGATCGAGCACCGGGCAATTCACCGCGGGTGCCGTGAAACGACTATTCGGATGCGAGGACGGTGTTTCGCTGGCCGGCGTCCAGTCCTGGCCTTTCCAGTCGATCAAATGCTGCGGCGCATGCTCCGTCATACCCTCCCACCAGACATCGCCATCGTCAGTTAACGCAACATTGGTAAAAATGCTATCCTTAGAACAGGAGACCATCGCGCTCGGGTTGGTCTGATCAGAAGTGCCTGGCGCGACGCCAAAAAAACCAGATTCGGGATTGATTGCATAGAGGAAGCCATCCGCCCCAGGCTTAATCCAAGCAATATCATCACCCACGCAGGTTACTTTATAACCCTCCATTTCTGCGGGCGGAATGATCATGGCAAAATTCGTTTTACCGCAGGCACTTGGGAACGCAGCAGTGACATAGGTCTTACGCCCATCCGGCTCTTCAACCCCGAGAATCAGCATATGTTCCGCCATCCATCCTTCATCGCGAGCCAAGGTCGAGGCGATACGCAGCGCTAGGCACTTTTTCCCAAGCAGGGCATTACCGCCATAACCGGAACCGTAAGAGACGACCGTGCGCTCCTCGGGGAAATGCACAATATGTGTCTCTTTAGGATTACAGGGCCAAGTCACATCTACAACGCCTTCATCGAGCGGGTAACCGACCGAGTGCAGACAGGGCACGAAGAAGCCGTCTTGACCCAACACTTTGAGTACCACGTCGCCGACCCGCGCCATGATGCGCATATTTACCACTACATAGGGCGAATCAGTAATTTCGACACCGATCTTCGAGATCGGCCCACCGACTGGCCCCATACTAAACGGTATAATATACATCGTGCGGCCGTGCATGCAGCCCTTGAAGAGCTGCTTCATTTTACGGCGCATCGTACGCGGATCTTCCCAGTTATTGGTTGGACCCGCGCCGTCCTTGTTCTGAGAGCAAATAAATGTCTTCGATTCGACACGCGCCACATCGTTTGGATCCGAGCGGAATAGGTAACTATTGGGGCGTTTCTGCTCATTAAGCTTCACGCACATCCCCTTCTTCACCATCGCAGCGAAGAGGCTGTCGGCTTCATTTTGCGAACCATCACACCAGTGAACATCGGCTGGTTCGCAGAGCGATATCATTTTTTCAGTCCACTTTAAAAGGGCCTTATGCGTTGTCTTCGGGGTATCGTTTGTGGACATATTTTTAGTGTACGTAAATGTACAGATATGATAAGCAAAAAGTTAAAATAACTATCACGCTTTCTTAAACGAAAATGACCTCTGCGCTGCCCGCCCCAGATACTGACTTGGTAATAAAAACACGATTCGCAGCTTACACACCGATTCATAGATACATTCTGACTCATATTAGAGACATTCCTCTAAAAATAAGCTCAAAAACAACAAACCGGCACTTCACTCTTGATCCACGCTCATCTGTCTCCATCTCTGAAACGATGAATTGATCGAAGCTCAACTCTTCGACAGACTCCACTTTCAGCTTTCCAGACATGCCTCGTAATAAAAAGCCCGCAGACGACGACAACCTAGAATTCCCGCTCGATGTACCTACTGAGGACAACAGCAGCGAGCCGACGACCGACGCCACCGAGCTCGAAGACGTCTTTGAGGACAAACCTGATTCTGGCCACGTCGATGACATGTTTAGTGAGTGGTTCCTCGATTACGCTAGCTACGTAATCCTTGAGCGCGCCGTGCCGCACGCCAACGATGGCCTTAAGCCTGTGCAGCGCCGCATCCTCCACTCAATGCGCGAGCTGGAAGACGGCCGCTACAACAAGGTTGCCAACGTCATTGGTAACACGATGAAATACCATCCGCATGGTGATGCCTCAATCGGCGACGCGATGGTGCAGCTAGGCCAAAAAGAGCTACTCATTGATATGCAGGGCAACTGGGGCAACACCCTCACTGGCGACTCCGCCGCGGCCGCTCGTTACATCGAAGCGCGTCTGTCTAAATTTGCCCTCGAAGTGGTCTTCAACCCAAAGACCACCAACTGGCTCTCTTCCTATGACGGCCGTAACAAAGAGCCCGAAACTCAACCAGTCAAATTTCCACTTCTGCTAGCGCAAGGTGCCGAAGGCATAGCCGTAGGCCTCTCTTGTAAGATCCTGCCGCACAACTTCATCGAGCTACTCGAGGGCTGCATCTCATTTTTACGCAAAGATACGCCCGAAATCGTCCCCGACTTCCCGACAGGTGGCATCGCCGACGTCTCCGAATACAACAACGGCAAGCGCGGTGGCCGCGTCAAGTGCCGTGCCCGCATCGAAGCGCGCAAGAAGAGCCTACTCGCCATCACTGAGTTGCCATTCAGCAAAACCACCACTTCGCTGATCGACTCCATCATCTCGGCCAACGAAAAAGGAAAAATTAAGATTCTGCGCGTCGAGGACAACACCGCAGATGTGGTCGAGATCCTGGTGTACCTACCCGCTGGCGTGGACGTTCAGACCGCCGAGCAGGCACTCTACGCCTTTACCGATTGCGAAGTCTCGATCTCGACCAACATCTGCGTGATCGAGAACGACAAGCCCAACTTCTACTCCGCACTCGATCTCCTCTACCTAGCCACTGAAAAGACCCGCGAACTGCTCAAACTAGAGCTCGAAATCGAACTCGCCGAACTCGAAGAAAAGTGGCACTTCTCGTCTCTCGAGAAAATCTTTATCGAAAAACGCATTTACCGCCGCATCGAAGAAGAAGAGACTTGGGAGGCCGTAATCGAAACAGTCGACGTTGGTCTTAAACCCTACAAAAAAATCTTTAAGCGTAAAGTCACACGCGACGACATACTACGCCTACTCGAAATCAAAATTAAACGTATTTCGAAGTTCGACTCCTTTCGTGCCGACGAGCTCATCAAAGGCCTCGAAGAGGCTATCTCAGAAACGCAGCGCCACCTCAAGCAACTCACCAAATACACCATCCGCTGGTTCAAGGAGTTGATTAAGAAATACGGTAAGGGTCGCGAACGTAAAACCGAACTCGCCTCTTTCAATAAAGTAGTCGCACACGAAGTCGTGATCGCCAACGAGACCCTATACGTCGATCGCAAGGAAGGCTTTGCTGGGATCAGTATGAAGAAGGACGAAGTCGTCTGCAAATGCTCCAATCTCAGCGACCTCCTATCGATCAACCAAGAGGGCAAGCTAATCGTCTCTAAAGTCAGCGACAAGGGCTTTTACGGTAAAAACATTCTACACATCGACATCTACAACCGCACCGATCCCAACGCCCTCACTTACTGCATGGTGTATCGTGATGGCCGCACTGGACCGACGGTTGCCAAACACTTCACCATCGGTGGCGTGACACGCGACAAGGAATACGATCTTACCAAAGGCAAGCCTGGCTCACGCGTTTTTTATATCTCCTGCTACCCGACCGATGGTGGCGAAGCCGACGCCGTAAAAGTCAATCTCAAGCCCGCCCCACGCCTCCGTAAGATCGAAGAAGAAGTCCTCTTCCGCGACTTGGCAGTGCGCGGCCGCGGTACCGGTGGCAACGTTATCACGAAAAATTCCGTCCGTAACGTAGTGCGAATGACCAAAGCCGCCCGCGAAGAAGCAACAAGTCAGTAGAATACCAGCGAATGATGGTGCGTTAAACTCAAAAAAAATTAGCTTATGCAGAGGCGATGTAATCCGAACATGCGGCGCCTACAAGATTGACCTACACCCGAGTAGGACCCTCTATATGCGCTTACTCCTTATTTATAAGATTACCATGAAAGCCCTCCCCTACGCCATCTTCACACTGCTTAGCCTGCTGATGGATGTCGGCGCCCAAACTCAAGCGAGTAACACCCTTGCGGTTGAAAACGAACAAGATAAGCTCTCCAGTCGTGCCGCTGCAAACCCATTAGGGCCCTCCGCGACTGACGAAGCAGATCCATCTGCCGAAACAGAAACCACTCACTTCATTGGGGACACATTGGAAACCTCTTTGGTGCGCGATCAACTCACGATCACTGAAAGTGCCGAAGCTTCATCAGCCGACATCGAAGAACTTAACCTTATTTATGGCAAAAAAGTGCAAGAATTCGCCGCTACACTCAACGATAATACGGTGGAATTCAGCACCAGCAAACGTACACAGGGAAGACATCCGCTACTCGACATTCTTATCGGTTTCAGTATCGAGGTCGTTATTACACTGATTATCCTGAAAATCACCTTTTTTGTATGTGGATTTCGCTTCTTATTATTTCAAGTATTGCCGATTAGCCTAATAGTCGCATCCGTCGGGGCAATTCTGCAGCTCACCCTCGGCATTAGCCTCTTGAATCCAATGCAGATTGCGCTGAGCTCTTTGATCATGCTGTTGCTGATACGATTGATCACTGAGGCGTATGAATGGGCGGATGCGCTTAAAATTACGTTAGTCGCACGACTCGTCACCATTGTCCTGTTCTGGCTAGTCGTTACTGGTATGTCGGTGTTTGGATTATAACTCTAGATTCACGTAATGGTTGCCACTGGCAACGCCTGAATAGCTACCCACTTCTCCAAAGCCTTACCCTTTACTTTGACTCGCAGAAAAAGAACGCCATACTATTTCAAAAATCTGACTCGTGAGTATTAAGGCAATCATCTGGGGCTCTTGTGGCTCTCTCCCCTCTCCCGCATCCTCGGCCAATATCCGAGATAAGGTAAAAGCTGCTCTGTGGGCAGCCCGCGACCAGAAATTCACTTCTGAAACAGAGATCGATACCTTTCTCAACACCCTGCCGCATCATATGCGGGGCACATTCAAGGCCAATACTTCTTGCGTGCAAATCGAAGCCGGCAACGAAGACGTCATCCTATGCGATGCAGGTACCGGCATCCGTGATTACGCCCTTTCACTACCAGCAGATACACCACTCAAGACCTACCATATATTTATCTCCCACCTGCATTGGGATCATATTCAAGGCTTTCCCTTTTTTACTCCAGCCTACATCCCAGGTAATCGAATCATCTTCCACGGTTTTCACGCTGCAATCGAGGAGACGATCCGGGCGCAAATGACGAGCCCGTGTTTCCCCGTACCATATGAAACGATGCAAGCAGACATTGAGTTCGATATCCGGGCACCTAGTGACTCGTTTCAGGTAGATGACGTCGCCATCACCACCATTAAACAACAACACCCGGGCGACTCTTGGGGCTACCGCTTCGAGCAACACGACAAATCCGTAATCTATTCGTCCGACTCCGAGCATGGCCCAGAGGCTAAAGAGCCCAACTATCCATTCATCGACTTCTTTCGCAATGCCGACGTACTCATTTTCGACGGTCAATATACATTCCTAGAAGCCACCACAGCCAAGCGCAACTGGGGTCACTCCAACCATATCACCGCCGTCGAACTGGCTGCGCGTGCAAGAGTCAAGCAGTTGGTAATTTTTCACCACGAGCCTGCCCATACCGATCGCGATATCGAAGAGATACACGAAGGCACCCTTCAATATCGCCGAAGCTATAATCAAAAATTCAACCTGACTGATCAGGATTTTTTCCCAAATCACATCGCCATTGCTTACGATGGCTTAGTGATCGAGGCTTAATGTGCAGTCACTTCGCGCTCTAGTTTCAACGGACTCCGAATATAACATGTCTGAAAATATTACTCCTAAAAAACCTGAGCCACGCAAGATATCTAAAGCCGAAATAAACGAGCTACCTCTCATCAATTGGCAAGGACGTATCGAGATTCTCAATACCATAGAAGAAATGGTCGCAGCCGTCGAAAAGCTGAAACACGAATCAGTCCTCGGCTTCGATACCGAGACTCGCCCCACTTTTAAAAAAGGCGATTACTATCCACCCTCACTCATCCAGCTCGGTACGCCTGACTGCGTCTATTTATTTCGTATTTGCGTGACAAAAACCCTAGCCCCACTCCTGCCGATCTTAGAGTCGGAATCGATCCTCAAGACTGGCGTCGCAATCAAAGACGATGTCAAAGAATTGCGTGCGATGGAAGACTTCCAAGCTGGAGGTTTTGTCGAGATTGCCGACATAACACTAAAACTTGGCTATGAAAATCGTGGTCTCCGCGCCCTTGCTGGCCTTCTTATGCAAGGCCGCATTAGTAAGGCTGCTCAAGTCTCAAACTGGGCACGACCCGAGCTAGATCTAAAGCAGGTCCGCTACGCCGCCACCGACGCATGGATTAGCCGCGAGCTCTACGTTCGAGCGATCGCTGAACGCGACGCAGAATAAGACGGTTGAAATAAATCATGCTTTGCAATTTTTGGCAAAATACAGACGAAATTCTGACTAAAAAAAGAGGTAATTCCATCACCCGCAAAGCACGGATTCTGCGATCTGACGAGCCTCTTCAAGCTTAATCGGAATCGACTAAAATATAGAGGCATGCCCTTCTTTGTGTTCGCGCGTATGACAAATTATGCGCGGGTCATTTAACTACAAAAAACGGGCATCCAGGTGAGCTTTAACGCTCAGCGAATACCCGCAAATTTTAAGAGTGACTACTGCGTCTTTGACTCGGTTTCGTCAGTTGTCTCTATTGTAGAAGCTTCGACTTCGGCAACTCCGAGTTTTTCTTCAATAACTTCAGCAACAGCTTTAGCTACTGGATCAACAACTTTTACTGCCTCATCTACAATTGTTTCAGGTGCGGCTGGAGTTTCCTCAGCTGCCACTTCGATCTTTATCTCAGCGTCCGCTACTCCGGGTTTTGGCTCGGCGCTTACTTCAGTTTCGACAACGACTTCTGGAGCAGCCGCTAATTCAGCGCTCGGCTCTGGTTCGACAGTTTTGACTTGATCATCTTTCGGAGCAGGCTGTTTCACTACTTTTGGCTTTGCTTCTGCCATCGGCGGTGCTGCAAACAGACGACCATCTCCGTATTCGGTAACGTAACCTTCGACGATCAACCAACGCAAATCACGCATGAGCTGATTTAGGCTTTTCTGTTCGTCTTCGCTAAGTTCGATCTTTGCCATTGCATCAGTCGAGGCAGCCGCATCTGGCGCAGGCGCAGGTGCCTCCACGACTGGCGTGACTGGCGCTTCAGCACCGTCTTGGTCGACTGCAGCCGCAGCAAGTTTGGTAGCCTCAACAGCCGCGGCGGCAGCAGCAATTTCAGCCTCGGTCATTTCGAGTTTGGCGGGTTGCTGTTTCTCCGTATCAATATCGATGTACAGTTTAGGCAACTTAGAGGCAGGTGTGTTTGGATGCTTCTCGACAAATTCGATCAACCCTTGAATAGAAGGCGTGAAGACTGTCTTGCTGTCGCGGAATTTACGTTTCACCGCACAGACAAAAGAGACCCCTTTTGAGCCTTTTTTATAGACGGCAAACTTATGACGACGCAGGCGCCCGCGAATGTTATTCGCTGAATCAAGCGGGAAATGACGCTGCTGCTCAACATATGTTTCGACCGAACGACGAATGTCCCCCTTTGGCAGGCGCTCAATATCGCGGCCTGCAAATCGAATCGTCTCACCAGAGCTAACGATCTTGTCTTTACGGTGCTGCAACAGAAAGAAACGCACTGATTCAAGCGTATCAAGTGCCTCAGGCTCACCTTCTTGGCGTTCTTTAAGAATATAACGTGCACCTTTTTTCATCGATTCCACCCATGCATCAATTGACTCCTGCTCTTTCACTGCCTCAACCTTCGAAACAAAACGATCGAATGACATACCGGTAATTTTCGCCGCGTAGTGACGCTTCAACGTCTCTTGATAAAGGTGATAATTCGGCGGTCCGAGTAAGTCACCCGTTACGGAGCAGCGATTAACCATCTGAAAATTTCCCTTCGGCGCCTCAATTTCGATCTCTTCCATATCAAAGAATAGGTCGAGATGGTTGCTCAATACATGATTGATCGCAGCTTCCTCGGTCTCAAAAGGTAAATGCCCAGGGACGGAGAAGAACAGCGGTGCAGGCTTCTCTCCAGCTTTTGCTTTGTTTTCAACCACCACGACGAAGCGCTCTGGTTTCTCAAGTAAGAGATTCGCAATCTCGAAAAGTTGATAGGTACGGACAGTTGCACGTAGACGCTTGACCAATGCCTCAAAGGCTTCGTCTTGCGGATAAATGTCAACCTTCACGGTCGGATTAAATACCGCATGCTCTGGACGACCTCCACCGCGCCGATCATCTCGACGGCTACCTTCACCGCCACCTCGTGAGCGACCTTCACCCTGCGGGCGACCTGGGCCGCCGCCTTGAGGACGACCTCCAGCACTCGGTCCGCTCGGACGTGCGCCGCCACTGGGGCCGCGACGATCGCGCGAACCACCACCTCCAGAACGCTTACCCTTGCCGCGCGAATCTCCACGAGAGTCAAACTGCTTCAAAGATGGGCGCTTCGCGTTCTCGTCTGCCCATGATGGACCGAAATCGAGACCGGAAAGTGTATTAAGATCGAGTGCTTTTTTAGAGGACTCTTGAGGTTTATCTGCTGGTTTTTCAGCCATAGCGTTATTTATGAAACGAGCCGAAAAAAACGGCCACGTGAATCTAGTTAGTGAAGTAAGCTATTGTGGTAAGGGAAAGAGTATCAACATTCAAGCCTGCGAGCAGGCTTTTTTGAACTAATTTCTTTTTTTTTAATAATTTGATTGATCTCTTAAAAATCTAACCTATCACCTTCCAACTTCACCGCGTGCAAGCGCAGTAATTCGGTCGAATGGTGGAATTGGCAGACACGCGAGTTTAAGGGACTCGTGCCTTCGGGCGTGGGGGTTCAAGTCCCCCTTCGACCACCACTTTTAAAGCCGAGCTTAAACGCTCGGTTTTTTTATAGGTATTGCTGCGGTTCAACTATGGGACTTTCACCTACGCTGGTCCGGCCCGCTTCGCGACCGGTTTTGTCGGCCTTCGGCCTCGGAACAAGTCCCCCTTCGACCACCACTTTTAAAGCCGAGCTTAAACGCTCGGTTTTTTTATACGTATTGCTGCGGTTCAACTATGGGACTTTCACTTTGCCAAATCCAGTCTTGTCGTGCGTTCGCACTCAGAACAATTTCAACTCGTATGTCTAAACCTAAAAAATGGACCGCAGTGGATTTTGAAGTCAAAGCCTCCAGCGTCGAAGGCGCTGGGCAAGGCTTATTCACAAAGGTGCGCCTCGAAGCAGAAGACACCATCGGCTACTATACCGGCGAAGTCATCAGTTCAGAGGAATTCTATCATCCCGACCGCCCCTTCTCTGCCTATGTATTATGGGTGTGCCACTCTCACATCATCGTTGGTGAAGGACCGAAAGCTAACTATACCCGCTTTATCAATCATAGTGATCAGCCGAATGCCTCCCTTACAGTTTCGTCTAGATGGAAGAGCGCTCGCTTCGAAGCGCTCCGCACGATTGAGCCTGGCGAAGAGATTTTCTTCGACTATGGCGACGATTATTGGGAAAAGGAAGAGTTGCTGACTGAAGATTGAGTCTCGATACTGTTGGTAACTTTCCCTGCTATAGATCGATACATCTCCCTTTGACTTTTAATATTTCCCAAAAAATGGACTTCTCTCTACTTTACAGTGACCTTAACGAAAACGCACGCGAAGAGGTCGAAGCGCTTCCTCGCGCAGAGCGTCTCGTTCAGATTGCGACCCTGCAAAACCGTTCCACACGTGAGCTCGTCACTGAAATTGCGAAGATAGCCAATCTCCCCGTGCTCAACGAAATCGAGCTGATTGATAATCCCACGGCCACCCTACCCCTACGTCTAATCCATGAGTATCAATGCGTGCCGGTCCTTAAAGTAGCTCAAGACGACGATTTCGACGACACACCTGTCACTGAAAATACGCCCATCCCGCTCGTCACATTATGGCCACCAGATGACAAAATGGATCGCTGGATTTTTGCTGCCTGTGGTCGTAAGCCTGAGTGGCACCTCGGCGACCCCGAGCAAGTTATCCATACCATCACCCAGCGCTTCGGCGTAGGCGCCGGCAGCCTCGATGAATCCGATATCGCCACCAATGAGGCGGAAGAAGAGGAAGACGAGGATGAGGACGCCGCCGTCATTCGCTTTGTCAACGAAGTCGTGCAAAAAGCGGTCAGCGACCGCGCGACCGACATTCACTTTGAACCCCATCGCGATGCCCTACAAATCCGCTACCGTATCGACGGCGAACTGGTTGCGATTCGCGTTCCAGACAACTTGATACGCTTCCAAGACGCGATCATTTCGCGCCTCAAAATTATGGCGAAGCTCAACATCTCCGAAAAGCGACGCCCACAGGATGGTCGCATCTCGTTCGGTGCAGGCGATACCGAGCTCGACATTCGCATCTCAACTTTTCCGACTATGTATGGTGAGAGCGTCAGTTTACGTCTCCTCAACCAGAAATCGAAGCCACTCTCAATGCGTGAGCTCGGTCTGACCGAAGAGGAAGAAGAAAAAGTCACTCGTACTCTTGCTGCTCCGCACGGTATCGTGCTCGTCACCGGCCCCACAGGTTCCGGTAAATCCACTTCGCTCACAGCCTTCATTCGCCTGATTAACCGCCCTGAGCGGCGTATCATTACCGTCGAAGATCCGGTCGAATACGAAGTGCCTGGTGTTAACCAAACACAAGTGCATGCTGACATCGGCCTTACCTTTGCTCATTCATTACGCGCCGTTTTGCGCCAAGACCCCGACGTCATTATGGTCGGTGAAATCCGTGACCGCGAGACTGCCGACATCGCAATTCGTGCCTCACTCACCGGCCACCTCGTGCTCAGCACGCTGCACACCAACGATGCTCCCGGCGCACTCACCCGTCTGACCGATATGGACATCGAGCCCTTCCTGATCGCTTCCTCGGTGGAAATGATTATCGCACAACGGCTCGTGCGCCGTCTTTGCCCGAACTGTGCGCAGCCAGCCAACTTCGAGCAGCACCACATTGAGAGCTGCCTCACCACCATGCGCATTGATCGCAACGAGGCGCAGTACCGCAACCTCGCCAAAGCAGCGGTCGGCTGCGAGCGTTGCCGTAAGCTCGGGTTCCGTGGCCGTGTCGCGATTTTCGAGATTCTTCGCATGTCCGAAGAGATCCACGAACATATTGTTAAGCGTGAGTCATCGCGCACGATCCGCGAGACCGCAATCCAACAAGGCATGCGCTCGCTGCAACAAAGCGGTTGGGAGCACATCAAAAGAGGGACCACCACCCTAGAAGAAGTCATGCGCTTCGCTGAAATCGGCAGCGACGAGAGCGAATAACCCGACCGAAAGTGGCGCAACGAACACGTTCACGGATTGAATTTAAAAAAGTCGTCGGCTCAGATTGGACTCCATGAGAACTCAGGGCACATCACCTCTGATATATTTGCTAGATTCGAAGATATATTGAACTCTCATCGTTCCCCATATTCTGCCATAAACACGTCATGAAAACCAAACTCCTATTTAGAGTCGCTCTCGGAGCCTGCCTCTCGTCACTCTACCTGAATGCACAAACCAACTTAGAATCGACACGCAACGTGCTCGATCAATGGGTGCAGACCAAGCAAATTATTTCTAAGGAAAAAAGTGACTGGCGCCTGGAGCAATCCATCCTATCTGATACTCAGAAGCTGCTCAGCAGTGAGCTGAATCGCCTAGAAACAGCACTCGAAGACCTCAAAAGCTCTGCCACTGCCGCGGACGAAGACCGCAGTAAGTTGACTGCGCAAAAGGAAGCGTTCACGGAAGCCTCTGCAGTGGTCGAAGGCAGTATTCAAAAACTCGAAGTGCAGATGAAGCGCGTCGTTAAGACCCTACCCAGCCCACTGGTAGAAAAAATCAAGCCACTGATCCGACGCCTACCAAAAGATTCAGCTAACACAAAGCTCTCCCTCGGTGAGCGCGTACAAAACATCGTCGGCATTCTAAGCCAAGCCGACAAGTTTAACGCCACCATTACACAGACCAGTGAATCTCGAGAACTGAACAGTGGCAAAATCGTCGAAGTACGCACTCTCTACTGGGGTTTGGCAATGGCCTACTACGTCGATGCGTCTGGTGCATACGCTGGCATCGGCCATCCTGGAGAAGACGGCTGGGAATGGCCACAAATCGAAGGTGCCGGACCACACATTAAACAACTCTTGGCTGTCTATGAAGGCAGTGAAGAAATTCAGTTCGTCGCAGTCCCCGCACGCATCAATTAAAGCCTTTTATCAGCGCACACATGCAAGCCATACCTAAAATGCTCCTCGCTCTCGCACTGGTTACGCTCGTCTGGCCATGTAGCGCACATGCTAAGACGTTTGACGCCGCCAGCAACCAAGCCGACGCCGACCTAACAGCCTCTCTCAACGAACTCTCCGAAGTGCGCGATGCCATCGCCACCGAAAAAATTCCACTTATCAGCGATGTCTCGAGCCTCGAAGACGACGTCCGCCAAAAGAGCGATGAGCTCAATCGTCTGCGGCATCTACGTGACAACAGCGACCTCGGCCTCAATCGTCTGCGCGAGCAAGTCGAAGCGATCCAATCGCAAAACGAATATACTGGCAGCCTACTAGACGAATTCGTACGCTCCTTCGAGACACGTGTCGACTACAGCGAGACGCAACTCTACTCAGCAACCGCCGAAGAAGCACGCCTCGCACTGGACGACTCAGACATGTCGAACAGCGAGCGTTTCGAAAAACAAATCGATGTCATTGGTGTCGCCTTGAATCGCCTCGAGCAACTCGTCGGCGGCTACACCTTTGAGGGCCGCGCGCTCACACCCACTGGTGAAGTCGAAGTAGGCACTTTTGCCGTATTTGGACCGACAGTCTATTTTGCGTCAAAGCAATCTGAGCTCACAGGCGTCACTTTCAATAAGCTCAACGCTGCAGAAGCCGCCATCGCAGTGCCAGGCAATTTCTCCATCGGTATTCGTCAACTCATAGAGAGCGGCTCTGGACAAATCCCCGCCGATGCAACTCTCGGGAAAGCACTCAAGATTCAAGCAAGCAACGATAGCATTGCAGAGCACTTAGCCAAAGGCGGCAGTGTCGGTGTCGCCATCATTGCCCTAGGCGCCGTCTGCTTACTGCTTGGCATTCTCAAGTTCTTCGAAGTCACCAGCTTCAAAACACCTCAGCCAGAAGACGTGCAATACGTGCTCAGCCACCTCGCCAACGGCGATCTGGCCGACGCAAAGACCGCCGCTTCAACCATTCCCGGAGCTGGCGGAGCACTCCTCACTGTCGGCGTCGAATATGCCGACGAGAAGCGTGGCACGCTAGAAGAGATTCTGTACGAAAAAATTCTCGCCGTGCGCCCGAAGCTCGAACGCTTTCTGCCCTTCATCGCGCTGACCGCTGCCGCCGCACCACTACTCGGACTTCTCGGTACCGTCACGGGTATGATTAAGACCTTCAACCTGATCACTATTTTCGGCACCAGCAATGCGAAGAGCCTCTCGTCCGGGATCTCCGAAGCACTCGTCACGACAGAGCTCGGCCTAATTGTCGCTATCCCCGCACTCATTATGCACGGACTACTCGCACGCATGGCTCGCCAAAAGATCGGTGATATGGAGCAGACCGCAGTCGGCTTCATCAATGGGGTCGTCGCCACTCGCCACAATAAGGACTAAAGTTTGCAGCTGTTTTCAATGTTCGAAAAAATCACAGGTATTTGGTTAAGCGGCGGATGGGTAATGATCCCACTCGCACTGCTCGCCGTGCTCATTTACTCTACCGCCATTCAGCTATTACTCTTCCTGCGTAAAGGTAATATCCAGTTGGGACACGAGAGCGAATGGACCAGCTGGATCTACAATCCCTCGCAAGCCCAAGGGCGCGCCGGCGAAATCATTCGCTACACCCAGGAAAACATCTCCGAGTCCAAACACGTGCGTAGCCGCTTCGAAGAAGTGCGCCAATGCATGCTGCACACCATCGAGCGCCGAATGAAATTTCTAAATACGCTAGTCGCAGCGGCCCCCCTCATGGGTCTACTCGGCACCGTCATCGGCATGCTCGGGACCTTCGCAGCGATCTCCAGCGGCGGTGGCTCCGAAACCGCAAACATGGTCGCCGCCGGTATATCCAAAGCACTCATCACCACCCAAACCGGTCTTTTTATCGCGCTACCGGGCATCTTCCTCGTCCTCATCATACGCCGCCGCAAGCACGCAGTCGAAGCCGCCCTCGCCCGTATCGAAGCCCTCAGCCTCACCAAACTGAAACTCGACTGATCGTTAGAAATTTTAAAACGCAGAAAAACGGAAACTATAATCCTAATCTACGAAATGATTAAGATTAAGAATCCCAAACTTTTCCACCTTCCTACTCTTAGATAGTCCCACTTTTAAACCTTCCCTCACTCTCACTCCCCTCACTCTCACTATATCATGCGCCGCAACCTAGCATCCGAAGACCGAGACGAGGTCGAGATCAACCTATCGCCAATGATCGACATGGTCTTTATTCTATTGATCTTCTTTATTGTTACCACCGTGTTCGTCGAAGAGACCGGCGTCGAGGTCAACAAGCCCGAAGCGTCCGCCGCGATACAACTTCAGAAAAACAGCATTCTGATCGCCGTCACCGCCAACAATAAAGTGATCTACGGCGGCCGCGATATCGGCGTCAGTGGCGTCGCTCCGATCGTCAAACGCCTGACCCTGCAGGAAGACATCCCTGTCATTATCCAAGCCGACCAAGGTGCCAGTCACGGTGTGTTTGCACACGTCTATGGCGAAGCCAAGCTTGCAGGAGCGAAATCCATTAACTTCTCCACGAAGCGATAAATATCGACACTTAGAACGAGATATCCTCTTCCCATGAAAAGCCTCCAACACCTGCTCCTCGGCCTCGCACTTTGTATCGGTTCAATTAATACACTCAGCGCGGTCCCCGACCCAACCAAGGACATGTGGAACGACCCCAGCTTCATTAAATCGTTCACCGGCAGCTACGGCATACTTGCCGAATACGAGCCGCCCATCTCCAACGATGAGAGACTCGTGCTGCGCTCATTGATAAATACGCTCAAATCAAACCCGAAAACCGCCATCGCAGAACTGCAGCCACTGATCAAACCGAAGACCAGCGCCGTCTTCGACTTTATCCTCGCTAATCTCTATTTCCAAGATGGCAACCTCGCCAACGCCGAGAAATACTACGCCCAAGCAACGAGTAAATTCCCCAACTTTCGCCGCGCCTATAAGAACCTCGGCCTCGTCCACGTACAATCCGGCAACTATAAGCCGGCAATCAAAACCATCTCTAAAGCCATCGAACTTGGCGCAATCGACGGCCGCTCATACGGACTACTCGGCTACTGCTATTTATCCCAAGAGCTCTACTACCCTGCCGAGACCGCCTATCGACAAGCGATCCTGATGCAGCCAGATACGCTCGACTGGAAACTCGGTCTCGCACGCTGCCTGATAGAGACTCAACGCTACGCCGACGCCATCGCCCTATTTGATACACTGATTAAGCTCCATCCCAACCGTGCCGATTTCTGGTTGCTACAAGGCAACGCCTACCTCGGCAAGCAAGAGCCAATGGCCGCCGCACATAATATCGAGATCGTCCGCCGCATGGATAAGGCTGAACACGCCACACTCACCCTACTCGGCGACATTTACATCAATAACGCTGCGCCAAGCCTCGCCCTCGATGCCTATCAAGCCGCCCTGCAAGTCGCCAACAACAACGACATCAAATCACCCATACGCGCCGCAGAGATCCTCACACGCACCGGCAACTTCGCTGCAGGTAAGACCATGATCCGCAGCACCCGCGAACGCTTCCGCGACCAACTAAGCGATGCCAACGACCTCAAGCTCCTCACCCTTGAGGCAAAAATCGCTCGTGCCGAAGACGACCCCGAGACCGCACTCACCGCCCTCAAGCAAATTATTGAGCGCGATGCACTCAACGGCGAAGCGCTGATTGAACTCGGCAATATTTACGCAGCCCAAGGCGACTTGCCTAAAGCAATCAACCGCTTCGATCAGGCTGAAAAAATCGAAGCCTATGAGCGCAACGCACTTATCGCCCATGCACAAGCACTCGTAGCCAACACCGACTATCAAGCAGCCCTACCACTCCTGCGCCGCGCACTCTTTATGGAGCCCGACAACAACCTCGAAAACTTCGTCAGACGAGTCGAACGCGCCGCCCGCGATAAAGGGTTCTAGAAAGCGAAGGTTCGTTCTCATCCTATCGCCATGCCTCCGCGCTTTCGCATATTCATCACTCTGCTCTTGCTGACATTTTGCACACTACATGCAAAGTCAGACGCCACGCGTATTGAGTTCTACTACGGTATTGCTGAAGGCAACTACCTGATTGGCGACCTCAAGGGAGCCGCTAATGGCGTCGAGCAAATGCTCAAAATCGATGCGGACTACGTGCCCGCACTGACACTAAAAACTCGGATTAAAATCGATCAAGGCGAGCCGCAAGTCGCACTCGAATCGGCCGATCACGCCATCTCGCTCGAACCCGAAATCTTAGAGCACTTGCTGCTCAAAGCACTCGTGCTCGGTAATATGAACCGTCGCGACGATGCTATTGCCGTCATTGAGCAGGTCATGCAAGCCGCGCCAATCGACGGCGACGACTACCGCGTAGCGAGCAAACTACTCGGCCTCCTGCTGATGGCCGAAGGCGATTGGGATAACGCGGCCGAAACGTTCAATCAGATCTACCTAGATAATCCCGAAACCGCAGCGATCAGCCTCGAACTCGCCAGCGAAGCGTATCTCGAAAAAGCTGGCAATGCCCTCAATCAGGGCGACACGAGCGCAGCCGTCGATGCCATCACTCAAGCCCTTGAGGTGCACCAACAGCAACTAGGCGAAATCAGCTTTAAGCAGCGCACTGCCTTGCGCATGATGCGCGCTCGCGTGCTCACCCAAGCAGGCCGAGTTGACGAAGCGATCGAAGACCTGCAACTGATCACCAATCAACAACCCGACAATCTAGAGGCATACGTCACCCTCGCCTCACTCTACGCCAGCGCTGAGCGATGGGATTCACTGCAAGGGATTGTCGAGCCCATCGCCGCAAATCCTGAGCTACAGGACATCGCTCTCTATCTGCAAGGCCGCACTGCACTCGCCAAAGGCCGCGCCGGCACCGCACGTGAAAAATTTGAAAGCGCGCTACGGTTGCTGCCCGATGGTCAAACCAAGCTACGTGCTTCGCTCGAATTTTACCACGGCGTCTGTTTCGACCAGACTGGCCGCAGAGCCGACGGCGATGTCGAAATCCTCAAGGCACTTGACGGTGGCTTCCGCCCTGAGAACGCAGGGGAAGCGATCTTAGCCAGCCGCACCCTGCTACGCGCCAAACAAACCAAACGTGCAATTACCACTCTCGAAGCCATTACGCTCAACCGCGTCAGCCCCTCCGCCGAGGCATGGAGCCTGCTCGGACGCGCCCATCTGAGCGACGACGCCACAGCACTCGCACTGAGCGCATTGAATCAATCACTCAGCATTCAGGCCAAGCAAGCTGATACGCTGGCACTTCGTGGTTCGCTACTGCGCAAACTGGGCGACCTGCAAGGCGCGGCCGCCGACACCGAAAGCGCACTGATCCTCGACCCCGGCAACCCCGCACTGACGTACAGCCTTGGCCTAATTCGCTTTCAACAAGGCGATCTCGTCGCCGCCGAGCAATCGATCGGACTCAGCGCACAACTACTGCCTAAAAACCCTGGCATACAACTTTTACATGCCCTACTGGCCTACAACATTGCCGCCCCGAAAACCGCCCGCAGCGCACTCGACTGCTATCTGGCACTGGTGCCCGAGCAGACCAATGAGTCCGCCTGGTACCTCGAATATACACTCGCCGCAGCAGCCGATGCCAACCACGCAGCCCTGCAACTGAGTCAGCGGATTAAAGCCAGCGACGCCTCAGCAGCACTCAAGAACTTCCTCGGCTACATCAAAGGCGATCTCGACCGCAAAGCCGTACTCGACGCCGCCGGTCGTGCCGAAAAAGCAGTGGGTGCCCAACAACAAATTTGCGAAGCCGCTTACTGGCTGGCTCAGCATGAACGCCTCAGCCAGCATCTCACAGCAGCAGCCGAGCTCCTCAAGCTCGCCACCCAAATTGGCAACGCAGACATGCCCGAATTTCAGTTCGCGAAGTGGCAATTACAATAGGTTTCATCGTCGATTACTGGGGAAATCTTTCAGCTCACCACTTACGAGGCGATAGTAGCGCACGAGCTACTTGACTCACCCTCAGCAAATTACGCACTTTTTCCTTGCACCAGCGCACCGAAAAGCCATGTTCCTGCCCTTCAGCGTTAGAGCTCACCTTGTGAAAGGTCAGTTCCTCGACTTCCCGTTCATCAAATTTGCGGGTATAACGGCTAAAACGGCTCAGTTGCGGTTTTAGCGGTTTCGAACACTCGAAGCTCAATAGTCGTGCAAAGAAACATCAATAAAATGTCAGATATTACAGATTCAATCGTAGACAAAGAAGCGATCATCAAAGAGTTCGCTCTTAAAGAAGGCGACACAGGCTCTTGCGAAGTACAGGTTGCACTCCTCACAGCACGTGTAAAGCACCTCACTGAGCACCTTCGTAGTAACCACAAGGACTTTCACTCACGTCGTGGCCTGATTGCCATGACCGCCCGTCGTCGTAAACTGCTTGATTACCTCAAACGTCAAGACTTCAATCGCTACACTGCGCTTATTACCAAGCTGCAGCTTCGTCGCTAGTCAAATCACTTTCCTTACAATGCCGGACTCTACTCGTGAGAATCCGGCATTTTTCATTTTGGGAGGGGGATTTCCAAAAAGTGCTCACCCTTAATAATAATCCTACTCATACTCTTAATCTCCTCAAAGCATTCGGGATTAAGAGTGGGATTAAGATTTTTCAATTTAGATTCGCCGGAACACTGTTTCGCGAGTCACACCAGAAGACCATGCCGATCATGGTCGGCGGCAATTAGGGTCAAACTCCCGACATGCCGTTGAATGCATAAAGCAAAAAACAAAGAAACGTATGAAACAAAAACACAACGTATCCGTTGAAGGTCTCAATATCGAGATCTCTACTGGCACTCTCGCTGGCCTCGCTAGCGGCGCCGTCACTATCCGCCAAGGCGACACCGAACTTTTCGTTTCGGTGACTGCAGCCTCGTCACTCCGCCCTGGGCAGGATTTCTTCCCGCTCACGGTTGATTACCGCGAAAAATTCTCTGCTGGCGGTAAGTTCCCCGGTGGCTATTTCAAGCGCGAAGGTAAACCTTCCGAGAAGGAAATCCTCACATCCCGCCTTTGCGACCGTCCACTTCGTCCGCTCTTTCCGAAGGGCTTCATGAATGAAGTGCAAGTAATCGGTCTTCTCTTGGCAACAGACCAAGTCAACGAGCCAGATATCCTTATGGTCAACGCCGCTTCTGCTGCGACACTGATCTCTGACATCCCTTGGAACGGCCCAATCGGTTGTGTGCGTGTCGGTCAAATTGATGGCGAATTCGTCACCAACCCAACTCACGACGAAATGCTCGATTCCGACCTCGACCTCATCTACGTCGGTTCTGAAGACAAGATGTTGATGATCGAAGGGTCTGCTGAATTCATCTCTGACGAGCGTTTCTACGAAGCCCTCGTCTACGGCCAAGCAGCTATCCAGCCAATCATCGTGGCTCAGAAAGAGCTCGCGAAGCTTTGCGGCAAAGCGAAGAAAGAATTCGCTCTGCTCGTAACACCTCAAGCGATCGTCGACTTCTGCGAAGAACACGCTGCTGAAAAGGTCAAGGGTGCGCTTGGATTTGATAGCTACACCGAGCGCAAGCTCGCGATCGAAGTCATCGCTAAGGAAACTAAAACCGCGCTCGAAGCAAAGCTTGGTGCTGAAAATGTAAAGGGTGACGACGTCGCTCGCGCATTCGACGAAATCCAAGAAAAGCTCTACCGCCAAAACATCCTCGATACCGGTAAGCGTGTTGACGGTCGTGCCGGTGTTGATCTTCGCACCATTTCTTGCGAAACTGGCGTGCTGCCTCGCGTTCACGGCTCTGCCATCTTCAACCGTGGCGAAACACAAGCGCTCGTTATCACCACTCTCGGCACTAGCCGTGACACGCAGGACATCGACGGCCTCACTGGTGGCGCAAAAAGCAAATCCTTCATCCTGCACTATAACTTCCCTCCGTTCTCGGTTGGTGAAGCAGGTCGTTTCGGATTCACAGGACGCCGCGAAATCGGCCACGGTGCACTCGCAGAGCGCTCCCTCCTACCGATCCTTCCTCCAGAAGACGAGTTCCCCTATGCGATTCGCGTGGTCTCTGAAGTCATGAGCTCCAACGGCTCGACTTCAATGGCGTCGATCTGTGGCGGTTGCCTCTCTCTGATGGATGCAGGTGTGCCAATTGCAGCACCTTGTGCTGGTATCTCTACTGGTCTGGTTACTGAAAAAGACGCGGATGGTAACATCACCAAGAGCGTTCTCCTCACTGATATCCTCGGCGCAGAAGATCACTTCGGCGACATGGACTTCAAGGTTGCTGGTACACCAGAAGGTATCACCGGCTTTCAGCTTGATCTTAAGATCACAGGTCTGCCATTCGACATCGCACTCGAAGCTATCAAGCAGAATCGCGATGCACGTATGAAGATCCTCGCTGTCATGTCCGAGCACATGCCTGAGTCTCGTAAGGATCTCCGTGAGCACGCGCCACGCATCCACACGATCAAGATTGCACCAGACAAAATTGGCGCACTCATCGGTCCTGGTGGCAAAAACATCCGCCGCATCACCGAAGTCTCTGGCGCACAAGTCGACATCAACGACGAAGGCCAAGTCCTCGTCTTTGCAACTGACAAAGAGTCCATGGATCGCGCGATCATCGAAGTCGATGCCTGCACCGCTGAAATCGAAATTGGCAAGACTTACCGCGGTATCGTTCGCGGCGTGAAGGACTTCGGTGCTTTCGTCGAATGCCTACCTGGTAAAGAAGGCCTCGTGCACATTTCCGAGCTGGCTGACTTCCGCGTCAACAAGACCGAAGACATCTGCAAGCTCGGTGACGAAATGGTCGTCAAGTGCCTCGGCGTCGACAAGGGCAAGGTACGCCTCTCGCGCAAAGCCGCCCTTGAAGAAGCCAAGGAAGCAGCTGAAGAAGAAGCTCCAGCAGCTGACGAAGCGAGCGAAGAAACCACAGCAGCCGAGTAGTCGGACGCTGCAACACGTTTAACCCAACAGCGGTCACCGAAAGGTGGCCGCTTTTTTTGGGCTCTTCGCTAACATGTGTGCCGGCGTGAACTATAGGAACTCACCCAAAAAACCGCTCCGAGGAGCAGGTTTTAAAATGGTGGTGAAAGCCGGATTGGCTCACTGCGTTCGGCCCTGCGGGCTCGCGCTAAAGCGCGCGCCTTCTCCGCCCGCAAGC